>LNFM01013530.1_pt1 | contig 10364 bp, 3 predicted proteins | sample 596031 | NCBI WGS metagenome assembly LNFM01 (sample SAMN04254537, study PRJNA301005) | activated carbon metagenome | isolation source: dual media filters at the Ann Arbor, Michigan drinking water treatment plant | place: USA: Ann Arbor | reverse complement strand
GGCTGCATGATGAGCCGCTACTCGCTGGCGGAACCCGGTCTGAACTATGCCCATGCTGGTGGCGTAGGCTTCGATCCCTCGCGTTATGGTTTGTTTCCGGCTGATGATGACGGGATCATCCCGCTGACCGAAGAACAATGGTTCGCCGACGATGCCGCCTCCCGGATCGAGGAGTTCCTTGGGATCGCATGGCCAGAGGCTCCGATCATGGAAACCATGTCCACGCTGATGGACGGCCTCTCTATGGACAAGGCCGGTGAGCCCCGCGCTGCCCTGCGCTCGTACCTTTCGAAGCAGTTCTACAAGGACCACCTTCAGACCTACAAGAACCGCCCGATCTACTGGCTGTTCTCATCGGGCAAGCACAAGGCGTTCGAGGCGCTGGTCTATCTCCACCGTTACAATGAAGGCACGCTGGCGCGGATGCGCACCAACCATGTCACCCCGCTGATGGGCAAGTTGCAGCAGCGGATCAGTGATCTGGATGCCGAAATCGCTACCTCATCCTCCTCCGCGGAAAAGACCCGCAAGAGCCGGGACAAGGACAAGATTGCCAAGCAGCTGATCGAACTGCGCGCTTTTGACGAGGAACTGCGCCACCTGGCCGATCAGCGCATCGCGCTCGATCTGGATGATGGCGTGAAGGTCAATTACGCCAGGTTCGGCAATCTGCTGGCTTTCAAGGACAAGGTTTGCCCGAAGAAAAAGGGTGAGGACGAGTAAGCGTGGACCTGACCCACATCCATACCCATCTGAAGCGCCTGTTTTCCAGCGGCGGCCATGACCATGCGGGCAACCGCATCGTCTGGTGGCAGGATCGCGAAGGCGAATTTGCCGAGGAACTGGATAAGCTCGATCTCGAAAACTGCCACGAGGATGGCGTGGCACTCATCCGCCTGGGCGAGGAGTCCACGCTGGCGCTGAAGGTCCGGATGCTGCTGGAAGAGCCCAAAGCGCGCTTCCTGATCTATGAACGTGGTGCCTTGCCGGACCCGGCGCACGACATGCTCCTCGACATCCGCAAATGGGCGGCCCCCTTTGCAGCGGACAAGTCGACACTGATCCTGCGCGAACTGGGATTGATCGATGAGCTATCGCTCAAATCCCACATTGCCGATCGCGCCCGTTTCTTTGCCAGCCGGGAGCGGATGGACAAGCTCGTCCGGTTTATCGCGCCAGGCGACGGTGCCTATCAGATCGACCTTAAGATCATGGCGGTGCTCGCCCGCGCGCCGCAGCCGCAGCTCTCGCAGATCCTGCGCATCTTGCTGGCCGACCTCGATCCCCAGGACCTGACGGCCGACAGCAAAACACTTGCTGAATTCCAGCGCTTTGGCGTGGAGCAAGCCTTCTGGGATTTTGTCGCGCAAGAGTTTCGCTATGCCGACGAAGGGCCATGCCTGCGCAACCTGCTGCTGCGCCTGTTCGCCACGGACTTTGCCCGCCATGTGACCGGCAAGGTTCCGGTGTCGCTGACGCATCTGGTGCTGCCCAACGGCGGCGGCTCCAACGCGATCGTGTTCATGGACGGGTGGCGCGATTCCAGCAGCCACCAGCGATCCTATGATGCCCTCTCCGCCATCATTGCCGAAGATCTGCGGATCAAGAGCCAGCTGAGCGGTTTCGCGCTGGCCGATCTCGAGATGGTGCACAGCTTCCTCGATGTTGAGAAGCGATTGGCATCTCTGCTTGTGCGCGAAGTGCTGGATGCTTCTGAAACGGTCAATGCCGCGCGGATCACGGATATCGCGCGCAGTCGCCAGAACGCTTATTGGGCCAACGCCGAAAAACCGTCGACCGAAGATGCGCCCCGCGCAGCCCTGCACAGCGTTTACGATGCGATCATCCATGCTGGCGCATTTCTGGCGCTGAAGGGTGAAGTGGGTGCGCATGTGCGCAGCAACACCGCCTCTGAAACGTGGAAACTCTACACTGATCGCCTCTACCGCTTCGACCAGCTCTATCGCCTGTTCGGCGAGGCGGCAGACGTGGCGGAAGCCCAGAACTGGGATGTTCTCAAAGACCTGCGCAGCCATATCGAGGATGTGTATGGCAACTGGTATCTGGCCGAGTTGGGGAATCTGTGGACCAGTCAGGCAGAGGCGGAATTGCTGCCTGCCTGGCATTTGCCGAACATCATCAACCAGTATGATTTCTTTGCCCGTGAGGTGCAGCCGGTTCTGGATGCAGACCCCGGTCGGCGCGTCGTCGTGATCATCTCGGATGCATTCCGGTACGAAGCGGCGCAGGAACTGTTTGCCGCCATGCGGGGAACCGACCGCTATCAGGCGACGATGGATTCGATGCTCGGTGTCCTGCCATCCTACACCGCGCTGGGCATGGCCTCGCTCCTGCCGCACGGGCAATTGGCCTATGCGCCGGACGGCTCGGTGCAGGTCGATGGAAAATCATCCAGTGGGTTGGAGGCGCGCAAGAAGCTGCTTGAGGCAGTGGGTGGGATCGCGATCAAGGCATCCGATCTGATGGAAATGAAGAAGGAAGACGGCAAGGCCTTCTTCAAGCCCTACCGCGTGATCTACGTCTATCACAACCAGATCGATCAGACGGCGGACACAGGCAACGAGGAGAAGACCTTCGTCGCCGTCCGGACGACGATCGATGAGATCGCGGCACTGGTTCGCCGGGCTTTCACCTTCAACTGTAATCGCGCGATTGTAACCGCCGATCACGGCTTCCTGTTCCAAAGCGCGCCTCCCGGCGACGGCCACAAGAACGCGATCAAGACCCGCCCGGAAGGGGCGGTGATCGCCAAGAAGCGCTATCTGATTGGAACCGATCTCGGCAGCAATGATGGCGCCATCAGCGGCGATATCGCCGCGACCGCGAAAGCCAGCACCGATATGGGGTTCTGGGTTCCCAAGGGGATCAACCGCTTTCATTTTGTGGGCGGAAGCCGCTTTGTCCATGGCGGCGCGATGCCGCAGGAAATCTGCATCCCCCTGCTGCGCGTCAACTACGCGCGCGGAGAAGGCAAAGGCCGCGAACAGACCCGCGTCACCAAAGTCGGGCTGGCCGCGCTGTTTCACAGCACCCGCATCACGACCTCCCGCCACCGCTTTACCATCACACAAACCGAAGCCGCGTCCGACCGGGTGCAGCCGGTAACTGCCAGGATCGCCCTCTATGACGGCAATCAGCAAATCTCGAATGCCGAGGTCATTGCCTTTGATTCAACGGCCAAGGACATGAACCTTTGGAAGAAAGAGGTCTGGCTCACGCTGGCCAACCAGTCATTCGACCCGCACAAGAAATACCAATTGATCGTTCGTGATACCGAAGATCAGCTGGATCTCTTCCCGCCTCACCCCGTCACCATCAGTCTGGCCTTTGAAAATGACTTCTGACCCTCACGCCAAGAACGATGTCGATGCGCTGCTGGTCCAGCAGTTCGCCGGTAAAGTCGTTCGCAAAGATCTCACCAAACTGGTCAAGGAAGGGGCAAACGTCCCGACCTATGTTCTCGAGTACCTGCTCGGAACCTATTGCGCATCCGACGATGAGCAGACGATCCGCGAGGGGCTGGAGACAGTCAAAGGTGTCTTGGCGGAGAACTATGTTCGCCCCGATGAGGCGGAGAAAATCAAGTCGAAAATCCGGGAGCGGGGCAGCTACAAGATCATCGACAAGGTCAGCGTCCGCCTGAACGAAAAGCGAGACGTCTACGAGGCGCTTCTGGCCAACCTTGGCGTCAAGGATGCCGAGATCGATACCCGGTTCGTCAAGGCCAACGAGAAGCTGCTCGCGGGTGGGATCTGGTGCATTGTTACCGTGCATTACTTCTTCGAGGAGGGCTCCAAGCGTTCGCCGTTCTCGGTTGCAGACCTGAAGCCGATTCAGATGCCAAATATGGACATGGGCGAACTGTTCGAGGCGCGAAAGCACTTCACCACCAAGCAGTGGATCGATGCCCTGACCCGCTCAACGGGGATGGAGCCGACTGTACTGGACGAGCGCACCCTTTGGCACCTGCTGGTGCGGCTCATCCCGTTTGTCGAAAACAACTACAATGTCTGTGAGCTTGGCCCTCGGGGCACGGGCAAATCCTACGTTTACGAGGAAGTCAGTCCCAACAGCATCCTGGTCTCAGGTGGCCAGACCACCGTCGCGAACCTGTTCTACAACATGTCCCGGCGACAGGTTGGATTGGTCGGTATGTGGGACGTAGTCGCCTTCGACGAAGTGGCTGGGATCAATTTCAAGGAGCCTGACGGCGTCCAGATCATGAAGGGCTACATGGCCAATGGTTCGTTCGCTCGTGGGCGAGATTCCATTTCGGCTTCAGCCAGCATGGTCTTTGTCGGCAACATCAATCAGTCGGTCGATACCTTGGTGAAGACCAGCCACCTGCTGGCACCGTTCCCCCAGGTCATGATCGACAGCGCCTTCTTCGACCGCTTCCATGCTTACATACCGGGTTGGGAAGTACCGAAAATGCGTCCGGAGTTTTTCACCAACCGCTATGGACTGATTACCGATTATCTCGCCGAATTCATGCGCGAAATGCGTAAGCGCAGCTTTGCAGATGCGATTGATCGCTATTTCAAGCTGGGCAACAATCTGAACCAGCGTGACACGATTGCAGTTCGCAAAACCGTCTCGGGTCTTTTGAAGCTGCTCTACCCCAACGGCGAGTTCGACAAGGAAGCTGTCCGTCAGTGCCTCGAATATGCGCTGGAAACACGCCGCCGGGTCAAGGAGCAGTTAAAGAAGATCGGCGGCATGGAATTCTATGACGTCCATTTCTCTTACATCGACCAAGACACTCACGAAGAGCGGTTTATCTCGGTGCCAGAGCAAGGCGGCGGCAAGCTAATCCCCGACGGGCCGATGAACCCTGGCGTTCTCCACACGATCGGGACAGGCAGTGGAGGTCACCTGGGCCTTTATCGACTCGAAACCCAGATAACTGCTGGGACAGGAAAATTTGCAGTTTCCGGGATTGGTTCGAGCAGTTCGGCTCGTGAGGCCCTCAAGGTTGGCTTCGATTTCTTCCGGGCCAACATTGCCCGGATCAGTGGGTCCGCAAAGGCAAGTGAACATGATTACCATGTTCACTTGGTTGAACTTCAGAACAGCGGTGCGACGACGTCGATCACGCTCGCTGGGTTTGTCGCAGCCTGTTCCGGGATACTGCAAAAGCCGCTTCAGGGGCAGCTGGTCGTGCTTGGCGACATGAGCCTAGGCGGGAACATCAAGCCAGTCGAAAATCTCGCAGGCTGCATGCAGCTTGCCTTCGATTGCGGTGCAAAGCGGGTGCTTTTGCCCATGTCGAGCGTGACCGATATCCCTTCAATTCCCGGGGAACTCTTTGCCAAGTTCCAGACATCATTTTATTCTGATCCGGTCGATGCCGTGTTTAAGGCGCTCGGCGTCGATTAACACGTTTAGGTCCAAGAGCTGGGGCCATCTGGTCGTTTAGGCCGCACTCTCCAGATCGATGATGTTGGCGACGCCTTGCTGCGCCAGCGGTTCAGCAAGCGCCCTGACACTGCGATGGTGTGTGAACAGCAGGACCTGGTTGGTCTTGCCAAACTCGGCGAGCAGGTCGAGCGTGGACCGGCTGCGCTCATCATCGAAATGCACCAGAATGTCGTCCGCGATGAAGGGCAGCGGCTCCGTCGCACTGGCATAATTCTCAAGACTTGCCAGCCGGAAGGCGAGGAAAAGCTGGTCGCGGGTGCCGTCGCTCATGGTAGCAACCGCAGCAATACCGCCATTGGCTCGCCGTCCAACCACGACCGGATGACCTTTGTCATCGATATCGGTTTCGATTCCGGCGAATTCACCGAGTGTCGTTGCCGTGAACAGTTCGCCTGCCCGCGCAATGAGCGGATCTTGCTGTTCTGCGCGGATCGTTGCCATGGCCGACGTCACCAATTCGCGCGCAACCGATAACTCAAGATAACGCTCGAGGGCGAGATGCATCTGCGCTGCCGCCGCTTCGCGTTCGGCAACGGCGTGATTGACCTCGCTCTGGCTCAGATAGGCAGCAAGGTCGTCCTTTGCCGCCTTCTCGGCGAGAATGGCTGCCTCGATTTCGCTCTCGATCTCGCCAGCACGCGATGTCTGCTCGGACAGTTCCGCGCGAACCTCATCGAGGTCGCGTTCATCCCATTCCGCCCGCAAGGTAGCGAGATCAAGCTTGTCGCCCACGTCCGTCGCGGTGCGTTCCGCCAGAGCGATCTCATTGCACAAAGCCATACGTGCTTCACACCGTGAAGCTGCGTCCAGAAGGGCCCCATCATCGCCGCCATCAAGTTTTGCCGAAGCCGCGAGCGTAGCCAGCTCCTCCCGAGCGGTGCCAAGGGCCTCTTGCGCCTGGTCGGCCTCGACCTTCGCCTCCTCAAAGTCGGGCAGTACCCCATCATATTGGGTTTGCGCTGTTGCGTTGTCGGTAAATCGGGCCAGCACCATCTGCGCTGCAACCACACAGTCTTCGCCGATCTCGATGGCGAGTTCGGTCGCGAGGCTGCGGACATCCTTCGCAAGGCTCGTCTCGTCGTCGTCCATGCGCTTTAGCCGCTGGCGGGCCTGCCCTATTGCCGTAAGCACACCGCGTGCGCCCACCCATTCGGTGACCGCACTGTTGGCATCTGCCGGCGAAATGTCGGGTTTGAGCCCCAGCGCACCTGTTGCCGCAGGCCATGCCGCATCCCAGGCGGCCTGTGCGTCCGACAATTGTTGCACTTCCGCCTCAACCAGCTTGTGCTGCCGCGCGAAGTCCTCCCGGTCCCGCGTGTCCCTGCCATATTCGGCATGTGCTTGTTCGTGCCGGGAAATGGCGTTTTGCACCGCGCTGACCCGGGCCGCGAACGACAATGTGGTATCGAGCTTGCGGCTCTGTTCGATCCGCTCGAGCAGCTCAACGGCCGGCGCAAGCTGGGCCTCTTCCAAAGCCAGTGCATTTGCCGAATTCCGCAAGCGTTCTGATTCATCCAGCACCAATTGTCGGGCCTGGGCAAATTGGAGCAGCGACGCCAGTTCCGGGTGTTTGACCAGAACTTGCGGAAAACTGTTCCCCCATTGCGCGATGCGCACTTCGCCTTGTGCGACAAGCGCGGCCGTCTCGGCCTCCGCCGCGGTGACCGCAGCCCTTGCCTCCGCGACGCGCCGCAACGCGAGAGCGAGCGATGCAGCCCGTTCTGCCTCTGCCGCGCGGCGATCGGCAAGTTCGTCTGCAGACACGATTGCCGTTTCCAGACCGTCAGCAACGGCAAGGCGAGCAGCGCCGTCATCGGGCAGCTGTCCCGCGACATATGCCGTCTTTATCGGCCTCCAGGCATCGGCGCGCAGGCTGCGCGCCTCGGCAAGAGAGGCATCACTTGCAATGGTCCCGGATGCCTGAAGCGCGCCAATCTCAGCCTCACCGGCTGAAATATCGCGCTCGGCCTGTCGCTTCAGCTTGGCCTGATCCTCGATCTGCGAGGTCAACGTCTCGCGCGCGGCCTGCTCACTGCGAATATCATCAACGCTGGGGCATGTCAGGGTGGCAAGCGCATCGATAGTATCGAAGCCAAGCGCCTTGAGCCGTCCGCTCAATGTTGCGCTGTCAGTATCCAGCGCCTGCTGACGTGCTTGGTGTGCTGACTTCTGGGCCGCAAGGCTGGCAAAGGCCGATGACGACGCCTCGGGCAGAGCATTATGCCCTGCCTGGCGTGCCGCTTCCAAACGATCATCAATCACCGCAAGCGAAGCCACCAATTCGCCAAGGCGCTTTCTGGCAGAGGCTAGACCTGGACGGCGCTCCACCATCTCGTCGGCAGCCGAGCGCACAAGATTGAGGGCAGACGGGTCCGGGATCAGTGGTGCAAGGTCCGCATCGGCCGGCAGGCCAAGCATCCGGCGCAGCGCCGCCAGTTGAGCCTCGCCGTCATCAATCTCGCGCTGACGATTGGCACGATCGGACCGGGCCTTGCTGACGTGAAGGGCGCGTTCGCTCAGATCACGCACCCGCTGTTCGGCGGCTTTGAGACCCGGGTTCACCACCAGCGCATCAAGCCGTGCCTTCAGGCGGTCCCGCCGCTCGATCGCGCCTTCGAGCCGCGTTTCAGCCCCGTTGCGCTGGTCCAGAGCAGTCCGCATCTTGGCCGCGAAATCATCCGGGAAGGACCCGACATCGTCGTAGCCGACCAGATCCAGGGTAAAGTTGGCCAGCTGACGCAAATAGGGCACGACTCGCAGGACGCGCTCCAGCCGGGACGTCGATGCACCAAGGCTGCGCCTCTCGGTGCGAAGCGCCTCGAGCTTTTCCCCGGCTGCGAGCGATGCCTTGCGCGTCTGCTCAAAGGTTTCTCGGGTCAGTTGCGCGCTGCGTGCCGTCTTCTCGGCTGCCTCGAATGCCGTCAGCTGCTGGTAGAAAACACGATTTACCGACCGCCTCGTATCGAAGAGCTTGTCCGCTTCGCCGTCGATACCTTCGAGGCGAGATACCAGCGTGCGCAAGCCGCCGCCTGCTTCGACGATCAGACGCCCGATGTCGCCATCGGCGTGAAGCAATCGCTCCCCGCCGTTGCGCAAGGTTTCGTGGTTCAGACCAAAGAGGGTTTCGAACCGCTCCCGTGTGATGGCACCCAGCACCGGCGCAAGGACGGTGTCATCGAGCGCCGTTCCGGACAGGTCAGCCAGTGTCTTGCCGTTGCCCTTGCGGCGCTTGAGCGTCACCGTGCTACCATCTGCCATTAACATCGTGGCCCCGATGCGCATGCCATCGTAGCCGAACAAACTGCCACGCTGGGTATTCTTGGGGATCGAGAACAGGAAGTCGCTGATCGCCTCGAGACAGGTGCTCTTGCCCGCTTCATTGGCACCGTAGACCACCGTGAGGCCCGCTGTTTCAGGAATGGCGAGCTCGCGACTGGCGCAGCCGCCATATTTCTCAAGGCTGAGTTCAGTCAGGCGCATGACCAGCCTCGCTGACTAGACTGCGCGCAAGGGCTGCGGCGCGCTCGGGTATCTCGGCGCGCATCTGCTCAATGAATGCATCGGCATGTGCGCCAGCGGGCAGTTTCGTCCGAATCTCGGCAAGCCGCGCTTCGAGAACTTGCGCAATTGCGCTGCCTTGGCTGAGGCGGGTCACTTCCTGATCAAGCTTTCCAGCCACCGTTGGATCGACCGCGTCCGGGGCTTCAGGATGGGCCGTTTCCAACCTCAGCTTTTCGAGCCAAACGTCATCCGAGAGCGTTGCCAGCAGTGTTTCCACGTCCTCCCGGAAAGCGGTGCGCTCGAGGATCAATCTGGAATGGAGCGGTGTCGTTCCAGTCACGGTCAGGCGCAGGGCAAGGGGCCGTCCATCGGCCTGCTCTGCGCCTTGGGCGATATGGCCGCGAATGAGATCCAGTAACTCCGGGTGTTCGCTCGTTCCCGACACATCAACTGTGATCGATGCCCAGCGCACCACATCCAGCGCGCGATGCTCGAGACTGATGACCCTGCCGTCATTGACTTTGACCAGGACGGCCCCCTTGGGCCCCGTCTCTCGTGGGTGCCGGCCCTGAAGATTGCCGGGATAGACGATGTGCGGGTGCTCGCCGAGCACGGCATGGGCGTGGACGTGGCCTAGCGCCCAATAGTCATAGCCATGATTGGTGAGCTGCTCGGGCGTGCAGGGCGCATAGCGGGCGTGAAGACCTTCGCTGCCCGCACAGGCCGTATGGAGAACGCCGATATTGAACAGTGCCTCGGTTGCTGCCGGATATTCGCGCGCCAGATCTTCGGAGACGTCCGGGCGGGGGAAGCTCCGCCCATGGATCGCGACCCCGACATCATCGAGACGATGTGTGGCGGCCTTGGTCTTTGGAAAGACATGGACATTGCCGGAAAGGGACAGCTTGTCGGCAAAACGATTGGCAGAGTCATGGTTTCCAAGGACCATGAACACCGAGATGCCCGCTTCGTCCAGCCGGCGCATTCCCTCCATGAAGTAAAGACCCGTCTGGAAGTTACGCAGATCGCCATCGAAAATGTCACCGGCCAACAGCATGAACCGGCAGCCCTCATCGATCGCAAGGGCCACCAGGTTATCGAAGGCCTCACGCGACGCCGCCTCGACGCGCGCGGCATATTCCGCAGATTTACCCGCCAATCCAAGTAATGGACTGTCGAGGTGAAGATCAGCGGCATGTACAAAGGTGAATTCGGTCAATCGAAGGCCTCCCGTCTCCAGCATGGCACGAACCACCCTAAAATGTCTCGATAAAATCGGTCCAGAGCATGTGGGGAAAGCCTTCCCCTGCTGCTGAGCCCGCCCGGTCTCATCAGACCCCTTCGTGCGGGACTGGCGCCCCGCAACGCCCAACGAGAGGAAGAGAACGGGATGGCCCCGTGACGGGCTGAGAGCGGCGAGA
>LNFM01013527.1_pt1 | contig 10365 bp, 6 predicted proteins | sample 596031 | NCBI WGS metagenome assembly LNFM01 (sample SAMN04254537, study PRJNA301005) | activated carbon metagenome | isolation source: dual media filters at the Ann Arbor, Michigan drinking water treatment plant | place: USA: Ann Arbor | reverse complement strand
GCGCGCGCGCATCATGCGGCGCATGTCGTCGCGTTTGCGCCGGATGATACGGTGAACCTGCAGATCGAAGCCGCTGTGCGCCGTCTCATCGGCGATGCCAAGCGCAAGCCGCCGATTGCCGTGCATGTCTCGACGCACTCTTCAGTCTTGCTGAAGGAAGCGCGCGAGATGCGCTCGATGCAGATGCGCAAGGGCAAGAGCGCCGCGCCGCCGATCGATCCGAAGCCGTTTTCGCTGGAAGAGATCGGCGCGCGATCGCTGATTCAACGCGAAAGCCAGGGGCTGCTCGCGCTGGCGAAGCAACTCAACCAGGATCGTGTGCATATCGTTTTCTTCGGCTTCGATGCCGGCGCTGAAGCGTTGGCGGAACGCATTCTGGTGAGCTTGTGGTCGGCGCATTTCGAAGCGCCGCGGATCACTGTGCTTGCGCCGAATCCGCAAGCTGTCGGCGATGGTTTCCGCGCCCGTCACCGCGAGGCGTTCGCGCACCCGCAAATCTGGAGCGCGGATATTGCGTTCATGACATTTGACTGGGACGCCGCATCCATCACCGAGGATTTGTTGAGCGGTGTCGAAAGCGCGCGCGGCAAGCCGACGGCCGTCGTGGTCGCGACCGGCGCCGATCCGGGCAACATCCATCTGGCGCTCGCGTTGAAGCGCGCGTGCAATCGCGGCAACCGCTGGCCGGTGCCAATCTTCATGCGCGAGACCAGCCAGTCCGAGTTCTCGAAGGAATACGCCAAGGGCGACGAGACCGAAGAGCTGGACGCATTTCTGCAGGCCTTCGGCGCGCATCAGCAGAACGCCACCCGCAGCCGCATCATTGAAGGCTCGCTCGATCGCGGTGCGGCCATCGCACACGAGCACTACAATAAGGGCCTCGGCAAGAACGGCGCGATGAACATGAAGGAGTTGCAGGCAGCAACCCGCGATTGGAGCGATGTGCTGGAGACGTATCGCGCGGCGAACCGCGCGGTGTCGGATTCGGCGATGACCAAACTCTGGGACGCCGGCTGGGCGCCCGTAAAGAAGGGCGAGCGCGGCGAGACTGCGCCGACAATTCCGGATGACATCATCGAGCGCATGGCGCGGCGCGAGCATGATCGTTGGATGGCCGAACGGCTTGTCTCAGGCTGGCGCCCGACAGAGCCCGGTGAAAAACGCAACAACGATCTCATGATCCACGACAAGATTGTGCCGTGGGATGCGCTGAGTGACGCCGATAAGAACAATGACGTCGTGCAAGTGCGCGCGGCGATCGATGTCGCGCGCGCAACGCATAAGGATGGCTTCGTTCAGCGGACTTAGTCGCCGATCCGCCCGCCATCGTCGCGCGTGACGATCACCACGGCTGAACGCGGCCAGGCATCGCCGCCATCGGGGAAGTGCGACGGCACGGCTTCCCCCATCCAGCGCAGCGTCGTGAAGTCCGCCCCGGTGACGTCGTTCGAGCCTGGGTGCTGGATCGCGCAAAGGAATGCGCGTTCGTCCGGCGTCATTGTTGGTCCGGAGACCTCGGCGCCGACTGGGGCGACGAGGAAGCGCTTGACCGGGCGCGGCGCGGCGGCGTCGACCTGTGTTGCGAGCACGCAGTCGTTGCAATCGCCGAATACGCCGTCATTGCCGTCAGTGGCGATCCATACCCGGCGGCCAGAGTCGATGAAGAAATTGTCCGGGCAGGCGAAGCGATCGCCGGTGAATGTCGGCTCGCCATCGTGCGACACCGACACGTGGACCGGCGCGCCGCTGCGCGTGCGCGAGGTGAGTTCTTGCGCGTCCGGATCGCCGCAGAGTGCGAAAACGTCCCAGCTGAAGCGCTCGGCGCTTGTATCGCCGTCGGCTTCGTCGATGCGAAGGATATGGCCGGGCAGATTGTTCTGGGCCGTGTATTGGTTCGGGCTCTCGCGGCGCGGGTTACCGGGCGCATCGAAGCCGCGCTCGCTGTTATTGGTGCACGCAATCAGCACAGTGCCATCGCCGCGCCACTCGTGGTCGATCACGGGCTCGACATCTTCCGGACGATCCATCGGCGTTGCGCCCAATAGGCGCGCGGCGTCTCGAACACGCATGAGCATGTCGCCGAGATCGGCGAAACGGATGGTCAATTCCTGTTCTTCCGCTGCGCGGTTGGCGGCGTCGACTGTGAGTTTGATCCAGCGACCCTGGCCGTTTTCGAGGAATTGCGCTGCGTAGAGATCTCCCTCGTCGAGCAAATCCATATTGGCGGCGCGGTTGGCCGGATCGAAGCGGCCGCGCGTCACGAATTTATAGAGATGCTCACCGCGCTGATCGTCGCCGGTATAGACCGCGACGCGCCCATCACGGCCAATCGCGGTGTTGGCGCACTCGTTCTTCTTGCGACCAAGCGCTGTGCGCTTTTTCGGCGCCGCCGTTGGATCGTGCGGATCGATTTCGACAACCCAGCCGTAGAGCGACGGTCCATACGGGTTTTGCGCGAGCCGGAACGGCGCCGGCGCCAAGGTCGCCGGGAAGTAGGCGCCCGGATAGCCGTGGCTCAGAACATCGAGCGCGTACGGCTGATCGCTGAATGAGGTCGCGCTGATGTCGCTGCTGCGGCCAACGAATAGACCATCAAAGTTTTCTTCAGCCGTGAGATATGTGCCCCACGGCGTGAGCCCGCCGGCACAATTTGCAGCCGTGCCGCACGAGACCTGGCCCGCCGGCGCGCCCGGTTCGGCGGCATTGACGGCTTCAGATGCCGCAACGATCCAACGATGGTTCGCGGCGGGGCCAGTGAAACGCACCGGGGTGAACGGCGTGATGCGGCGGTTCTTGCCTTGGCCCGGCGCTGCATTCTTCTGCACCCGCCAGTTCGCGCCGTCACGCGTCAGCTCGACGATGCTAACACCGACCGAGGCGTACATCGCTTCGGCCTGCGCTGGTGTGAAATCGGCCGCCGCCCGGACGGATGGAAACATCAGTTCGGGGATGGCGTACTCGTTGTTGGCGCAGAGGATGAGGCGGTTAGTCTCGCGCGGTGGCGGGAAGGCGTACTCGGCCGAGAACAGCGCCAGCATGTCGTTATTCTGGCCGAAGCGTTGCTCTTGCTCGGTGCGCGTCAGCGTGTCTGGAGCGAAGTCAGCGGAGACGGTGTCAAACAGCGCATCGCCCCACGCAATCAGCGGGCGCCACGAATAGCCGGGCGGCAGCGAGACCGTATCCGCATTGGTCGCCGCTACGGAAGCGAAGTTCGCGGCTGCGCTATGTGCGCTCGTTGCAGGGGGCGCCGCACTTGGCGTCGCGCAAGCGGCGAGGTTAAGCAGAGGCAATCCCGCCAGCCCGCCGAGCAAAGCGCGACGCGTGGCGATAATGTCGTTCAGATGCTTGGTCACGGCGCATTATCCTCGCGAATTTCCGGTCCGACTAGCGAGGCGTTGCAACACTTCCGTGACAAGAGACGCCCAGTGCGGCGTTTAGCGCGGCAATCTCCGTAAGCTTCGCCTCGAAGGCTGACCAATCGTCGCGCTCGGCGATCGGCGCCCACACTGCCTCAACTTCGTCTATCACGAGACTGACAGGCGCGGTGCGTGACCAGTACGGGTGTTGGAGCGCCGCGTCCGCATTGGCGCGCGTGCGCACTTCAAGGCCCTCGCGCACGGGCTGGAAGGCCGCGCGGGCATAGAGCGCAGATTGTGAACTGACGGCGGCACGTGCGGCGCTCGCGTCGCCCGCGAACCAATCGTGGAAGAACTGGTCCCAGCCGGCGCCGCTCGCAGTGAGCCAATCGAACAGCGTTTGTAGGAACGCCATGTCCTTATCGAGATCGCCCTGCGCGAGATGTAGGCGTGCAAAGATCGAGCTGCGGAGCCCACGCTGATACGCCGGCACGAAACGCGCGAGTTCGGCCTCCAAGACGCTTGCCGCGCATACAAGCGAAAGCGCGCCGCCAAGCTGCGAGAGCGCCCATGAGACAGCTTCAGGCTGGCGGCCGAAGGCGTAGAGTCCGTTCTGATCGAAATAGGCGGCGGTGAAGTTTGGATCACTTACCGGCAGGAAGCGCCACGGGCCGTAATCGAAGCTCTCGCCGGTAATGTTTAGATTGTCAGTGTTGAGCACGCCGTGGACGAAGCCGGCCGCCATCCAGGTGGCGCAGAGCCGGGCGTTGGCTTCGACGATCTCGCCAAAGATAGCCGCGGCGCGCGCTTCGCCTTCCGCATTGATATGCTGGGGGTAGTAGTGAGCGGCGATGTGTTCAAGCAATTGGTGAATGAGGTCTGGCCGCTCGAAGAAGGCGAGACGCTGGAAAGTGCCAAAGCGAATGTGGCTATGTGAGAGCCGCACCAGAACGGAAGAGCGCGTCGGCGATGGCTCATCGCCACGCGTCAGCGCCTCACCGGTTTCGATTAAGGAGAACGCTTTCGAGGTATAGACTCCGAGCGCCTCAAGCATTTCGGCCGCCAGCACTTCGCGTACGCCGCCCTTCAGCGTTAGCCGCCCGTCGCCGAAGCGTGAATACGGCGTCTGCCCGGAGCCCTTCGTGCCGAGGTCGAGCAAGCGCCCATCAGCGTCCCTCAGCTGCGCAAACAGAAAGCCGCGTCCATCGCCGATTTCCGGATTATAGGTGCGGAACTGGTGACCGTGATAACGCATCGCCAATGGCGCGCTCATGTTCTCAGGCAGCGGCTCAAAGCGCCCGAAATGGGCGATCCATTCTGCGTCGGTCATAGCGCCGAGGCCGGTTTGCGCGGCCCAGGCTTGGTTCCGGCGCCGGAGCAAGTGCTGTGGAAATCGCGCTGGCGCCACCGGATCGGCGAATTCCGGCCCGAGTTGTGCAAACAGAGGATCAGCTTGATAGCGTGGCGAAACAGGCATGGCGCTTATCTAGCCACGCGAGCGCTGCGCGTCATGGCGCCATGATGCGGGTCAGGCGGTGACGGGCTAGGGGTTCTGTGGCATGACCGAAACCGGGACGCGAAAAGGACAAGACGGCATGTCGGCGCGCGCCGTAGGAACAGTTTTGGCTTCGTGCGCCGTGCTGGCGCTGGCCGCTTGCGACAACACATCGAGCGGCGCGAAGACCGAGGAAAGCTCGTCCGAGAGGATCTCGGCGGGCCTCGACGTGTGCGCCCAAGCCAGCAACGAGTTTTCACAACAGGTGTGCGCCAACCGCTCGCTGGTTGGCCTCGATAACCAGGTCCGTGAGACCTTGGTGGCCGAAGCGGCCAATGTCTCCGACGCTGGCGCTGCGATGCTGGTGCAGAACCAGCAACGCTGGCGCGAAGCGCAGCGCGTCAGCTGCGGCGTCCTCGACGCCGAAACGGCGCCCACCCCTGAACAGCAGCAGTGCCTGGAAGCCCAGTTCCGCGCCCGCGCGCGCGATGCCGTCGATGCGGTGCAGGATATCGGCCCCTACACATTCCAGCGTATGGAGTTGGTCAATGCCACGCCGGTGACGGCTGAAGCTGCGTCCGATCTCGGCCTCGGCGACAACGCGCCCAACGCTGTTGTCCGCAACATCCGCTTTCCGCGCATTGATGGAGAGCAGACGCCGGAAATCCGTCGCTTCAACGAACTCGTCGCGCAAGAGCCGCAGTTCCGGCTAGAGGACGCGACCAACGAGACGGTGACGTACGACATCGCCTTCGCTGGTCCCGAGCTTGTCTCGGTGCGCTTCAGCTATGCGCAAGATGCGCTGGGTGCGGCGAACAGCACGACGTCAGTCCGCGCCGTTAACGTTGTCATGACTGAAGGCCGCGCATTGGCCGCGACCGATGTATTCACGGCGCGTTCCGGCTGGGAGAACTTCATCACCGATCGCGCCGTCGCTGCGATTGGGCGCGAGTTCAGTGATTACACAAATTTTCCGCCGCGCCGCGATGTCTATGAAACGGCGACCAAGCCGCATCTGTGGTTGATCACCGAGCGCGGTCTCGTTCTGCTTTTCCCGCCGCTCTCCTTCGGCGGTTCGCACGCCGATGGCGGCACTGAAGTGACGATCCCGTGGAGCGATCTGCGGCCCTACCTCAATCCTGCTGCCCCGGCGCCGATCCGGCCATCAGCCTGAGTACGAGCTATAACCGTACCACAACACCAACAGCACCAAACGCGGCGCAAAGCCTGATCCGCTAAGCGCAGCGAGCGCAGTTGCAGTCGCCGCAGCGATTGCGCCGGTGGCGGCGGCGGTGCTGAAGCTCTCCAGCGAAGGCGCGCGCACCAGCGCGGGCGCGGCCATCAACACACTCCAAGCGCAGCCGGCGATAACAAACGCCGCCCGACGCAGCATCGGCGCAATCTCAGCCACGCGCGTCAAAGCAAGCAGCCCGCGCGCTTCGCTGCGGCCTGCGTGCGCGGAGAGTGCAAACACCAACAGAAGAAGCGCAGCAGGGCTCGCGATTTGCCGGAAGTCCTCAAAATAGGAGAGCGCCGCAACACCTGCAGCGAGCGCCAGAAATACGCGGCCTGAGCCAATGAGACGAAACTCGGCAGCGATGACGTTCAGAGCGCCGGCCATCGCGCGCTTTGCCGGTGGTGCATGCGCGTCGACACGCGGCGGCGCGCCCGGTTGAAGCAGCGCGTTGATCCAGCGCGCGTTCAGGATTCGGCGCTTCACGCGGTGCGGCTTGTAGATCAGCCCGGCGAGCGCCACGAGCGCCACCGCGATCACGATCCAAAGCAATCTGGATTCGATGTATCCGGGCGAGGTGAGGCCCGCCATCACGTCGAGCTGGACGTAGCCTGCTTCAACCTCGACGCCGCCAATCGAGATTGCGAAGTCGCCCGCTTCGCCCGGCGCCCCGTACTGAAGTGGTGTTACGAAGCCAGCGAAGTCGAACATGTTGGCGGCGAGGCTCGCCGGCTTTCCAGCCATCATCGCCGGCATCGCGATCGACATGGTCCAGAGGATGAAATAGGCAAAGTCGCCGAAGCCGCCCCGCAAGAGCGGCCGCGCGTCGAAGAGGATGCGCAACGCGCACAAGCCGATCAGCGAAGGTGCTGCGACAAGCCAAAGCGCGAAGGTGATTTGAACGAGATCGAGCGCCTCCGGAATCAGCAGCCACCCCAGAAACCATCCAGCCGCGGTAAGCGCCGCAAGCATGCCCAGCATGACGGCGCAGTCCGCCGCAAAACGGCCAAGACCAATGGCAACGCGTGACGCCGCCGTAGTTTCCTCGATCTGCCAGGGTTGGCGGCGGGTTGTGTTCGAACGGAGATAGAGCCAACCGATCGGCAACAGCAGCGTCGTCACCACGATGCCCAGCGAGACGCCGAGGAACGCCGGCGTCATTTCCGGCAAGTGGCCGTCGATCGCGATGATGACGCCGCCATCGCCTATGCGCAGCATGTAGCGTGCGCCGATTGGCGCAACGAGCAGCAGCACCCACAAGCCCCAGCTCCGCCAGTAGCGGGCAAGCGATGTGTTCAGAGATGAAGCGGCGACCGCGAGGGCGTTCATGCGACGGCGCCGTCGCTCACGCGCAATGTCGCGCGCGCATGCGGCGCGAGCTCGTCGGCCAAGTGCGTTGTCATCATGACGATGGCGCTTTGCGCGCGTTCGAGAATGAGCGCGCCGAGCTTGCGCGCCGTTTCGCTGTCCAACTCGGCCGTTGGTTCATCAAGCGCAAGCAATTCCGGCGCGCCGAGCATCGCTTGTGCGAAGATCAAGCGCCGCCGCATGCCGCCGGAGAAACTGGCGATGCGATTGTTGATGTCGGCGTGAAGCCCGATCGCATCTGTGATTGCGCCGAACTGCCTGTCGGCGGCGCTGAGCGAAAGGCCTTTTTGGGCCGCGATGTGCATGGCGAATTCGCGCGCCGTCAGGTCTTCCGGCAGATCGACCGCTTGCGGCGCATAACCGAGAACGCGTCGCAATTGCTGGCGCGCGCCGGGGAGCTTCGCGCCGTTCCATGAGAGCGCGCCGCGCGTGGGCCGCTCCGCCGTCGCAATCAGTCTGAGCAAGGTGGATTTGCCCGCGCCGCTTGGCCCGGTGAGGAGCGTTAAGCCAGGCGTGAACGTGTGCGACACGTCGGCCAGCACGACTTTACGCCCATAAGATTTGCCGATCCCGTCCAGTGCGAGGGATGTCATGCGCCGCCAGCCTTTTGTTCGTTCCGCAGAGGAGATGCCGAGGATGGCGGTATTGGATGCGGAGAACGTGTCACGCTTCCATCCCGGCGTGAATGCGCTAGTCAGCGCTCATGCAGTCTCGCCCCGCATCGCTGGCCGCTCTCGTCGGCGTTGTGCTGATTGGCATGACGGGGTTCGGCATCTTCCTGCCGATCTTTCCGTTTCTGGCGCTTGAGGTCGGTGCGTCGCCTACGATGGCCACGATAGCGATGGGCGCGTATTCATTCGGCCAGCTCGTCTCTTCGCCGTTCTGGGGGCGGCTCAGCGATCGCGTGGGTCGCAAGCCGATTCTCATCGTCGGCATGATTGGCAGTGTGATCTCGTATCTGTGGCTCGCGCGTGCAGCGAGCGTTGAAGAGCTCGGCGCTGCGCGCCTCTTTGGCGGGCTCATGGCGGGTAATGTCGGCGCCGCGTTCGCCGCGGCCGCTGATCTTTCCGACGATAAGACGCGTGCGCGCAATATGGGTTTGCTTGGCGCCGCCGTTGGCTTGGGCTTCATCGCCGGCCCTGCGCTTGGCGCGTTTCTGATCGGTCAAGAGGAGAGCCGGCAGAGCTTTGCCTTGGTCTGCATCGTCAGCGCAGCACTTGCCGGCGTTGCGGCGCTTGCAACCCTCGCTCTCTTCCGCGAGAGCCTTGAGCCCAATGCGCGTCACAAGCAGGGCGACGCGCATATCAGCCGCATCGCGCTTCTGCGCTCACGGCCAGTGCTGGTGCGCTTTATCGGCGTGATGTTTCTCGTCATTGCCGCGCAGGCGATGATGGAAACGGTTTTCGGTTTATGGGCCGATGCCGAGCTGGAATGGGGCGCGCGTGAAGTCGGCTGGACGCTGGCGGGCTTGGGCTTCGGCGCGGCGTTGCTGCAGGGCGGGGCCGCCGGGCGGATGGCGCGGGTTATCGGCGAGCGCACGACCTTGCTGATCGGGCTTGCTCTGTTCGCCGCGGGATTTGGCGGCATGGGCGTTGCGGGTGATGCAGCAGCGCTTGTCGCTGCCTTGACGGCGCTCGTTATCGGCATCGGCCTTGCCACGCCGGCGCTCAATGCGCTGATCGCAGAACAAGCGTCCGAGCACGAACGCGGCGCAGTGATGGGCTTGTCGCAATCCGCATCCGCGATGGGGCGTGTGGCAGGGCCGCTGATCTCGGGCCCGTTGTTTGATTTTTTCTCGCCGGGTGCGCCGTTTATCGCAGCGTCTATCCTGATGTTAGCGGCGCTGTTCGTGGCGCTGCGCGAGCCTGCGCGAGAGATTGCTCAGAGCTAATCCCGATAGGGACGCCAGACGCCGTCTTTATCACGCACTTCGTAGCCTTCACCGGTCTCGCGCACCGCTTTCGACGCAAGTGGGGCCTTGCCGTAGCCGCCTGGGATGTCGAGCACATAGGCTGGCTGCGCCAAGCCCGACGCGCGCTGGTGCAGTTGCTGAACGAGCTCTTGGCCTTCGGCGATGCTGCAGCGGAAATGCGACGTGCCTTGCGCCTTGTCGAGGTGATGCAAATAATACGGCTTCACCCGCGCTTCCACGAGCGCGCGCATCAATGCCTCCAGTGTATCGGCGCTATCGTTCACGCCTTTGAGCAAAACCGTCTGCGAGAGCATTGGCACGCCGGAGTCGACAAGCCGCGCGATCGCGGCGCGTGCGTTCTCTGTGAGTTCGCGCGCGTGATTGGTGTGCAGAACAACATACGTCGTCGCACCTTCGACACGCATCGCGTGAACCAAATCCGGCGTCACCCGCAGCGGATCGACGACGGGGATGCGCGTGTGCCAGCGTATGATCTTCACATGCGGGATCGCCGCTAGCCGTTCGCTGATCTCGCGCACGCGCCGCGCTGAGAGCAGAAATGGATCGCCGCCAGTGAGGATGACTTCCCAGATCTCATCATGCGCCGCGATGTAGGTGAGGGCAGCTTCAAGCTCTTCGCTCGTCAGCGTGCCGTCACCTTGCGGGCCGACCATTTCTCTTCGGAAGCAGAAGCGGCAGTAAACCGGGCAGACATGCACGAGTTTCAACAAGCAGCGATCGGCATAGCGATGCACGACGCCTTTCACAGGCGTATGGGCATCATCACCTATCGGATCGGCGAGTTCGTCGGGCGCCATCTCCAGCTCGCGCGCGCTGGGCTGAAATTGCGCTGCTATCGGATCATTTGGGTCAGTGGGATCGATTAGTGCGTCCATCGCCGGCGTGATCGCCACCGCGTAACGCGCGGCGACTTCCTCGAGCGGATCAGCTTTGGCTTTGGCGCTCATCTTCAAACCCCGAACGCTTTCGCGTATCGCAC
>LNFM01013526.1_pt1 | contig 10365 bp, 7 predicted proteins | sample 596031 | NCBI WGS metagenome assembly LNFM01 (sample SAMN04254537, study PRJNA301005) | activated carbon metagenome | isolation source: dual media filters at the Ann Arbor, Michigan drinking water treatment plant | place: USA: Ann Arbor | reverse complement strand
CTCTCCCGCGTGCGCGTTGTACTGAAGCGCACCGTTGCCGATGTTCGCATTGGCGTTGAAGTTCTGCAGCGTCAGGGTGTCGTTGCGGATGTTCTCCGCAGATGCATGCAACCCCGTACGATCGAGCGTCGCCTGCGAGTTGTGCATCGTGAAGCCCTGGTTGAACGAGCCGAGGCTCGCGTTCACCCTCGAGTTGCCCGGTCCCGTCCCGCCGACGCGAAGGTCGCTACCCGACCAGCCACCGATCGACACGTCCTGCGCGCCGACCTGGAGACTCCGGTTGTTCGGGTCCGCGTAGTTGACGTCGAAGAAGCCCCTCGTCACGGAGTTCGTGCTGCCGACGTTGCCGGCGTGCGCGTTCAGGTTCACGGCGTTCGGCCCCGTGCCGATCGTCGTGTTGTTGTCGTAGTTCTTGAACCGCATGCCGCCGCCGTCCCATGACGCCTGGCCGCGCGTGTGCGAGCCGTTCGCCTCGAACTCGACGTCGGAGATCTGGGTATCCGTCGAAAACTCGCCGAGGCTCTGGTTCATCGACCCGACGCCCGCGATCGAGCGCGAGTGGTTGACGCCCTGGACGTTCACGCCGCCGTAGTTCGCGGAGCCCGTGGCGCGCACGCCGTTGGGGCCGGAGTTGAAGTCGAAGTTGCCGGAGTTGCCGTAGCGGATCGACTGCGCGGAGAGGTTCTCGGAGTATCCGCCGCCGGGCGTCGAGACGCCCACGCCCGCGTTGTTCACCGTGACGCCATCGGAGTAGTTGCCGTGGACGTTCGCCGTGTTCGTGTTCGTGTTGTAGCCACCACCAACGTTCGCCTGCGGACCGTAGTGCGCGTTGCCGACGCTCGTATTCAGGTTGCCGACGCCGGTGTTGACGCTGCTGGTGTAGCCCTCGACGCCCATGCCCTGTCGCATGCTGAGCTCGCCGGTGTAGTTGCCGTTGTCGTTGTTGACGTTGCCGCCGATGCGCGTCTGACCAAAATACATGTTGTCCGCGTGCGCCCGCGCCGACCCGTAGTTCGTGTCGATGCTGACGTTCGTGTCCGCCGCACCGAGCGGGGTGTACGTCCCACTCGCGCCGTAACCGTGCTCGGTCCGGTACACGCTGCCTCCGGCGGCGCGATACAGATTCGTCGACGCCTCGGCCTGCACATCGCTGTTGCCCGCTTGAACTCCGACGGGCGCGACGACGCCACCGGCCGCGCTGTAGCCGCTGCGTCCGTTGTGGTTGAACGAGGAGTACCCTGCCCCGGCGCCTGCACCCGCGTAGCCACCGGCGTACCCGCCGTTGTTGCCCGTCACGGTGCCGCCAGCGCCGCCGCCGAAGCCAGCACCGTTCCACGTCATGGGGCCGCCGAAGCCGCCGACGAGTCCGCCAAGGACGTCGTTGCTATTTGACGTGGGGTGCATGAGGCCCCCGCCCGCGGCAACGCCAGCATCCACGCCGCCGCCCCGCTCGTTATGTGACCCACCGAAGAGTCCACCGGCCCATCCATACGGGTTCTGGAACTGCTCGAGCAGATTTCCCATGCCCGATTCTACGTCGGGCCGGGCCCAGTTCTTCCCTCGATTACAGGCGGTTAGCGGATAGCCCGAGCGTGTGGAGCGAGGTCACCTTCGACAGATCGCCGCCAATGGTCTCGGACACATAGGTCATGGGGGGTTGGGCGGGTGTGGTCACTCGGATGCGATCGTCTTGGCGGTCATAGATGTAGGTCCAGTCCGGGCGCGCCCAGCGCTGAAGGAGGAGCGCTGTCGCCACGACCTTCTGCGCGTCCGGGTGCGCGGCGTGCGCCGCCACCAGCGCCTTCACGATCTCGCTCGTCCTCCACTGACCGCGATCGTGAAAGGGGCCGTCGCCGACCAACGTCTCGCCCCGGAGCTGGTTCAGAGGTCCCGGTACGATGCCGACGTCGATCGTGACGGTGTCGCCGTTCCGCGTGATCACGGGCGCCGCATACCGGGCTTCGATCTTCTTCGCGAGGCGCGCGACTCCGTCCGGGGTCGCGAGCGCACTCTTCACGCAGATCGCGGCGGACCGCACGATGTCTTCGCGCCGGGCACGCGTCTGACGCTGTGCCGACGCGATACAGGGATCGACGAGATCCGGATCGTCGACGGCGTACTCCGAGCGACCGGCGAGCGGCGGAACGGCGGCAAGGACGTCGGCGCGCAGCGAAGCGGGATCGGACACGTCTTCTGGTACCACGGCGGCGTCACGGCAACCGAAACCGAGAACGCAACTGGCCACGATGGCGGCTGCCGTTCGCTTCATCGGTGAAGCCCGACTACTCCTTCGGCGGCGTGGGCTCGGCTCATGGCGGAGAGACTATCCCCGATCGAGGGCAGGCGCCCGTGAGATGCTCGTGACCGCCGAGTGAGAGACGCTCCCGTCATGGGCAGTGCGCCCACCTCGAGCCTGCGGACCCGCAGCCTCGAAGCAACCCTCGCCATCGCGCGGGCGATCGCGCCCACGGTTGGCATCACGCGCGTGACCGAGACGACAGCTCTCGATCGACTCGGCGTCCCGGTCTACGCGAGCATCCGACCCTCGGCGACTCCCGGGTCGCTCTGCGTCAGCGCGGGCAAGGGCATGACTCCGCTCGAGGCCGAGGTCGGTGCATACATGGAAGCGATCGAGCTCGCATGGGCGGAGCCGCAGCGTGCGGTGCTGCAGCGTCAGCTCGTTCCCGCGCGGGAGCTGGGAAGCCGGACAGGCGAACCGTGGCTGTCGTTCCTCCCCCAGCGCGCCATCACGGCCGACACGCCCGTGCTCGCCGTGCCGATGACGAACCTCCGCAGCGACGAGACCTGGTGGGTTCCGGCGGAGCGCGTGCTGTTCCCGGTACTGCCCGGCGAGGGTACGGGCATCTTCGGCTCCGAGGGCAACGGTCTCTGTTCCGGCAATACGCGCGCCGAGGCGGTGCTGCATGGCCTGTGCGAGGTGCTCGAGCGCGACGTCACCTCGATGACATTCAGCATGAAGCGCGACACCCAGCGCGTGGCGAACACCACGCTGCCGGCACCGCTGCGCGCGATTGTGACGCGGATCGACGCGCTCGGCTTCGATCTCCACGTGCGACGTGCGCTGAACGTGTTCGCCCTCCCCTACTTCGTGGCCGGCATCGTCGATCGCACCGAGCCCGACCACGCGTACCGCGGTGACGGCTTGCACCCCGACGCCACGATCGCGGTCACGCGCGCCGTGTGCGAAGCGTTCCAGTCGCGGCTGTCGGACATCCACGGCGGCCGCGACGACCTGACCCTGCATCGCACCGCAGACCAGAACACCGACGTGAAGCCGGCGCCGTTTCGCCAGTTCTTCGCGTCGCTAGGCACGGGCCCCGCGATCGACTTCGCGAGCATTCCCACGGTCGGGGCGGGCCGCGACATCGCCACCGCGACAGCAGACCTCATTGATCGCCTCGCCGGACAAGACCTCGTGGACGTGCTCGTCGCGGAGCTCGCGCCGCCCGACCTCGGCATCCACGTCGTGCGCGTGGTGGTGCCAGACCTCGAGTGCAGTGTCGGCATGCCGGGCCGCATGGGTCGACGGCTTGCAGCTGCGAAGGCGCGCCATGCCGCCCGCTAGGTTGCTGTTCGTCGGCCCGACGCTCCACCGCGGGCGCGAGCTCGGGTTGCCGCTGCCCATCGACGACTTCGAGCTGCGAGCGCCGATCCGGCGCGGCGACGTCGACCTGCTCAGGGATCGCGAGCCCGGGCTACTCGTGATCGCCGACGGCTACTTTCACCTGCGCCATCTTGCTGTAGGGCACGCCGAGCTCCGCGATGCGATCGCGGCAGGCTGGGAGGTGTGGGGACTCTCGTCGATGGGCGCGATCCGCGCCGCCGAGTTGCGTTCCCTCGGGATGCGCGGCTTTGGTCGCGTGTTCCAGACCTACGTCGACGATCCGGCGTTTCGCGACGACGAGGTCACGCTACTGCACGAGGCCGAGCCGCCGTACCGCGCGTTCAGCGAGCCGCTGGTGCACATCCGCGCCTACCTTGCCGCCCAGGTCGCGGCGGACACGCTGGCCCCCTCGCTCGCCGAGGACATCCTCACCACGCTGCGCCGCCGGTGGTTCGGCGACCGGACCCTCGCTGCCCTCCGTGCCATGCTGCCACCGGAGCTCGCCGCGAACCTCGGCCGCCTGGACGGGCACCAGATCAAGTCGCAGGACCTGAGCGAGCTGCTCTCGCAGCGCCCCTGGAGTCGCTAGCCAAGCTACCTAGGGCAGCTTCCAGTCGCCCGCGGCGACGTGAGCGAAGTCGCCGGCCCCCAGCACGGCCGTGTTGCGATCGGTCTTCCGCGCAACGAGCCAGTCCGTATCGCCGTGGCGCACGCCGCTGATCCCGACGACGTCCGCGGGGCGCGCGCCCGTGTAGATCGCGACCCCGTGCGTGGCGTCTCCGGCGCGCGGCCAGCATGCGATCAGCACGAGTCCCTCGCCGGTGAACTCCTTCGTACCGACCGCGATGCGGCCCGGCTCGACGACGAAGCCTGCACGCTTCACGACCTCGGAGATCACCGGATTGTCGCCCGGCGTGCCGAACGCCACGAGATCGACGCCACTCGGCGCCTCGCCGTCCGCCGCCACGATCGTGTTCGCCTTGCGGAGTTTGGCGTGCACCGCGCGCGCGTACTGGTCGATGGCCGGCGTGGGCGCGATGACCCAGACGCTGGTGGGCGAGTGCACGGCATCGACCGGTCCGAGGAAGCCCGGCGCGGGCACGCCATGCTCGTACTCGGCTGCGATCGCGGTGAACCGCTCGAGGATCGCGGGCATGCGCTTCGCGAGGAGCTCGGGGCCGGGCTGCATCACCTCGGCGAGGCTGGTCGTCCACGCGAATGACTCGCCGCGATCCTTGCGCAGCGTCGCCCCCGCGGCGGCCGCACCGTGCAACTCGAGGAGGTAGTTGTAGGTGATGGCGCGGACGCCCGACTCGTGGGCCACCGTCATCGGATCCGCGTAGGCTTGCGCGCGCATCGCGTCCGCCACGCCACCGTAGAGTCGGGTCGCGGTTGGCTCGAGCTCGGCCTGGTGGGCGGTGAAGAGCGGGTTCACGTAGGCATGACCGAGCTCGTGCACGAGGAGCGCGCGCAGGAGGTTCGTCACGACGAGCTCACCGCCGGGCCCGGTCACGCCGAGGATCTGCACGTACGTGTCGGGCGTGCGCGGGCCGAAGTTGCGCTGCCCCGCGATCGGGGACGGCACCACGAGCATCGCCGCGGTGGTGGGACCGAACAGCTTCTCGAAGTACGGCACGACCTGCTCGCGGTCGAGGAGGCCGCGCAAGGTGGTCTCGAGCGTGCGGAAGTAGGCGGCATGCTCGGCGAAGAAGGCATCGAACTTCGTGTCGGCTGCGAACGCGCGCACCGCGGTCGCGAAGGCCTCTGGATCCGCCTTGGCCCAGCGCGCGTCGAGGGTGGTGCGCTCGGCGGCGGGACGCAGCTGGTACGCGTCGTCGAGGTGGATGGCGAAGCTCATCGGGGCGTCGTAGCCGATGCCGTGGGCGGCCCGCAGCGACCGCGCCGCCACCACGGCGGCATGCTCGGCGTAGGGAGCGAAGTAGCGCTCCACTGCGTCGAGGTACGGCGTGCCCCGGGTCGTGGCGTACTCACGCGCGCCGGCGAGGCGCTCGATGACCGCCAGTAGCTCGACCCGTCGATCGACGCGGACGGCGACCTTGGCCGGCGTCGCGATCGGGGCGGGAGCCGGGGTCGGGCTCGGAGGCGCCGCCGGCTTGGAGCTCTCGCGGCACCCGAGCCCGAGCGAGATAGCAACCGCGAGCAGCGAGATGGCGCGCATGCGGGAAGCCTATCGCGACGCGCGCTACGATTGCGCCGTGGCAGTCACGACGCGAGATGGCTGGGCGCTCGATGTCATCGAGGCCACGCTCGCCTACTTCGTGCCGCGCGATCGCTCGCCGCTCGCCGACTGGCGAGATCGCGTGGCGTTCTACGCGCGCCGCCTCGTCGCGTTTCACACCCGGGAGCTGACCGGCCAGTCCGAGCTGCGAACCACCGTGGCCGCAGAGCCGGTGCGCTCCGCCCTCGCCGCCGAGGAGCTGCGCCTCGGCGATCCGACGTTCACGTTCATGCAGACGATCGGCGAGGTCGAGCGCACGCTCGCCTTCGCGCGGACGCGGGTGGGCTTCCCGATCCTGATCGTCCTCTCCGACATCAACTGGCGCGAGCTCGACGACTTCTGGCGCGTACGCGCGACCGACGCGGGCCCCATCTTCGACGGCATCATCGCGGGTCATCACCATGTCCCGGGCTCGCCGTCGGGTGGGTCATGCGCGACCTACGTCCCTGCGCGCGGCGTCGGGCTCGCGCTCGTCAGCGCGGACGGCTGGCGCGTCCCCTACCGCGGCAGCGACTGCGTCGTTTATCACGAGGGCATCGGACACGCGATCGGGTTGCCGCACCCCGAGGCCGCCGACGGCTCGGTCATGAGCCACGCGCAGTACCGCGGCGAGCTCCGCGATAGCTGGCTCGCCGGCGCCGACAAGCGGGCCCTTGGCTGGACGCCCGCATCGCCGCCGAATGTCGTGGAGCTGCGCGTCCGCGTCGAGCCGCCGGTCCCGCGTCCGGGAGAGAGCATCGCCTTGCACTGCACGTGGCCGGCCGGCGCCCGGATCGCGAGCGGGACCGTGGCATGGCAGTGCGAGTTGCATGGGCCCTGGACGACGCGCCCTCTCGCGACCGGCGTCCTTCCCCTGGTCCTCGCCCTCCCTGCCTTCGCGGCGCCGACCCCCGTCAGCTACCGCATCGCGGCGCAGCTCGAGGGCGGACCTGCGCTCGACGCGTGGGGCTACTTCCAGGTCCGGATCGCGCCCGACATCGCGCCGCTGCCAGGCGAGGTCTCCGCCGGGGAGCCGGTGGCCGGGGACGTCGTCACCGTCATCGCCACGCGGCGGGCGGGCACGAGTGACCTCGTGGTCGAGCGTCCCGGCTTCGCGCTCACTGCCCCGGGCGCCTGGTTCGAGGTCGACCGGCCGACGGCGGTCGCGTGGATCGTCGACGGCGCCGGCGTGCGCGTGCTGTGCGATGGCCGGAGCGTGGAGCAGCCGCGCGCGGCGAACGGGCCTGCGCCCGCGCCCGATCACTTCGTGCTGGAGGAGCTGCGCGCCACGAGCTCGATCGAGCGCGAGCGGATGAAGAATCCGGCGATGCTTGCCCGCACGTGACCACCGGCCGTGGCGTCGACGCGCGCGATCTTGTGCGCGTGGCCACCCGCCATCACGACGAGGCGATTGGGACGCGGCGTCACGTAGTGCCCGAACCCAGGCTCGGCGATCCGCGCGGCGAGGCGTGACCGATCGAAGCGGTCCGCCGGCGCGATCGGCTGACCGTCGCGAGGATCCAGCTCGAGGTCGCGCTGCTGGCGCGTCGATTCGTGGGCGAGCACGAGCTCGCCACCCCAGTGCGGATCCCAGCGCGGATGCACGTAGTAGGCGTAGGCAGCGGAGTACATCCCGCCGTCCGTGTGCCACGAGAGGCCACTCCCCGGCGGATAGATCCACGGCACCGCCGTCATCACCGCCCATTCGGCGATGGCTTCGCCGGTCCAGCGCGCGAGCTCCTCGCTGGCCCCGAGGACACGGCCGATGAACGCGTCGATGGGCGCGCCCGTCGGATGCCGGGCCGTGCGGGAGTCCATGCCCTCGGCGAGTGGATCCACCACGGCGAGTGTCGCCGCCGCCTGGAGCGGCTGACCGTCGGTGAGCAGCCACGGCGACTGCGGCGCGCCCAGGTTCACGGGCGTGTAGGCGAGGCGCTGGACATAGGTCCAGAGGGCGGCGAAGTCCGCCTCCGACAGCACGTCATCGAACACGACGAACTGATCGCAGGCCCACGTGAGCACCATGACGAGGAGTGTACTGTTGACAGCGCGTGAACCGAGAGCCCTGGGTCATGGGAGTCAGCTACTCCCACAACGGCGCGGCGTGCCTCCTGCGCGGCGACACGCTGGTCGTCGCGATCCAGGAGGAGCGCGTGGCCGGTCTCAAGCGCGCCCGCCTCGACCACTACCAGACGAGCCTCGCGGTCGCGTATTGCCTCGCTCATGCCGGCATCAAGCTGCGCGATCTCGACATGCTGGTCGCGTGCGAGTTCTCGAGCCCGGTTCTGGCCCCGGCCGCCCTGCGCGAGCCTCCCGGTGGTCCGCCCGCGCGCTACCTCTCCATCCCGCACCACCTGGGTCACGCGCATGCGGTCATGGCGACGTCGGGCTTCTCGTCGGCGGGCATCCTCGTCATCGACGGCCAGGGGGGCACGCTCGCCGATCTGCCGCTGGCCGAGCGCGCGAATGTGCGGCACGCCGTCGTTCCCGGTCAGCAGCGCGAGACGGAGATCATCAGCATCTACCGCGCCGGATCGACGGGCATCGAGCTCGTGGAGAAGCACGTCGGGGACTGGATGCCAGCCTACCGGCCGCTCACGCACGCGTCCGGCACGGGAGAACCGCGCTCGATGTACCAGTTCGGAAGCCTCGGCGGACTGTTCGCCGCGGTGTCCACCCTCGTCTTCGGCGACGCGATGGAGGCCGGCAAGGTGATGGGGCTCGCGCCGTACGGCCGCGTCACCATCCCGGCCGACGAGTTCTTCACGGTCGATGCCGACGGCTGCTTCCACTTTCACGACCGCGTGCCGGCGGCCTACCGCGACCTGGCGCCGTGGCCCGCGAACCAGGAGCTCTACGCGGACCTCGCCGCCTCGACGCAGGCCGCCCTCGAGACCGGGGTCCTCGCGCTCGCGACGCGCACCCGCACGCTCACCGGCGAGGCCCGGCTCTGCTACGCCGGCGGGGTGGCGCTGAACAGCGTCACGAACGAGCGCCTCTGCACCGAGCTTGGCTTCGAGGGCGTCGCCATCATGCCCGCCGCCGAGGACAGTGGCCCTGCGATCGGCGCGGCGTATCACGGGCTTGCCGTCCTGCGCGGCGCCGTGCCTCCTCCCCGCCGGCACGCCCGCGACAGCACCGGGCGGCCCTACCTCGCGGCGGAGTGCGCGGCCGCCATCGCCCGCGTGCCGTACCTCGAGACCATCCCCGCCGATGACGTTCTCGAGGCGACCGTCGAGCTCCTCTGCCAGGGAGCCATCGTCGGCTGGTTCGAAGGGGGGAGCGAGCTCGGTCCGCGCGCGCTCGGCCAGCGAAGCATCCTCTGCGATCCACGCCCGCCCGACGCGAAGGCGCGCCTGAACGATCGCGTGAAGCATCGCGAGGGCTTCCGGCCGTTCGCGCCCGCGATCCTGGCCGAGACGGTCCCGGACTGGTTCGACGTGAGGCCAGGCTGGGGAGAGAGCCCGCATATGCTGCGCGTGGCGCCGTTCCGCCCCGCACAAGCGGACCGCGTCCCGGCGGTGGTTCATGTCGACGGCACGGGTCGGGTCCAGACGGTCACGGTGAACGATGGTCGCCTCCATGCACTGATCGCCCGCTTCGCCGCGCGTACCGGCGTCCCGCTCCTGCTCAACACGTCCTTCAACGTCGCTGGTGAACCGATCGTCGAGACCCCGGAGGACGCCCTGTGGGCGCTCCTCGCCGTCGACCTCGACGCGGTCTGCGTGGAGGGAACCCTGATCCGGCGACGCCGCGACTTCACCTCGCTGCTCGCCGTCGTGCCGCGCGTGCGGGCCCACCGCCTGCGGTTCGATGCGCCGATCGCGGGCACGATCGAGCTCGGACTCCACCCCGGGGTCCATGTCGAGCTTGTCACCGCCACGCCGCATGGCCCCCTGACCGTTCCGGTGCGCGCGAGTGACATGAGCCTGCTCCGCCTCTGCGACGGCACGCGCGACGGGCATGCCGTCCTCGCCGCGCTCGGTGGCACCGGCTCGGCCGAGGCGGCTGCGGCCCTGGTGCGGCGGATCTATCTGCTCCGGCGCTGTCACGTGCTGGAGCTCGCCGCGCCGCCGGCCGGTCAGCCGGGTGCCGACCGGCGAGCGTCGACGACGAGCTGACGCACGAGCGGATCTTCGAGCACGGCGTCGAGCCGCGCGATGGCCTCGCGGCGCCGATCCTCGTCGGCCACCGCGCAGGCGAGCTGCGCACGCCACGCCGGTGCGTGGGTGGCGAGGTCGGCGATGCTCAGGGGGCCGTTGGCATCGGTCGCGGCTGCGTAGTCCGTCTCCAGCGCGGCGAGCTCGCGCGTGGCGAGGCGGAGCGTGGCGAGGTTGATGGAGTCGTCGGACTCCTGCGCGATCTCGTACATCTGCGTGGCGAGCTCGCCGACGCGATCGCAGACGGCGGGCAGTCCGTCCGGGCCGAGCTGCGCGCGTTGCTTGCGGTAGGTGACGAGCTCGACATTGAGGTCGGCTCCCAGGAGACGGATGAGCTCGTCCCTGGACGTGGCCGCCCGCTC
>LNFM01013525.1_pt1 | contig 10365 bp, 7 predicted proteins | sample 596031 | NCBI WGS metagenome assembly LNFM01 (sample SAMN04254537, study PRJNA301005) | activated carbon metagenome | isolation source: dual media filters at the Ann Arbor, Michigan drinking water treatment plant | place: USA: Ann Arbor | reverse complement strand
CGCTCGCTCTTGATGAGCGTGCCTGGTTGCCGGGAACCGGCTGGCTGCTGCTGGCTATGAGCTACAGGCTCCTAGCCGAGCACGACCACGAGCGCCGCGATTTTCTCGTGGTGAATGGGTACGGCCTGCCGTCTACTGGACTCGAGGCGTCATGTACAAGTGGTTAACTGTCGGGTTGGTCGTGACCGGCTGCCACGAGCCGTCGGGGAGCCTCCCGGATGCAGGCGACGTCGGCATCGACGGCCCGGTGGAGCCGGATGGCCCAGCGGCCGATGCGCCGAGCGATGGCGCGACCGCGAACGAGGTGGTGTGGAACCTGGTCGATGACTTCGGGATGATCGCCGAGAATGCGAAGCCGGCGGTCGACGCCGCGGTCGCGGCGGCGGTCGAGCGGGTCGCCGCTGATCCCGCGGTGACGGTCGTCTTGTATGCGCCCGCCGGGGCGTGGGTGTTCCAGCATTCGCTCGGACCGGCGATCTCGATCACCGGGAGCGCGGTCGGGCGCATCACGTTGCGGGGCGCGGGGCCCGGCCCGGACGGGACCGCCTTCGTCTTTGCGGCTCCCGACCAGTACGGAATCCTGGTGGAGTCGACGAACGGTCTGACGGTGGAGCAGCTCCACCTCACCCGGCCGGGGCTCTACACCACGCAAGGGGTCGTCACGGCGACACCGCCGATGCGGATCCGGTTTCGCGTGCAGGACGGCTTCCCCGATCCCCTGCCGCTCGTCAACGCGGAAGGGGCGCTCGGGAACGACCGCACCCTGATCGCCTTCGAAGGAGACCCTGGCGATCCGCGCCTCGCCCCGACGTCGGAGAGTCTCAAGATGTGCCCGGGGACCGGTAAAACGGCGTGTGCGGTCGCGATGGAGCGCGTCGCGCCCGGCGAATACGAGGCCATCCTCGACGATCCGCTCACCACCGTGCAGGCCGCGGCGCTCGTCGGACAGCGGGTCGCGCTGAAAGCCAAGTCGGGCGAGCAGACGCTCCGCGCCGTCGACGCCGACGATCTCACCGTGCGTGACGTGCGATTCACCCGCCACGCGGCGGTCTCGCTCGCCGTGAAGGGCGCCTCGGACCGCACGGTGATCGAGCGGGTGCGGGTCGAACGCGCCCCCGCGATCAACGGCCATGTTCCGTTCTTCTCCGGCCCCGGCGGTGGGCCACAGGTGGAGGCGGATGTCGACGGACCGATCATCCGGGACTGTTTCATCGAAGGGACAACAGACGACGCGATCGCGGTCTTCAGCCACCGTCCCGCGGCGCCGATGCGGGGGGCGCGGATCGAGCGCAACGTGATCCGCGATGGCCAGGGGCGCGGAATCAACATCACGCAGAGCCAGGACGGCATGTGCGTCGACAACGAGATCACGCGCTGCCAGAACCCATCGATCCAGCTCAAGTCGAACCAGACCGCCAACGGCGCGCCCGGCGTGGTGAACTGGACGATCGCTCGCAACCACCTCATCGAGCCGTGGACGGATCCGGCCATCGCGCTCATGCTCGAGAACCGTGAGACCAGCGGACGCCACACCGGCATCGTGATCGAGGACAACATCATCACGCGAGCGGCCCGCGCCAACCCGATCGTGTACGCCGAGCACACGGATACGCTCGAGATTCGCGACAACGTCGTCGAGTCGTTCTCCGACCGCTGCGACGTCCGCGGCAAGGGGCTCGCCGACGTCGTGGCCGCGATGCCGCTCGTCTACGTGGCGGAGGCGACAAGCGTCACCGGCACCGGCAACCTGACGCAGGAGCTCACGGCGCGTCCCGCGTTCGTCGAGCGCCTGAACAATGCCGGCGAGGTCGATGTGACGTGGGTAGGAACCAGCGCCAGCGTGCCGCTGTTGCCGCCCTGTCCGTGAGCGCGTCGGCGGCGACGCGTCAGTTCTGCGACGAAGCAGGCGCCGGCCCGGTCGCGACCTCGTGACCAACGTGACGCACGAGCGTGGGGTGGCGGCCGGGATCTCTCAGCGGTACGGGCCGAACGTGCCGGCCGCGGTCTCGGTACACCAGTGCGCGGCGAGCTCGACCGCCGCATCGAGGCGCTCGGGATCGGCGACGGGGCCCTCGAACACGAGAGAGAGGTCCGGGCCACGCAGCGTCGGGGTGATGGGATTGCACACGGCGAGGAGCTCGGCTGCCCGTGGGGTGGCGGGGAGCTCGGACGACGTGACGTCGAGTCGACGTGCGAGCAGCTCCGTGCGGAGGCGACCGGGGTCGCCGGGACCGAGGCGGCGCACGAGCGAGATGCGCACGTCGATCGGGCCGCGGCGCACGCGCAGGATGGGCTTGCCGCCGACCTCGACCCGGGGCGCGAGGTCAGCGCCGAGCTGCATCGCGGCGGCGCCGAACGCCTTGACCCAGCGGGTCGGGCGCACGGCGAGCGCGAGGACGACGTCGAGGATGACGACGATCCGCTCGAGGGAGGATTCGCCGGGGAGTCGCCAGGCGGTGACCTCGTCACCATCGAGCTCGAAGGCCCAGCCGGTCTCGCGCCAGGCTGTCATCGGATCGAGGTGAGCGGGGGCGAGGCGCGAGACGAGCAGCGCATCACGGACGTGATGATCGATCCAGGCCGCGGCGAGGGCGGCGTCGTTGGTCTCGATGATCGCGGCGTCGTCGAACGACGGAGCGACGAGGAGAGGATCACGATCGCGACCGCTGCTGCCGGCCCAGCGGTCCGCCCAGCGGACGCCCATCACGAAGCCGTCGGTGGTGGGAATCGGCGCGGTGATGCGGGGCTCGCGGTCGGCGGCGCCCAGGTCGACGCGGACGCGGTGCGTGGTGGCATCGAGCTCGAGCTCGATCACGAGCAGGTCGCCGTCCTTGCGGGCACGCGCCGACGGATGACGCGCCCGGATGGCGTCCCGGATGTGCTCGAGCTTCACGGACACGAGCGCTCGTAGAGCCAGAGATCGAAGCCCTGGCTGTCGGCGCGGTCCGACGAGAGGCCCACCGTGGCGCCATCGCGCGAGCTGAAGATGTCGAAGTCGACGATTGCCCCGGGGGAGTCGAAGTCGAGGAGCTTCGTGGCCACGCCGAGCGAGTGATCCATGGCCCGTGGCGCCGCCCAGATCTCGGTGGGGCCCCCACGCTGCGACGAGAACCACACCTCCGTGTCGTCGGGGGAGACATGGGGACAGCAGTCGAAGCTCACCGTGCTCGCGGCCGTCTCCTGCACGGGGGGCCCGAACGGCTGGGTGAGGGCGGTCCGCTCCGCGCGCCAGAGATCGACCATGCCGATGAGCGGCGGGCGGTCGGAGGAGAAGTAGAGGGTCAGGCCGTCAGCGGATAGCGTCGGCGCTTGATCGACGTTGCCGATGGAGAGGCCGGGCACGAGGCCCTCGTCGACCCAGTCGGTGCCGGGTGTGCGTACCGCCGTCGCGATGGATCCGCCGCGCTGGTACCACATGCGCTGGGCGTCGGGCTCGAGGAAGGGGTTGTCATCGTCGTTCACCGTCGAGAGCGCGATCGTCGGGGCGCCGAACGGTTGGTCGATCGCGGTGCGCGTGCTGACGAAGATGTCGACTCCGGTCGCGGTGCCGGTGTCGCGCGAGAAGTAGAGCTCGAGCCGGTCGTCGGAGATGGCGCCACCGGCCTCGGTGGCGGCCGTGCTCGTCGAGGTCACGCGGTAGGCAGCCTGGAACGGACCCGTACAGGCGGGCGGCGCCGTGTCCACTCCAAGCGGGCTGTCGAGGCTCGCGTCAGCGGAGAGAGCGGAGGCGTCGAAGCCGATTCGCCCGCAGGCGCATAGGGCGAGAGCGGCAACGGCGACGGCCCGCACGACCCGACCAATTGTGCCATGAGGTGGCGTGATGCGCCGAACCGTTGCACCGGGGCCCGGGGCAGCGTATCCGAGCGCATGGCGAACCGACTGGCGGGCGAGAGCTCGCCGTACCTGAGGCAACACGCGGACAATCCGGTCGATTGGTGGCCGTGGTGTTCCGAAGCATTCGCCGAGGCGAAGCGGCGCGACGTGCCGGTGTTCGTCAGCATCGGCTACGCCGCGTGCCACTGGTGCCACGTGATGGCGCACGAGAGCTTCGAAGATGCGGCGACCGCGAAGCTCATGAACGCGAGCTTCGTGAACGTGAAGGTCGATCGCGAGGAGCGCCCCGACGTCGACGCGATCTACATGAACGCCATCATGGTGATGGGCGAGGGCGGTGGCTGGCCGCTGTCGGCGTTCTGCTTGCCCGACGGCCGTCCGTACTTCCTCGGCACGTACTTCCCCCTCGAGCCGCGCTTCGGCCGCCCGAGCTTCAAGGATCTCCTGGGCGCCATGGGCGACGCGTACCGCACGCGCAAGGCCGACGCGATCGACAACGCCGAGCAGCTCATCGACGGCCTCCAGCGGATCGACGCGCACTACCGTGGCTCCGGCGCTGCCGACCTCGGCGCGCTCACCCCGTCGCTCCTCATCAGCGCGGGCCGTCAGCTCGCCGAGAAGACCGATCAGAAGCTCGGCGGCGTCTCCGGTGCGCCAAAGTTCCCATCGAGCGCGAGCCACGAGCTGCTCGCCCGCGCGGGACGCCTGTCGTTCGGTGAAGCGGCGCGTGCCGCGTTCGAGACCTGGGCGCGCGGCATGGCCGAGGGTGGCCTCTACGATCACCTCGGCGGCGGGTTCGCTCGCTACTCCGTCGATGCGAAGTGGCTCGTGCCTCACTTCGAGAAGATGCTCTACGACCAGGCGCAGCTCCTCGGGATCTACGCCATGGTCGTCGCGCAGGGCGGCCCGTTCGCAGCGCGGGCGAGCGACGTGATCGCCGAGACCATCGCGTTCCTGGAGCGCGAGCTCTCCGATCGCGAGGGCGGGCTCTGGTCCTCGCTCGACGCCGACAGCGAGGGCGAGGAGGGCAAGTTCTATGTCTTCACGCCGGACCAGCTCAAGGCCGCGCTCGGTCCCGTCGACGCTCTCGTCTTCGCCGGTGCCTACGGCATCACGCCCACCGGCACGTTCGAGCACGGCGCGAGCGTCATCGCCCGCGTCACGCCGCGCAGCAGCGCCGGCGAGGAAGCGCACCTCGCCGAGCTGCGCACCAAGCTGTTCGCCGCACGCGCGAAGCGCGAACGCCCGGGTACCGACGACAAGGTGCTCGCCTCGTGGAACGGTCTCGCCATCTCGGGCCTCGTCGCCGCGTGGCGGGCGACCAACCAGGACGCCGCGCTCGCCATGGCCGTGCGCGTCGGCACCTTCCTGCGCGCAAAGATGATCGACGGAGGCACGGTCGCGCGCATCTTCCACCAGGGCGCCACCAAGGCGCTCGACGGCACGCTCGACGACTACGCGTTCGTCGCCGCCGCCTTCCTGGACCTCGCCGAGGCCACCGGCGATCGCAGCTGGTGGGATCAAGCGGTCGCCCTCGTCGGCACCATCCGCGCGCGCTTCGTCGCGGAGGAGGCCAGCCGCATCGTGTTCTACCTCGCCCCGGCCGGCGAGGAGCTCCTCGTCCACCGGCCCGAGTCGCACCACGATGGCGCGATTCCCTCCGGCGCCGGCGTCGCCGTCACCTGCCTCGTGCGCCTCGGCCTGGTCGCGGGGGATGCATCGGCTCTCGCCCTCGCCGAGCAGTACCTCGCGCAGCGCCTCACCGGCGGCGGCGCCACGGCGCAGAACGCTGCCTGGACCAACGCCACCCTCCTCGGTGCCCTCGACCGCTATCTGCACTCGCAGGTCGTCGTCATCACCGACGGGCCCGGCCGCGATGCGCTGATCGCGACGACCCGCACGACCTTCGCCCCGACGCTCTCCCTCGCGGGCCCGTGGGCCGCCGCTTCGATCCTCGACGGCAAGACCGCCGCGCCCGACGGTCGCGCCCAGGCCTACGTATGCCGGGGCCCGAGCTGCTCGCTGCCCGTCACCGAGCCGGCGGAGCTAGACGCTCTTCTTCATCGCGTAGATCAGTAGCAGCCCGAACACCGCGACCGGAATCACGTAGGGCACCACGATGAGCCCGAGCTCGAAGTGGCGCCAGCCGATGATGATCTCGCCCCACGCGACGGAGACGGAGATCAGGAAGGCGCCTATGCCCTCCGGCCAGTCGGTCTCCATCTTGAGGCCCGCCCAGTAGAGGACCGCGCCGATGATGAAGGTGATCAGCGCGAGGGCCCACGCGGGCAGGCCCATGAAGCTCTTGATGCCGTTCGTGGCGCGGCTCGGATCGTTCCAGACGACGTTCACGACGATGACGACGACCACCATCGCCAGCATGAGGATCAGGTAGGTCCAGATCCGGCTGCGGCCCTTGCCCATGAACTCGCGTTCGACGACGTCCTCTGGCATTGGACCATCGTAACGCGACTCGGGTCAGCGAGCGGCCTTGGCGCGGGTGTAGAGAGCTTTGCGCGCGGCGGGCAGGTGATTCGCGAGTGCGAGCGGCTCGAGGTAGCCGAGGCAGGTCTTCCAGGCCGCGCTGGCCGCGACCGTGTCGCCAGCGGCGGTGTTGAGATCCGCGAGGCCAGCATGGATCTCGGCGAGGAAGCCGGCCCACGTCCAGTTCTGCGGGGCGCGCTGGGCCGCGACCTCGGCGATGCTACGCGCCTCCACGAGGGCGTCGCGCTCGGCCGCCTTCTTCCCGGTGACGCGCTCGAGCTCGGCGCGGGCGAGGAGCCCCTGCGTGATCGTCTCCTTCCACTCGTTCGAGAGCGGGTCCGCGGCCGCGAGGGCCCGCACGCGCTCGAGGCCCGCGTTGACGAGGCGTGTGCCGCGCGCGGGGTCGCTGCCCGCGAGGAAGCGGCCGAGCGTGATCTCGGTGGAGGCGAGCTCGTTGATGTAGCCCGTGTGCTTCGGCGATTCCTCGACGAGCTTGGCGCGGGCAGGGAGCACCTCCTCGTGCATCGCGATGGCGCGCCGGGGCTGATCCGTCTGGAAGTAGGCGTTCGCGAGCTTGTGGCTGGCCCAGGCCACGCCGCGCCGATAGGCCGCACTCTTCGGATCGCGCTCGGAGAGCATGGTGCGGATCTGCTTCGCCTTCTCGTAGCGGACGATCGCGTCCTCGGACCGACCGAGGTAGACGAGCGCATCGCCGGCGCGGAGGTAGCTGCGCGCGACAGCGTTGGCGGCGGTGGCGCTCTTCGGGTCCGCCTCGGCCATCGCCTCCTGCGCCGCGATGGCGGCCTCGAGGTGCTCGAGCCCCGCCGCGAACTCGCCCTCGTCGAGCTGGGCGAAGCCAAGGTCGGACATGAGGTTGCCGCGCGTGACGCGCCACGTGACGTTCAGCGGATCGCGCTGCACGAGCGTATCCATGATCGGCATCGCCAGCTCGTAGGTCTTCACCGCGCTGGCGGCATCACCGAGGAGGCGCTGCAGCTCGGCGAGCGAGTCACGCACCTCGAGGACCTTCCACTGAAAGTCCATGTTGTCGCTGTCGCTCTCGAGGACCGTCTCGCGCAAGTTGAGCGCGGTCCGGTACGCGTCGAGTGCGGCGCCGGTCTCGCCCCGCGCCTGATAGATGGTCGCGAGCTTCATGTGGCTCGTCGAGAGCGCCATCACCTCGTCGCGCGGGCGCGTGCTCGCCTGCTTGCTCGCGAGCTCGCGGGCCGCCTTCGCCGCCGCGTAGTCGTTGTACGCGTCCTCGAGCTTGCCATCGTTGCGCGCGAGGTCGCCCAGCTTGTCGTGGGTCTCGGCGGCGTAGAGGAGCGCCCAGCGATCGGAGGGCTGTTCGGCCAGGAGCGCGGTGAAGGCGCTCTTCGCGGCGACGTACTGATCCCGCGCCTCGGTGCGCCGGCCCCGGGCCCCCAGCGCGGTGCCGATGCCGAAGTCGAGTCTCGCGATCATCACGCGCTGCTTGAAGGTGCGGGCGGTGGTGTCGGCCCCGACGTTCGCGACCAGGCGCTCCCGCGCCTCCTGGAACGAGGCGAGGGCGGCATCCAGGCTGCCGAGGTCGCGCTCCGCGCCTCCGATCATGTCGACGGCCTGCGCCATCTTGGTCAGGTCTTCATCGGCGTCCGTCGTGTCGAGCGAGCGGTAGTACGTCCGGATGTCGTTGCCCACGCTCGCGAGCAGATCCAGCCGGCCGATGCCGAGGAGCTCCTCGCGCATGCGATGCAGGATCTTGTCGATCAGGTCCTCGGCCGCGTTGCGGCGCGAGTCGGCGAGCCGGCGCTGGTGGCGCGCGATGTCACGTTCGGAGACGACCTCGCGTACCGCGAAGGTGCCGCCGACCGAGAGCGTGAGCACGGCGAGCGTGCCGATGGTCACCGCCGCGCGGTGTCGTCGCACAAAGCGCATGACGCGCTGGAGGGTCGTGTACTGGTGCGCGGCGACGAGCTGTCCGGTGAGGAAGCGGCGCAGCTCCTCGGCGAGCTCGCCGGCGTGGGGGTAGCGATCGGCCACATCCTGCGCCATGGCGCGCTGCACGATCGCGACGAGGTCGGCGGGGGCACGGGGCTCGCGCTCGATGAGCGGCGTGACCTTGCCGAGCGCGGCGGCCGCGATGACATCGGTCGCGGTGCGAGCGTTGTACGGAGGGGCGCCCGCTAGCAGGTGATAGAGCATCGCGCCGAGGGCGAACACGTCGGCGCGCTGATCGACCGCCTCGCCGCGGGCTTGCTCGGGGGCCATGTACGCGGGCGTCCCCATGACAGCACCAACAACGGTGAGCGTGGACGTGCCCCCAGTGAGCGTCGGGCTCCGCGACTCGCGCGGCGCGGTCTTCGCGCGCGGCAAGCGCTCCGCCGACTCGAGCCCATCACTGGCATCGAGATCCTTTGCGAGGCCCCAGTCGATGACGACCGTCTCGCCGAAGTCGCCGATGAGGACGTTCGCCGGCTTCAGATCGCGGTGTACCACCCGCTGGTCGTGCGCGTACGCCATCGCGTCCGTGGCGGCGGCCACGCGCGACAGGAGGGCCAGGCGTTCGTCGAGCGTCTTGGCGTCCGCGATCACGCGATCGAGCGGGCGCCCCTTCACGAGCTTCATCGCGAAGAACGGTTCGCCGCTCGGCCAGCGCCCCGCCTCGTAGACCGGTACGATGCCCGGATGCTGGAGCCGCGCGGTGATGAGCGCCTCGCGCTCGAAGCGGCCCAGGGCATCGCCGGCCGGCTCGAGGAGCACCTTCAGCGCGACGCGTCGCCCGAGGCGCTGGTCGTCGGCGGCGACGATCCGGCCCATGCCGCCGCGCGCGATCTCCTTGTCGAGCTGATACGAGTCCGTGGCGACGAGCGGCAGCACGTGAGCCGGCGCGGAATCCGGGGGGCGGATGACGCTCCCCAGCGCGATGGCCGAGGTCGGCGCCATCGTGGCGGCGAACGCATCCTCGTCCTCGGCAGCCATGTATGGTCGCCATTGTAGCTGCCATGCCACCGCGAGTCCTGCTGATCCACGGCAGCGCGACCGACCACATGACGTGGTCGATCCAGCTGGCCTCACCGCTGAAAGACCAGTTCGAGCTCGTCGCGTACGATCGCCGGTCTGACGCCACGACCGTCGAGGCCCATGCCGACGATGCGCTGGCCCGGCTCACCGACGTCCCCACGCTCCTGGTCGGCTCGAGCTTCGGGGCCGTCGTCGCGTTGGAGGTTCTCCGCCGCCTGCCGCCGCCGGTCGCGGGCGCGGTCCTGATCGAGCCCCCCATGGCGGCCTCGGACGACGCCCCGGCCGCACCGCTGGCCTTCCTGGCCGAGTACGACCGCCGGATGGCCGAGCAGGGCGGGCCGGCCGCGGCCGAGCTCTTCCTCCGCACCGTGCTCACCGATGCCCTCTACGAGCGCATGCCGCGGGCCTACCAGGAGCGGTCCAAGGCGCGGTACCGCGAGATCCGGGCCGACTCCGAGGCGCTCATCGCCTATCGCCCGCGCTACACCGAGCTGGCGGCCGTCACGCGCCCCGTGCTCCTGCTCGGGGGCGCCCGCTCCGCCCCGTACTTTCGCCCCACGCTGGATGCCCTGGCGGTTGCACTCCCCCAGGCCCGCCTCGACATGGTCCCGGGCGCCGGTCACATGCTCCACGCCGAAGCCCACCGGGCCTTCGCCGAGCGGCTCGTCGCGTTCGCCAGGGAGACCGGCGTGCTGTAAGGTCCGCGGCTCGTATGGCAATCGACCCCGGCTCACTGTTCAAGCTCGACGGCAACGAGCGGCCCACGGCCGTGGTCGTGGCCGTGCAGCTCCCGGGCGTCACCGATGGCGACCTGGAGTCCTCGATCGAGGAGCTCGAGCGCCTCGCGCGCACCCTCGGCGTGGACCCCGTCGCGCGCATCACGCAGCGCCGCGGCAAGGTGGCGCCCGGGGTCGTGCTCGGCGCCGGCAAGCTCGCCGAGCTCGCGACGTGGACGGGCGGGCCCGGCTTCGTCGAGGCGTACAGCAAGCCGGGAAAGAACAAGCTCGATCACTCCGACGAGGATGAAGAGGACGAGGTCGACGA
>LNFM01013524.1_pt1 | contig 10366 bp, 12 predicted proteins | sample 596031 | NCBI WGS metagenome assembly LNFM01 (sample SAMN04254537, study PRJNA301005) | activated carbon metagenome | isolation source: dual media filters at the Ann Arbor, Michigan drinking water treatment plant | place: USA: Ann Arbor | reverse complement strand
CTTCTCGGTTGTTGCTTTGGCTAATATGAAAATTTTAGAATTGAATCCAGATAAAGTTAATGTGAATGGCGGGGCTGTTTCTATGGGACATCCATTAGGGTGTAGCGGAGCTAGAATAGTTGTTTCACTCATAAATATATTAAAACAAAATAATGCAAAATATGGTGCGGCCGCTATTTGTAACGGTGGTGGAGGCGCGTCTGCCTTAATTATTGAGAACATAACATAAGTAAAAATAATACATACGTTAAACTGTTAAGCCAAAGAATATGCAAATAATCACAATAGAGGAAATAGAAAGACAAGGTTATACTACAGCATTGACATTAGAAAGTAATTGCTTTTACTGTGTATTTACCGATGCTATTTTCCCGCTAGAGTCATTTAAAGTTGAGAATGAATACCTGATAAATCAAAACGGTAAATTAAAAAAACTAAGGACCCTCAGCTCCGTTGATTTTAATTTAAAAGGCTATTCAATCGAGTAATATGAAGAAAACTGATCAGCAAATAGTTAATAGACATGCTATAACGTTAGGGACAACGCTGTATTCACCCTTTAACGTAGAGGTAAAGCACTATGCAATTTTCGTAAATTGTTTTACCTGCTCAAAAAATCTGCATTCTACAAGATTAATATGCGAACAACTTGTAAAAACAGGCTATGCTGTATTGAGTTTTGATTTTACCGGATTAGGCAGCAGTAAAGGAGAGTTTAAAAACAGCCATTTTTCGTCAAACATCAGTGATATTGAAGATATTTATTTCTTTTTAGAAAAAAACTATAAAACACCTGATTTAATTATTGGGCACTCTTTAGGGGGCTTAGCTGCAATTGTAGCCGCTTCGCAATTGCAGGAGATTAAAGGCGTTGCAACTATTGCGGCACCAGCTTCCTTATCACACGTTACCAAGCATTTTTCTCATGGTATAGAAGCGGCAAAAACAAAACCAGAGGTAGAGATAAATATAGGAGGCAGACCTTTTAATATTGATTCGAATTTTGTGGCTGATTTTTTAGGGAAAGATGTATTACCCAAAATTAAACAACTCCGCAAACCCATTTTGATTCTACACTCTCCAGAAGATAAAATTGTTGAAATTGAAAATGCAGAGCTCTTGTTTTCTCACGCTCAATTTCCAAAAAACTTCATAACCTTAAAGAATGCCGATCACCTTCTTTTTAACAGAAAGGATGCTGAATATGTTGGAGAGAGTATTGCCAATTGGTCAAAACATTATATTGCAGAACAGGAAATACTTGCGAATAAGAAGGCAACAGATGGTAATGAAGTGGTAGCACACCTTGATGTAAAGCATCAAAATTTTAAAACTATAATAGAAACTAAAAAACACAGTTATATTGTTGATGAGTCTGGTAAACATGGTGGCGAAGCTGTTGCACCAGCTCCCTATGATTATTTATTAGGGGCTCTGGCTGCTTGTACGGCAATGACCATTAAAGTTTATGCGGAAAGAAGTAATTGGGAACTACACGATATTACCGTGCATACCAGACATAAACATAATCACACGACAGACATGCAGAGCGGTGGATTTTTAGAAACAATTACTATGCGAATCAATATTAATGGTGATCTTAGAGGCGATCAAAAAGAACGGCTCTTACATATCTCATCAACATGCCCGGTTCATAAAGCATTAAAAAATATAATAAACATTAAAACAGAAACAATCTAAAAATAAATACAATGAAAAAAGCAACATGGAAAGGAGCTGTAATAGCTCAAAGCGACAAAACAATTGTTATTGAGGGCAATCATTATTTTCCACCAGACTCAATCAATAAAGAATTCTTTAAACAGAGTGAAACCCACACAACTTGTCCTTGGAAAGGCTTGGCATCATATTACGATATCGTTGTTGACGGTGTTACTAACAAAGATGCAGCGTGGTATTATCCTCAACCTCGAGATCTAGCAAAAGGGATAGAAAATCATGTTGCCTTTTGGAAAGGTGTTGAAGTCAAATGATAGAATCATTCTTTGTGACTTAATAATCGGAAAAACGTGATGAATAAAAATCATCTATTACATGAGCATAATTATTCTTAAAGAAAGGTCATTAATTGTTTTTTTGAAAGGCTTTATAATCAGAATATTATTTGTTCTATAACACAAAATTTATGATGAATCAAATGTGGTTAAAAAAAATAAGCCTATGGGTGCTTTGTCTTTTGATGATAATATCAGGAATCGGAGATTTGCTTCAGATTGACGCTGTTAAAGGAGCTGCAAACAAATTAGGATACCCTTTATATTTTTTTTCAATATTAGGTGTGTTCAAAATATTTGGAGTGGCACTTCTACTATTGCCTAAAGTTATTCGTGATATTAAACTTGTGGCATTTGCTGGTTTTGCTTTCGATTTTATTTTTGCATTCTTATCATTAGCTTATAACGGGTCCATTATAGCAGTATGGTTCCCACTATTACTTTTAATAGTTTTAGCTATAAGCTTTTATTATAATATAATTTTAGATCAGGAAAACTGAGCTTGTAGATAATTCTATAAAATTTAACCTATGCTAAATAATAAAATAGGATTTGGTGGCGGATGTCATTGGTGTACTGAGGGAGTTTTTAACTCATTGCTTGGTGTTCGTTTCGTGGAGCAGGGATGGATTGTGTCATCCCCGCCACACGATACATTGTCTGAAGCGGTAATAGTAAATTTTGACACAACTATAATAAGTATTAAAGATCTTATTCAGATTCATTTATACACACATTCATGCACTTCGAATCATTCGTTTCGGGAAAAATACAGATCCGCAATTTATTATTTCGAGCAAGAACAAAAAGCGATTATTGAAATTTGTATTAATGAAATGCAGCTAGAATTTGAAAATCCAATAATTACAAAAGCTCTGCCGTTTAGGGGGTTTAAGCTTAATACAGAAAATTATTTGAATTACCTATATTCCAGACCTCAGGGAGAATTTTGTAAAAGTAGCATTTATCCTAAATTGAATGTTTTAATGAGTAGATTTAGTAAGCATTTAAATAAACAAAAATTGATAGATAATAATATCAATTTAGCAGACAACTATTAATGAAAAATAAACTAAACTCATGGAAACTAAAATGTGCTTAGGTACCGCAGCTATTGGACGGCCAGTATATATTAACATTAAACAAAAATCAGAGAAAAAAAACTTTGATATAAACGAGTTTAAAGTAAATGGACTTGAATTTCTCAATTACGCTTATAAAGTAGGAATAAAGCATTTTGATACGGCTCCTAGCTACGGAATTGCTGAGACTATGATTGCCGAATGGATAAGATCAAACAACATTAATGACGTAGAAATTTCCAGTAAATGGGGATACAGCTATGAAGCGGGATTTAAAATAGATGCTCAGATACATGAATTGAAAGAACATAGCCTTGAAAAGCTGAATCTTCAATGGATAGGAACAAAAAAATTACTTCCCTATTTAAAAATTTACCAAATACACTCGGCTACTATCGAAAGCGGGGTGTTAGAGAATTCTATTGTCCTGGATAAGCTATATGAAATAAAGAAGGAGCACGGCCTTGCAATTGGACTCACCTGCACAGGAGCCAAACAAAGTGAAACAATAAAAAAGGCATTAGCTATCAAGATCAACAATGAGTCTCTCTTTACAAGTGTTCAGGTTACTTACAATGTGTTTGAACAAAGCATTATGGAAATTTCGAGTTACATAAGAAATCATGGCGTGAATTTAATAATAAAAGAATCCATGGCTAATGGTAAGGTATTTAAAAACAACAGTTACCCACATCACAATAATATGTATCAATTAATTGACGAATTATGCCATAAATACGCAACCACTCCCGATGCTATTGCTCTGCGTTTTGTGATAGACAGTATTAGTCCAAATATGCTGCTTATTGGAGCTGCCACTCAAGAACAACTACAAAGTAATTTGAATAATACGCATTTTGTATTGGAAAAAGAGGATATACAAAGGGTTGAGAAATTAAAACAAAGCCCCTCGGAATACTGGAACGAACGCTCAAAATTAGAATGGAATTAGAATGGATGCACTCGTAAAAAAAATAAAGGCATGCGAAATTTGTATAAGCTCCCTGCCAAACGCTCCAAAACCCATATTCCAATTCAGTGAGAACAGCAGAATTATCATTATAGGTCAGGCGCCAGGTCAGAAGGTTCATGATGCAGGGGTGCCGTTTTATGACCAAAGTGGGAATACATTAAGACGCTGGCTTGGTGTAACCGAAGAACAGTTTTATAATGATAAAATCTTCGCCATCACGCCTATGAGTTTTTGTTTTCCTGGTAAAAATAAAACCGGTGATTTGCCTCCGCGGCCAGAATGCGCACCAAAATGGCACGAACCAATACAAAAGCAATTTAAGGATACCAAACTTGTTCTCTTGATAGGCAAATATGCGCAAGATTACTACCTAGGCAAAAAGGCGAAAAAAAATTTAACTGAAACGGTTTTAAACTATAAGGAGTATTTGCCGCTATATTTACCCATAGTGCATCCATCACCGCTAAACTTTAGGTGGCAGCTTAAAAATCCTTGGTTTGAACAAGACGTGGTACCCGAAATGCAAAAGATAGTAAAAGAAATAATAAAGATAAAAATGAAATAGGAAATATTTACAAATTGTGATGAAGTTTGAATTAGGCTAAAAGATGATTCATTATATAGATTTGTATTCAATATAATTAGCATAATTAACAAAAAAAAAGAAAAATGAATAAAATGGAAAATCTTAAAAAAGCATACATCGCAGGAGGTTGCTTTTGGGGTATGGAAGACCTTTTTAGAGTACGAAAAGGCATTAAAGATACTGAGGTTGGATACATTGGTGGGCAGAATTCGAATCCTACTTATAAATTTCACCCCGGTCATGCCGAAGGAATCGAATTAGTATATGATGCAACTGAAACATCATTTAGAGAAATTCTGGATTATTTTTTCAGAATTCACAATCCCACAACAATAGACAGACAGGGGAATGATCGGGGATCAAGTTATCGGTCTGCTATTTTTTTTCAAAATGATGAAGAAAAGAAAATTGCAGAAGAAATGATAAGTTTGGTGGATGCAACAGGAAAGTGGAAAGATAAGATTGTTACTACACTTGAACCATATTCTACATTTTGGCCAGCAGAACCTGAACATCAAGACTACCTTGTGAGACATCCTAATGGGTATACCTGCCACTCTGAAAGATTTGGAACATTTCTCTAATTGCTAAATTTAATGACCCATCCCATCATTGCATCTTTAACTAATGTATCCCAGCACTTTTCAAATAGAAAAGTGCTGGATGCACTTTCTCTTGAATTTAAAGAGAGAGAGATTACGGCATTGCTTGGACATAGTGGAAGCGGGAAATCAACGATTTTGAAATTGCTTAATGGCATGCTTAAACCTGATTCTGGGAACGTATCAGTTTTTGGAAAACATTTTGATTATGTAAACGCCAATCAAATTAGACTACAAATAGGTTATGTGGTTCAATCTGTTGGCCTTTTTCCGCATCTCACAATAAGTCAAAATATTGGGCTGTTAGGGGAACTTACAAATAAGGAGAAGCCTGAAATAAAGACAAGGGTTTCCGATTTAATGGAAATGGTTCAATTGCCAAACTCATATCTCACTAAATACCCCTATCAATTATCAGGTGGCGAACAACAACGAGTTGGGCTATGCAGAGCGTTTTTTTTGAAACCTCCTTTAGTACTTATGGACGAGCCATTTGCTAGTTTGGATTATAAAACAAGAGCGAAAATATACGGGCATCTTTTGCAAATGCAAGCCAGCGAAGGGAGCTCCGTAATCGTTGTTACCCATCAACTTGAAGAGGCGATACATTTGTGTAATAGATTTTACTGGGTTCAGAATGGCTCCGTACATCATAGCGGTAATAAGGATACACTTAAATCAATTAGTCATGAATTTAAAGAAATTTATTTATGATTAAGAAGATGTATCTGTTTTTTACGCTTACCGTTTTGTTACCAGAGTTTCTGTGGGCACAACAAATAATTCGTGTAGGAGCAAAACATTTTAATGAAGGCTATATTTTAAGCGAACTTATATCCCAAACATTAGAAAACAAAGGATTTTATGTTGAACGTAAGTTTAACTTGGGAGGTACAGCAATCGCTTTTGATGCACTTCGTACTGGGAACATTGATGTTTATCCTGAATATTCAGGCACAATTGCCAATGAAATTCTTAAAGCCACAGATACTCTATCAATTGAACAGCTAAAAATCGCTGTTAAAAATGCATTTAATTTAAACATTTCAAATACCTATGGTTTTAACAATACTTATGCGCTAGTAGTAACTAGAGATAAGGCAGCCCGTTGGGGATTAAATGCTATTTCAGATTTATCCAATCATCCTGATTTAACTGCTGGACTGAGTCATGAATTCATTAACAGAAAAGATGGTTGGCAGAATCTGGCAGCAACTTATCAATTAAAAAATACAGTTAAAGGCATCGAACATGGTTTGGCATATAAAGCACTTCTTAGTGGAGATATTGAAATAACAGATGCTTATTCAACTGATGGCGAAATTGTAAACCTGCAACTACGTGTACTGAAAGACGATAAAACATTCTTCCCGCACTATCAGGCTCTATCGTTTTATTCCTCAGCCCTCTCTTCGGAGGCAATACAAGCACTTTCGGTTTTGGAAGGGATGATATCTGAAAAGGAAATGCAGGAAATGAATGCAGAAGTGTTATATAAAAAAAGGAATTTTTATGATGTAGCCCATGCGTTTTTAATTTCAAAAAAAATAATTTCAGACCAAACAACCAGCCATGAGAAAAACAACGTGTACGATTTTCTACTTCATGTTTGGCAACATCTAATGTTAACCTTAATTTCTATAATTGTTGCAATAACTATCGCCCTCCCGCTTGGCATATATTTACATAATAAAAAGAGACTTCTACAGCCTCTTTTGTTTGTAACCAGCATTTTGCAAACCATCCCGTCAATTGCACTGTTGGCACTATTTATACCCTTATTAGGTATTGGCAAACTACCCGCATTAATTGCCCTGTGCCTTTATGCATTACTACCCATATTGCGAAACACCGTAACAGGCTTGCAAAATGTAAACCCAGATTTGTTATTTGTTGCCGAAGCAATAGGCTTAAATCAAAAGCAAATTTTGCGTAAGGTAAAACTTCCTTTATCAATGCCATCAATCATGTCTGGGATAAGGATAGCTTCTGTAATTAATGTTGGAACAGCTACGCTTGCTGCTTTTATTGGTGCCGGGGGATTAGGAGAGTACATCGTAACAGGCTTAGCATTAAATGATACGGTTTTAATATTAAAAGGAGCGCTACCATCCGCTTTGCTTGCTATTCTTATCGAACTTTTATTTAACGCTATGGAAAGGAAACGAAAAAGAGCTATAGGATTATGAAGGTAAAAAACATAGAGAAAATCACATTCGGCAGCCATACGGCTTATGTAGGCTTGCCTGATAGTTTTGATTCAACTAAAACATATTCTGTATTTATAGGAATTGCGGGAGGAAATCAAGAGGAAGCAAATATAAATTTCTTTCATGAAGTTTATTTTTCTAATGACCATTTAAGTAACAAAATTATTGTGTTACCAATTAGTAGTGACTTGCAGCCTGTACATGAATTTAATAGAGAACAGATTTTGGATTTTATACACGCATTAAAAATAAAATTTAATACAAGTGATGAAGGCTGGATGGTTGCCGGGACTTCCAATGGAGGAAGAGCGGCATTTAAATTTATTGCGGCATTGCCCAGTTTGTTTTCTGGAGTTATAGTTGCTCCCGGGGAATTAAAAGATTGCTTTATAATCAATGATTGGACCCATATTATTGTGATTTTAGCGTATGGTTCCAAAGATTCTGAAGCGTGGAAACAAGGCGTAATAAATACAAAAAATCTGCTGGAAAACAAAGTTGCTTATCTGGAAGTAATAGAATTATCAGGCGCAGCTCATATTATAAAAAAGGGATTCAGTATTAACCATTTATACACCGCACTGTTTCGGGAATATAAGAAAATTGATCATGGAAAAAATTAAAGAGAAATTTAAACACACACGACAACAAACTGAAAACATTTGTAAGCCTCTTTACATTGAGGATTACTCGGTGCAGCCTATTGAATTTGTTTCTCCCCCTAAATGGCATTTAGGCCACGTAACCTGGTTTTGGGAAGAATTTGTTTTAAAACAATACAAAAAAGGATACAAAGAATATAATGCTGATTTTTCGTACTTATTTAATAGTTATTATAACACTGTTGGTAAACGGGTGCTGCGCCCAACGCGTGGTTTAATGACTAGGCCCAGTGTGAACGAAGTATTTGCGTATCGAAATTATGTAACCAATGAAATGCTTGAGTTCTTAGAAACACAACTGAATGATGTTATACGCAATGTTGTTGAGATTGGAATTAACCACGAAGAGCAACATCAGGAGCTTTTGATTTACGATATTAAATACATATTAGGTCATCAACCACTCTTTCCGGCATACGATGCTACATACAAAAACATTGGATTAATAACTAACAACCAGTTTTTAACCCATAGTGAGGGAGTATATGAAATTGGGCATATTGGCAATGGTTTTTGTTTTGATAATGAACTTAACCGACATAAAGTTTATGTCAATAATTTTGAAATAGCTAAGTATCCAGTACTTAACAAAGAATACCTTGATTTCATTAATGATGGTGGATACACAAACTTTAACTATTGGCACGACGAAGGTTGGCACTGGATAAATACCCATCAAATAAAAGCCCCACTCTATTGGCATTTAATAGATGGAGAATGGCACGAGTATGATTTGAATGGCTTACACCCATTAAATACAGATACTCCTGTTACACATGTAAGCTACTATGAAGCATTTGCCTTTGCGCAATGGAAAAACATGCGCTTACCAACAGAGGCAGAATGGGAAGTAGCCGCTCCAACATTAGCCATTGGAAATGTATGGGAGTGGACAAATAGCGCCTACTTGGCATATCCCGGTTACAACAAGGCCCCGGGGGCTTTGGGAGAATACAATGGTAAGTTTATGGTAAATCAAATGGTTTTGCGTGGGGCTTCGTATGCAACTCCACTCAACCATAGCAGAATTAGTTACCGTAATTTTTTTCATGCAAATATGCGCTGGCAATATGCGGGTATTCGCTTAGTCAAATAAAATCCATCATTAAAATATAAAAACAAAGAATAAAAAACATGAAAAACTACGATGCAATAATAATAGGATCAGGGCAAGCTGGAACTCCGCTAACGTTTACATTAGCTTCAAAAAAGCAAAAAGTGTTGCTGATAGAGATGAAAGAACTTGGAGGCACGTGTTTGAACGTGGGCTGTACTCCAACAAAAACATATGTTGCTTCTGCAAGGCGCATGTGGGATCTTCAGCACGCCAGCGAAATGGGCGTTGATTTAGAAGGAAGCTTTAAAGCAAATTTGGCTGCTATTAAAAAAAGAAAGGATGCATTATTAAGTAAATCCTTAAAAGGATTACACGATGCAATCAACAATTCAGAATATATTGATTACGTTTCAGGGAGGGCCTCCTTTATTTCAGATAAAGTAATAAAGGTAAATGAAGAAGAATATACTGCTGCACAGATTTTCATTAATGTTGGAGGACGTGCGTTTGTTCCAAAAGAATATAACAATATTCCATACCTCACAAACGAGAATATATTGGATATTACAACATTGCCAGAACATTTGATTGTAATTGGCGGGAGTTATATAGGTCTTGAATTTGGGCAAATGTTTAAACGCTTTGGTAGTCGCGTAACAATAATAGAAAGAGGGGAAAAACTTATTAGCAGAGAAGATAATGAAATAAGTGAGAGCATTTTGGAATTTATGCAGAAGGAAGGCGTTGAGTTTGTATTTAATGCTAAAACAATTGAGCCATCAGTAGAAAACAATGAAGTGGTTATACTGGTGAATAATGAAATTAAAATAACAGGAACCAATGTATTACTTGCCATTGGACGAGCGGCTAACACAGATACACTAGCACTAAAAAATACAAGCATCAAAGTAACAGAAAGAGGGTTTATAGAAGTGGATGATTTCTGCAAAACTAGCGTGGAGGGTGTTTTTGCAATGGGCGATTGTAACGGAAGAGGCGCCTTTACCCACACGGCATATAACGATTTTCAAATCGTGGAAAGTTATTTGTTCGGAAATAAAAACAGGAAAATTAGTGATAGAATAATGACGTATGGCCTATTTGTTGACCCCCCACTTGGACGAGTTGGACTAACCAAAGGCGAAGCACTTGCTAAGGGATATAAAGTGTTGGAAGGAA
>LNFM01013523.1_pt1 | contig 10366 bp, 11 predicted proteins | sample 596031 | NCBI WGS metagenome assembly LNFM01 (sample SAMN04254537, study PRJNA301005) | activated carbon metagenome | isolation source: dual media filters at the Ann Arbor, Michigan drinking water treatment plant | place: USA: Ann Arbor | reverse complement strand
GATCGCGCCCCAGGTAGTGGTGTAGGAGCGGCAACCGGCTGAAAGCAGGGCCGGCCACCGCGAGCTCCGAACCGTTGGTTCATCCCCATGAACCGACATCAGGAGGCCCACGATGGCCGACCCCCACAACCTGAGCACCGACGAGTTGGTGCGCAAGGTCCTCACCGACGATCACGCCGACCTGGTCAGGGAGGCGGTGAGCTTCCTCTGCCACCAGATCATGGAGGCCGAGGTCTCCGCACAGATCGGCGCCGGCCTCGGGGAGCGTGCTCCCGGCGAGCGGGCCACCCAGCGCAACGGCTACCGCGAGCGCCGCTGGGATACGCGCGCCGGATCGCTCGAGCTGTTCATCCCGAAGATCCGATCGGGCAGCTACTTCCCGAGCTTCCTGGAGCCCCGCACCCGTGCCGAGCAGGCGTTGGTGTCGGTGGTGATGGAGAGCTACGTCAACGGGGTGTCGACGCGCAAGGTCGAGCGTGTGGTCGAGCAGCTCGGGATCGCGAACCTCTCCAAGTCGGCCGTCTCGCGGATGTGCGCGGCTCTCGATGAGCAGGTACTCGCCTTCCGCGAGCGGCCGCTTGAGGGCCGCTATCCGTACCTCTGGCTCGATGCCAAGGTCGAGAAGGTCCGCGATCCCGATGGCCGCGTGCGCCGCAAGGCCCTGGTGGTGGCCTATGCGGTCCATGAGCAGGGCTACCGCGAGGTGATCGCCCTCGATGTCGGGGCCACCGAGTCCGGGGCCTTCTGGCGCGAGTTCCTGCGCTCGCTCGTTGCCCGCGGCCTCACCGGTGTCGAGCTGGTCGTCTCCGATCAGCATGAGGGCCTGAAAGCCGCCATCGGCCAGATCCTCGGATGCCCGTGGCAAAGATGCACCGTCCACTTCCTGCGCGAGATGCTCGGCCACGTGCACCGCGGCCAGCAGGGGATGATCGCCGCGGCCCTGCGGCAGATCTTCCAGGCGACCTCGGGCGAGGAGGCGCGCACGGTGTGTCGCGAGGTGATCGTGCGCCTGGAGTCGGCCGCGCCGAAGGTCGCGGGTCTGCTCACCGAGGCCGAGGACGACCTGCTGGCCTTCTACGCGATGCCGGCCGAGCACTGGTCGAAGCTGCGCTCGACGAACCCACTCGAGCGGGTCAACCGCGAGATCGGCCGGCGCACCGACGTCGTCGGCATCCTGCCCAACGACGCCGCCCTGCTGCGGCTGGCCGCGAGCCTCTTGATCGAGCAGAACGACGAGTGGCTGGTCGGTCGGCGCTATCTGTCGGAGAGCTCGATGGCGCTGGTGCTCGGACGCGGCGCCGAGGCCGATGCCGAGCCCGCCTCGCTCCCGGCCCAGGCGGCCTGATGGCCCGGCCGCCTCGCGTCCGCCACGCCCACTACGGCACCCTCGCCTGCGGCTCGGTCGCCTCCGGGGCGTGGCGGGACATGACCTCAAGGAGCATCCCGATGTAGCGTCACCCCACCGACGGCTCGGAGCTACACCACGTCCTGGGGCCTAACTCCGAGAAGGGGCTCAAGGCGTGTCTCATCGCTCGTGGCGAGCCTCTTCGCAAGGTCCACGATCTGCTCGTGCTCCACGACCGGCTCCCAGACTCGCTCGGAGCAGGTTTTCGCGTCGATGACCTCACCGTGCTGAACACCTGGCTGATGGAGGGTCGCTATCCGGGCGATCTTGACGACGCGACTGCGGGGGAGGTGGCTGAGTGTCTCGCTGCCACGGCGCGCGTCATCGGTGAGGCGACCCCGGTGGTCGATCTCATCGGAGACTGACCCTCCCCGGCAGACCGGCGTTGGCACCGAGTCCGTTGGAGTCTGGTCGGCTGCCGCAGCTACGGCGGTTGCGCCCACATGAACGTGGCCGACCCTTCGGGGTCCCCGTCGTGCGAAGCCTCGGTCGATGCGCCGAACTCGTAGCCGAGCGATCGGTAGACCCGCTCTCGCTTGGCGTACATGCGGGCGAGGACCGGGACCCGCGTGTCGGCGTAGTCGTAGATGCGGGCGTCGCGCTTACCCGCGGCGGCCCGGCTCAGGCGCCCGGCGTACTGCGTCAGCGTGCCCTTCCACGCGACCGGCAGGGCCAGCAGGAGGGTGTCGAGCGTCGGGTGATCGAACCCCTCACTCTGGATCTCGTCCCGGGCGCTCACCCGCCCATTGTCACCCTGGACTCCCGGTGGGTGAAGAGGCCCAGAGACGTCGCCATCGCCGTACGGCGCAGCATGGGCCGGTAGGGCCATCGAGGCCGTCGCCATCGCGGCCGAGCGTGTGCTCATCGACGACCCGCTCGATCATCCGCCCGACCGTCGCCCAATCGACGCGCATCAGCTGGGCCACCACGACCTTCGGCGCCGCGCGCACCAGCCAGACGCAGGGTCCTCGAACCCTTTCGTGAAGCGCGATCCGGATCGCGCCCAGGGCACGGCCTCGGCGACCACGCCGCAGTCGGGGCACTCCACGCGCCGGACCTCGGCGCGCAGCGTGCAGCGCACCCGCATCAGATCGAGGTGGCGCCAGCTGCGGGTGCTGCGGTCGTAGATGCCCCGCACCACCCGATCGCAGCGTCCGCAGCGCATCCGCCGGCGCTCGCGACGGGCGAGATCGACGATCACCTCCTGGTGGGCGCCCTCGCCAACGATCTCCACTCCGACGACCCGCTCGCGCCCGAGGCCGAGCAGGCGCTTGAATAGCGTCGCCACGCGCATCCGTAGACCCCTTCTTCGCGTCCCTGAGAAGAGGTGAGGCCACGGGGCCTCGGATCGCGCGTGGCACCTGGGATCCGGGCTACCTGGGGGTGCTCAGCGACCCACGGCTATGCCCGAAGAGCCTCATCTCGAAAGACCTTCTTAGGCGTTCCCCCTTGGGCGCCGAGAGGCGCCCTGAGGCAGCGAGCCGCTTGGCTCAGCCGCAGTCCGTCCGAGAGCACCGCGATCCTCCCTGCGTCACCCTCTCTCGGCGAACTGGCAGCCGGCCCGGCAGTCTCGCGAGGCCGCTCCGACTCCAAAGAGTCGGGACCGGGCCCATGGGGCCAATCGAGTGGCTCGCCCCAGATCGCGACAGCGAGCGCCTGGGCATCGCCTGGACTTGCGGGCGATTCGGCCGCCAGGCTGGAACCCAGCAGTTCAACCTCCACGTGGTTCTCGGTGTGCGCTTCGTCGCGACAGAGTTCTCGACGGGAGGAAAGCACGGGGGCCGGATCGATACCCTCAGGCTCGAGGAGGCTGGCAACCCGGTCATCATCGAGTACGCGTGGGGCACATCCGAGAGCGTGATTGAGACCTGGAGTGTCCCCTGGCGAATCCATCCGGCGCGAGATATCCGGCGGTTTGGAGTCCGATTGAGGCCGCCATGGCCTGTAAGCCGAGGCGTCTGTTGCTGGTGATCGTTTGAAGAGGGTCCTTGCTCGGAGCGTTGCTCGAATGAGGCTACGACTGGTACGTCCAGCGGGTTCCAATCGCGGCAGGGGTTACGGGTCCCGAGGAGTCCCGCGGGGTGTTCACCGACTGGCGGAACAGACTCAGCCAGCGCGCGCCAACTCCTCATTGGAAATCACTCGTATCTAGGGGGAGCCGATGCCCACATTCAAGGAATTCAAGGTCAGCCTTCATCTGCCGTTCGGGCTCGGGGGTGTCGAGGGTACTTGGGAGCCGGATGAAGCCGAACGCCGAGCCGCGTGGGAGATGTACGTCGAGTTGGTTACTCGGGTTACCGTGGTTGAACTTGGGCCGGGGGAAGGCCTCGCTCGTGAGGCCCTCAACTCTCTCTACTCTCTGTTTGACACCTCGCGGGCAATCCTCCGCTCCTACGGACCGGGGGTAGCGAAGCCCAAGGGCGGAGGCGACTATTCGTTCGGGTTCTTGGCTGTCGTAGTCCTCAACGAGGTCCTACGACCGCTTCTCGCCGAATGGCATCCGCGCCTCGACGAATGGGAATCGAAACGACCTGAGGGAGTCTCGCGGCTTGAGCACGAACACTCGTGGCCTGAGGCCGCGGACCTCCGGAAGGGTCTGGAGGCGCTCCAGGCGCCACTATCCGAGTATGCGGATCTGCTGGCTGCTGTCGCCGAGATCCCAGTCCTGCATGGGCCACGATAGAGGCTCCGACCTCATTCTCCGATTCTCGGCCACCCTATTGGGCTGTCCGTAGCCACGAGAAGGCCCTCACTTGTGGCCAGGAAGAAGTTCCGTCGCGCGCCTGCCGGAGGGCGAACGAGGTCGAGCTTGCCTCTCTGCGCTAGCAGGGTTGAGTGGCTGCGGCCGATCCCGGGCGTCATGCGGCGCACGGCCGAAGTGATCGTGGCGGAGGTCGGCCTCGACATGAGCCAGTTCCCCTCTGCCGCCAGAAACCTGGGCCATGGGGCGCTACTGTTCACTTCGTGTGGGCCCCTCGGGACTTCTTCACCAGCGGAATCTTCTGCCCGCGGGCCGACATAGAGTCCTTCCTCGCAAACTGCGCCGCGAAGATGACCGGGCCGCTCCTACTCATCGCTTGCGACCGCAGCAGCGTCGTGCGATCGCTGTTTGCGATCGCCGGAGGCGAGCCGGAGATCCGCGGTCGGGTCGAGACCGCTCTCCGCGAGGCGGAGTACCTGACGGGGATCGGAAAGCGGTCGGCTGACGCCATCCTGGCTTGGGTAGTCACCAGCAAACAAGGATCGGCCGAGGTCGTCCGTGATTCGCTCCTCGCCGTCTGCCCGGGAGTAGCCGACCTCTTCCCGGGCGCAGTCGCCGCCTACAGACACGTCCACGATGAGGCTGAACTTCGCACGGTAGTAGTTCAATCGCGGGATAGGGGAGGCCCGGCTCTCGCCTCCTCCAGACTCCAAGCCCTCGCCGCGATGGTCAACGCCACGGCTCAAACAAGCGCTCGTCGGGACCTCCGAGTGATGGAGAGCGTCGAGACACGGCTGGTAGCTTCGTTCGATTCAGGCGGCTTCCTCGACTTCGGACGGGTCGCCGCCGGAGCCGCACGTCTAGCGGTCGAGCTGACCGGTGCACACGCTGCGGCTGTCTACACTCGCGGCGATGGCTGGGTACGCGATGCACTCCACATCTCCGGCGCCGTAGAGATCGGCATGTTCCTACCGACGCGCATTGGGTTCGATGAACCGGAACTCGTCTGTGACGTTGGCAGGCGCAAGCGAGCCGTCCAGAGGCGTGTCGGCGTAGGCCTACCGTCTGACGCCATCCTTCTCGGGACCCCACTGCCTGGACCGCTCGCTAGTACGACCTTGCCTGTTGTCGGCGTCCTCGTCATACACCGCGCTGGACGGGACCAGTTCTCCGACTACCACCAAGCTCTGGCACGCAATCTTGGTCTCCGACTCGCAATGCTTTCCTCGGCATCGACCCAGTCCAATCTTGCGCGGTCGATCTCCTTGCTCCGAAACTCCTCCTTCGCCCCTGACGCGGTGGCTACCCCGCGCCGCGATGGCGTGCTGGAAGACCTTCCACCCGACATTTCGGCTGCTCTCGCGAAAGTGCCTCCGGCGCTTGAAGTCATTCTCCAGGCAACCGCGAGCCACTCCGTGACTGTTCGACTCGCGCTTGGGGATGTCAACGCCGCCGAAGGTCACGGCCTGGCCCTCGTGAGGGTCGTGGCCTATCCTCCCGAACGACTTACCGACCCGCGAGCCTCGCTGCACGAGTCTCGTGATGGCGGACTCAACTGGCGTGCCGCAACAACCGGCCAAATTGCGCACGCGCCGTTCGCTGCTGAAAACGCCGATGTTCTTCACGTTCGACCGGGCACCCGAAGCGAACTGGCCGTTCCGATCCGCTACGCCGGGAAACTCGTCGGCACCTTGAATCTCGAAAGTCCAGAAGATGACAGCTACGGCTCATACCTCCTCCAAATTCAAGCCGTAGCCGGTGCAATTGGTAGAACACTAGCCGACGCGATGGATCAGCACTCGCAGTTCGCGTTGGACCGCGCTGCGGCCGTCCTCGCCGGAGCCCACGACATCGACCGCCTACTCTCCGATATCAAGTTCTTTGCCAGAGACCGCCTGAGTCCTGAGCTGTGTACGGTGGTCGAGCCCCTCGTCGACGCCGCTATCGAGCTACTCGATAACACAGCGCGCGCCGGCGATCCAACCGCACCCGAACCGGCGCCAGTGGACTTACTGCAACTCGTGCGTGATAAGAACCGTGCGCTGCTAACACTCCGCGACAGTAGCGGACCTGGGTCGCCACAGACGGGCCGACATCTCACCGGCCGCGAAGCCCAGAGTGTCACTGCCGCGCTCGGAAACGTGCTGGCAAACCTAAAGAAGCACACAGACTTTCCCGCTGAGGACTACAATGCGGCGGCATCGAGCCCCTCACTGCGAACTGTAACTGTCTCGCGCTGCCATTGGGATGGTCGCGCCTACACAACTGTGCAGTATATTAACCGAACTCAACAGGAACTCGATCGTGCTGCGGCATGGGACGTCTACCGGCTCCCTATCGCGGCCCAGGATGGAACCTTGCGCCTTGGTGCGTTCTTGGCCGGCCTGCAGATTCGCTCCGTCGGAGGACTGCTCCACTTCGCCGCGTCCTCCGACGGCCTTGCGCGCACCGTCGTCATGGTCCCCGAGTAGTCCGACATAGAGCCCCTTCCCAACGCGCATCGGAGTCGTGCCTTGGCCGTCTTGTCTTCTCGAACCCCCTTCCGGATCTTGGTGATCGACAACGAGCCTGAGATTCTCACGTTTCTGACGGAGCAGTTTGAGGTTGAGCTGGATGATGGACAGCTTGAACTGCTCGCCGCTGACAACGAGCATGACGGGCGCGATCTCTTCGTCGAGAAGTTCGTCGACCTCATTGTCCTCGACTTGCACTTCCCCGATCCGACGGGTCGTGGCGAGGGGCACTTGGGCGGCGCCGAACTTTACCGAGAGCTCGAGACTCTTCGGGCATCCGTCGACATAGTTATGGTCACCGGGAAGAACCTCCGTAACGAGCTCCCGGCCCTCTTTAGCGCGGCCAGCCGATCGACTCGGCCGCATGTCATCGATTTTGTCGATAAGCGAACCAGACTGGAGTCCCTCACGAAAGTCGTCCGTGAGCGCGTTACGCTCTTTCAGCAAGCGGCAGTCAGTGTCGACCGAGACGATGCCCTCTTCGTCGCAGACCTCATCTTGCGCAGGCGCATGAGATACCCGAAGGCGGCGCCGATGCCTCGGTCGGAGGTTTCGTTCGCGGTCACTGGACCCGAGCCAAGCTTCCTTCGGAGAAGCACCGATGAGATAGCCGTTGAAGTCGAACGGCTCTGCGACGACCTATTTGGCAACCGTCGGGGGATCCCGGACCGCACGGCCGTTCGCGTTGAGATGCAGCGCCTCGACCGGCGTGGTTTGAGCGCGGCCGTGACCGTCAAGCCTCTTGTGCATCTCGCGCTCCATGACGTCGAACGCGAGACAGAGGGTTTTCAATGCATACTGAAGGTGGGACCCGTCGCGGACATTGCTGAAGAGGTTGACCGGTTTCAAGAGTACGTGAGGTATGGCGTAGAGCTTCCGCAGCGCGTCGAACTACTGGCTCACGCGTATCGCGACGCCTTGGGCGGGATCGTCTATTCCTTTGCCGGCGGCGTTGGCGATGAGTGTCTGCTATCACTCGATGAAGTCTTACGGCAGTCTGACGCGGATGTGTCCGCGAAGGTGCTGGAGAGCCTATTTGCCACCACGCACTGGTACAGCGTCAGTGCGAAGAAGGCACGAGTACTTCACTACTTCGATACCGAGTATCAGACGAACCTTGCTCACTCACTGGACACCAATGCGTCGGTGCTCCGCCGTATCGGGGAAGAGCTCGGATTGTTCGCCGTGGAGGGTGACCCGGAGCGGTCGGATACAACGGTGAGGTGGCCTGAGGGATCAAACTTCGTCCTTCCTGGTCGCGAGTTTCTTGGCGAGGGTTGGTCGGCGCGATCATATGAACGGTGCTTGGTTCATGGTGACATGCACGGAGGGAACGTGCTTGCAGTTCTCGACAGCGGCACGGCGGGCCAGGACGATGCGTCGCGATTCCAGCGGGCTTGCCTAATTGACTATCGCAATGCTGGACCAGGGCCAAGATGCATAGACGCTGCGGCGCTCGAGACATCCATTCGGATCGCGGACGCCGAGGTGGTTGCCCGCCAGGTCAACCCCGTGGGGGCGGTCGGTCTGAGCCAGGCTGAGCTGAGGGAGGCTCTCCAGATGGTCGTCCGAAGGCTCGACCCCGAACGACAGTTCCACGACTACGTTTGGGATCGACGCAAGTCGGCCGGGAAAGAGCAGTGGGCGATTCTTGGGACGGTCGTCGTTCAAGGGCTTCGACGGACGTTCGGGTCCGACAAGCTGTCCGAAGACGAGTACATCGAGACGTCCATCTTGTACCTGATGCGCCAGTTGGGTTACTCCCAGATCGATGCGGTTGTCCGCCTCCGACTGTGTGTCCGCCTTGCGGCGCTCTACGGCCAGTTCCGCCGCCAGGCCGACGTACGCGTGCGCGCCGAGCGCCAAAAGGCATTGGATCCCGTGGTCAGCGATGCCAATGACTCGGAGAGACCGGCACCGAGCGTCTTCCTGAGCTACTCGCATCGCGATAAACCACTCGCGAGGCGTATCGCCACTGGGTTGACGTCGCATGGGTACCGGGTGTGGCTCGACGAGGGCGAGATGGTCGCCGGTGATTCCCTCGTGCGGACGATTGCAGAGGCGGTGATGTCGACGGACTATCTTGTCGCTTTGGTCAGTCCGGCGTCAATAAACTCCGGATGGTGCGGCAAAGAGTTGGCACTGGGCGTTGCCCAAGGGATCGAGCAGGTGCGCGCGAAGGTCTTGCCAGTGCGCGTTGGGGACGTGGTGATGCCGCCAGAACTCGGAGACGTGCTGTACATTGCGCCGTCCGATCGCGACGGCGGATCCGTTATCGAGGACTTGCGTCGGGCGATTGTCAAGCATGAGGAGAGGCGCGGCGCGCCGTCACGTGAGCCAGCGGGTGAGGGTTGAGGGAACTGGGGCCAGGAATGCTCTGAGGGCTTGAAGTCGGCGTTTCGCGCGCCTCGCTTGCCTGATGACTACCGGAACGCGTAATGAGTGGCTCTCTGACCATCGAAGTGGGTGAGCTGACGGCCACTTCTCCGCGCGCTCCTGGCGTGCCGAGGCCCAGACCGCGGTTCGCCGCGGCACCCTGCGCGCCGCGCCCGCGCCCGGTCTGCGGGAGGCGGCGGACGCGCTCATCGAGGGCATGGCCAACGGCTCCGTGCGCAACCGCTCCGGCGATGCCTATCAGCCGAGCGTCGTGGGCGGATACCGCGGAGCTCTGAATCGGTACGTGCCTCCGGGACCTCGGCGCCATGCGCCTCGACGCGATCCGTCGCGCCGACGTGCAGGCCCTCTGCGAGCGCCTGATCGCCGCCGGGGCGTCGCCCTCGACGGTGAGGAACGCGATCATGCCCTTCCGGGTGATCTACCGGCGGGCGCTTCGCGCCGGCGAGGTGAGCGCGACCCCGCTCGAGCAGCTGGAGCTGCCCGCCGTGCGGGGTACCCGGGAACGGATCGCCGCACCCGCGGAGGCGGCGGCGCTGCTGGCGGCGGTTCCGGATCGCGACCGGGCGATCTGGGCGACCCTCCTCTACGCCGGCCTGCGGCTGGGCGAGATGAAGGCCCTACGGGTCGCGGACATCGACCGCGAAGGGGGGCGGATCGAGGTCGAGCGCTCGTGGGACGTCAAGGAGGGCGTAATCGAGACCAAGAGCCGAAGCGGCCGCCGCCGCGTGCCGATCGCGGAGGAACTCCGCGCGCACCTGGCCGAGCACCTGCTGCGGACCGGACGACGCTAAGGGCTGGTCTTCGGGCGAACCGAGGAGCGTCCCTTCGCCCACGTGACCCTGCGCGACCGGGCCCATCGGGCGTGGGAGGCCGAAGGACTCGAGCCGCTCGGTTTCCACGAGTGCCGCCACACCTTCGCGTCGATGTGCATCGCCGCGGGCGTGAACGCGCGGGCGCTGATGGCCTACCTGGGGCACTCGTCGATCCAGATGACCTTCGACCGCTAAGGGCACCTGATGCCCGGCAACGAGTCGGAGGCGGCGCGGCTTCTCGACGACTCCCTGCGCCGCTCACGCCTTGGGCGACCCGTGGAGGGGTCGTGATGGGCGGACAGGAGCGAGACGCCGTTAGCGAACGGGCGAGAAATGGGCGAGTCTCACACCCACGAGAGCGGTTCCAGGCGCTCCAGAGCGGAACTAGCCGCCCCGACCACCCCGGTCGAGATGCCCTATCACGACTGGCATCTCGACCGGTTCAGCGGAGAGGGGGGGATTTGAACCCCCGTCGGACCGAAGGCCCGAAACGGTTTTCGAGACCGCCGCATTCGACCGCTCTGCCACCTCTCCGCGG
>LNFM01013522.1_pt1 | contig 10366 bp, 11 predicted proteins | sample 596031 | NCBI WGS metagenome assembly LNFM01 (sample SAMN04254537, study PRJNA301005) | activated carbon metagenome | isolation source: dual media filters at the Ann Arbor, Michigan drinking water treatment plant | place: USA: Ann Arbor | reverse complement strand
CCATGAATGTTCTGGTCCGCTTTCCGTGAGTGACCCGGCCTTCGCCAAGGATTGGGGCCTGGGGCCTTTCGGCCCCAGCCGCCGGAGGCGCCTACTCCACCCCCATCGCCCAGAGCAGGATGCCCTTCTGCGCATGCAGCCGGTTTTCCGCCTCGTCGAAGACGACGCTTTGCGGGCCGTCCATCACCTCATCGGTGATTTCCTCGCCGCGATGCGCCGGCAGGCAATGCATCACGATGGCATCCGGCGCCGCCTGCTTCAGCAGCGCGCCGTTCAGCTGATAGGGCGCCAGCAGGTTATGGCGGCTCAGCGTCTCGCCATCCTTCTCATCGCTCATCGAGACCCAGCAATCCGTCACGACGCAGCGGGCCCCCTGCACGGCAGCGACGGGGTCGGTCGTCAGCTCGATCTTGGCACCCTCGCGCCGCGCCCAGGCGATCAGCTCCGGCGGTGGGGCCAGCTCGGGCGGGGTCGCGATGCGCAGCGTGAAGCCGAAGCGCGCCGCGGCCTGGATGAAACTCTGTGCGACATTGTTGCCATCGCCCGTCCAGGCGACGACCTGGCCGGCGATCGGCCCGCGATGCTCTTCGAAGGTCATGACATCGGCCATCAGCTGGCAGGGGTGGCTGATATTGGTCAGGCCGTTGATGACGGGGATCGTCGCATGCGCCGCGAGTTCCCGGATGTTCGAGACATCGGCGGTGCGCAGCATGATCGCGTCCACATAGCGCGAGAGCACGCGGGCCGTGTCCTTGATGCTCTCCCCGCGGTTCAGCTGGATTTCGCGCGCGGTGAGCACCAGCGGCGTGCCGCCCAGTTGGCGGATGCCGACCTCGAAGCTGACGCGCGTGCGCGTCGATGGCAGCTCGAAGATGAGTGCCACGGTCTTGCCGGCCAGTGGCTGGCCCGGGACTTCACCGCGCTTCGCCTTCTTGCCCAGCTCCAGCATGTGCCGCAGGGTGGGCGCGCCGAGATCCATCAATTCCAGGAAGTGCCGGGGGCCATCACCGCCCCCGGCCGTCGGCTTCAACAAGGCGCTCACTTGGCCGGCGCCAGGACTTCGGCAGGTGTGAGCGCCAGGCAGGCGCGGTCGAGGGCGGCGAGCGCCTCATCCACCTCGGCCTCGGTGATGATGAGCGGCGGCGCCACGCGCAGCACATTCATCCCGGCCGCAACCGTCAGCAGCCCCTGCTCCACGCATTCGGACTGCATCGCGCCGTTGTTCACCTCGGGCGTGAGGCGCAGGCCGAGCAGAAGCCCGGCGCCCTGCACACCCAGGATCACCCGCGGATGGCGCTCGGCCAGGGCCAGCATGCCGCGCCAGAGATGGCGCGCCACGCGGTCCACCTGGTCCAGGAAGCCCGGCGCCAGCACCACGTCCAGCACGGCATTGCCGGCCGCACAGGCGAGCGGCCCGCCGCCATAGGTGGTGCCATGCGTGCCGGGCTTGAGGTGCTTGGCCACCGCCTCCTTGGCCATGACCGCACCCAGCGGGAAGCCGCCGCCAATGCCCTTGGCCGAGGACATGACGTCGGGCTCGATGCCCGCCCATTGATGCGCCCAAAGCTTGCCCGAGCGACCCATGCCGGTCTGCACTTCGTCGAGTGCCAGCAGCAGCCCGAATTCGTCGCAGACGGCGCGCAGTTCGCGCAGGAAGCGCAGGTCGGCCGGGCGGACACCACCCTCGCCCTGCACCGGCTCGATCATGATGCCGGCGGTGGCCGGCGTGATGGCGTCGCGCACGGCGTTCATGTTGCCGAAGGGCACATGGTCGAAGCCCTCGACCGCCGGGCCGAAGCCGGCCAGGTACTTCTCATTGCCGGTGGCGCTGAGCATGGCGAGCGTCCGGCCATGGAAGGCGCCCTCGAAGCAGATCATCCGGAACTTCTCCGGATGGCCGTTCTCGGCGTGGTATTTCCGCACGGCCTTGACCATGCCCTCATTGGCTTCCGCGCCGGAATTGCAGAAGAACACGCTGTCGGCGAAGGAGGCCGCCACATGCCGCGCGGCCAGCTTCTCGGCCTGGGGCACGCGGTAGAGATTGCTGACATGCATCACCTTCGCCGCCTGTTCGGCGATGGCCTTGACCAGATGCGGGTGGCCGTGGCCGAGCGAGGAGGTGGCGATGCCGGAGCCGAAATCGAGGAATCGTCGCCCCGCATCCGTCCACACAGTGGCGCCTTCGCCCCGCTCGAAAGCGAGATCGGCACGGTTGTAGGTCGGCATCAGGGCGGGGATCACGCTTCAGCGCTCCTCTGGGTCCATCTCCTCCGCGAAATGCGGCGGGAAACCTCCAGCTTGACGCAAAACCGCGCGGAAGCAAGCCTCGGAACGCGATAACCGGGCTTTACCGCCCGCCGGCGCCCGCGGCGGGTCCGCCGCTCGGCAGGGCCTGGCCGCCCGGCGCGGGGCCGACGCGGCCCACATTGCCGAACAGGGCCTGGAGGATGCTGCGCTCGGTGCCCGGGCTCGGCGTCTCGCGCTCGACGAAGTTCACGCTGGGCATGTCGCCCTGGTTGAGCTGCCGCACCTCGGCCACCGTCCCGGCCGGGCTGAAGGCGACCACCACCACCCGGCGGGAGCGCACGCCCATGGTGCGCGCCGGCCGCTGCTGCGTCACCGCGCTGATGTAGTACCAGTTGTCATCCGAGAAGGTGCCCGCATGGCTCGGGCTGCCCAGCAGGGCCTGCACATCGGCGCGGGAGGAGACGCCCGGGGTGAGCTGGGCCAGCTGCTCGTCAGACACGGCATGGCCGCGGTTGACGATGGGCGTGGTGAAGACGTCGCGCGGCCGCTCGGGCAAGGGCGGGAGCCAGGCGCAGCCCCCCAGCGCCGGAAGGGCCAGGAGAGCGAGGAGGCGGATGTTGACCAAGGCAGGGTGACGGGCCATGTCCCGGCTTAACGTCACCCGGCCCTCGCGGTCAATGCGCCCGTCAGGGCGTGTCGCCGTGCGAGCCCCTGTCAGGAATTTCCGCATCATGGGCCTGCTCGGCCTGTTCCGCCGCCGGCCGCATGAGCGGACCGGCTTCGAACTCTACGGCGCCGCCGTCGCCGCCGCCCGCGCGCCCGGCTTCTACGCCGAGACCGGCGTGCCCGACACCGCCGCCGGCCGATTCGAGCTGGTGAGCCTGCATGTCGGCCTGCTGATCCGCCGCCTCCGGGCCGAACGGAACAAGACCGCCGATGACCTGGCCCAGGCCGTCTTCGACGCCATGTTCGGCGACATGGACGTGAACCTGCGCGAGATGGGCATCGGCGACCTCAGCGTGGGCAAGCGGGTGAAGATGCTGTGGGAGGGTTTCCATGGCCGCGCCCAGACCTATGCCGAGGCGCTGGACGCGGATGACATGCCCGCCCTGGCCACCGCGCTGGAGCGCAACATCTGGGTGAAGGAGGAAGCGCCCGCCGGTGCCGGCCTCACCCTGGCCGAGCATGCCAGGCGCCTCTCCGCGCTGCTGGCCGGGCAGGATGTCGCGGCCCTGCTGCGTGGCGAGGTGCGCTTCACATGAGCCACGAATTCTCCCACCGCCTGCCCCTGGCCCATGTGCCCTCCGGCGGGCTCGCCCTGCGCCTGGCACCCGGGGCGGAGGAGCGCGCGGCCCTGGCCCGCCGCTTCGACCTCCTCGCTTTGCATGACTTCGTGGCCGAGCTGCGCCTGACCCCGGGGCTGGAGGGGGTGGTGCATGTGAAGGGGCGCCTGATGGCCGAGCTGGAGCAGGCCTGCGGCATCACCCTCGCCCCCGTGCGGCAATCGGTGGAGGAGGCGGTGGCCTGGCGCCTGCTGCCCGAGGGCATGGAGCCCACGGATGGCGAGGATGACCCCGACGACATCGAGACCGAGCAGAACACGGCCGATCTGGGCGAGGCGCTGGCCCAGCAGCTCTCGCTGGCGATCGACCCCTATCCCCGCGCGCCGGGCGCCGAGCTCTCGGCGGGGCTTGATGATGGGGGCGCGCATGGCCCCTTTGCAAAGCTGTTGACCCTCAAGCCGCCGGGGTAGGTTGCGCGGAGGGAAGGATGGGTGCTAATCGCCCTCCCTTCCTGCCGCTGCCTGGCCGCTGCGGGCCTTTTCGCTTGGGCGTTCCGCGCCCCTCACCTCTGCCTGGGTGCGCCGGTCTTCCGCCGGTGGCCCATACCCTGTTGAAAGGCTGGCTCCATGGCCGTCCCGAAGAAGAAAGTCTCCCCCTCCCGCCGCGGCATGCGCCGCAGCCATATGGCGCTGGTGAAGGAGGTTCCGATCGAATGCTCCAACTGCGGCGAGCTGAAGCGCCCACACCACATCTGCTCCTCCTGCGGTCATTATGACGGCCGCGAGGTCGCTGCGGCCGATTCCCTCAAGGGCGTGGTGCGCGGCTAAGCTGGTGGGCAGCGGGGCGATCCGCGCGTGAACATGGCGGCACCCGCTGAAGGGGGCCTGCGGCGCTTTTCGCTCGCCGTGGATGCAATGGGCGGGGATCACGCGCCGGACTGCGTCCTCGATGGGCTCGAAATGGCGGCCGAGCGGCACCCCAAGGCGCAGTTCCTGCTGGTGGGTGACGAAGCCCGCCTGCGCGAGGGGCTGAAGAGCCGCCCGCGCGCCGCCAAGCTCTGCGTCATCCGCCACGCGCCGGATGCGATCCCGGGTGACATGAAGCCGACCGTGGCGCTGCGCCAGGGTCGGAACTCCTCCATGCGCCTCGCCATCGACGCGGTGGCCAAGGGTGAGGCCGCGGGCGTCGTCTCCGCCGGGAATACCGGCGCGCTGATGGCCCTGGCCAAGATCGTCATCAAGACCATGCCCGAGATCGGGCGGCCGGCGCTGGCCGCCATCACCCCCTCGGCGCGGGGTGACGTGGTCATGCTGGACCTCGGCGCCAATATCCAATGCGATGCGCGGAACCTCGTGGAATTCGCCATCATGGGCGATGCCTTCGCCCGCGCCGTGCTCGGCCTGCCCAGCCCCAGCATCGGCCTGCTCAATGTCGGCTCCGAGGAGCTGAAGGGCGATGACCGCGTGCGGCAGGCGGCCGAAGTGCTGCGCGAGGGCCATGCCGGGATCAACTTCCACGGCTTCGTGGAAGGCCATGACATCGCCGCCGGCACGGTTGATGTGGTCGTCACCGACGGCTTCACCGGCAATGTCGCGCTCAAGACCGGCGAGGGCGCGCTGAAGCTGATGCGCGACCTGCTGCGCCAGGTCTTCACCTCCTCCATCCCGGCCCGCGCCGGCTATCTGCTCGCGCGCCCGGCGCTGGAGCGGCTGCGCGAATGGATGGACCCGCGCCGCTACAATGGCGCCATCCTGCTCGGGCTGAACGGCGTCGTCGTGAAGTCGCATGGTGGCACGGATGCCACGGGCTTCGCCCATGCCATGGATGTCGCCATGGACATGGTGACGCATGGCTTCACGCAGAATATCCGCGAGGGACTGTCACGCCTCGCCACGCATGCTGCCCCCTTGGCCCCCTCCATGGTCGCGGGCCCCGCGGTCATCGCTCAGCAGGACTGATCCGCCTTGACTCGTCGTTCCGTGATCGCCGGCTGCGGCGGCTATCTTCCCCCCGATATTCTCGACAATGACGCCCTGGCGGCACGCTACGGGCTCGATACCACCGATGCCTGGATCCGCGAGCGCAGCGGCATCACCCAGCGCCATCTGGCCGGCCCCGACGATACCTGCGCCTCGCTCGGCGCCGAGGCCGCGCGCCGTGCCCTGGCGCATGCCGGCGTCACGGTGGGGGAGGTGGATGCGATCATCGTCGCCACCGCCACGCCGGACCACGCCTTCCCCGCCACGGCCGTGCGCATCCAGGCGCTGCTGGGCATGGAGCGCGGCTTCGGCTTTGACATCTCGGCCGCCTGCACCGGCTTCGTCTATGCGCTCTCCGTCGCCGATGCGATGATCCGCGGCGGCCAGGCCAGCACCATCCTGGTCATCGGCAGCGAGGTCTATTCGCGCATCCTGGACTGGACCGACCGGGGCACCTGCGTGCTCTTCGGCGATGGCGCGGGCGCGGTGCTGCTGCGGGGCGAGGAGGGTGAGCGCGGCGTGCTCTCCACCCATCTGCACGCCGATGGCCGCCATGGCGACATCCTGCTGGTCGAGGGCACCACCGGCCCGCTGCGCATGGCCGGGCGCGAGGTGTTCAAGCACGCCGTGAACAAGCTCTCCAGCGTGGTGGATGAGGCGCTGGCGGCCAATGGAATCGGCCGCGAGGATGTGCAGTGGCTGGTGCCGCACCAGGCCAACATCCGCATCATCGAGGCGATGGGCAAGAAGCTCGGCCTGCCGCGGGAGCGCGTGGTGGTGACGGTGGACCGCCATGCCAATACCTCGGCCGCCTCCGTGCCGCTGGCGCTCTCCGAGGCGGTGCATGATGGCCGCATCCAGCGCAATGACCTGGTGCTGCTGGAAGCCATCGGCGGCGGGCTGACCTGGGGCGGGGCGCTGGTCCGCTTCTGATCAGGCGGCGGGCTTGCGGCGCACCCGCTCCGCCACCCGCGCCGCACCCTCATTCACCCAGGCCGGCGCCGTCCCCTCCTGCCGGGCGCAGCCCAGCAGGAAGACCGCCACCATCAGATAGGCGAACGCGACGCCCGGCGTGACCGCGAAGCCCACCGCCGGCCCGTGCATCAGGCCGAAGAAGGTCATCCCCGCCGCGGCCACGGCAAAGGCCGAGGCCTTCACATAATCGCGCTCGATGATGAAGACGGCGATGGCACCCAGCATCAGCCCGCCGAGGATCGCGCCCTCGCCCATCACGGCGAGCCCTGGATAGAGCACGCCCATCCCCACCAGCTTGTCCATGCCGACCGCGGCCGCGCTGGTGCCGGCGGCGCCGAGCGCGCCATCGATCAAGGTCTTCGCCCAATGCGCGAGGTGGGGGGTGAGGGCCAGCACCACGGCCGGCGCATGGCCCTTCGGCACCTCCTGGAAGGCCTGGGCGCCGATCAGCATGCCGATATAGAGCAGGATGGGCGCGATCGCGACGACCGGCACCAGCGCCAGCAGCACGGAGGCGATGCCAAGCCAGGTGAAGACCAGCACGGCGACGCCGGTTGCTGCCGAATAGCCGATGCGCCCGCCCATGGATTTCCAGCCGGGGTGGCCGATATAGACCGCGTTGATGAAGGGGTTGCCCATGCAGCAGCCGATCAGGCTGACCACGCCATCGGCCGTCAGCACGCGGGTGGTGGGGTAGTGGTCGCCGGCGGCCTCGGCGCTTTCCACATTGTCCAGTGCCTCCACCAGGTCATAGATGCCGAAGGGAATGGCGGTGACCAGGATGATCCCGATGAACTCGAAGCCGCTGAAGACGAGGCCAAAGGCCGGCAAGGGAATGTGGAAGCCGATCTGGCCGAAGGAGGCGCCGAGCGCCGAGAGCCCCACGCCACCCACGCCGAGGCCGATGGCGGCACTTCCCCAGGCGATGACCAGGCCGAAGGCGATGGCGACCAGCCCCGCCGGGATGTTGCGCGGATAGCGAAAGCCGCCGAACCAGGCGACGAGGATCACCGCGAAGCAGATGAGGCCGAGGATCGGCGTCATGAACATCTCCAGCGCCGGGCGCATGGCGATGAAGCTGACGGAGACGCCCGCGAGCGTGCCGAGCAGCGCCGCGCGCGGCGTGATGCGCCGGATCCAGGGCGCGGCATAGGCGCCGAAGATCAGCACGAAGCTCTGGATGAAGACCCAGGTGAGCCCCGCCGCCCAGCCCTTCATCGGATCGCCCGTCAGCCGCGCGATGGGCATCATGATGACCAGGCAGACCACGAACATGTGTGGCACCGAGATGCCCGAGGGCAGGGCGCAGACATCGCTGCGCCCCGTCTCCTTCATGAGGCGCCAGCCCATATAGGCGTAGTAGCCGGTGGAGAGGAACATCATCAGGCCCGCGGCGGGCAGGATGCGGCCGAAGACGATCTCGTCCGGCATGCCGACGACGAAGCGCAGCAGCCCCGTCAGCACCAGCAGGTTCACCAGGATATTGGTCCCGAAGCCGAAGAGGGCGTTCCAATCCCCCGGCGTCCAGAGCTGGGTGCGCGTCAGGCTCATGCGGGGCTCTCCTCAAGGGCGGTGATGGCGGCGGCGGATGGCGCGACCCAGCCGAAAATCCCGCCATGTTCGCCCCCTTGGGCATGGATCATGGCGAGTGCTGCGGTGTGGAAATCCGGGAAGTAGGAGGCGCAGGCATCGCTGATGACGGCGCAGCGGAAGCCGCGGTCATTGGCCTCGCGCACGGTGGTGCTGACGCAGACCTCGGTGGTGACGCCGGCCACCAGCAGCGCCTCGATGCCGCGGTTGCGCAGGATGTTTTCCAGGTCCGTCGCCCAGAAGGCGCCCTTGCCGGGCTTGTCCAGCACCACCTCGCCCAGGGTAGGCGCGAGTTCGGGGATGATGTCGTGCCCGGCCTCGCCGCGCACCAGGATGCGGCCCATGGGGCCGGCATCGCCGATGCGCATCCCGGGCGGGCTGCGCGTCAGCTTGGCGGGCGGGCAATCGCTGAGGTCCGGGCGGTGGCCCTCGCGCGTGTGGATGACGAGCAGCCCCGCCGCGCGGCTGGCGGCCAGCAGGGCGGCGCAGGGGGCGATGGCGGCGTGCAGCTGCGTGACGTCATTGCCCAGCGCCGCGCCGAAACCGCCGGGCTCCAGGAAGTCCCGCTGCATGTCGATGATGAGGAGGGCGCAGCGCGCGGGGTCGAAGGTGAAAGCGCCTGGCAGGGCCTCGAACCGACGCAACATCCAAACCCTCCGGGTATCGGAGGAGAGGAAATCAGATTCTCACGCGGCGCAGAGTGGAAAAATGCACGTAAAGAGCGCAACGAGTCGCTTTTCGGCGCAAGATGGCCGTGAAATACTGCAAATTGCCCGCAATTTGATCACGCAACATCAATCGCCGGGTCCAGGCCCAGCGTCAGGGACAGCACCTCCAGCCGCCGCAGCACGCTCTCGCCCGCGAAGACGCCGGCGCCCTGGTTCAGCTTCAGCGTCAGGCGCCGGCCGCGCCGTTCCAGCAGCGTCGCGTCCAGCAGCGCCGGCACGCCGCCCGAGAGCGTATAGGCCAGGCGCAGCGCCGCCCCCAGGACCTCCGCCCGCCGCACCGAGGCGGCCGAGAGCAGCAGCCGCGCCGGCGCCAGGTAGGGCGCCGTGGGGTCCGCCTCGTAGCGCAGCGCGGCGACCAGGGCGAGAAAGGCGCGGGCGTGGTGGTCCAGCCCCACGCCATGCAGGCGCAGCAGGCGGAAGAAGGCCTGTTCGGCGCGGTACTCGGGGTGGTCCTCGGCGCCGCTGTCGCTGATCCAGCAGGCGGCGACGCGCAGGCCGGGCTCGGTGTCGCCCTCCTCCACCAGCGGCTCGGTCCAGCGCAGCAGGGCAGGGGGCAGGCCGGCATCGCGGCCGAAGCGCAGGCCGATTTCCTGGGCGGCGGCCAGCAGCGGCTCGCGCATGCGCTCGGCCGCGTGGAGGCGCCGGCCATACCAGCCCTCGCGCAGCCCATTGGCCGAGAAGACGACCCGCGCGGCGCCGGAGGCGCGCAGCAGGCGGCGCATCACCACGGCGGCGAAGGGCAGGTCCCCCACGCGCTTGGTGGGGGCGGCCGGCATGCGCTCCAGCGATTTGCGCGGCGCGTTCATCACCACGCCGGCCAGGTCCCGCGCCTCGTCGCGGCGGATCGCGTAGTGGTGCACGATGGAGAGCGGATAGCCGGTCTGCGCGATGTGGATGCGCGCCAGCGCCCGGAAGGTGCCGCCCACCAGAAACAGGTCCTTCACCGGCGTCTCGCCCAGCCAGGGCACCCGCTTCAGCTCGGCCTCGGCGATGCTGCGCGCGCGGGCGATGTCGCCCTCCGCGCGCTCGCCCAGGCGGATGGTGCCGATGGGGAGCGAGACGGTCTCCATGATGCGGCCCTGCACCAGCCGCACCAGCTCAAGCGAGCCGCCACCCAAATCGCCCAGCACGCCATCGGCCATGGGGACGCCCAGCAGCAGCCCCTCGGCCGAGAAGCGCGCCTCCTCATCGCCCGAGAGGACGGTGACGCGCACGCCGGGCATGACCTGCGCGAGGCCCGCCATGAAGGCCGCCCCATTGCTGGCGTCGCGAACCGCGGCCGTGGCCAGCACCTCCACCGGATCGGCTCCCATGCCGCGGGCCAGCGCGTGGTAGCGGCCGAGCACGGTCAGCGTCTGCGCGGCCGCTTCTTCATTCAGCAGCCCGGTCGCGTGCAGGCCGCGGCCCAGGCCCAGCACCGCCTTTTCGTTGAAGATCGCATGCGGATTGCGCAGGAACCCCTGGTAGACGACGAGGCGGACCGAGTTGGAACCGAGATCCACCACGCCGAAACGCGGCGGGTGCGGGGGCGAAGACGCCATGATTCAATCCTGATGCAGCCGGT
>LNFM01013521.1_pt1 | contig 10366 bp, 11 predicted proteins | sample 596031 | NCBI WGS metagenome assembly LNFM01 (sample SAMN04254537, study PRJNA301005) | activated carbon metagenome | isolation source: dual media filters at the Ann Arbor, Michigan drinking water treatment plant | place: USA: Ann Arbor | reverse complement strand
AGGAAAGGAGCACTGATAGTTTGCGAAAAACTTTTCTTGATCGCGCCATCAATATTTTTATATCCACTCTTCGAAGCAGAGGTTACCGGAGTTGCCTCCGCGTTGATGTTGAGACGTTGGACCTTTACGCGTTCATCACCTATTTTATTTTTAATTTCCTCAATCACAACTTCAGACAAATCGCCTGGTAATAGCCGCAGATTTACGGTTGCTTTTGCAACTGTAGGAATCACATTGTCTTTTATTCCTGCATCAATGATGGTTGGTACCATGGTCGTACGAACCATGGCAGCACTCTGAGGAGATTTTTCATAGTTATTTATAATCAATCCCCTAAATAACCATTGATTGGCAAAAGCCATTCTCTGAACAAACGGCATTTCCGGGCCTAAGTATTCCGTTCCTTCCAGCGTTGATCCTTTGAGTTCGGATGGAAAAGGTTTTGAACGCAGATTTACCAAGGCCTTAGATAAAATATCAATCGATGTTTCTTCTGCCGGCATGGAGGAATGGCCGCCTGCTTCCTCAACTGTAAGCTCAACTGATAAATAACCCTTTTCAGACGTGCCTAATAACGCCAGGGGTTTTGTAATACCCGGCATTTTATCAAGGGTAATTATTCCGCCTTCATCCAATACAAATTCTGCTTCTATGTTTCTGGATTTTAATAATGCTGCAGTTGTAATTGCCCCTTGGCCACCAATTTCTTCATCGTGACCAAATGAAAAATAAATGGTGCGCTCGGGTTGAAAGTTTTCTGTAAGTAATTTTTCTGCCGCCTCCATCATACTAATGAGATTAATCTTATCATCGGTAGTGCCACGCCCCCAGATGAAATTATCTTTGATCTCACCCGCAAAAGGATCAACCGTCCACATGCTTTTGGTAGCCTCCTCAATGGGAACTACATCCTGATGCGCCATCAGAATGACGGGTTTTAGTTGAGGATTTTTTCCTTCCCACTTGTAAAGCAGACTATAGCCGGCTAAGATTTCTCGCGTAAGCTTACTGTGAAAAGTAGGGTATGCGGTTTCCAGAAATTTCCGAAAGCCAATGAATTGTGATGAGTCGAATAACAAGGGATCTCCAAACGAAATGGTTTTGTAGCCAATCGCTTGTTGAAAGTGCTGAAGAGATTTCGCATTGATTTCCGGTGCCGGCATTGCATTAACCTGAACCTGAAGTGATGGCATTCTAAATGTATTGACCAGGATCACCGTAATCAGCACCAGTATTCCGGCTAACAGATAAAGAAAGAATTTTTTCATAGAACAATTAACCTTTATCGATGATGTGGATTTTAAGACATGAAGATACCAAATTCCACTAACCACCATTTCTATTCGACAAAATTCATTCAGCGAACACGGTATTTATTTGCGCTTTAAATGGAACCAGATAAGATGATCATTTCAGCAGCAATTCATAAAATTTATCCAGCGATTTCCCGGCAGATTTCGTGATGGGACTTTCCGTTACCGTGCCCAGGTTGATACCAATAAATACGTAAAGATTCTGCTTCGGAAAATAATACAGATTGCACCCTGCACCAAGACCTCCACCACTATGCCCATAGGCAACTTCACCTTGAAACAATGCATAATCCAACCCCAGTCCATAGGTTGGATTTCCCTTGCTGTCATTTACCCACGTTTTCATTAAGTCAAGGGTTGCGGGCTTTAGCAACTGGCCTTCCATCAGGCCGCGTAAAAACTTTACAGCATCGGAAGGGGTGGCACCAATGCCATCATCACCTATTAATGAAGCCACATTGTTACGTTGCATTTGCGAAACATTTTCAACGATGCTGTTGCTATGCCGATCCCAATACGAGTTTACCAGTTGTGGATATTCCGGATAGCTTGCATCGTTCCGATAAAAGGTACTTGTTAATCCTAATTGCTTGAAGATTACCTCTGAGAGAAAAACTGCATGGTCCCCTGTGATGGCGTCTGCAATAAGTGCAAGCAACAGATAGTTGGTATTTCGATATGAGAATTTACTGCCTGGCTCAAAGTCCAACGGTTTACCTTTTATATAATCAAGATATTCTTCTGACTTAAAGATATACTCCGGATGTTGCAAAAGTTTGGCAACATAATTTGTTTGAGAATTATACTCGGGAATGCCGGAAGTATGATTCAACAACATTTCAATGGTAATGCGATTTGCATCGGTAATGTATCGTGTGTATTTCTCGGGCAGGTAATTTGTCATAGGTGCCTGCAAATCAACTTTACCCTGTTCATACAATTTCAAAATACCTACTGCCATATAAGTCTTTGCAACACTCTGAAGATATTGCAGGTGGCAAACTTCCATCGGTGTATTGTTCTCAATCTTCGCAAGGCCTGCCGAATAAGCCCACCACCCTTCTTCAGAATATATTGCAACGGCTGCTCCCGGAACTCCATGTGTCACCAATTGATCAATGGCCGACTGAAGTTCTGTTGATCTGGAGTAGGTTGGATTTATTTGTTCTGTTGACGTACAGTTGATGATACTCAGATCCTGCATATAATTCGCACAACTGCTTGCTAGTAAAACAAGGACTGTAAAAACAATTATCTTTTTCATCATCATACTCTTCTTGATTAATTACTGAAATGAATACGCGAGCCAACCTGAATGAGGGTTTCCGGAACAACAGGAATACTTTGATTATATCCGCTGATAAGCTAAAATTGGTAAGAGATGAATGGAGAAATATATGTCTTCTCCGAATAGGATTGATACCCTAATGAAATCCCAACAGGTAAGGTAAACATGCCTTTCCCTTTATGTCCGGCTGATTCCCAAACGCCCTTGCTTTGTTGAAAGGATTCCACCGGACGAAATGCATACATGTAACCCGCTCCGCCTTTTAGTTCTGTATAAACCCCGGAAGCCATCGTGGGTCTCCACGCTGCCTGTGAATACAGCAATATTCCATTGCCTACCGTTTTGTTGTGATGCCAAGTTGCGCTAACCTGCTGCACCAGATTGCTTTTGCTGTTGTAGCTGAACTCAGTGCCCAACCCAAAGCCAATGTTTGAAAAGTTAGACTTCATATCCTTAAAGGGCATGGAGAGGTTATGGAACTGAACCATGATAATAAGGGGAAAATTTCGATAGCCATGTTGATTGTCAGCCTGAGCATTCACCGAAACTGCGAGGCTAATTGCGAAGAGCGTTAATAGGATTTTTAATCTCATACGTAATGGTTGGTTTGCATAAAGTACCAAACAACTGAATGGTGTCCTTACATGTTTTACCCTGCAAGTTTACGCGAACCTATTACCGATAGACGCTGAATTATAAGGATTCCCCCTGTAGTGTATCAGATTTTCCGTTGAGGTGCAATCAACCTGGCTGAAACCAGCCTTTGAATGAAGGTGCTCTGAGTCGGCTTACGGGTATTTCGGGCGGAAAGTTGGTGGTTTTTTGAAGCATCACGAGAATCTTGCCGTTGTCGGCACGCTTAAACCCGGATATGATTTGACGATGAACGATATATTGGCGATTAAGCCGGAAGAAGAAACCAGGAGGTAACGTCTTTTCAATTTTATCGAGAGATTGGGTAAGATAGAATTTTTTTCCTCCCAGTTGGCTAGCCACTGCATAATCTTCATCCACATAAAATCCTTCGAGTTCGTCATGCATCAGGCGAATGTCTTGCTTTCCTTGTTTTACAAAAATCCCGTCTGGCTTGCTTTGGTTCTCCTGTTGACGCCTCGCTTCTGATTCCTGGTAAAGGCGATAAAAATGAAGCCCCAGGTAAATGCCATTGATTACAAAAAACCAGATGCTGATGATAAACAAATCAATGGTATAAAAATTCAGGGGTGCGGGTTTTCCCTTTGCAATCAAACTCACTACTTCAGTGAGTATACTGATAATAAAAAGACCAATGATAAGTGTGCTGACTAATTGAAAAGCGATTCGCCTGATCAAGCCCTTTTCATACGGCAATTTTTTATCGAGAAACAAAATGAATGTACGCACACCCCACCACGCACAATATCCCTGCACCGTGTCGATGGTAAAGGTGAGGAGCAAAAATCCATTCAACTGGATGTTGGTGTAGGTGAGGTAATAATTGAATGCACTGATAAAGGGAATGAGAATGAGAAATATCGCCACATCGGGGTGATAGGGATTTTTGCTAACTGTAGTACCAATCTCTGTCATTTGGAAAAACGTATTCAACAATTTACTCTTAATATCGGGACCTCTTTATCCGTAAATCTGAACTCGAAAATCTTAAATCACTTAATCATTCTCCTGTATAGGGATCTTTGATTTTCCTTTTTTCGTACTTGATTTGCGAAAATTTCACTTCGCATCTGGAGCCGGTAGGGGATTGCGCCAAAAAGCCAACCTGAAAGCCTGGCTTTGCATCAAACTGTAAATGGCGTACTAAAAACCATTTGGTGCCTTCGGTTGAATAATACAACGTAATTACATTACCCGCTTTCGCGATTTTGTAAAATACCTTGTTGGAATCAATTTCTACGGAATTACAATCATCAGAAATATTTTTTGTAACTACACTAACCACCCTGCGTGCGCCCGTGTAGTCCTTTTCAAAACAGAATTTTACCCAATTCAAACTATCGCTCTTAATGAGGATGGCGCCACCATCCCACTTGCTGAAAAAAGAGTGTTCTATAGCTGTTGATAGTACAAAGTCCTCATCGGCCTTAAACAAAAGTTTAGGAGCATTGTCTGTATTATACGTTACATTGGGATCTCTAAACATATCGGTTTTTTTCCGGCAATGATGGTTAACTCATTGTTTACTATAGAATAGTTAAGGGGATTATTCTCTACCAACAAAGGATAAGGAATTGTTGTGAGTTGCTGTGCCTCTAGTGCGTTTGCAGAAAATGCCAGTAACATAAAAATTGTAATGATGATTTTCATAGAGATCAAATTTAATGCATTTCATCAACTCACTGGCAGATTTAAATTTCTTTAACTTTAAATGAAATACCCTTTTACGATGAATCTGGATTTTATAAACACCTGTCGATTTAGAACCGCGTTGCCTTTAGCGGGTTTACTTATTGCCTGCTTGTCCTATTCAACAAAAGCGCAGGTACAAGATGATACCAGCGAAATTCTCCGTCTTCGAAACGCGTATAACGCTTCCTTAAAAAATTATGACTATGATCTTAGTCTTTCTTTTTTAACGGAGGGCGTGCTTACCACAATCAGCAATGGCACGCTGATTCAGGGAAAGAAAAATCTCCGCAAATACATTCAAGCCAATTCGGGTACAAAAATGTATTGGGTACGAACACCGGTAGACATTGATGCCAACGAAGAATTAGGATTGGCCTGGGAAGCGGGAAGATGGAAAGGTTACCTTCCTGAATCTGGCAATAAGTCTGTTACCGGAGGAAAATATTCAGCCCAATGGATAAAAATAAATGGCTCATGGAAAATTAATTCAGAGCTTTTTGTGAAGTTGGAATGAAAATCTTCAAAAGTGATTGCCCGTTTATTTATTCACCGGTCCATCAGCTGAATTTGAAGTAGGTTGTGGTGGTTTGGGGAGCCAACTGCCTTCAAATTTGAATTTTATCTTACCTTGATAGTCACTGCTATAGTGAGCGACCCTATCGAAGGTTGCATTCACTTCATTCTGATCAAGGTCAGCTGCTTCTCTCAAAAACATCACATAGGTCCACTTATCTTTCTTACAAATCCAGGAACCAAACAAAGTGTGGTTGATTTCCAATAAGTTTTGGTAAAAACTTTCCTGGTTCTTGTCAGGTACTTCAACCAACGGGCTCATCACTTGAAAATACCAGCGATCAGGTGATGCTTGCATACTAAAAACATCAATCCAGAGAATTGCTCCCTTATAAGTTATTGCCCATTGTCCTGGTTTTTGACCCCGACATGCAGCCGGATCAACGCCAAGAGCTTTAATATATGTTTCTACTAATGTGGAGGTTTGGTTAAAGTCCATATTATTTCAGTTTGTAGTTTGTTCGGATATTTTTAATGAAGATAATAAATTGAACATGTTCCGCAAATGATTTCGCACAGAGAATCTATCATCAGCATTCTATAAAATTCCTGTTTACCGTTTGCGGTAGTGGATTATGTAACCTAAAGACCAACGTGTGATCTATGGTTGCACGAAATCCTTGCGTTCAAATCCAAATACTGGGTTTTGCTTCCATAAACTCCAATATGGGAGCGAATGTATCCTTTGCATTTTGAATACCGGACCGTTGGCGTAAGGGGCGCAACTCTTCAATGCAAGCAGCAGAAAAATGAGAGTCCTGAAATTCATGAGTGTTGGGGTTACGAATAGAAACGAAACGAGGTAAATAAAATTACTTAGGAAATCTTCAACATAGTATCTTGCGCTGGATGTTTACCCAGGCCAACAAAGTTCGTGCGCTTTACTTTCTGGTGTTCTCCTGCACGGCATCGTGGTTGCCGATCTTTGCCGATCACCTGAAAGCGCAGGGACTAAGTGGGCTAGAGATCAGCCTGGTGCTGAGTGTAACGCCCATTATGATGCTTTTGATTCAGCCCTGGTATGGTGTGCTGGCAGATAAAATCGGGGTTCGAAAATGTTTGATCGTCTCCACGCTATTAGCTGCTGTAAGCTTTTTGTTGTTCTTGCTCAGCGGTGGTTTTCTTTTCCTGATAGGGGCAACGGTAGCGATGGCGTTATTTTACAACGCACTACAACCCCTACTGGATAGCGTTACGTTGGGTTTGGTTCAGGAGCAACCCAATCTTAATTACGGATCGCTTCGTCTGGCAGGCGCTGCGGGCTGGGCCTTTACCGGAATTACGGTGGGCTACTTTATCACTTCACTCAGCACAAGCGTAATTTTTATTTCTTCTTCATTAAGTTTGATACTCGCATTTTTCATTTCGCTTTCGCTTAATGACTTTACCACCACCCAAACAAACCCGGAAGGTGAAACCACTAATATTCTTGAAGTACTTAAGAATAAAATGCTGTTGTTTCTCCTGGCAGCTATTGTGTTGGTTTCAATAGGCGCAACCACCATCTGGAATTTTTATTCTATCTACATGAAAGAGATCGGGGCAACCGCTACATTGGTGGGCTATGGTCTTTCCTTTCAAGGATTATGCGAGCTGCCAATGTTTTATTTTGCCGCAGCCATCATTCAACGGCTTGGGGTTAAGACTACACTTATCGTAACGCTGCTCGCCACAACGCTACGATTGTTTTTATATAGCTGGGTTAACGATCCGCAATGGGCAGTTGCAATTGAATTGCTTCATGGTATTTCATGGTCGTTATTCTGGGTAGTGTGCGTGGAAAGTGTGAACAGTCTGGTGCCACCACAATGGCGCGCTACGGGTCAATCCGTATTGTATGCTGCTTACTTTGGTGCCGGACAAATTGCCGGCAACTTCTGGACGGGCTGGTTGTACGATCAACAGATTTCCATCGGGCGCATTTTTATGCTCAATGGATTTCTGGTGTTGGTTGTAGCTATACTGTGCAGCGTGTTTATCCGCTTTCGCGATCAAACTAAAATTGTCTCCTGAATACCCGCTTTCATTCGGCCGAGGTACCATTCAATAAATTTTGCTACATCAATTTCTGCAGGCGCGTAAGGGCCGGGCTCATAGCCACTGGTTTCAATTCCCTTAAAATTATTTTCACACAGTTGCCAATCCTGCTCTCCGGTAATTTTCCAAAACTCAACCAAACGATTTAAATCAAAATCAACGCCCTCTTTTGCATTACCATCAACCAGCCAGGCAAGATCAAGAATAGTTTCGTTGGGTCCAGTAGCTGTCAGGCGCATGGTCCAGATATAATCGCTCACGGCATCCATCCAGAAGTTGGGATAGCAGACCAAACCCACTACGCCCGCATCATAATCACTATGATCGCCCATCGGTTTACTTACCGCTTTGCCATCTAAACTGTAAGTAGTAACTCCTGGCCGTAATGGATAACGAATGGCAAAATGAAAAGAGTCGTCAATAAAGTTGACTGTATCGGTAGCAAGACCTTTGTCTTTCCAGAACTGTTGCTTAGTGGTCAATTCATCTTGTGCTGATTCGCGCAGGTTGGCGCCAATGACAGCGTTGCAATATTCCGGATGGGCCGGACCACAGTGGTAACACTCGCGAAAATTTTCGGCTACCAGTTTCCAATTCGTGCGTAATACATACCGTTTTTGAAATGCCACTTTTGCCTGCCCGATTTTAAATGGCTTTAGGAATGGCGCAAAGTCTTTGCGAACTGGTTCGAAGTCGGGCGGTGATTCGTGCAACGAAATAAAAATTAGGCCTTCCACCTGCTCTAATGCTACAGGCTTAAGACCGTGTTGCTGCAAATCGAATTCATCAGGCATAAGCCGCGCCTTGTGCAAGGAGCCATCTTTATTATACACCCATTGGTGATAGGGACACATTAGTTTTGTCGCATGGCCCGACTCTTCCAGGCAAATCAATGAACCCCGATGCCGGCAGGAATTGTGATGGGCAAACACTTCATCTTTATCGCCACGAATAATAATTACCGATTCGTTTCGCAGTTGATAAACAAAATAATCACCCGGCTTAGGTATTGTAGCAACGGTTCCGGCAAAGAGCCAGTATTTTTTCCAGATGTGTTGCCACTCGGCCTCGTAAATGTTCTGGTTTAAGTAAAACGGTTTTGTCAGGCTATAGCCCGATTGGTGTTCCTCAATAAGCTGCAGAAGCATGGTCATAATTTTCAGGAAATCAAACTTAGTAAATGTTGTTGATAAGATGATATGTTCATTTTTATTGATGCGTAATCCTCTGCGAAGACGATGGGAAAGATCAACTAAGCCCCTTGTCGTACAAATGTCGCCTTAATGACGGTCATAAAATTTAGTGATACCTTTGAGTGGGGATAGCTTTGCATGCAAAAAACACTAAAAGATATGACTGCTACCTGGCTTCGGGATGGAAGGCTCTCGAAAGGACTTACCCAAAAGGAACTTTCCGATAGATCGAATATTAGCATCCGCTCCATTCAACGCATTGAAAACGGTGAACTTGTTCCACGCTCCCATACGTTAAAGACTCTGGCTGAAATTCTCGGGCTTTCTTTTGAAGGGTTTATAAAATCCGCTCGAGAACAGGAGTTTACTATTCCGCAAAGCGAACCAAGTAGACTTACACGACCACAACGTTTAATTCTTTCAATTGGCATTAGCCTGATTATTCTGCTACTGTCCTGGGCTTATTTGGAGCAGGCACCAAACTTTCCCGAAACTAAATTCGAACTATTGGTTTTCCTGAGTTCAGCTCTTGCACTGATTACAGTTGGGTTGTTTTTGCTATGGCGTAAAAACAAATAAGCATAGTATAGAAAATCAAATTTATGATTGGCATTTTCGTTCAATTGGCATTATCATGGTTGCTGGTCTGGTTTTTCGATAGACGAGATCTATCGATGTTAGGTCTTAAGCCAACACGCATACGAATACAACATTTTTTAATCTTCCTGTTTGTTGCAGCTGCTTTTAGTGCTTCCGGGTTTCTGCTAAAGATGCTCATTGCCGAACAACGCTGGCAAATAAATCCCGAGTGGACCACAAAACTTATAGCTGACGGAGTGTGGTACAATATCAAATCGGTTTTGTTTGAAGAGCTGATCTTTCGTGGTGCATTGCTTTACATCCTCATTAAAAAGCTTGGCGCAACCAAGGCCATCTGGCTTTCCGCAACGGCATTTGGTGTGTATCATTGGTTTTCGTTAGAGTTATTCGGAAACCCGGCTGCTATGCTAATCTATTTTTTTATTTCAGGGGCTATGGGCCTGGTGCTTGCGTATGGTTACAGTAAAACGCAATCACTTTATGTTCCGATTGCTATTCACCTTGGCTGGAATGCAGTACAACAAGTTGTGTTTTCAAAAGGGCCAATAGGAAAACAATTTTTGATTGAAGTGTTGCCCCAACCTGAAGTAACAGTTTCATACTTCAGTTTCTTTTTTATGCAATTCTTTCCTATAGTGAGCGTGCTCGTGGTATGTGCGTGGGGGATAAAGACTGTTAGGGAAGAAAAAGCAAATTTTCATGATTTCCCCCTATGACTCATTACCTTCTGACTACTCACTTATACCTCTTCCCCTTCTTAATCACCATCTTTACATCTTGTAGCAACGCCATATGTCTCAGCACATCGCCTTTCACCGCAATGACGTCAGCGTACTTGCCTTCCGTAATCGTACCAAAATCTTTATCTACGCCCATCATTACCGAGGGCCAGTAGGTAGCCGCGCGGATGGTGTACATCGGATCAAATCCAAATTTATTTACCCATACATCCAGTTCGTTCCAGGTGCTTTGGCTATGAAACTTCATGGGGATGCCGCTGTCAGTACCAATCAATA
>LNFM01013520.1_pt1 | contig 10367 bp, 8 predicted proteins | sample 596031 | NCBI WGS metagenome assembly LNFM01 (sample SAMN04254537, study PRJNA301005) | activated carbon metagenome | isolation source: dual media filters at the Ann Arbor, Michigan drinking water treatment plant | place: USA: Ann Arbor | reverse complement strand
TCACGGTGCTCTCGGACAAGGAGAAGATCCGCATGGTGATGAAGGAGGGCGAGCCCTGGATCGACAAGATCTCCGCCGTGCAGCGGCGCGTCGTACAGGCTGAACCCGGATCCTGGAAGATCATCGACAACGCGTGACGTGGCGCCTCCATGACCATCGTTACGGACACCGAAGGCTTGACCGCAGGTGACGTGCAGATCACCGGTGGGGCGCATGCCATCGACGCTTACCATGCCTGCCCCGCCGGCGCCGAGGCCATGCCAGTCATCCTCGTGATGCACCAGATCTACGGCATCAACGACTACAGCCGGGATGTATGCAGGCGCCTTGCGAAGGCCGGCTTCATGGCGGTGCTCCCCGATCTCTATGCCGGCTATGGCAAACCGGCCGGGCTCACTCGCGAGGAGATAACGGCCGGTCTCGCGCAGGCGGTGGAGGACCAGCGGGTTCTCGATACCCTGCAGTCGAGCGTCGCATGGGCGGCAGCAAGGGGCGGCGACCCGGGGCGGGTCGGAATCATGGGCTTTGCCTGGGGTGCACAGTACGTATGGCTCGCCTGCGCGAAGCTGCAAGGCTGCAGGGCGGGCGTCTCGTGGTACGGGCGATTGATCCGTGATCCCGGTCCCCAGCGCCCCGCCGGGTGGCGGGAAGTCGTCACCGGTCTCCGGGCGCCCGTACTGGGACTGTATGCCGGCACGGACGTGCATGTCACGCACGAGGTGCTGGACGAGATGCGGCGCGGACTCGAGGACGCACCGGTGCGTACCGAGCTGGCGTTCTACCCCGAAGCAAGGCACGGCTTCCATGCAGACTATCAACCGCAGTACCGCGCAGTAGACGCTGAAGACGCCTGGCGCCGGCAGATGGCATGGTTCAGAAATGCAGGACTGCACTGACGTGCCGGCGACCGGATCAACGGCTGCGCCACCGCAGGGCATCGGCGGACCCGATGCCAGCTCGATGACCTGCCAGATGGCTGCGTTCATCCAAGGTGCTGCCTATGCGGACCTGCCGGACCGTGTCGTCGCCCAGGCGAAGGCGTCGTTCCTGGACACACTCGGGATCACGTTGGCTGCGGTGCGCGAGCCCGCTGCGCGGATCGTCACTGACTACGCCCGCGACACCGGAGGTGTCTGCGAGGCCTCGATGGTCGGGAGCGAGCACGCGGTGCCTGCAGCGGCCGCAGCTCGCGTGAACGCAGTGCTCGCGCACGTCGTCGGGTTCAGCGACTTCTCCGGGCGCAGCCTGCTGCATCCCTCCGTCGCCGTGCTGCCCGCCGTATGGGCGCTGGGCGAGGCGACGCATGCCAAAGGGAGTGCAATCGTGCTCGCCCATGTGATCGGCACCGAGGTCTCCTGCAAGCTCGCGCAACTGCTTACCCCCGACTTCACTCGCCGTGGCTTCCATCCGTGTGCCGTGGTTGGCACTTTCGGGGCGGCGGCGGCATCGGCCACGTTGCTCGGCCTCGATGCGGCGCAGACGGCAAACGCGCTCGGGATCGCGGCGGTGCGCGCGGCCGGGATCAAGGTTTCTCTGGGCACGATGGCAAAGGCGTATGCGGTGGGCAATGCCGCGGAAGGCGGCGTCACTGCAGCCCAACTTGCGCAGCGCGGCTACACCGGGCCGCTGGATGCGATCGAGGGCCGCGACGGCGTGCTCCAGACGTTCGGTGCGAACGCATCGGGTTTCGATCTTTCCACGCTGCTAGGCAGGCCCTACGAGTTCGATCATCCAGGCATCACGATCAAGCCTTATCCGGCTTGTACCCGGGCTCATCCAACCATCGATGCCGTGCTCGGGATCGTCCGTCGGGAAGGTGTCGACGCGGCAACGGTGGAGCGGATCGACTGCGACGTGTCGCCGCTCGTGCTCGAGGTCGTCAACATCGACCGGCCGCGCAACGCGATGCAGGCGAAGTTCAGCCTGCCGTTCTGCATCGCCGCGGCCATTCGGGAGCGGGCGGTCTCCATCGACACGTTTACCGAAAGGATGGTTGCCTGCGAAGGCGTGCGCAAGCTGATGGAGAAGGTGAGCACCCGGGGTAGCCAGGATATGGCAGAGCGGGGACCGTTCGCGTCGACGGTCGCGGTGACCCTCTCCGATGGCCGGGTGCTGCGGAAGACGATCGCCCGCACGCGATGGAGCGACGAAGATGGACTGTCCCTCCTGGACCGAGACCGGCTTGTCGGGAAGTTCAGGGCGTGTGCGGCCTCCGCTCTGGAAGCCCGGGAGATCGATGTGCTGATCCACATGGTCGACCGGCTCGACGAACTGGATGACCTGTCGCCACTGATGCATATCCTGCGCAGGGGGACGGCAGAAAGGCGACCCGAATGAAGCCTGCGATCCTGATCCTTTCACCGATCTTCGCACCGACGATGCAGGCGCTCGATCGGGACTACGTGGTGCACAAGCTGTGGGAGCAGCCGGACCCCGAAGCATGGCTTGCCGAGCCGCATCCGGGGATCAGGGCCATCGTGACCTCGGGGCTGGCTGGGTTCAAGGGCGCGCAACTCGTCAACCTTCCGGATGTCGAGGTCGCGGTCTGCTTCGGGGTCGCGCATGGAACGCTCGACCTGCCCGCCGCGCGCGAGCGGGGCGTGAAGGTTGCCAATACGCCAGACGATTCCACGGATGCAGTCGCGGATATCGCACTCGGGCTGGTCCTTGCAGTGATGCGGCGGATATGCGAGGCGGACCGATTCGTTCGAGCGGGACGCTGGGCTGGCGGACCGTTTCCGATGGCGGCCGCGCTCAAGGGAAGGGTGTGCGGCATCATCGGTTTCGGGCGCATCGGCCGGGCTGTCGCCGAGCGCCTGCACGCGTGCGGCATGAAGGTGTCCTACCAGGGTCCTCGCCAGAAAACCGATGTCGGTTGGCGCTACTTCGAGGACGTGACTGCACTTGCGGAGGCTTCGGATTGCCTTGTGGTGTGCTGCCCACTGACCCCGCAGACCCGTGGCCTGGTGGACGCGGGGGTGCTGGCGGCGCTTGGCCCGGGGGGCTTCCTGGTCAACATCGCGCGCGGACCCATCGTCGACGAGGGCGCGCTCGTGGACGCGCTTGAGCGGGGGAGCATCGCAGGAGCTGCCCTGGATGTCCATCAGAAGGAGCCGTTCGTTGCTCCGGAACTGCGTTCAAGGGAGAACGTCGTGGTGACTCCGCATATCGGGACCTCGACCCAGGAGATCCGCGAGGCCCGCGGCGCCCTCCTGCTCGCCAATCTGGCCGCCCATTTCGACGGCAAGCCGCTGATCAGCCCGGTGCTGCCCTAGGCGCCGCCCCGGGTGGCAGGCCAGTACTGGAGTCGTCCCATCAATCCAAAGGAGTACAACGTGAATGCGGTGACTGCGGTCGAGACGGGAAGGGAGCCGGGCAGGGAAACCCTCCTCAGGATGATGGAGCAACTCGTGCTCGTTCGCGCGTTCGAAACGCGCTGCGACGAACTGTGGAAGGCGAAGACCCACATGGTCGGCGAGTTCCACCTGAGCCTCGGGCAGGAGGCGATCGCCGTCGGCACCTGCGCGGCGCTGCTGCCGTCGGACCTGATCTGTCCGTCGATCCGGGGGATGGGAGTCTACCTGTGCCGGGGTACTTCCCTCGCCGCACTGATGACCACGTTCTTCGACCGCGAAGGTGGCATCGCCAACGGCCGCTGGGCACATTGGCACAGTCCTGACGAAGGCGCTGGCGTTCTCGCGCAGACCGGAATGCTCGGCAGCGGGCTCGTCACTTCCGGTGGTGTCGCACTCGCCCAGAAGTACCTGAAGACCGGCAAGGTGGTGGTCGCCATGCTCGGGGATGGTGCCACGAGCACAGGGTACTTCCACGAGGGGATGATCTTCGCCGCCTTTGCCGACCTGCCGATGGTGATCGTGATAGAAAACAACGGCTACGCCGTGTCGACGCCGATCTCTTCGGTGGTGAAGGTCAACGACCTTTCAAGGCGGGCCGAAGGCTATGGCATCCCCGGGCTGACGGTGGACGGCAATGATCCGGTGGCAGTGCTCCAGGCAATGGGCGGGGCGGTGGACAGGGCGCGAAGCGGGCGCGGTCCGACGCTGGTGGAATGCAAGACGTACCGGTTCAGCGGGTCGACGGTGAAGGATGCCGACACGCTTCGACCGGCGGCAGAGAGGGAAGCCGCGCGCCAGCACTGTCCCGTGCAGCGGATGAAGGCCCTGCTGTTCGAGAAGGGCCTGCTCGACGACGCGGGCTACGCACGCATGGTCGCTGCGGTCGAGCGCGACATCGCTCAAGCCGAATCCGCCGCATCGTTGCCGCCGCTGCTCGAGGTGGCAGGCGACCCGCTGCGCGCTTTCTGGCCGTACTCGGAAGGAGAAGCCAAGTGAGCGCACAGACCATGAAAACCGATCCCCGCAGCCTGACCTTTCGGGATGCCCTGAACGAAGCGCTGCGGCAGGAAATGGCGCGTGACCCGAACGTGTTCCTGCTTGGCGAAGACGTGGGGCGAAAGGGAGGCATTGCCGGCGTGTCCAGGGGCCTCCTCGACCTGTACGGCCCGCAACGGGTCATCGATACGCCGATCTCGGAAATGGCGATCGCAGGCGCTTGCTGCGGCGCCGCGATGAGCGGGCTGCGACCCGTGGGCGAGTTCTATTACAGCGACATGCTGATGTTCATGGCCGACAACATCGTCACCAGCGCGGCGCGGTTGAAGCTGGCCACCGGTCGCACGGCGCCGTTCGTTCTGCGGGGCCGGGACGGCAGCAAGCCGGAAGATGGCGGACCGCACCAGGATTCGTTCGCGGCCTGGTTCGCCCATGTACCCGGCCTCAAGGTCGTGATGCCGGCGACGCCGGCGGACGCGAAGGGGTTGCTGACCGCCGCGATACGCGATGACAATCCGGTCATATTCCTCGAGCAGATCCCGCTTTACGGCATCAAGGGTCCGGTGCCGGAGGGCGAGCATGTTGTGCCGATCGGGAAGGCAGCCGTGGTGAGGCAAGGCACCGATGTCACCGTGGCCTGTGTCGGACGCTGCGTCCACGACGCCCTTGCCGCGGCCGTTCGTTGGGCGGCGCAGGGGGTATCCGTGGAAGTCGTCGATCTGCGAAGCCTGCGGCCGCTCGATGTCGACACCATCCGCGCGTCGGTCGGCAGGACCGGGAAACTCGCGGTCTTCCATGAGGGCTGGGCCAGCTACGGCATCAGCGCCGAGGTCATTGCGTCGGTGTGTGACGGTCCGGACCTGCTCCTGCGGGCCCCGGCTCAACGGGTAGGCGCGCTGGAGACGCATATTCCGGCCAGTCCGCGCCTCGCCATGGCCTGCCTGCCCAACGCGTCGCGGCTGGATGACGCGATCGCAAAGCTGGCCGGCTGAGGAAGTGCCCGATGTGTGCCGCCGTGACCCACGCGCTGGGAACCTTCGCCAGCAGGCTGCAGTTTCAGGACGTGCCGGCGGACGCGTGGCCTATCGTTCGAAACGGCTTCACCGATTGCGTCGCGACGATGATCGCCGGCAGGTGTGAGCCGGTGGTCGAAATGCTGCGGCAGGTCGTGGGCTCGACTGGGTCGCGCGAAGCGACGTTACTGTTCGGACTGGGGCGTGCATCAGCACCCGATGCGGCCTGGGTGAACGGCACGGCTGCACATGCACTGGACTTCGACGACGTTGCCCTGCGCGGCCATCCGAGCACGGTGATCGTGCCCGCGTTGCTCGCAGAAGCAGAGGTGATCGGCGCCACCGGCCGCGAGATCGTGACTGCATATGTGGCCGGATACGAAACCTGGGCGGACCTTGTCGATCGGGAGCGTGGCAAGCACCATGACAAGGGTTGGCATCCCACGGGCATCTTCGGGCCCGTTGCGGCAGCCGCTGCCTGCGCGTGCCTGCGCGGTCTCGATGCGCAGCAGAGCATGCATGCCCTCGGGATCGCGGCGTCACGGGCAGCAGGGCTGATGGCGAACTTCGGCACCATGACGAAGCCCTTCCACGCCGGATGCGCCGCCCAGGCGGGTGTGCTTGCCGCGCGCCTCGCGGCGTCGGGCATGACCAGTGCACGGGATTCGCTGGAACACCCGCAGGGTTTCCTGAACGCGGTATCTCCGTCGGGGGACTACCACCTGGCCGAGTCCCGGGTCGGCCGGCAATGGCAAATCCTGGAGCAGGGACTCAGTATCAAGAAGTTCCCGATCTGTTTCGCGGCCCATCGCATCGTCGATGCCGTGATCGACCTCGCGCACACGCGCCCGCTCCCTGCCAGCGAGGTGACAGAGGTCCGCGTAGGACTCAGCGTCCTCGCGGCAAAGCTGCTGCGCAATGCATTGCCGCAGACGTCCCTCGAAGCGAAGTTCAGCGCGCAGTTCGCGGTGGCGGCCGCGCTGATCAGCGGGAACGTCGGGCCATCGGAACTGACCGACGCGTTCGTATTGCGCACCGACGTTCAGGCACTGATGCAGAAGGTGCGCATCGAGACGAACGAGGACTACGACCGGGAAACACCCGTGCAGTCGGTTTCCGACCAGGTCCATGTCACCCTCGGCGCCGGCGAACCACTTGCCAGCGATCCGGTACGCAGACCGCGGGGTCATCCGGACAATCCCCTGCGCGAGGGCGAGTTGTGGCGAAAGTTCAGTGACTGTGTCGCGGCGGGTGGCGTCGGGCTCGATGCGTCGGCGCTGTTCGCCGCGCTGCAGCGCATCGACGACCTGTCGACCGTGTCGGAACTCTATCGATCGCTTGCAGTGCGCTGAGTCCGGCCGGGGCAATCAGCGCCTGCATCGCACAGGGAGGACATCCGCATGAAAGGGCGCTTGATGGGTTCTATCGACGGTGTCAGGGTGCGGGGGCCCGCGCAGGGGTGCCTTGCGCCGTGGCTCCAGGCATCGGCCTTGGCGGCAGGCCTGCTGGGTGTCCCGGTGCTTGCGCATGGGGATTCCTTTCCCGCGAAACCGCTCAGGATGGTCGTCCCGTTTGCGCCGGGCGGCATCAGTGACGTGCTGGCGCGTACGGTGGCCCAGCCGATGGCCCGAACGCTCGGACAGGCGATCGTGATCGACAACCGTGCAGGGGCCAGCGGGAACATCGGAACCGAACTGGTTGCGCGCGCTGGCGGAGATGGCTACACCCTGCTGTTCGTCGCGCCGGCATTCGCGACGAACGTGAGCCTATTCTCCCGGCCTGGTTACGATCCCGTTCGCGACTTCAAGGCGGTTGCCCAAGTGGCGTCGGCCACCAACCTGCTGGTGGCCGTCCCGTCGATCGAGGTCCGCTCGGTAAAGCAGCTGATTGAACACGCGCGCTCGCGGCCCGGCGCGCTCAACTACGGCTCCGGTGGTGCTGGTACCTCGGGCCAGCTCGCGGCCGAGCTGTTCCAGCTGGCTGCGCACGTGAAGATGACCCATGTCGCGTACAAGGGAGCCGGTCCGGCGCTGGCCGCCTTGCTCGGCAATGAAGTCCAGATCATGTTCGCACCGGTGACGATGGTGGTCGCCCATGTGTCCGGAAGCAAGCTGCATGCACTCGCGGTCACCGGTGCCCACCGGTCAAGGTCGCTGCCCGATGTGGCCACGATCGCGGAAGCCGCGATCCCAGGCTTCGACGTCACCTCGTGGTTCGGGATCGTCGCCCCGGCGGCGACGCCTGACCCAGTCATCGGCCTGCTGCACGCGAGCGTGACGCGCGCCGTCGGCGCGCCCGATTTTGCCGACCGGCTGGCCGAGCAGGGAGCCGAGCCGGTATCGACCAGCGCAGCGGCGTTCGGCGCCTACATCAAGTCGGAGGTCGCGCGATGGGCAAAGGTCATCAAGGCGGCCGGCCTGCGCGCGAACTGACGTGGGTTTTGGTTGCGTTGCCGCACGCAATCTTTCGTTCGAAGATGTCCACATACTGGACATGACGGCTTGAACAGGCCCTGCGTGCTCGATAGTGTCTGGAAACAGATTCGGCCAACCAGTACCTGAATCCACATGATGGAGAGCCGCGCGGATAAGCGGGCCGATGTGGTCAGGCCGGAGGAGGAGCGCGATGAGAGATCGGCTGGCGAGGGCGGTTGCATCGGTGATCATCGCTGGTGGGTTGTGGGCGATGCTGTCTGTCGGGGCGCACGGGCAGGGCTATCCCGACAGGCCGATCCGCTGGATCCTGGGTTTTCCGGCGGGCGGGACGAGCGACATCCTGGCGCGCGCGCTGGGAGCCAGGATGGGCGAGGCGCTGGGACAGCCGTTCGTGATCGACAACCGGCCGGGGGCGAGTGGGGTGATCGCCAACGACGTGGTGTCCAGGGCCACGCCCGACGGTTACACGATCCTGCTGGTGTCCAGCACGTATGCCAACCTGATCAGCATGAAGGCGAAGCTGCCGTACAAGCCGGAGGACTTGGCGCCGGTGTCGCTGCTGGCATCGGTTCCGAACATCCTGGTGGCGCATCCGAGCGTGAAGGTGAGCAGCGTGAGCGAACTGATCGCGCTGGCGCGCAAGAGTCCGGGGGCGCTGAACTACGGGACGGGGGGGGCGGGCACGGGGACGCATCTGGCCTCCGAGCTGTTCAACCTGATGGCGGGGACATCGATTACGCACATCCCCTACAAGGGGACCCCGCCGGCGGTGAACGACCTGATCGCGGGCCGGGTGCAGGTGATGTTCGCGCTGGCCCCGGTGGTGATGCCGCATGTGAAGGCGAATCGACTGACGGTGCTGGCGGTGTCGGGGAGCAAGCGGTTGCCGGAACTGCCGACGATCCCGACGGTGGGCGAGACGGTGCCGGAGTACGAGGCGACGACCTGGTACGGGTTGCTGGTGCCCAAGGCCACGCCGGCGACGGTGATCGGCACGCTCAACCGTGAGGTCGGTCGTGCGCTGGCGATGCCGGACGTGGTCGAGCGACTTGTGTCGGTGGGGTTCCAGCCCGATCCGAGTTCGCCGCGGGCGTTCGCCCAGTACATCGATCGCGAAGTGGCGAAATGGGCGCGGGTGATCCGTGAGGCGAAGATCTCGACGGAATGAATCGGCAAGGCGGTCCGGCGGGTGTGCGGTCGCGTATGGCCGGCGGGTCGAAACTGTGAAGTGATCGAACGGAGGAGCGGCACATGGACGCAGCAGCTGGAGCAGCAGCCTCGGCGAAGGCCCCGAAGACGCGGGTGATCAGGGGAGGTCGCCTGATCGACGGCAACGGCGGTGCGGTGTGGCGCGACCCGGTGATCGTGGTGGAGGGCAAGCAGATCAAGGCGATCGGAAAGAAGGGGGAGATCGAGGAGCCGGCGGGCGCACAGATCATCGACGCGACGAAGTACACGCTGATGCCCGGGCTGATCGACTGCCACCTGCACCTGGCGGCATTCAACTGCTCGACCTTTGCCAACTACCGGGTGTCGATCTGGGAGGTGACCCCGCAGTTGCAGATGCTGTACATGCTGTTCCATGCGCAGATGTGCCTTGAGATGGGCTTCACGACGCTGCGCGACCTGGGTCGCGCCACCTCGCGTGGCCACTTCGTGTTCGAGGCGGTGGCGGTGCGCGATGCGATCAACGCGGGCATCCACGCCGGTCCCCGGCTGCATGTGTGCGGGCGGCCGATCATCACCGGATCGCACCTGGACCTGACGCTGCCGCGTGCGGCCGAGCGCAAGGACAACTTCACCGCGGACGGTCCGTGGGCGCTGCGGGGGATGGCGCGCGAGCACCTGCGCATGGGGGCCGACGTGCTCAAGACGAGCGTGTCGGGTGGAGGCGGGACGGCCGACGAGGAGCCGGACGTCCGCAACATGACGCAGGAGGAGCTGGAGGCGATCGTGGACGAGGGTCACGCGTTCCACAAGCCGACCTCGGCGCATTGCTTCACGGCGGAGTCGCACAAGATGTGCGTGCGGGCGAAGGTGGACACGATCGAGCACATGGTGTTCCACGACAAGGAGTCCATCGCGATGATCAAGGACTCGGGGATCCCGGTCACCCCGACGCTGTCGCACCGCACCGACCATGCGATCGAGGTGCGTGCGCGCATCGGCACGCCACGCAACGTGCTGGAGAAGATGAAGAAGATCCAGCCCTACACGTTCGAGACGTTCAAGGTGATGCACCAGGCGGGGATCCGGATCGCGATGGGGACGGACCTGGGGCCGGAGCCGGAGATCGGGACCAACGCGCGCGAACTGGAGCTGTACGTGAACCTGGGCATGACGCCGATGGAGGCCATCCAGACGGCCACGCGCAACGCGGCCGAGGCGATCTGGCTGGGCAAGGAGACCGGCACGCTCGAGGTGGGCAAGTTCGCCGACATCCTGGCCATCGACGGCAACCCGGACACCGACATCACGGTGCTCTCGGACAAGGAGAAGATCCGCATGGTGATGAAGGAGGGCGAGCCCTGGATCGACAAGATCTCCGCCGTGCAGCGGCGCGTCGT
>LNFM01013517.1_pt1 | contig 10368 bp, 12 predicted proteins | sample 596031 | NCBI WGS metagenome assembly LNFM01 (sample SAMN04254537, study PRJNA301005) | activated carbon metagenome | isolation source: dual media filters at the Ann Arbor, Michigan drinking water treatment plant | place: USA: Ann Arbor | reverse complement strand
CCGCCGAATTCGTCGTCCCGATGATTTGTTGCGGGCGACCAGAAGCCGTCCATCAGGTGGCCATAGGACTCGAACTCGATCCCGTCGAGACCCGCCGCCTGCATGCGGGCCGCGGCCGACGCATAGTCGGCGACGATGCGATCGATGTCCCACTCCTCGGCAACCTTGGGAAATGCGCGATGCGCAGGCTCGCGCACCGACGAGGCAGCCACCACAGGCAGCCAGTCCGCCTTGTTCCAGCCGGTGCGGCGGCCGAGATGGGTGAGCTGGATCATGACCTTGCAGTCGTGCTCGTGGCACTGGTCGGTCAGTTCGCGCAGCCATGGCACGATCTCGTCGCGATAGGCCTGCAAATTGCCGAAGGCCGCCGGACTGTCACGCGAAACGATGGCCGAGCCGGCCGTCATGGTCATCGCCATCCCGCCCTTGGCCTTTTCGGCGTGGTAAAGCCGGTAGCGCTCCTTGGGCAGGCCGTCCTCGGAATAGGCGGGCTCGTGACTGGTCGACATGACGCGGTTCTTCAGCGTCAGATGCTTGAGCTGGTACGGCTGGAGCAGAGGATCGCTGCTGCTCATGATCTTGCCGCCATCGGACTTTCCCCCGTCACCCACCGGGCTGGGGCGCGACGTCATTTTGCCGCCGCGCCCCAGCCGTCATTGAATCAATTTTGACCAGCCGAACTATCCAAGCTTCTCTCCAGCGGCCGCCCAGTTTACCCGACCGGTCAGCACCGCCTTGATATGTTCTGCCTTCCGGTTCTCGTAGTCGAGATAGTAGGCGTGCTCCCACAGGTCGATGCCGACCAGCGGCGTGGTGCCATCGGGCAATGGCCCGCCGGCGTCCGGATAGCCCTTCAGCGACAGCTTTCCGTCGCTCGAGACCAGCCAGACCCAGCCCGTCCCGAACACGGTGTCGGCTTCCTTGGCAAAAGCCTCGACCATCGCGTCGACGCCGCCGAAATCGCGCTCTATCGCTTCGGCAAACCGCCCGGCAGGCGCCGCCGGTCCACCCTTGAACTGCTCCCAGTAGAAGACGTGGTTCCACGCCTGCCCGGCCTGATTGAAGATCTTGTCGTCTCCGTCCTTCTTCGAAGCGATGACGACCTCCTCAAGCGACATGTCGGCATATTTCGTGCCCGGAGCCAGTTCGTTCAGTTTGGTGAAATAGGCCTTGTGGTGCTTGCCGTAATGCAGGCCCACGGTGCGTGCCGAGATCTGCGGGGCAAGCGCATCCTCGCCATAGGGCAAGGGCGGTTGCTCGAAGGGGACGGCGGCACTGGCAAGATGGGGAGCAAAGAGAGCGCTTGCCGCGGCAGCGGCACCAAGCGTCAGTGTCGCGCGGCGGGTCATGGTGATGGGCATTGTTGTCTCCTGGGTCGTTTCACAGAAGCCCGAACGTATCCTGCACGCCAGCCGTTCCGTCTCATTCCCGTGATCGATTTCGCAACCGCCCTGCCCTATTCTTCGCCGCATCCAAGCGTGCCGAGTGTCCAGCCATTGGTCTGCGAGGCGATGTCGGACACTTTCCATGTGCCATCGACCTTTGCCAGCGACCAGAGGATGATACGGGAAGAACCATCCTCACCGGCAAAGAGATCGAAACTCGCGGTCACGGTCGCTGCGTCGCCATCCACATTTTCGACGAGCTTCAGCGTCCGGTCGATCACCGACTGATCGAGATCCTGGGCATCTATGGACGGCACGAAGTCGATGCAGATATCGCCCCGCTCGGACGCCTTGTCATTCTTCTCGAACAATGCCCTGGCCGGATCGACAAACCTGTCGCGCACGGCCGGGTCCGCCTCGTAGCCGACGGGCGTGTAAAAGCTCTTCACCAGATCGGCCGGCGCGCCAGCCAGCGCGGACAATGGTGCCGAAAGGGCAAAGGCGAGCGTCAGCAACAGGGTCTTCATGGTAATCTCCGCATTCAGTGAGAAACGACCATGCCGGCCACGGCACGATTATGCCAGCCCGAGCGTGCACTGGCTCACCCGAGAGGAAGCTTGGCATAGAGGCGGTGATGGTTCGGGTTGGTGAAATAATTCATCGGGCCGGTCCATCCTCCCGGGCCGGGTCGCCAGCGCCATCCGTTCGACGAGCGTTGGGACGCAGTCTTCATTGCTCCTGAAGAGTTCGATGGTTCCTCCTGATGTTGCCGTTTCCATTCCAATCGTCTCAGTACCAGGCGTCCGCGGCTTCGGCCTTCCGGCGGGCCATGAACTCCTGCAGCGCCTCGTCGATCGCCTCGTCCAGCGGCGGCGCCTGATACTCGGCCAGCGCCTTCTTCCACCGTCGATTCGCCCGGATCGCGGCGTCTTCGGAGCCGGCTGCCTCCCATTTCTCGAAGGGCTCGTTGTCGGCGATGTCACTGTCCCAGAACGCAGTCTCGTAGTTCTGCATCGTGTGGGCACATCCAAAGAAATGGCTGCCCGGGCCGACCTCGGTGAAGGCATCGAGCGCAAGCTGATTGTCGTCGATCTTCACTCCGTCGAGATAGGTGTGGAGCGCGCCGCAGAAATCGGCATCCATCACGAACTTCTCGTAGGACATGGACAGGAGCCCATCGAGAAAGCCCGCCGAATGCAGGATGAAGTTGGCGCCGCAATGAACGGCCGCCAGCATCGACATGGTCGCCTCGTTCATCGCCTGCGCGTCGGGCAGCTTCGAGGTGGTGAAATTGCCGGAGCAGCGCAGCGGCAGGTTGAGCCGCCGTGCCAACTGCCCGATCACCATCGAGCCGATCGCCGGCTCCGGCGTGCCGAAGGTCGGCGAGCCGGACCTGAGCGACATCGACGAAAGGAAATTGCCGAAGATCACCGGAGCACCCGGCCGCTCGAGCTGGGTCAGCGCACAGCCGGCCATGGTCTCGGCCAGCGACTGGGCGATTGCGCCGGCATTCGTGACCGGCCCCATCGCACCACCCAGGATGAACGGCACGACCACGGCGGCCTGGTTGGCGTGTGCGTAGGCGCGCAGCGCCGTCGTCATGGTCGCGTCCCAGACGAGCGGCGAGTTGACGTTGACATTGCCGAGGATGACGCAGTTCTCGTCCGTGAACGCTTCGCCGAACACGAGACGCGCCATGTCGATGGAATCCTCGGCACGGCTTTCGGCAGTCACCGAGCCCATGAAGCCGCGATCGGAATATTTGATATGGCTGTAGACCATGTCGAGATGGCGCTTGTTGACCGGCACATCGACGGGTTCGCAGATGGTGCCGCCGGAATGGTGAAGCCAGGGCGAAGACTGTGCCAGCTTCACGAAGTTACGGAAGTCCTCGATGGTGCCGTAGCGGCGGCCCTTGTCGATATCCATGACGAAGGGCGAGCCATAGGCCGGCGAAAAGACGACGCTCTTGCCGCCGATCTCGACCGAGGCCGCCGGATTGCGCGCATGCTGGGTAAAGCTCGCCGGCGCGGTCTTCAGGATTTCGCGAAGCATGCCAGGCGCGAACTTGACCAGCACACCCTCGATCTTGGCGCCTGCCCGTTTCCAGTGATCGATCGCCGCCGGGTCGTCGCGAAACTCGATGCCGATCTCCGCGAGAATGCGGTCTGCGGTGGCCTCGATGCGCAACAGGTTCTCTTCGGAGAGAATGTCATATGTCGGTATGTTGCGGACGATGTAGGGACGGCTCAGACCTTCGGAGCCATGGCTGCGCATCTCGCGCCGCGCGACACGCCCGCCGCCCCGGGCCCGCTTGGCGACAGGCGCACCGCCCAATTCCGCAATACTCATCTCTCGCTCCACTGCCGGCGCCGTTCACTTTAGTAGGCATTATGACCGTTGTGACGCTGGAAAAATGTCATCGCCTCGATAAACTGGACTTATGGGAAGTCTTCGTCATCTGCTGCCATCCGCCGGTGGCCTCATCGTATTCGAGTCCGCCGGGCGGCATCTGAACTTCACTGCAGCTGCCCGCGAATTGGCGATGACGCAGGCCGCCGTGTCCTATGCGATCGGACGCCTGGAAAGGCAGCTCGGAACGCTGCTGTTCAGCCGGGGCCATGGCGGCGTGAGACTGACCGAGGCTGGCGCGCGGTTTTTTGCCGACGTCTCGCTTGGCCTGTCACATATCCAGAAGTCCGCAGAGGCTCTGCGCTCTGTCTCAACAGGCCCACATGTCACGCTGTCGGCGTCCACCGCGTTTGCTTCCTTCTGGATGGTGCCGCGCCTGCAGCAATTCCGCGAGGATCTTCCCGACGTCGATCTGCGGATCCAGACCGCTGACCGCGACGTCGACCTCGTTGCCGAGAACATTCCGCTGGGCATTCGCGGCGGCGCCACGCCCGACTGGCCGCACTATGAATTGCAGCCGCTCGCGCCTGAAGAGATCTATGCGATTTGCGGCGTGTCCTACGTCGCGCGCCATGGCCTGCCGGAAACGGTCGAGGATCTGTTGGCGCATCGACTGATCCACCTCGAGGAGCCGCACCGGCCGGCGGCGACCTGGAGCGAGTGGTTCCAGTCGGCCGGCATTGACGGCCGCCGCACACCCCGGGGCCTGCGGATCAACGACTATGTTTCCGTCGTCCAGTCGGTGGTTGACGGCCAGGGCATCGGGCTGGGCTGGCGACACCTTACCGAGGGCATGGTCGAGCGCGGCCAGTTGTTGCAAGTCGCCGGCCATGTGCTGAGGACGGGGAAATTCTTTCATGTTGCCTGGCCCTGCAACCAGGCTCTGACCGAACCTGCTCGCCGCGTGCGCGACTGGCTGATCGATCAACGATGATCGACGGACGAAGATTCTACCACGGGAGCCGATCGCCGTTGCGGTCGAAGAAGCCGCCGCTGTTCGGCGGCGTCAGCCCCTTGAGACAGCGCAGGATCCGGTGCGCCGCGTCGTCCGGCGCGTGCACGGCAAGCCCGGCTTTCGCAAAAGGTGCCGAAAGCCCTGTATCGACCGTGCCCGGATGGATCGCTACGCAAATCGCTTCGGGCCGGCTGCGGCGCAACTCGATCGCGGCGGTCCGGACGAACTGGTTGAGCGCCGCCTTCGAGGCGCGGTAGCCGTACCAGCCACCGAGTTCATTGTCGGCAATGCTGCCGACCTTGGCCGAGAGCGTCGCGAAGACGGCAGGCCCGGAACGCGGCAGCAGCGGTAGAAAATACTTCATGAGGAGTGCCGGTCCGATCGCATTGATGGCGAAGTACCGGGCCAGGCGTGCCGCATCGAGCTGACGCCAGCTTTTCTCGGGGTCGACGCCAGAGCCATGCAGCAGCCCGGTGGCGTCCACGATAAGACGCACCGTGCCAAGCGCGCCCACATGCTCGGCAGCCGCGGCGATTGTCGCCTCGGCCTCGATGTCGATCGGCGGATCGCTTTGCCGCGACAGCGCGACGACGGTGCGATACTCTCCGCCGCCGAGCAGCGCCAAGACAAGTGCCGAACCGATGCCACCGCTCGCGCCGATTACCACCGCCACGCTGTCGCTCGGTTGCGCTGCGACGAGTTCACCCAGACCTGGTTCCAATACCGGCGATGCCGTCATGCCTTGGCCTTGCGCGCATCCCACCGGGCGACGTGCTTCTGCAGGAGCGGGCGCACCTTCAGGAAGCCGAGATAGATCCGCTCCAGAAAGCCGAGCACCATGGCGTTGCGGGCCAGCAGCCCGAGCGGCCGCAGCAAGGGAAGAGCCCGCCACATGGCGGCAAAGGCTTCCGCACCCGAGACCATCCTGCCATCCTCCAGGGCATGGAAGCGGGCGAGCAGGTCGCGCCGGTCGATCGGACACGAACCCGCGCCCGTGGCTGCGTCGACGAAAGCAATGGCGCCGCGCCGATCGAGTCTCTGCATCAGGCTGATCTCGCGCCGACAGAGCGGGCAGTCGCCATCGTACCAGACGGTTACCTTGTTCATGACCGAGATGTAGGGCCAAGCTGCGCAATTCCAATCCAGTGGACCGCGCATGTGGCATTCTGCCCGCGCCTCGGCGACGCGACCGAGTTGTCTGCGCTGGCGTCCAACTCCGGCGCGCCCGAGGTGCTGGTGAGGCAATCACCACTGGACACCGGGCCGATAGATCATATCTTCAACACTGCGTTCGAGAACGCACCCATTCCGGCAACCGGACAGCCTGCCGATGAACATCCACGCCAAGCCCAGGCCTGCGCAGAGGGAAAACCCGGCAGTCGCGTTCTTCGTCTCGCGCTGGCGCGGCGAGTGCTCGCTGAACGTGCTGTTCTGGCGCGACATGATGATCGTCGCGACCGCCATCAGCCTGGTCTCCACCTTTGTTGCCCTCATGATGCTCGGCTTCAAGGCGCCGACGCCGCTGGCCATCGCGGTCCACTTTGCACCGGTGCCGTACAATCTTTTCCTGTTCATCGCGGTCTGGCGCACCGCCGGCCGGGCGGGACCTGCCACGGAGGGGGCGGCGAAGACAGGTGCCGCGCTCTGGCTGATCCTCGCCACGCTGATCTGACCCAGTCAGTGCCGGCGCGACAATTCGCGCGTCGCCGCCTCCAGTCCGGCCAGCGTCAGCGGAAACATCCGTTCGGCAAAGATCTCGCGGATCATCGCGATCGAATGGGTATAGCCCCAGTGCTGCTGCGGCACGGGGTTCAGCCAGACGGCATTCGGCCATTTGGCGAGCACGCGCGACAGCCAGGCCGCGCCCGGCTCGGGGTTCCAGTGTTCGACCGACCCGCCCGGATGCGCAATCTCGTAGGGGCTCATCGACGCGTCGCCAACAAAGACAGCCTTGTAGTCGGGCCCGAACCTGTTGATCACGTCCAGCGTCGGCATCGTTCCCGACTGCCGGCGCCTGTTGTCCTTCCACACGCCCTCGTAGAGGCAGTTGTGGAAGTAGAAATATTCGAGGTGACGAAATTCGGCGCGCGCCGCCGAAAACAGCTCCTCGACGCTCCTGATATGGTCGTCCATCGAGCCGCCAACGTCGAAGAACATCAGCAGCTTCACGGCATTGCGCCGCTCGGGCCTCGTCTTGACGTCGAGATAGCCGTGCTCGGCCGTGGCATGGATCGTGCCGGGCAGGTCGAGTTCGTCTTCCGCTCCCTCGCGCACCCAGCGCCGTAGGCGCTTCAGAGCCACCTTGATGTTGCGCGTGCCGAGCTCGACGGAATCGTCGAAGTTCTTGAACTCGCGCTTGTCCCACACCTTGACCGCCCGGCGGTGGCGGCTTTCCTCCTGGCCGATGCGCACGCCTTCGGGATTGTAGCCATAGGCGCCGAAGGGCGAGGTGCCCGCGGTGCCGATCCACTTCGATCCGCCCTGATGCCGGCCCTTCTGTTCGGCCAGGCGCTGCTTCAGCGTCTCCATGAGCTTGTCGAAACCGCCGAGCGCCTCGATCAGTCGCTTCTCCTCGTCGGACAGGTGCTTTTCCGCGAGCTTCTGCAGCCAGTCTTCCGGCAGCGCGACCGATTCCGGGCCAGCCTCCCCGGCGAGATCCGACAAACCCTTGAAGACCTGCGCAAAGACCTTGTCGAACCGGTCGATGTGGCGCTCGTCCTTCACCAGCGCCGCCCGGGCGAGGTAGTAGAACCCCTCGACGTCGTAGGCCACGAGCCCGGCCTCCATCGCCTCCAGGAGCGACAGGAACTCCCGCAGCGAGACCGGAACCTTGGCCGCCTTGAGTTCGAGGAAGAAGGGAATGAACATGGGCTATTCTGGTCTCCGGCCGACCGATCCTTCTGCCGCTGGAACGCCTGCGGTAGATTTGCTATATCTATGGCCTTCCGGTAGCGAGACCTTTGCCATGGGTATGCTGAATTTAAAGGACGTCGAGGACGAGCTTGTCCGCAAGCTCGATGAACGCGCGCAACGCAACGGGCGCTCCGCCGAATCGGAACATCGAGAGATCCTTCGGCGAGTCTTGTTGTGGGAAGCGCCGGATCCCGCCGACATCGAGACGTTGAGCTGGGAAGAGCGCGCAGCGCTCTTGCGTAGGCTTACAGCGAAGCGCCAGCAGACGCCATCCGAGGTGCTGATCCGCGAAGACCGCGACAGCCGATGACCCTTGCGGTTATCGACTCCAGCATAGTCGTTAAATGGATCATCGGAGAGACTGACTCGGCGCAAGCGTTGATGCTCCGTCGGTTTTATCGCTTCGCTGCTCCCGATCTCGTCACTGCGGAAGCTGCCAACGCTATCCTGAACAAGGTCCGCCGCTCGCAGGTGACTGAACTTGAGGCCCATGCAGCGGCGGAGCTTATCTCGCAGCTTTCGATCGAATTTCACCCTATGCAGCCGCTCACAGAGCAGGCTGTTGCGTTCGGATTGAAGCTGCGCCATCCCGTATACGACTGCATGTTCTTGGCACTGGCTGAGCGGCTGAAGTGTCCAATGATCACGGCCGACGTCGCATTGATTGAGAAGTCCGCCAATCTCGGCGTTCCGGTTTTGACAATGGATCAGGCGATCGCCCAAGCCTGACTCACAGCAGATCATACTCGATGAACCCGGTCTTTCGCGCCACGCGGTCGTAGAGTTTTCGCGCGGTGGTATTGGTCTCGTGCGTCATCCAGTAGACATTGGTGACGCCGATCTTTGCCGCCTCCACCCTGACAGCCTCGATCAGCGCGGCGCCGATGCCCTTGCCGCGCACGTCCGCATCGGAAAACAGGTCCTGCAGATAGCAGTTGTTGACCAGCGACCAGCCCGAGCGATGATAGAGGTAGTGGGTCAGGCCGACCGCCTTGCCGTCCAGTAGCGCGATAAACCCCTTCGGCTCGAACTCGCTATCGGAAAACAGCCGCTGCCAGGTCGAGGCATACACCTCCTCCGGCAGTTTCGTTTCGTAGAAGGTGAGATAGGCGGTCCAAAGCCGGCGCCAGTCGGCATGGTCGGATTGCTGGAGTGGGCGGATGATGATGTCGGCCATGATGTCGAGTTTCCCTTGAGCAGTCCGCACCTTAGAACGCCGGCCGCCGGTCGTCTTGGAGCAGAGCGAACTTTTTGTTGACCCGCCTGCTTTTGCATCTGGCAAATCACCCTTCGCCTTCCTCATGGGGGCGCAACGGCTCCGGTTCCTCGCCGGCTCAACGGGGGAGGATCCAGGTCGCCGCAGACAACGCCGGTCGGGCCGCGCAGAGCCTTCTTGCGCAGCCGAGACATGAATCAGTCGCGAGTTGCCGAGGAAACCCGACACTACGAAGTGTCGTTTGGCATCGGCGCGCAGCCGCCGCAGGTCATGAGGACGCGGCGTGACACCAGGCCGCCCGCGGCGCGATCCAGGCCGGCGTGCCAAGTGTCGGCACCGCTCGCCAGACGCATGAGCGCGCCGAGCATCGCTGCAAGCTGCCGGAAGCGCCAGGCAAGCCACACGGCATCGACAGGGCGGTTGTCCGTCTCCCATTCTTCGTCGAGATACGGCACCGTCGCCTGTGTCGCGTCGACGACAAACCCATGTGCCACGCTCTCGGCGCGGCGCAGGATGGCGAGAACGATCCAGCGGACAGGAAACGCCATGCCGCCCGCACGTTCCGCGAGGACGGAAAGCGCGACGAGCAGTGCCGCGATGCGGCTCAGTGCCCGAAAGTCCCGTCCTGCCGCGTTCACGCCTGGCCTCCTGTTGCTCAGCTACTATCGCTGATGTAGCAGGGGCGGGCATGGACTACGGGCAGAAATCGTCGAAGATGTTGATTTCGTTGGTGGTGGGGCTGGATTCTATCCACACCGGATCAGGGTTGCTGGGCAAGGCGAGGTGCTCCGGCCATCCACCCCGTGCAACTCACCCGTTGCGCCGCGCCAGAAACGCCAGTCGCTCGAAGAGGTGCACGTCCTGCTCGTTCTTGAGCAGCGCGCCATGCAGCTTCGGCAGCATGTTTTTCGGATCGGAGCGCAGATCCTCCGGCTGCACGTCGTCGGAGACGAGCAACCTGATCCAGTCGAGCGCTTCCGAGGTCGAGGGCTTCTTCTTAAGGCCTGCCACGTCGCGAATCTCGTAGAACTGCGTCAGCGCGGCGCGCAGCAGCGTCTGCTTGATGCCGGGATAGTGAACCTCGACGATCCTGGCGAGCGTGTCGGCCTCGGGGAATCGGATGTAGTGGAAGAAGCAGCGGCGCAGGAACGCATCCGGCAGTTCCTTCTCGTTGTTGGAGGTGATGATGACGATCGGCCGCACCGTGGCCTTGATCGTCTCGCCGGCCTCGTAGACGAAGAATTCGTTGCGATCGAGTTCCTGCAGCAGATCGTTGGGAAACTCGATGTCGGCCTTGTCGATCTCATCGATGAGCAGGACGACCTTGCGGTTGGCGGCAAAAGCCTCCCACAGCTTGCCGCGCTTGATGTAGTTGCCGATGTCGTTGAAGCGAGCGTCGCCGAGTTGGCTGTCGCGCAGGCGGGAAACCGCGTCGTATTCGTAGAGCCCCTGCTGCGCCCGCGTCGTCGACTTCACATGCCATTCGA
>LNFM01013515.1_pt1 | contig 10369 bp, 8 predicted proteins | sample 596031 | NCBI WGS metagenome assembly LNFM01 (sample SAMN04254537, study PRJNA301005) | activated carbon metagenome | isolation source: dual media filters at the Ann Arbor, Michigan drinking water treatment plant | place: USA: Ann Arbor | reverse complement strand
CACAAGGCCGGCTGCCACGTCTTCTTCGTCGCCCTCGCCGAGGAGGCCATCGCCTTGCGCGCGCTGCTGGCGGATGCGGAGATTCACGTCTTTTCCGGCGCCACCGCCGACAGCCTGCCCGACCTGGCGCGCCATCGCATCGTCCCGGTGCTCAACAGCCTGGAGCAGATCGCCGCCGCCGCCGCCTTCGCCCGCAAAAGCGGCACGGCCCTGGCGGCCGATATCCATGTCGATACCGGGATGAACCGGCTCGGGCTGGAGGCGCGCGAACTGGCCGCCCTCGCCGCCGATCCCGGCCTGCTCGCCGGCCTCGATCTGCGCCTGGTGATGAGCCATCTCGCCTGCGCCGACGAGCCCGGCCATCCGCTCAGCGCCCGCCAGCTCGCCGCCTTCCGCGCCGCCCGGGCCCAGATTCCCGCCTTCGCGGCCGCGACGCCCTCTTTCGCCAATTCGGCCGGCATCTTCCTGGGGCCCGACTACCACTTCGCCCTGGCCCGTCCCGGCGCCGCCCTCTACGGCCTGAAACCGCACAATTCGGCCCCCAATCCGATGGCCCAAGTGGTTCGTCTGCAAGGGAAAATCCTGCAAGTGCGCGACGTTGACACCCCCATGACCGTTGGATATGGTGCCGCGCACCGCGTGACGGGCAAGGCCCGGATCGCCACCGTCGGCGTCGGTTACGCCGATGGCTACCGCCAAAGCCTGACCAATCGCGGCCACGCCTATCTCGGCGACATGCGCGTGCCTGTAGTGGGACGAGTCTCGATGGATTTGATCGCTCTCGACGTCTCCCAGGCGCCCGCCGCAGCGGCCGTGCCCGGCGCGCTCGTCGATCTACTCGGCCCGCAGCACGACGCCGACGCGCTCGCCGCCGAGGCGCAGACCATCGGCTACGAAATCCTCACCGGTCTCGGACGGCGCTTCCACCGGGTCTACGTTCCAGCCAAGGAAAGCCAGCCGGCATGAACTTCGTCGCCGCCATCGGCCGGCTGCTGATCAGCTTCTTCGAAGCCGTCGGCCGCATCGCCATGTTCACTGGCCTGGCGCTCTTCCACAGCCTGCGCCCGCCCTATTACCCGCGCCTCATCGCGCGCCAAATGATCGACATCGGCTATTACTCGCTGCCGGTCGTCGGCCTCACCGCCATCTTCACCGGCATGGTGCTGGCGCTGCAGAGCTATTCCGGCTTCGCCCGCTTCTCGGCGGAAAGCGCGGTCGCCACCGTCGTCGTCATCTCGATCACCCGCGAGCTGGGCCCGGTGCTCGCCGCGCTGATGGTCGCCGGCCGCATCGGCGCATCGATGGCCGCCGAGATCGGCACCATGCGCGTCACCGAGCAGATCGACGCGCTGACCACCCTGTCGACCAACCCGTACAAATATCTCGTGATGCCGCGCCTGCTCGCCGGCGTCGCCATGATGCCGGTGCTGGTACTGGTCGCCGACATCATCGGCGTGTTCGGCGGCTATATCATCGGCGTCAACAAGCTCGGCTTCAACCCGGCCGCCTATCTCAAGAGCACCTTCGAATATCTCGAATTCAAGGACGTGTTCTCCGGCCTGGTCAAAGCGGCGGTGTTCGGCTTCATCATCACGCTGATGGGCTGCTACCACGGCTATCATTCGCAGCGCGGCGCCCAGGGCGTCGGCACCGCCACGATCAACGCCGTCGTCTCGGCGCTCATCCTGATCCTGGTGTTCAACTACATGATCACCGAACTGTTCTTCTCGCGATGAGCACGAACTTGCAAACCCCGAAGATCAAGGTCCGCGGCCTGAAGAAGGCCTTCGGCCGCAAGGTCGTGCTCGACGGCCTCGACCTCGACGTGATGCCCGGCGAATCGGTCGTCATCATCGGCGGCTCGGGCACCGGCAAATCCGTGCTGCTCAAATGCATCCTGGGCATCATCCATCCCGACGCCGGCTCGATCGAAATCGACGGCGAGGAAGTGACGCGCATGTCGTCGCGCGAGCGCGAGCGCGTGATGCGCAAGTTCGGCATGCTGTTCCAGGGCGGCGCGCTGTTCGACAGCCTGCGCGTCTGGGAAAACGTCTCCTTCGGCCTGGTCCAGGCCCAAGGCATGGAACGCCTGCAGGCGAAAGACATCGCCATCCGCAAGCTCGCGGCCGTCGGCCTCGGCCCCGAGGTCGGCGAGTTGCTGCCCGCCGAACTGTCGGGCGGCATGCAAAAGCGCGTCGCTTTGGCGCGCGCCATCGCCACCGAACCGGAAATCATCTTCTTCGACGAGCCCACCACCGGCCTCGATCCGATCATGAGCGACGTGATCAACGACCTGATCGTCGATTGCGTGAAGCAACTCGGCGCGACGACCCTGTCGATCACCCACGATCTCGCCAGCGCCCGCAAGATCGCCCACCGCATCGCCATGATCTACAACGGCAAGATCATCTGGTCCGGCCCGGTGCAGAAGATCGACTACACCGGCAACGCCTATGTCGATCAGTTCATCCACGGCCGGGCCGAAGGCCCGATCAAGGTCGAAGTCGGCGCGATCAACGATCCAACGCCGGGGAGCCGGCGCTAAATGGCGCGCGGGGCCGCCCGCTACGTTTGTCAGGAATGCGGCGCCGTCACCAGCCGCTGGGCCGGTCGCTGCGATAACTGCGGCGCCTGGAACAGCATCGTCGAGGAAGCCGTCTCCAAGGCCCCGCCCGGCGCCCTCAAGAACGCCCTGAAGGCGAGCGGCGCCTCCGGCAAGGCGCTCGGCCGCCGCATCGAATTCCAGCCCTTGACCGGCCGCACTCTGCCCGAAGCGCGCCGCCTCACCGGCATCGCCGAATTGGACCGCGTGCTCGGCGGCGGCCTGGTGGCCGGCTCGACCATCCTGGTCGCCGGCGATCCCGGCATCGGCAAATCCACGCTCATGACGCAAGCCGCCGCCGCGCTGGCGCGCAGCGACGGCGGCGCGGCCTACATCTCCGGCGAAGAGGCGCTCGACCAGGTGCGGCTGCGCGCCAGCCGCCTCGGCCTGTCCGACGCGCCGGTCAAGCTCGCCGCCGCCACCGACGTCGCCGACATCCTGGCGACCATGGAGCAGCCCGACGCGCCGCGCGCGGTGATCGTCGATTCGATCCAGACCATGTATCTCGACAGCCTGGAATCGGCCCCCGGCACCGTCGCCCAGGTGCGCGCCAGCGCCCAGGCGCTGATCCGCCTGGCCAAGAGCAAAGGCATCAGCGTCATCATGGTCGGCCATGTCACCAAGGAAGGCCAGATCGCCGGCCCGCGCGTGCTCGAGCATATGGTCGACACGGTGCTCTACTTCGAAGGCGAGCGCGGCCATCAATTCCGCATCCTGCGCGCCGTGAAGAACCGTTTCGGCCCGACCGACGAGATCGGCGTGTTCGAAATGACCGACGGCGGCCTGCGCGAGGTTGCCAACCCCTCCGCCCTGTTCCTCGGCGAGCGCGAGGGCCGCGTCTCGGGCTCCTGCGTCTTCGCCGGCATGGAAGGCACCCGGCCGATCCTGGTCGAAATCCAGGCCTTGGTGGCCCCGTCCTCGCTCGCCTCGCCGCGCCGCGCCGTGGTCGGCTGGGACAGCGGCCGCCTCGCCATGATCACGGCGGTGCTCGACGCGCGCTGCGGGCTTGCTTTAGGCGGCCTGGATATCTATTTGAACGTCGCCGGCGGCCTGAAGATTTCCGAGCCCGCCGCCGACCTGGCGGTCGCGGCGGCGCTGATCTCCTCCCTGGCGGACACGCCGACCCCGCCGGAAACCGTGGTTTTCGGCGAAATCGGCCTGTCGGGCGAGGTCCGCCCGGTCGGCCAGCGCGATTCCCGTCTGAAAGAGGCGGCCAAGCTCGGTTTCGCCCAGGCGTTTGCCCCCAAGGCGGCGCCGTCGAAACGTGATAAAGGAAAGCGGGAGAATGCTACCCAAGGAGCAACGACGGGCGGCATCAACGTGACGGAGATCGGCCACTTGAACGACCTGCTGCGCCTGTTCAGCGTGACCCCCGGCCAAGCCCCGAAAGGCGGCGCCAAGGGCGATGGCGGCAAGCGCCAGAAGGCCGCGCAAGGCGCCAATCCCGACGGCGATTTCGCCCCGTACGAGTGAGGACGCGTTAGACCATGCAGGTTCTCGGCTTCAACCTTGTCGATCTGATCGTCATCGTCGTCGTCCTTTTGTCCGGCGTCTTCGCCTTGGCGCGCGGTCTGGTGCGCGAAGTGCTGGCGATCTTCAGCTGGATCGGCGCCGCCTTCGCCACCTTCTACGGCTTCGAGTATCTCAGCCCCTACGTGCTGCGCCTGATCGGCGAGCCGACCATCGCCAACGTCGTCACCGGCGCCAGCATCTTCCTCGTCGTGCTGTTCATCCTGTCGCTGATCGCCGGCGCCATCGCCGGCGCGGTGCGCGGCACGGCCGCCGGCTCGGTCGACCGCACCCTCGGATTCGTCTTCGGCCTGGCGCGCGGCGCCGTGCTGATCTGCCTGGTTTACATGGGCCTCAGCTGGGCCATCCCGCCGCGCGAGCAGCCCGCCTGGGTCCAGGCCGCCCGCACCGCGCCGTTGATGGAACGCGGTGCCGACTTCCTCTATTCGCTCGCGCCGGCCCATGTCCGCAACAGCGGCTACCGGCCCAATTCCGAGCGCCGCACCGACGCCCCACGCCCCGCTTCACCCCAGTCCACGCCTTCGGCGCCCGCCGCTTCCACCGCGTCCAATCCTCCGGCCCCCAATCAGGGCCCCGGATATCGCGCGGACGAACGCAGAGAGATGGACCGCCTTATCGAGGGAACGCAGTAACCCATGCTGACCACCCAGCCGTTCGACGACGACCATCTGCATGAGGAATGCGCCATCTTCGGCGTCTATGGCCATGAAGACGCCGCGGCGCTGACGGCGCTCGGCCTGCATGCCCTGCAGCATCGCGGCCAGGAGGCGACCGGCATGGTCGTCTACGATGGCGCGCGCTTCAACAGCCACCGCGGCCTCGGCCATGTCGCCGACATCTTTTCCAGCGAGGCGGCGATCCGCCGCCTGCCCGGACGCTCGGCGATCGGCCATAACCGCTATTCGACCAGCGGCGAGACCATCGAGCGCAACATCCAGCCGCTGTTCGCCGACTTCCAATACGGCGGCTTCGCCATCGGCCATAACGGCAACCTGACCAACGCCGTGACGCTGCGCCAGGATCTGGTGCGCAAGGGCAGCCTGTTCCAGTCGACCACCGACACCGAAGTGATCATCCATCTGATGGCGATCAGCCGCCACGAAACCGTGGTCGAGCGCATGATCGACGCGCTGCGCCAAGTCGAAGGCGCTTATTCGCTGGTCGGCTTGCACAAGGACGGATTGATCGGCGTGCGCGACCCGCTCGGCGTGCGCCCACTGGTGCTGGGCAAGCTCGACGACGCCTATATCCTCGCCTCAGAGACCTGCGCCCTCGACATCATCGGCGCCGACTATGTCCGCGACATCGAGGCCGGCGAACTGGTCGTCATCAACGAAAAGGGCGTCGAGAGCCTCAAGCCCTTCGGAACCACGACCAAGCGCCCCTGCATCTTCGAATATATCTACTTCGCCCGGCCCGACAGCGTCATGGAAGGCGTTTCGGTTTATGACGCGCGCAAGCGCATCGGCATCGAGCTGGCCAAGGAAAGCGGCGTCGACGCCGACATGATCATCCCGGTACCCGACTCGGGCGTGCCGGCGGCCATCGGCTACGCCAACGAATCGGGCATCCCCTTCGAGCTCGGCATCATCCGCAATCATTACGTCGGCCGCACCTTCATCGAGCCGACCGACCAGATCCGCCACCTCGGCGTGAAGCTGAAGCACAATGCCAACCGCGCCTACATCAAGGGCAAGCGCATCGTGCTGGTCGACGATTCCATCGTGCGCGGCACCACTTCGAAGAAGATCGTCGAGATGATGCGCGCCGCCGGCGCCACCGAAGTGCATATGCGCATCGCCAGCCCGCCGACGACCAACCCCTGTTTCTACGGCGTCGATACGCCGGAACGCGACAAATTGCTCGCCGCGCGCTATTCGATCGCCGAGATGGCGCAGTTCATCGGCGTCGACTCGCTGGCCTTCATCTCGATGGACGGTCTGTACCGCGCCATGGGCGAAACCGGCCGTAACGCCGACCGCCCGCAATATTGCGACGCCTGCTTCAGCGGCGAATATCCGATCCGCCTGACAGACATGGACGGCACGGAAAAGCCGGCGCAGCTGTCCTTCCTGACCGAAGTGCTGCGCCGCGCCGGTCGGCGCTGAGCCGGCCATGACGGACAGTCCCAACGGCCGCCTCGCCGGCCGCGTCGCCTTGATCACCGGCGCGTCGCGCGGCATCGGCGCCGCCGTCGCCAAGCGCTTCGCCGCCGAAGGCGCGCAGGTCATTCTCACCGCGCGCACGGTCGGCGGCCTCGAAGAGGTCGACGATCAGATTCGCAAGGCGGGACACGGCAACGCCACGCTAGTGCCGCTCGATCTCGCCAAGGGCGCCGAGATCGACAAGCTCGGCCCGGCCATCCTCGAGCGCTTCGGCAAGCTCGACATTCTCGTCGGCAATGCCGGCCAGCTCGGCGTGCTCAGCCCGTTGGGCCATATCGACCCGCCGGTGTGGGAGCGCGTCTTCGCCGTCAACGTCGCCGCCAACTGGCGGCTGATCCGCATCTGCGAACCGCTGCTAAAACTGTCGCCGGCCGGCCGGGCGATCTTCGTCACTTCGACGGTAGCGCAAGGCACGCATCCCTATTGGGGCGCCTATGCGGCAAGCAAGGCGGCGCTCGAAAGCATGGTGCGAACCTGGGCCGGAGAGATCGGCCAGACCAACATCCGCGCCAATCTGCTCAATCCCGGCCGCACGCGCACGCGCATGCGCGCCGAAGCCTTCCCAGGCGAGGACCCGCTGTCGGTCAAGCCGCCCGAGGACGTCGCCGCGGTGATGGTGCCGATGGCCAGCGCTGAGGAAACCCGGCAGGGCGAAGTCGTCGGCGTTTAGCGCCGCTTGTCGTCGGGCGTCACGCGCCCGCTAACGCTTATCGTCCGGCGCGTAGGGGTTCTTGCCGGCGCGCAAGCTGAAGCGGATCGGGGTGCCCTGCAGGCCGAAGGTGTCGCGAATGCCATTCGCGAGATAACGCAGGTAGCTGTCGGCCACTTCGTCGGCCCGGCTGATGAACAGCGCGAAGGTCGGCGGCCGCGCTTTCAATTGCGCCATGTAGCGGAATTTCAGGCGGCGGCCATGCGGCGCCGGCGGCGGATTGGCTTCCAACGCATGTTCGAGCCAACGATTGAGGCGGCTCGTCGAAATGCGCGTGTCCCAATGGTCGAAGGCTTCGAAAGCGCCGGCCATCAAATCGTCGAGCCCTTCGCCATGTTGGGCCGAGATGCGGAAAAAGCGCAATCCCTTCACTTGCGGCAGCGACGTCTCGATGCGGTCGCGCAGCTTGCCGATGGCGCTGGCCGGATCGTCGATCAGATCCCATTTATTCACGGCGATGATCAACGCACGGCCTTCTTCGGCGGCATGCGCGGCGATCGTCAGGTCCTGATGCTCGAGCATCATCGTCGCATCGAGCACCAGCACGACCACCTGCGCCAAGCGGATGGCGCGGAAGCTGTCGGCACCAGCCATTTTCTCGAGCTTCTCGTCGATGCGCGCCTTGCGGCGGAGGCCCGCGGTGTCGACCAGACGCACCTTCTTATCCTGCCATATCCAATCGACGGCGATGGCGTCGCGTGTGATCCCCGCTTCCGGCCCGGTGAGCGAACGTTCCTCGCCGAGAAGCGCGTTCATCAGCGTTGATTTGCCGACATTCGGACGGCCGACGATGGCGAGGCGCAGCGGCTTATCGCCGAGACCCGGCTCCGCCTCGATGTCGCCTTCAAAGCCTTCTTCATGGTCGTCGTAAGAGAGATGGGCGCCTTCGAGATGGGCGCGCAGTCCGTCGTACAGCTCGCTGATCCCCTCGCCATGCTCGGCGGAAATAGCGACTGGCTCGCCGAAGCCGAGGCGGTAGGCATCCGCAATACCTTCGCGGCCCTTGTTGCCCTCGCATTTGTTGACGAGCAGCAGGACCGGCTTTTTCATCGGCCGAATCCAGCGCGCAAACGCCTCGTCGAGCGGCGTGACGCCGACGCGGGCGTCGATCACCATGAGCGCGAGATCGGCGCCGGCCAGGGCCTTGGCCGTCTGCTCCTGCATGCGCGCTTCGAGGCTTTCGCCGGTTTCATCCTCGAAGCCCGGCGTGTCGACGGCGATGAATTTAAGATCTGCGACACGCGCCTCGCCTTCGCGGCGGTCACGCGTGACGCCCGGCGTCGGATCGACGATGGCGATCTTCTTGCCGACGACGCGATTGAACAGCGTCGACTTGCCGACGTTGGGACGACCGACGATGGCGACGACAGGGAGGCGCTTGCCGTCCATTTTGGTCACCGATAGGCGACCAGGTCGCCGTTGTCCGTCAAGAAAATCAGCGTGTTCTGCGCTATGATCGGCGCGATGCGCACACTGTCGGGCAGATCGCTCTGGCCGAGGATCTCGCCGCTATAGGGCGACACGGAGATGGCGATCTCGTGCGAGCCGGCAAGGATCAAGCGATCGCCGGCCAGCACCGGACCGGCCCAGTCGATCGGGTTCCGCTTGCGCGCTTCGTCTTCGTAGCGCGGCAGTTGCTTGATCCAGCGCACGCGGCCATCGCGCGCCGACAGGCAGATCAATTCATTGTCGGTGTTCAGCACATAGATCACGTCGCCCGCGAGCAGCGGCGTCTGCACCCCGCTGATGCGCTGATCCCACGCGCGCGCGCCGGTGCCAACGACGATGGAGACCATGCGGCCGGCGTTGCCGACGGCATAGACGCGGCCACCGGCGATCACCGGCGAGGCGCGGATGTCGTTCAAGTCGGAGACGGCGCTGATACGGCGCGGCAACGACAGGAAGTCGGCCCAGATCTGACGGCCATTGGTGGCGCGCAAGCCGTAAAGCTCGCCCGAACTGTAGGCGATGACGACGACGTCGTCCTGCACGGCGGGCGTCGCGGCGCCGAGCAGGCCGGCGCCCTCGCTGGTACCGGAATGCGTCCACAGCACGCGGCCGTCGTCGACCGACAGGGCGTAGCTGGTGTTGTCGATGCAGATGACGAAGACGCGGCCGTTCGCCACCGCAGGCGAACCACGGGCCGGACCGGACACCTTGCGGCGCCACAATTCCTTGCCGCTCTTGGCGTCGAGCGCGACCACTTCGGCAAAGCCGGTGGTTGCGTAGAGCTTGCCGTCGGCATAGGCGAGGCCGGCGCCGAGCGGTCCGTCGGATTCGTCGTCCGGCGTGATGTCGCGGCTCCACAGGCTGCCGCCGTTCTCCAGGCGATGAGCGGTGACCTCGCCTTCCGAATCCATGGCGAAGACCATGCCGTCGGCGACGATCGGCTGGCCGAGCAATTTGCGCGATGAGTTCGAGCCCGAGCCGATGCTGGCGCTCCAGACGCGCTTGGGCGCGTCGGCGAACTGCAAATGCCCAGAGATGTGATTGGCGCCGCCGAAGGCCTGCTGCCAGTCGAGATTGACGCGCGGCGCCGGCACGACGATCGGCTCGCCGGCCAATTCGGGCGCTGGCTTGAGCGACGCCTCGAACTGCATGACGGCGATGCGTTCGCCAGGCAAGGGCGTCGGCTTGCTCGCGCCATAGAGCCAGTCGCAGGCGGCCAGCAGCGGCAGCAGCGCGATGGCGGCGACGAAGGAGATGGGACGGCGCATCGGATCAGCCACCGAACACCGCGAGCATCTCGGCGGCGCGGGCGCGCATCTGGCGCGGCGTTCCCGGATCGTCCGACAAAGCGGCATAGGCATCTTTGGCTTTCGCCATGTCGCCGGCGCGCACGGCCAACAGGCCGGTCATTTCCAACGCCGAATAGCGCCAGGGATTGCCGGCGGCGGTGAGCGGCGCGAGACGCGCGGCGAGATCGTTGGGCTCGGCGCTGTCGATCTGCTGCAAGGCGAGCAGCACGAGCGCGAGGTCGCGGAAGATTTTGTCGCTGCGCGAATCGTTGGCGAGCGCCTGATAGATCGCGGCGGCCTCCCCCGGCTTGCCGGCCTTGGAAAGCAGCGCGGCCTCCTGCAGGCGCGACAGCGCGGCATAGCCCGAGCTGCTCTTGCCGGCCAGATCGCGCAAAGCGCTGATGGCCGCGTCGGGCGCGGCGGCGGCCGACGGCGAACCGGTCGCCGGATCGATCTGCGCCCCTGCAAGGTCCATGGCCGCCATATAGGCGAGGCCGTCCTGCAACCGCTCGCGCGCCGTATATTGCCGCCAGAACAGCACCGCCGCGACGGCGATGATGGTGAGCAGCGCGACGGCGACGGCGAAGCGGCCGTATTTCTTCCAGAGGGCCATCTGCCGGTCGTG
>LNFM01013511.1_pt1 | contig 10371 bp, 7 predicted proteins | sample 596031 | NCBI WGS metagenome assembly LNFM01 (sample SAMN04254537, study PRJNA301005) | activated carbon metagenome | isolation source: dual media filters at the Ann Arbor, Michigan drinking water treatment plant | place: USA: Ann Arbor | reverse complement strand
CCGGAACTCTCGCCCGATTTTGCTAGCCCGAGGATTCAAAGAGGAAGAATTGTTTGACGTGCTTCACGTTCTCATGCGTGCGGGAGGCTTCTGCGACTGTGAAATCCTCTACAACGCCGTTGAGGAAAGCCGGCTCAAAGCGGAATATTGGACCGCGCGAGCAGAAGGTCGCAGCCCTTACGATCCCCACGCGAGTAAGTGATCACGACCGACCAAGAATCAATCCAGAAGGAGCCGGATTGCAGCGCAATCCACGGGGCGCCGGGGAAGATATCAGTCTTACGGTTCACCCTCGCCCAAACGCGCTCCGCTACCGCGTCGCGGCTAAACGATGGCGACGCTACTTCCGCCGCAGCACGTAAATCACATCTTCCGTCTTGGAATCAATCACCACCGGCTCATCGATTTCGTACGCGAAATCGTACGTCTCCACAATTTCGAACGCGCGGGAGGCAGTGATGAGTTCCTGCATCTGGGCGTTGGAGTAGGTGCGGAAGTCGCAGTGGTTCGCGAGGCGGAAGGTGCGCGTGGGGGTGTAGACATCGAAACACATGCCGACCCCTTCGCGACGCTCGCGGCGGTCGACGCCGGTGCTCCACATTTTACTCAGCACGCACAACTGCCCGCGCTGGGCGGCCCATGATTCTTCGTCCGCTTCCGGCTTGCCGCGCGGCGGGGTGAGGTGCAGGCCCAGCACGTAGAGGCCCCCCTTACGCAGCGCGGCGGCGGTGCATTTCAGGTGGCCGAGCGCCTGCTCCTCGGTGGCCAGATGCCGAAAGCTGTTGATGGTGTTGAACGCCGCATCGTACTTCTTCTTGACGGTGAAGTTAGCCATATCCCCCACCACCGCCGACGCGGGGTAGCCATAACGTTTGAGCCGGGCGTTGCAGAAGGCGACCGCTTTGGCGTTGAGATCATTGCCCGCCACTTCGTACCCGGCTCGCGCGAACCGGTACATCAGCCGCCCCGTCCCACACGCCGGTTCAAACAGGCGTTTCGCCTTGCCTTTGAGATGCTTCGCAAAGCACGCGGTGAGAAACTCGTACTCGGCCAGCCAATCGCTGCCGAACACGAGGTCGTAGTATTTGGGATAGTCGTACAGACTGCCGGCGATGGTTTCTTGCATGGTTCCCGTTGTAGCGGGCTGGCGGGCTGTGGGCTATGGGCTTAATCTCCCTCTCCCTCCGGGAGAGGGCCGGGGTGAGGGTGAAGTGGGTACTCGCGAGTTTTTCGGTAAGGCTTTCCCTCACCCAACCCTCTCCCGGAGGGAGAGGGCTACGGTGCGAACACTCCATTCCTTCATTGGTCGTCTCGGCTTGGTCATTGGTAATTCACCCCGGTCATTGGTCATTTCCCCGTGATCCACCTGGGTAAACTGTGCGGCCGATAGCGGCTGTGCTTGGCCGAGTTGAGGCGACCCGCTAGTCGGGGTGGGAATTGCTGATTGCTGCTATCGTCGTGGGTCGAACTTTAGGCATGACTGCGCAGTGCGTCGGGGTGGATGGATCCGCACCGATCACAGCGCGGCCCAACCTCAGCTCACCCAGCGTGGCACGGACGCCATGACCCGAGACGTTTCCTACCCCATCGCCGCGGTGCTGACAGCAGGTTTTGCCGTCGGGGTGGTGTGGCATGGCGTCTCGTCCACCAGGCTGTGGCACAGTGCAGGAACGGCGGCTCCCCTCGCAGCAGTGGAACCCGTGCCGCCCGAGTTGTTCGCCGAACCGATCGCGACACCACTGCGCGAATTGGTGGTGACGGAACCGCTCTCGATGCCGCTGAGCGTCTTCCCCGCGCTCGAAGCGCCGGTGATTCACGCGCCACTCGCCGAACCAGAGGAAGCGCAGCCGGAAGTAGCGCCGACGATTGAACCACCTGCACCGCAAGTGACCCCTCCGCCCCAAGTGATCGAGGTAGAGTCGGCAATTGCAGAACCTCAAATCGAAAGTGCTCGCCCCGCGCTACCGCCGGTTGATGCCGAGCGCTACACTTCTGCGACAACCGAGCTGAGCAAGAAACTGCTCCCCGAAGTGCAAGCCGCCTTCGCCGCAGGCAAACAAGGTTCGCTGTTCGTCTCGCAGCAACGCTTCATGGCGGTGCTGCAGAAGATTGCCACTGCCAAAGACGCCGCGGCAGGATCGCGCGACCATGCCCAAGCGCTGCGGTCGGCGATCGTAGCGCTCGAGGAAGCCGAAGAGTTCACGCGGGCTGATGACGCGGCGTCAACCGAAATCGATCCGGCAAACATCGCTGCTTCACATGTCACCCCGGTCGTGCGTGATGCGGACGCCGCCGGCTTGCTGCCGCACACCGCCATCGCGCACTATCACCAGTATGCTGTGGCAAACTTCATGCGGGCCGCCGGCGGCGAGCAGGCCGCTTCCATGGCGCTCTTCGGGTTAGGCCGCGTGAACGCCCGTCGCAGTACTGAGTTGAGCGAACAAGTTGCGCAAGTTTGGCTTAAATCGCAGACATACTACGAAGCGGCGCTGGCCGTCCATCCGCAAAATCACCTCGCCGCGAACGAACTCGCCGTGCTGCTCGCCCAAGCGGGCCGATACGGCCATGCGAGCTCCGTGCTTCGGCAAGCAGTACAGCAACCTGTGCCGTCGTACGTGCATCACAACCTCGCGGTCGTTGAAGCGAAGCTGGGCAACGCGGAGATCGCCGCCGGCGCCGATGCCTATGCGGCTGAACTACTCGCCCACGAAAAGCTCACCGGCGCCTACAGCCGCAACCAGGGTGTGCAGTGGGTAAACCCGCAGCAGTTCGCCTCAACCAGCGAAGGCCTGCCGAGCGCCGCGCCAAACAAGAGTCCAACACCAACCACCGCCGCGCAACCACCCCAACCGAGCGGGTGGCGGCAAGCGATGGGGATGCCAAAAAAACTGATGGGGTACTAAGGTCGTACGATGGGCTGCTAGCCCGTCGTGAAGTGGAAAGGGCTCGACAACGCACGACGGGCTGAAAGCCCATCGTACAAAGCGAATATGCAACTTCGATCCACCACAATCCGCATGCTGATCGCCGTGAGCCTCACGCTCGCGGCAGTGCTGGCGGTTGCGCTCGCGCAGGGCGACAAGCCCGCGCGCCTCACGCCGCCTCGAGAAGCCACGCATCGGGCCGCGAATATCGAGCTCGTCCAGTGCATGGCCCCCCTCCCCGAGCAGGAGCCTCAACCACTCAGCGCGCAACCATGCGCTGCGGGTTCGTACACGTCAAACGCTTCGCCCTATCCCATCTGGGGCGTCGATAGTCTCGCCGGTCGCGGCCGGGGCGAAGTCGGCTGGGATTCACGCGGCTTCATCGACTGGCAAAACTTCGCCCAAGGCGAATGGGTTGGTCACGCCCGCATCGCCCAGATCCCCGAGTATCGCCTCCGGGCCGACGACCAGCTGAGCATTTACTTCCTCCGGACGCGCGAGGTGATTGCCACGCCGTATCGCTTGCAAGTCGGCGACCGGATTCGCGTCGAGTCGCTCACCGCCGGCACCTCCAGTTCACCTGGTAGCACCAGCAGCCCCGCCAGCGGTGGCGAAGACAGCCTCAATCGTGAAGTGGAAGTGCAGCCCGATGGCACCATCACACTGCCGCTGGTGGGCCGCGTCTCGGTCGCCGGGCGTTCGATCGAAGCGGTCAACGCCGATCTCGAGCAGCGCTTCAAGGAGTATTACCGGAACCCCGAGATTACCGTCTCGCCGGTGGTGACCAACACGATTCTGGAAGACCTTTTAGACACCGTCGGCTTCAGCCGCGGCATCCAAGGGGGTCGGCGGATTGAAACCCGTGTCACGCCGTCAGGCCATTTGCAACTGCCGCGCTTGGGCGACGTTCTCGTGCAAGGCCTCTCGCTCGCCGAAGCGAAGGCCGAGATTGACGCCCGCTACCGCCAGGTGAGCCCCGGCATCAGCGTGACCGTGGTTCTGGAGCAACGGGCGCCGCGCTTTGTCTATGTCCTGGGTGAAGTGAATCAAGCGGGTCGATTTGAAATGCAAGGCCCCACGACCGTGAATATGGCGATCTCACTGGCGAGCGGCTGGCGGATTGGCGCCAACCTGCGGCAAGTGGTGGTCTTCCGCCGCGGCCCCGATTGGCGGCTAATGGCTACGATGGTCGACGTGCAAGGCGCCCTCTATGCCCGTCGTCCCGTGCCGGCGGACGACATTTGGCTCAACGATAGTGACATCGTCTTGGTGCCGAAGAGCGCCCTGCAAATCGCCGATGAGGTGATCGAACAAGTCTTCACCCGCGGCCTGTACGGCGTGGTCCCCGAAGAAGTCGTGTGGGGCAGAAACTTCAACGGCGGCTCGAGCTTATAGCGCAACCCCGAAGGAGCCCCCGTTATCTACTGAAAAACGGGCAACGCAGTCCACGGGGTGCTGAGTTTGACTTTGTTTTGGTGTAAAGTCTTCACCACCGCGCCGTGGACTGCGTTGCAGTCCGGCTCTTACGGGTGGTGTTTAAGCTCGTTCTTCCAGCTTCGCCAACAGCGAACTGAGTTGCTTGCGCTGCGCTTCCAGCATCTCTAGCTGCTGGGCAATTTGTGCCACGAGCGAATCATCGTCATCCTTCAAAGACGCCAGTTCCGCTGTGCGTTCGGCGTGCGCCGCATCGTGGCGCGTGCCAAAGGTCAGCGCTTCTTCAAACGCGGCATCGCGCGCGGCGATTACCTCTGCGGTCGTCAGTTGTGCGAAGTCCTTCGCCCGCCGCACGGCCCGCGTCCGCCGATTCAGTTGTACTTCGGTAATTTCTTCTCGCATGATTACTTACTCAACGCAGGTTCCAGGTCCGTTTCGCGCGCGATCAGATAACTCTTCAGGCTGCCGAGCATGAATCGGGCCCGTTCGGCGACGAATCCAACGCGGCGATCCCGATCGCGCTTCGGGCGAATCGTCACCGTGGCGACCGTTTGCACCATCTTGCCCGCGGCGAGGCCCGCCGTGTTGGCAAAATCAACATGCTGCTGGTCGAACTTGATCTCGAGCAGGAATGTGATCTCGCGATCATTCGCCCGCCGCGCGCCGCCCACCGCTTTGTCGGAGGCTTCCAGGCGAATTTCGTTCTCTTTGGTTTTCACAATCTTGGCATTGTGGTCGGCGATGAAGCCGCGGAGTTTCTCGATGGCGATGTCCATCGGCACCTTGGTCACCAAGGTCGCATCGACCAAAGCCGAGCCACCCCAGTTCGGTAGCCGAAACCAACTGCGCTTCACCGGTTCTTGTTCTTCCATACCTTCACCCAATTGCACCACTTGGTTGCGGCCTTGCTCTTTGGCCATCAGCAGCGCCCGGTCGGAACGCCGCAGCATCGTTTCAGGCGTATCGCCCGTTTGCAGTTCCGTGCAGCCGAAACTCGCCGTGCAGCTACTGCCGCCGAGTTCGGCCAGCGGCAACTCCGAAAGCGCCTTCCGCATGAGCTCCGCGCGCCGGGCGGCGGCGGAATTGTTGCAGTCTGCGCACAACACGGCGAACTCTTCCCCGCCGTACCGCGCGACCAAATCGCCACTGCGGCACATCGATTTCAGGAGCTTCGCGAAACTCACAATCGCCTCGTCGCCCGCTTGATGGCCGTACGTGTCGTTGATCCTTTTAAAATGATCGATATCCGACATGATCAGCGAACACGTAAGCCCCGTCTCGGTGTGCGCCTCGACGAACGCTGCCAGCATTCGGTCGAACTCCGCCCGGTTCGCCACCTGCGTGAGCGGGTCTTTGGTCATCTCGGCGTGCAGCACTTGGCACTTTTCTTCGAGCGAGGCCTCGCTCGAAGCATCGTGCAGCAAGATCGTGGCGCCAACCAGACTGTTGCTCGTGTCGGAAACAGGTGTGATCTGCAGATCAACATCCACGTGTCGGCCGCTGCGGCCCAGAATGCTCACGCGCTCGAAATACTGCACGCCGCTGGTGAGCACGCGCTGCAGCGGGCATTCGGCGTCGGGCACCAGCTTGCCGGTAGCGCTGGCCAGGTCGAATAGCGATGGCGCCCAAATCCGTCCCACCGCGGCGCTCGCCGCCACGCCGGTCATGCGCTCCGCTCCGGTGTTCCACTGCAAAATGGCGGCCTGCGTATCGACAAACATCACCGCATCCCGCATGTTTTCGAGGAGCTTCTTCTCGAATGCCGCAGCGCGATCAACGACCGGTCCCGCCGCTGGCGCAAACGCAGCGGTTGGCAAGGCGGTCAGCGTTACATTCCACGGCGTGGTCGGTTGCGCGCTGGCCAAGAGCGTTAGCCAGCGCTGCGCGACATCCGCCTGCAACCGGCTTTGATCCTGCGAGAAGAGCTCCGCGAAATTCTTCACCAAGTCCGGATCGAACTGCGAACCAGCACATTGAAACAACTCAGCGATAGCCCGCTCGCGCGACCGGGCCGGCCGGAAAACTTGATCGGTCGTCATCGCGTCGTAGGCGTCGATGATCGAGAGCATCCGCGAGACCGCGGGAATGTTTGCGCCACTTAGCTTCACCTTGCGATGGCTGCCATCGTACCACGCGGCGGCGGCGTGAATCGCTTCAATGATCGGCCGTGGCGCCCCAGCGGCGGAGAGAATCTGCGCCGCGCAATCACGGTGGCGATCGATAAGTTCAACTTCCTCACCGGTGAGTCGCTGCGGCTTATTGAGCACGGCATCGGGCACGCCAATCTTGCCGACATCGTGCAACAGCGCGGCGACCTCTAGTTGCAGCCGCAACTTCTCTGGCATTTTCAGCGCAGCGGCCCAACTGCTGCAGTGCAGCGCCACCCGCAGGCAGTGCGCTGCGGTCGCCGGATGCTTGCACTGCACTGCCACATACAACGAACCCGCCATGCCCAGCCGCGCTTGCACCAACTGTTGCGCATGCGCTTGCGATGCCTGCACTGCGTCGGTGCTAGCTTGCCCCGTTTCGGCGGCCACGGCGTCGAGCTGACGCAGCAGCGACCGGGCGTCGCTGCGCGCGATAGTCGGCGACGTGCTATTCGGCAAAAGGGTCGCAACTTCCGACATGCGGTGGGCACTCGGGGAAAGCGGGCAGAAGGGGCAATGGATATTCCGTCTTTGCAACCGTAGGCCACAAAGTGGGGGCGGGCAAAGCACTTCTGCCGTTCTGCGAACCGCCCAAGAGTGGGGGAAGCTCGCTTTGCCCTCCCAAACTGCCACGGTTCACCAACCACCCCGCCGGTTGTTCCGTTTATGCGTCGCCCGGCCGCGTGCCGAAACGGTTGTAGGGAAGGTACGCCCTGCGCCAGCGCGTGGACGCGCCGCATTCCCCAGCGAGCCGGGAGGCGTCAGCCCCCCGCAGGCGCCTTGGCGAGTCCTCCGGGGGCTAACGCCCTCCGGCTCGCCGTCACACAGTTGGCAAGTCCGAACGCGATCGAGAGACCAAGCGATGTCAGCCAATTCAGCGCGGAGTGAACGGCGGCGGAGGTTATTGCAGGATGGACTGCTCACTTCGCACAGTGGCGAAGAGGTCGACGCGGTAACGCACTCGATCGCCGCTACCGGCCGCCGCTACGTCCTGGGTGCCGACAATCTCGCGCTCCGGCTCGGCCAAGCGATTGCGCCGAACAGCACCGCCGCATGGAGTGCAAGCGTCTGTGCGCTCCTGGCAATGGTCACCACGATCATAGCCGCACAGCAGTATCAATCTCTGCTGCCGCAAGTTCTGTCACCATTTTTGCAACTTGGCCAACTTGGTTCGCTCTCCGCCTGGCTCGTGACCGCCGCGTGGGGAGTAATAGCCATCCTCTGCGTCGTCGTGTTCCAAATGCGTCGCCGCCGCAATGACGACTTCCGCGGCCGCTACAAATGGTGGCTCGCCGCCGGCGCCGCCGCGCTCCTGCTCAGCATTGACGGCGCCACGCACTGGCGCTCCATAGCCGCCGATGCAATTGCAAATTACACGCGTACGAACGCACTCCGCGCCGATGCCTACGGCTGTGCGGCGCTCGATGCCGTCCTGGTCGGACTAGTTGCGATCAAAGTGCTGTTCGACCTGCGCGATCAACGCGCACCGATTGTGTTCGGTCTCACCGCGCTCACTTGCTATGCGAGCGGAATCGGCCTTGCCGCCGCCGGATTCACCGGCTTCACCTCGTCGGCCGCCAGTCTCATGGGGGTCTGTTTCGCCCTGCTCGCGCCGTGGGGCTTCGTGCGCGGCGTGGTCCGCGAAGTTGCCGCCGCGGAAGCCGGCGAGCTGCCAGCGCAAGCTCGCCGCGCAGTAAAAGAACAGGCGCCGCAAGTGAAACTCGCCGCGCCGCCCATCGTCGAGAAGAAGCCTGAAGTCAAACCAACCGAATCCGAACGCGTTGTCGAACGCCCACGCACCGTGGAACGGCCGCAAATCGTCCAGCACGATGATGACGAAGACGAGGCGCCCACCCGCACGAAGTCCAAGAAAGAAAAAGCGAAGTGGGTCAGCGGCGCCGAAGGCTCCTACCGTGACAATTACGAAGCCGACGACGAAGACCGCCCCGGTCGCACCGCGAAGGACAAGAAACCCCGCCGCGAACGCACCGACCGCCGCGCCGCGTAGGTGCTGTGTCCAATAGCCGGGGAGCTACGCTCCGCGGAGTCCCGGCGCAACCTCCCACCTTCGCACGAGCAGCGCACTCACAACGGCCCCCATCCCCGCCAGCGCCAAATCCTTCTGCGGGTCCCACACATCCCCCTGCTGCCCGTTGTACGCCTCCGCGTAACTCGGCGCCAGCAGCACCGCGATCTGCCATTCAAAAATCTCATAGATGGCGCCGACGGCCAGTACCACCGCCACGCTCATCAACGCAGCGTGCCGCGGCTTCATCCCCGCCATCCGCTGTAACACTTCCGAAGCGATTGGCGCCCCCAACACCCCGCTCGCAAGATGCACCAGCCGATCGTAGTGATTTCGGCGCCAACCAAACCATTCCGAGAGCGTACTACCCGTGAGCCACGTCGCAAGCTCATCGTACGGCACATACGAGTAGATCCACCGCGCGCCGATGATGTGCAGCCACAAAAACGCGAGCACGCATCCGAACGATAACCGCGATATCCCGAATCGCTGCATCACCACCGCCAGTGCGATAATTCCCACCAGCGTGGGGGCGTGTTGCAGCACGAGCTCGCTGGGATAAGGGGCGCGTATGAACGAGAGCGGGATCGCAAGCGCGGTGAAAGCGAGCAGCAAGCGTTGAGTTGGCGTCATGGTGGCACGCAGCGCGAATCGCTGATGAAAAGTACGTCCAGAATAGCCGCGATTCGCACCGCCCGCACTTCCCCGCGCTGGCGTGCGCCGGTACGCTAATCGGCTAACATTCACTCGCCCAAACCGCGAAAGTCTCATGCCCATCCGCACCCGTTTCGCCCCCAGCCCCACCGGTTACCTGCACATCGGCGGGGTGCGGACAGCGCTTTTCAATTGGCTCTTCGCGAAGGCGAACGGCGGGCAGTTTTTGCTGCGGATCGACGATACGGATGCGGACCGCAATGTTGAAGCGGCGCTCGCGCCGATCCTCCACGGCTTCCGCTGGCTGGGACTCGACTGGGATGAAGGCCCCGAAGTCGGTGGGCCGCACGCGCCGTACTTTCAGTCGCAGCGCGCCGATCGACATCGGGCCGCGGTGGAAGTGCTCTTGGCCAAAGGCGCTGCGTATCGTGACTATGCCAAGCCCGAAGAATTGCAGGCCGAACGCGAAGCGGCGGAGAAAACGGGCGGGTCATTTACTTACAGCCGAACATGGCGTGCTGAAAGCGCAACCGACTGCGCGCGGTTTGAAGCCGAAGGCCGCACCGGCGTGGTGCGACTGTTGATGCCGCGCGACGGGGAACTCGTGCTCGACGATCTCATTCGCGGCCAAGTCACCTTCCGCTGGGCGAATGAGCAGGACCACGTGATTCAGCGCGCTGATGGCTCATGCCTCTATCACTTGGCGACCGTGGTGGACGATCACGACCTGGAAATCTCGCACGTCATTCGCGCCGAAGAACACTTGCCCAACACGCCCCGGCAAGTCTTCATCGCGCAGCAGCTTGGATATGATCTTCCCAAGTTCGCCCACCTGCCCTACGTCGCCGAGCCCGGCAGCAAAAACAAACTCAGCAAGCGCAAGCTCGACAAGTATCTGAAGAACAAAGACTTCGCGCAGCTCAACGAACATGGCCAACAAATCGCCAAACGCATCGGCCTTGCCACGCAAGCCGAGACGTTCAATCCGGTGATCGTCGATTTCTACGAACAAGTTGGCTACCTGCCCGAGGCCATTCTCAACTACTTATTACTGCTCGGTTGGTCGCTCGACGATTCTACCGAAGAGTTCACGCGTGAAGAAATGCTGCAACACTTTTCGCTCGAACGGGTGAACAAAGCGCCGGCGAGTTTCGATCCCCAAAAACTGTTCGCCTTCCAAGAGCGC
>LNFM01013510.1_pt1 | contig 10372 bp, 8 predicted proteins | sample 596031 | NCBI WGS metagenome assembly LNFM01 (sample SAMN04254537, study PRJNA301005) | activated carbon metagenome | isolation source: dual media filters at the Ann Arbor, Michigan drinking water treatment plant | place: USA: Ann Arbor | reverse complement strand
GTGTTTGCAGCCGCCGGCGACCCACGAGCCACGGCCTGGCTGCACCGCGCTTACCGCGAGGTCAAGGCCCAGGCCGACACCCTGCAAGACGCAGATCTGCGGCAGATGTTCTTGGTCAATATCCCCGAACATCGCGAGATCCTCGCGCTGTGGGCGGCGCAGAGCCCGCCGGGTGTGTGCTGAGCCACGCACCCATGACAAGGTGCGGCCACAACCGGCCCCTCCTGGGCCGCTCAGAATTTCCCACACTGGGCCGCCTTGGATGACTGGTTTACGGCGGCCACCTTGAACTCCGCTTTGGCTCGTCCCGGCCATCGACAGGCAGTCTGCGGTGCCGCCAGTCAGCGGTCGTTCGACGCCGCGCCGGGCTGTTTTTGGCGTACTGGCCGGCGCGTACGTGCAGGCATGCTCACCGGCTTCCCACATTCCAGCGCCGCCAACGCCGATTTCTCTCGGCTCGTCCGAAAGGCGCTCAGTGAACTGCGGCCGCAGCAGAAAAACACTGCACCACCGCGTTCGAGCCTGTGGCCTGCTGGCGCAAGCTTTCGGCTGCTGCCGCGCTCTCTTCCATGAGTTCCCCGATGTCGATCAGGGCCAGCATGCGCGCTCGAATCGCGCCGATGGTCAGCAAGTGATGGCTGCGCATCTAGGCGTTGAACTCGGGGAACGGGCACAACTGATCGGAAGTGAACGTGGTCACGTCGCACACGGCATCGACCACGATGCCGATCACGTGCTCGCAGATGTCGAGCACGATGACGACCGTGGCACCGTCGAAGCCGGCCCGTGCCAGGTTCATCTTCAGACGCATGTCGATGATGGGCACGTTCACGCCGCGCAGATTCACGACACCCTTGACCCAGGCCGGCGCACCGGCCACGGGGGTGGGCGTCTCGTAGGCGCGGATCTCCTGCACGCGCAGGTTGTCGATGGCGTATTCCCCGTCGCCCAGCCTGAAGCTCAGCCACTTCCTGCGGGTGTCGGCCACGCTCGAGGTCTGCGCCAGGACGACAGCTTTTCTTTGGGCGTTGGTGTTCATGAGATCTCTGTTCAGGATGCCGTCAACGAAAGACGTTCAGCGCTTTGAGCAGGCGAGTGCCTCCAACAGCAGGTCACGGGCCAGCGGCTTGGTGAAAGCCCCGATCACGTTTAGTCCGTCTTCAGTGGCCACTTGCCGTGCGATGGCCAGGCACTCGATGTTCTCGCCACTGACCAAAACAATGCCGCCGGTGTAGCGCTGCTTGCCCAACTGCGCCATGAACTCGATGCCGTCCATGTCGGGCATGTAGAGATCGCAAATCAGCATGTCGGGCGCCTCCTTCATGTTCGCCAGTGCCTGCAAGGCGCGCTTTCCGTTGGTCGCCGTTTCAACATGCACGAGTCCGGCCTGCTCAATGATTTCGCGGAAGACCTCAGCGCTGAAATCGTCGTCATCGACGACCAGGCATGTGGTGGTTCGGCCTGTCGTTGACTCTTTCTGCCGCATCTCATGTCCTTGATTCTCTGGAGCGGATGCTAGGAAAGCGCTCGCCTCTGCGCAATTAGCCAGTTGGTTAGTCTCTTCGCGAATCGGTGGTGTTGAATTTCGTGCGGATGGGCCTGACGCGGGGCAGTGGCGGCAGTTCCCGAATCAGGCGATGTGGGCTTCGATGGCCTCGGCAGCGGCTGCAAAGACGGGCGGCAGTTCTTGCGCCAGTGCGCTGCAGGCCACCGTGTCGCCAGCGCGTCCGGCAGCCTCCATGGCCGCGCACAGGTCGCCCAGTCCCAACGCACCCACGGTGCGGGCTGAGGAACACAGCATGTGGGCTACGTTGGCCACGCCACTCGCATCGGCCTGCGCGTCGGCGATGGCGATCTGCTGGAGCTGGCCGCGTGCGCTGGTCAGGAACCTGGCCCACATCCGGTGGTGCGTGGCCGCAGTGCCCCCCATCAAGCCGGGCATCACGGCAGGATCCCAGCCCTTCCACCGCTGCGCTGGGGTGGGTGGGGCAGCAGGCAGCCACTTGGCCAGAATCTCTGCCAGCACCTGCATCCGCAAGGGCTTGGCAATGCAGTCGTCCATGCCGCGTGCCAGGCAGTGCTCTCTCACGCCTTTGGTCACGTTGGCAGTGACCCCGATGATGGGCACGCGCGCGGCCGCGGGTTCCGCCCGACGGATGGCCTCGGCCAATTCGTAGCCATCCATGTTGGGCATGTGGCAGTCGGACAGCAGCAGATCGAAGCGGCCGCTGCGCCACAGGGCCAGCGCCGCCTCGCCGTCCTGGGCGCACTCGGCCGTGTAGCCGAGGATGCGGAGTTGTTCCAGCATCACCTCCTGGTTGATCTCGTTGTCTTCGGCAAGCAAGATCCTCTGGTGGGCATGCGAGTTCGCTGGCGACTCCGACTGACAGCCCAACGCATCGGCCCGCGCGCGAGGCCGCCCGCCTTCAGCCAGTTCGGCGCCACCACGGTCGTTCTCGACGCCGGCGGCGCGCGCCACGGCCAGAATCAGTTCGTCGTACAGCACCGGGTTGTTGGTGACTGAAATGGCCTTGTCTCTGGGGGCACCGGCACGGCGGTCGATGCTGACGAGCCTCACGCCTTCGGGCAGACCGAGGTCCGCCAGGGACGTCTGCTCATTGGGGCCGAGCATGGCCACCAGACGGCCCGCGGGGCGCTGCAAATCGCGCAAGGCCTCGCGCAACGCGGTCGGGTCAGTCACCCGCGTCACCTCGGCGCCGGCGGCACGGCAGTAGCTCGATACGTTGTGCAGGCCATCGTCCTGTTGGAACAGGGCGACCACCTGCACGCCCGCCAATGTGGGAAAGGCCCTTGCATCGTCCGCGGGATTGCAGGCCTGAACCGGCAACTCAACCGTGAACGCCGACCCCACGCCTTCGGTGCTCTCTACCGACACCCGGCCCCCCATCAGCTCCGCCAGACGCTTGGTGATGCTCAGGCCCAGGCCGGTGCCACCGAATTTGCGAGCCGTGCCCTCCTCGGCCTGCGCAAACGGCTGAAAGAGTTTGCACAGGATGTCGGGGGCGATACCGATCCCGTTGTCGGTCACCCTCACCCGCAGGCCGGGGGTCTCGTCGGCCAGGGTGCAGGGCTCCAGCGTCAGGTTGACGGTTCCTTGCACACCGTTGCGGCTGGCGGTGAATTTGACGGCATTGCCCAGGAGGTTGATCAGGATCTGGCGCAAGCGGGTGGGGTCGATGCGAACCCAGCTCGGCAGCTCGGGCGACACGAACACCGACAAGCTGAGGTTCTTGGTGCGGGACGCCGCGTACATGAGTTGCGCCACGCTTTCGGCGGCTGCGCGCAGGAGGATCGGCAGTGGCTCCAGGCGCAGCATGTCGGCCTCGATCTTTGAGTAATCGAGGATGTCGTCGAGGATGCGCAGCAGCGACAGCGACGACTCCTGGATCGTCTCGAGCATGCGCTGCTGTTTGCAGTTCAGCTCCGTTTCCCTGAGCACGTCGACCATGCCGACCACGCCGTTCATCGGGGTGCGAATCTCATGGCTCATGTTGGCCAGGAACGCGCTCTTGGCCCGGTTCGAGAATTCGGCGGCCTCCTTTTTCTGCTGTATGGCTGCTTCCAACTGGGCGTCACGCGTGATGTCGCTGAGCGTGCCGTGCCAGCCGATCGCCTGGCCGTAGACGTCGCGCAGTGGTTCGCCGCTGAGCAAGCAGGTGAACGGTATCTCTTGGGCGCGCAGGCGGACCGCCACGCGAAGGGCGCGGAACGGACGCTCCCCGGCCAACCCTGCGCGCAACGCCGTCAAGCCATCACAATCGCCGGCCGCGGCGAACATGTCTGCCAGAAGCGTGCCTTCGAGCATCTGATGGTCGAAGGGCAGGGGCTTGCTCATCGTCAAGACTCGGCCCTTGCGATCAGTCTGCCAATAGGCGTCGGACTGCAAGTTCACCAGGCTGCGGAACTGCCGGTCGCTGAGGCTGATCTGGGCCAGCGACTCGCGCACCAGCAGCACCTGGCGCACGACCGACAGCGAGGCCGCGGCCTCGCGGTCGATATCGCTCCAGGAGCGACTCCTGCCCTTGACGATCGTCGTCCAGCGCGCGAACGACGATCGCGGCGCCAGCACGGGCCGGCCGTCGGCGTCGAGCGTCACTGCCACCGGCTTGTCGGGGTCGCCGCCCCACATCACCTCGCTGCGGTGCTCTGGCCGCAGCCAGACCAGCCCCGCCGAGGCGAAGCCGTCGAACTTGATGGCCATCACGCCGCAGACCTCGCGCAGTTCGGCGGCCTCCAGCGGCGGCTGCAGTTCGGCGTGCTCGGTGTCGATCTGCTGCGAGATCGAGGTCTCGAAGGCGTGGCGCACGAAGCGCAGCACCGATTCGCCGCGCGGCCCGGCCGGCCACTGGCCGAACGGCAGGACGGTGTCGCCGCGCCAGAAAGCACCGCCCGACGCCCCGACCATCTGCAGCAGCGGCGTGGTGCAGTGCTCGACCACATCGTGCAAGGGCACCTGCACTTGGTTGAAGGCCTCCAGGATGGTGGTCTTGGCCGCCGCCGTGGCGGCGGACGCCGTGATCTGGTGCTGACTGGCAAACCAGCCCGTCATGTAGCCGGCAGCGACCGACAGCGCATAGCAGGCGCGGCGCAGCCGTATCGGCAAGGCCGTGGGCTGGCGGTGGTGGCAGGCGATCAGGCCCCACAGTCGGCCGTCGACCAGCAACGACAAGGACATGGAAGAGGCCACACCCATGTTTTGCAGGTACTGGATGTGCATCGGCGAGACGCTGCGCAGCACGGCGTGGCTCATGTCCAGCGGTTCCAGGCGCTCGTTGCTGAGCGAGGGCAGCACCGGCACCGGCGCGTAGCCGACGTCGGCGATGTAGCGCACGAGGTTGCTGACGTAGAGCGCGCGCGCCTGCGCCGGTATGTCGCTGGCCGGATAGTGCAGGTCAAGGAACGACTCCATGCCGGGCTCGCGGGCGTCGGCCACCACATGCCCGTGGTGGTCCTCGTCGAAGCGGTAGACCATCACTCGGTCGAAGCCGGTCAGGCGCTTGACGCGTTGCGCCATGCGTTGGCACAGGTCTTCCAGCCCGGTGGCGCTGCGCAGCGCATCGACGGTGTCGCTCAGGCCCTGCAGCCAGTCGCCGGCGCTCGGGGTGGCTGCGGCCGGCTCGATCTCGAGGAAGCAGACCCCGCGGTGACTGTGGACGACCGCCTCCAGCGCCTGGGGCTGGCCGGCATCGGGGCGCGCCGGCAGGTCCACCACCTCGTGCCGGACCGGCCCGCCGGCGCGCCCGGTCAGGGCTTGGACCACCCGGTCGTAGGCCGGCTCGCCCAACAGTTCTGACAGGGCCCTGCCCATGACCGGGAGATTGCCCACCGGCAGCCAGCGCCCGAGGTTGGCGGAGGAGTGCAGGACCGATCCGAAGCCCGGTTCGAACGTGACCAAGGCCCCCGATGGCTGGATCGACCCGGGGATGTGGATGGGCTCGCGATCGCAGTTGTCGAGCGTGGCCTTGAAGACCGGCGTGCTCGGAGTGAGGCCGGATTCAGTGGCGGTTGATGGCATCGAATTCGGCATGGGAACCACTCTGGAAGAGTTGTTTGAAAGCGCGCGAGGCAGCGGCAGCACCGGTGACGACATCGGACCATCGCACCGGTTCGACTTCCGATAGAGGGGCCAGGCAGCACGTGCATCGCGCCGGCCCGCGTGTCTGTCGTACGGCGCGAGTCACAAAGCCGACACAGTTGGCAGCATGGTTTCTGCGACGATCGATCGTAAGGACATGTTGCCTGGGTTGACATTAGCCAAGTGGCTAGTGGTGGCCCTGGGCAAAACCCGCATCGGCCTCAATCCGGGGCGGGTTACCCTCGACCTAGGGATGTCGCAACCCGGACCCAGAATGCGTGCGTTGGATACCCTTCGGAGTCGTTTTCGATCGCTGACCTCGCGCCAGGTCGAGGTCGCCCGCCTGCTGGCGGATGGGCTGTCGAACACCGATGTTGCGGAACGTCTGGACGTCACCGTGCACACCGTCAAAGCGCATCGTGCGGAGGTGATGCGGCGCATGGGCGCCACCTCGTTTGCCGAATTGGCCGGCCAACTCGTACAGATCCGTCTCGCCGACGAGCCGCCTGAGATCGACGACTCGGCGCCGATCCGGGTCCTCGTGGTCGAGGACGATGCCTGGTACCGCGACTACCTGACGTCCGCGCTGCAGGAGCGACAGTTCCAGGTGCGCGGCGTGGCCAACGCCGCTGAGTTCGCCGCTGACTGGGCGCAACAACCGGCCGACGTGGTGGTGCTGGACATCGAGCTGGGCCAGACGGGCGAGGACGGTCTGGCCCTGGCCTCGCGGCTCCTGGCCATGCGCACCTGCGGCGTCATCATGGCGACCCGCCGGGGTGAGCTCGACGATCGGATCAAGGGCTTAACCGCTGGGGCGGACGCGTACTTCGCCAAGCCGGTCAACGCGGACGAATTGGCCGTCACGATCGTCAATCTATCCAAACGCCTGCGTTGACGGTTCCTGCCTCACGCCATGCCGTGCAACTCACTGAGATGTACGAGCCACCCGCGCGGGCAAGTCGGCCAATCACCTCGGCCCGCCCGCCTTCGAGAGAGTCCGCGTTCGAACGGCCGTCCGCGTGTGCCGGCTGTGCTTTGAAACCGGTCAGTGGCGGCGCGAACTTTTGTCCGAGCGGATGACGGGAAGTGGCCGGCTGTGTGAGCTCACGAACAGCCGCTTCGTAGAAACGAAACAAGAAAAGCGATGTCTTGCCGTCCGGCTGCTTTGGAGCAACCCGACGGGCAGGTTTGGGGCGGGATGACTCGTCCGCGAGCGGCAACTTCCGAGCATCGAAACTGTGACGTCAGCTTGCTGGCGATGAGTCCGAGCGGTCGGCTGTCTTAGCCCGACCCTGGGCCGACATCCGCTGTCCCGATCTCGCTGCCCTGAAGTTGCCTGTCGGACTTGCACACACACATCCGTCGGAAGGGTCGAAGATGAAGGCTCGACTTACATGGCCGATGACGACGTCGATCCTGATGAGACCCGCGCGCTCAAGCCGCCCCAGGCCGTAACTGCCCTTGCCGCAACGCCTTCCCGGCCAGTGGTGTTGACGGTGCAAGGCGCTATGCCCAAAGAGAAGGATTTCAAGCAGAGGCTGTGCGTCGACATCGACGAGTTCAGCCCGCACGCTTACGTTCTCTGCCGCGGCGGTGCTCACACCGACCGTTCGTGCGTCTCGGTGACCGTTCTGCTGGAACTGGAGTGGGCTCAGCGAGAGTTCTTTGAAGTGCCCAAGAACGACATTTCACGTGTCTTGCGGTCGACGGCGAGCATCGACCAAGTCACGCTTGAAGACCGCGACGCGCTCCTGGCGGCCGCCAAAACCTTTGACCAGGCGACAAGCGTCGGGCTCAGAGGGCCGAGGGGCTCGCACCAGCGCCGCCCGTGAAGTAGCTGGCCTGACGTGCTGACGGCTGCACCGGCCCTGCGAGAGTCGAAGCTGAAGGGGCATGAGACCTCATGGGCCAGGACACCTTCATCAAACGCAGCGTCCACAGAGAGAGGTGTCGACCCTGCAGTCGCGAGGAAGAAAGGCGCGGGCGGTAGAGGCTTCACCGCACAGCTGTCACCTGACAGCGCGGCGGCGGCGGTTGGCGGCCACACCAGCCAAGGCCAGACCGACCAGTGCCAGCGTGGCGGGCTCGGGTACACCTGTGGGGGGCGTGGGGGGCGTCGGCGTCAAGGCCGGGGCCGAGATTCTTGCGACCCAAGAGGCACTGGCGCCGAGGCCGGAGTCGCAGGTGCCGGTGTTTCCGTTCTGTGTGCAAGAACCAAAGGCTTGCCAAGACATCGAGAAGGCGGTGACGTCGAAGCCATTGCCACTTACTTCGCCAAGGCCGAGGACGCTGATGCTGTCGATGCAAGAACTGCCGGTGCAATTCAACGCGACGGGCACAACGGCGGTGTAGGAAAGCAGCTTGAAGCTGAAACCACCACCGGTAAACAGCACTGTGCCAGGGGTGCCAGTGCTGAAGCTGAATGCATTGGCGCCGGTAGGAAACGAGCCAGAGAAGCTGCCATCGCCCAAGGCACCGACGGTTGGGTTGATGCTGAAGGCCGTCAGGGCACTGACGATAGAGCTGGGATTGGCCGCGAAAGTACCTGCGGTGAAATCACCAAAAAAGGTAGCAACGCCAGTGACGGGCGCACTGTGGACCGATGTGACCGCCAGCGATGCGGCCGCGAGCGCAACAACCGTCGAGATAGTCTTGAACCGCATGAAGATTTCCAGTCGTTGAATTGGGACAGTCCAGCGCGGGGCAGAGCAACTTGCGTGCCCAATCTAAAAGATCATGCTCGCCCATGGGTTTGCTACGGAATCGCACAAAGTACGGCGGCCATCTGTAAATCTTCTCGACATTGTCAGAGGCGAACATCCGTCAGCTTCATTCCGGGTTTATTGCGGTGCACAGGCTCATCGTCAGCGCAAGTCGAGCCGAGGCTGACAGCCCTGGGCAACAGCCATCGGCACTACGGCACCACACATCTGGTCATGTCGCCGCTGGAATTCATGCAGCAGCTGACGACGCTGGTGCCGCGGCCACGCGTATCCACCGCCCGCTTTCACGGCGTGCTGGAGGTGCCGCAAGAGGTATCGCAAGTGCCCGAGCCGGCGGCCCAGGAAGCACGGCTTCCGACTGGGAGGCGAACTGCGAGCATCACTTCCCGGTGCAGCCGAGCTGGGCCGAGCAGCGCAAACGCGTGTTCGAGGTCGATAAGGAGCAATGCCCGAACTGCGGCGGTGAGCAGTGACCTGACCTCTGCCAATGAAGTGCCAGAGAGGCGCCTTTCCCCACCGCCGCCTATTGGCCGGATCCTGGTGGTCGCGAACGGCTGCTTCGTAGTCGCCGAACCGGAGAGAGGCCGGCCCGACCATCGGGCAGCTTCCGGGAAGGCCGACGGACCGGTTTGGGGCGGGATGACTCGTCCGCGAGCGGCAACTTCCGAGCATCCAAACTGTGACGTCAGCTTTCTGGCGATGAGTCCGAGCGGTCGGCTGTCTCAGGCCGACCCTGCGGAGACAGTCGCAGTCCTAATCTCGCCGCCCCCAAGCTGCCGGTCGGGCCCATACGTGCGGCGCGCTGCAGGCAGATGCCCGAAAGTCAAGCCATAGACCCGGCACCCTCAACCCCAGTGGTTGACCGGCCCCTGGAAAGCCGCAGAAACTTTCGAGTCTCTACGAGCTTTTCGGTCAAAGAGGGATCCCCGATGCGCATCTCGTCGAACGCTTTGATAGTTGCAGGGTTGACCGTTGCGGCATTGGCGGCAACGCCTTCGCACGCTGCCACGTATGAGGTGAGCTATTCCGGTGCCACCTGGGCTCTGGGGGTCGGCGGCACGTACGGCGGTCAATTCACGGTCCAAACCGACACACCGATCACCACGGCAGGAAGTTTCGCCGTGTCCAGTTGCAGCCTGAGCGGTCCGGGCGCCGTCGCGAACTCACTAATTTGCCCAACGGTGCAGCAGTTCGATCCCAACGGCTACAACACGGGGTACAGCCTGATCGAGGTCAGAGTAGAGAACGGCAACGGCGGGTCGAATCAGGGCCTGCTGTTCTTTGAGTCTGGCAGCTTCACGACGAACGGCGTGTACCCCATCTTCACTGGAACCATCACGGACCCCAACGGCGGCTTCTACGGCAACTTTGCCGCCGTGGGTACTTTGACCGTGTCCGCCGTTCCAGAGCCGGAATCCTTGGTCATGCTTTTAGCAGGCATGACGTGGTTGGCCTTTATCACCCGCCGCCGCAGGATCTGAGGAACGCTTCGCCGGCTGTCTGCAAGTTGCAGGGCGTTCCGGAATGACGTTCATGTGTTCGGCCAGCACCATGTGGCCGGCGCCCGTCGCGCCATCCCTTCCAGGTAGCGCGGTAACTCACGTTCGCGCACGTCGCGTCGAACCTCGATCAAGCCAAAGCGACAGGCCCGCGCGCGAAGTCGATGCCCCAACGGCGAGCGGCTAGCAAGCTGCCTGTGACCACTGTCAGCTGATGGCCGGGTCCTGGTGGTCGCGAACGGCTGCTTCGTAGTCAACCAACCGGAGAGAGGCCGGGCCGACCATCGGGCAGCTTCCGGGAAGGCCGACGGACCGGTTTGGGTCCAAAGTCGACCGTGACCCCGCACAGCCCAATCGGCCATGCTCTGCCGCACGGGACAACTTCTGGACGTGCACCTTGGCCAGCTGAGCGCCCCCGAGCTGGCTCCCCGGCTCACGCCCGAGGCCTGCGCTTTGGTCTCGATGCCTGCACGGCTGCGTGCCCCTCAGCCGCGCACCTCGTAGACGCCCAGCTTCTGGTGCAGCGGCGTTTCGTCGGCGATGAAGACGAAGGC
>LNFM01026787.1_pt1 | contig 10373 bp, 9 predicted proteins | sample 596031 | NCBI WGS metagenome assembly LNFM01 (sample SAMN04254537, study PRJNA301005) | activated carbon metagenome | isolation source: dual media filters at the Ann Arbor, Michigan drinking water treatment plant | place: USA: Ann Arbor | reverse complement strand
CCCAGCGAAATTGCCTAAAACGGGCGGCAAATATGGGAGGCACAGGATGCACATTTCACCAGTTAAAACCCCGAATCTTTTCCGCGCAGCATTGCTCGGCGGCAGCGCGATTGCGCTGGGCTTATCCGCGCCTGCTATGGCGCAGGATGCCGAGGCAACAGAAGACTCGTTCAGTAATGAGATTATCGTAACCGCGCAAAAGCGGTCGCAAAATATTCAAGACGTTCCTGTGGCCGTGTCGGTTATTTCGGGCGCGGCGCTTGAACAGCAGGGCGGCGTTAATATCGAGAATGCCCAATATCTCGTCCCCAGTCTGAACTTCCGCAAATCGGGTTCTGCGCTCAATCAGTCGCTTTACCTGCGCGGAGTCGGGACCACGACATTCTCCATCGGCGGTGAGCCTTCGGTTGGCACTGTGCTCGACGGCGTCGTGCTTGCCCGTTCGGGTGAAGCGTTCAGCGACCTCGTCGATATCGAGCGGATCGAAGTCTTGCGCGGACCGCAGGGCACATTGTTCGGCAAAAACGCCAGCGCCGGTGTCATCAATATCGTCAGCCGCCGCCCGAGCGACACCTTTGGCGCTTCGGTTGAAGGCGGCTTCTTCTTCGGCAATGGACAGGAGTATCGTGTTCGTGGAGGTGTCGATGCGCCGCTGTCCGAAAAGGTCGGCGCGCGTGTCACCGGTTTTTATTCGAAATGGGACGGCAATATCCGCAACGAAACGCTGGGCCGCCGTGTCAATGGTTACGAGCGTTACGGTTTCCGTGGAATTGTTGAGGCGAAGCCAAATGATAATGTCACGCTGACGCTGATTGGTGACTGGCGCAAATCGAACGATGATTGCTGCGCCGAAGTGATCGGATCGCCTGCGCGCAATGTCGATAACTCAACCTTTGCAACCTTCACCAGCCGTGCCGCGACCGCATTGCCGCCGCTGCTTGGCGACAAGAGCCGCCGCATCCGCCAGAATTTGCTGACCCAGTCGCTGGAAAAGGCATGGGGTGTATCTTTCCAGGCCGACATCGAATCCGATGACGGCCCGACGGTCACGTCAATTACCGCCTACCGGAAATATGACAGCAACGAAGTGCGCGACGGTGATTTTCTGTCAACGCCCTATGTCGGGATTGCGCAGAGCCACGATTTCGGTCCGCAGACCGGCGATACCTTTACGCAGGAATTGCGGCTTACGTCGCCAACAGGTCAGTTCCTAGAATATGTCGCCGGGCTTTATTATTACAACGCCTCGCAGGAGCGCACGTTCACGCGCGCCAATATCGCCTGCTCAGCCTCCACGTTGCCTGTACAAGGCGTTTTGACCCCATGCTCGACAGCACCAGGCGCATCGACGATCACTTTCCCGCTTGGCACTTCAAATTTCGGCACCACATTTAAAAATATGGCTGCCTTTGGTCAGGCGACCTTCAACTTTAGCGACAATTTCCGCGCGATTGCCGGACTGCGCTATACGCATGACCAGCTAAATGGATTCCAAATCCGTACAACGCCGGTCCCGGGTGCATCGAACCCCGTTTTCGACCAAGGCGTATATAATGAATATATTCGCCAACTTAGCTTGGGTGCGACGCCTGCTGCAGCGCAGACTGCTGCGGTCCTGCTATCGAACGGTCAGCCGTTCCGGCAGAAGGTAACAAACAATAACCTCTCCGGAAAAGTGGGTCTGCAGTATGACGTCTCCGAGGACGTTATGGCATATGCAAGCTATTCGCGTGGGTATAAGGGGCCGGGTCTTAACATCTTCTTCAATTTGAACTCTAACGGTACGCCACCGCTCGCCGATGAAACCGGTGATAGCTATGAAGGCGGGTTGAAGACCACGATGCTTGACGGCGCGTTGACGCTGAATTTTGCAGGTTTTTATGCCAAGTACAAAAACTTCCAAGCGAACAATCCCGATTTCGTGCTTGGCCAGCGGATAACCCGTTTCACCAATGCGGGCACCGTATCGACACGCGGTTTCGAGGCTGATCTGTTGTATCGTCCATCGGACGATTTCACGCTATCGGGCGGCGTTGCCTATACCGATGCCAAGGTAGATGCGTTTCGCTTGCCGCCTGGTGCACCGATCACCGACCAGATCCCGAGTGGCACGGTTTTACCATTCTCGCCGAAATGGAAAACCTCGCTTGGTGCCAACTACACCATTCGCACCGGCGGCTTTGCCGACATCGAATTGGGCGCACAAGGGTCGTACCAGACGAAACAGTTGTCGTTGTTAGTGGCTAGCCCGCTCATCCGGCAAAACGGGACTATCAAGTCTTACGGCCTGCTTGACCTATCGATTGCGCTGGTCGGGGCGGATGACAAGTTTCGCATCTCGTTCCTCGCGAAGAACGTTTTGGATACAAGCTTTGCTGCATCGATTGTTGACGGCGGGCCGTTGTCTGCAGGCAATGCGGGCAGCTCGAGCTATCGCTACATCATTCCGCGTGAAGCAGATCGCTATTTCGGCATCAACGCAAAGATCAATTTCGGCGGCTAATCATCAACACGCCTTTCCGGCGTCGCAGAAGGGCTGGAATCCGCAAGGGTTCCGGCCCTTTTCTTTATCGATTTTGGGGGAGTAAGCCAGGACGGGCGGCGCGAGACCAGTAGCAAACCGCCCGTCCTTGCTTGGGTGGGTGTGTTGAACACAGATATATATGCACCCGATGTGCCAGTTTGGCGGCCTATATACATTTCAACGACTTACATGGTTACGTCCGCATTAACCTCCTTTCCCCTTGTAAAGAAGTTCGACAAAATACCGATAGAAGCGCACAAACGACGTTTACATCTGTAATCGAATCGATTACGTCTGTAGTCGGAGATTTGATATATGGCACTTGAACGCATCAGCGACGCAGAGCTGACCATCATGGAGATATTGTGGGAGCAGGCACCCCTGACCGCAACGGATGTCGCCGAGCGGATTCCTGCTGACCGCGACTGGTCGCTACCGACGGTAAAGACCTTGCTTTCGCGCTTGCTCGCCAAGGCTGCAGTCGAACACAAAGCCGATGGCCGCCGCTTCCTGTATACGCCGCTGGTCGAGCGCGAGGATTATGTATCTCATGAATCCAAACGGCTGGTCGACCGGCTGTTCGGGGGCAAATTCATGCCGCTGGTCGCGCATCTCGCAGAGCAGGAAAAGCTGAGCGATGCGGACATTGGCGAGATCGAGAAATTGCTGAGGGAGATGAAATCATGAGTAGCGCGATCATGGAGACATGGCTGTTCGACAGCCTGCTGGTCACGACATTGCTGATGGCCGCGATATTGATATTACGGCGGCCGGTTGCAAAAATGTTTGGCGCAGGCGTTGCTTATGCTTTGTGGTTGATTCCTGCAGCTCGTTTGCTGATGCCCAGCCTTGAAGGCGATGCGGCTCCGGCAGGCGAAGGCGGGCTGGCTGTGCAAGACGCGGTGTTTGACGCGTTTATGGCGGGCGTTACCTCGCCTGGTCCAGTTGTCACAACGGCAAATCAAGTCGCTATTCTTCCCGGCATCGATTATGCGGCACTCGGCATTACCTTCTGGCTCGGCGGCGCTGCCTTGTTTTTCATCATACAGATGATCCGCTATGCCTCGATGCGTGACGACCTGCTGTCCGAAGCAACCGAAATTGCCAATATCGACGGCGTCAGCATCGTCGCCTCCGATCAGGTCGCAGGCCCGCTCGCTTTCGGTCTGTTCAAACGCTACATCGCGGTGCCGCAGGACTTTACCAAGGCCTATCATGAAATGGCGCACCATAAGTCGGGCGACCTGTTCGCCAATCTGGTCGCCTTCATCATTCTGTGCCTGCAGTGGTTCAACCCGGTTGCATGGATGAGCTGGAACGCTTTCCGCTTCGATCAGGAAGCCGCGTGCGACGCTCGGGTACTGGCAGGTAAAGGCGCCGAGGAACGCGCGATTTACGGGCAGGCGCTGGCGCGCGCTGCCTTCGACGGTGTGCCGACCTTTGCCACCGCCTTGAATACGCCCAAAACGATAATCGAGAGATTGAGGAGACTCACCATGAAAGACGCCAGCACGAAACGGCGCTTGTTCGGAAAACTGGGCATATTGACCGCAGCGGCGCTCATCCTGCCTTTGACCGCAACGGTCGTCCCAGCCGTAGTCGCGCACGATGAAACCGCCACCGATGGCAAAGCCGAAACCGTGAAGCACAATGTCCGGATCATCAAGCTGAACCGTGATGGCAAAACCGTCGATATCGTCGGCCATGACGGTAACGGCAAAGAGGTTACGAAGGTCGAGCGCGACGGCAAGGTCTTCATTTTCCGCACCGACAAGAAACTGTCGCAAGACCAAGTAGAAAAGATGGTGGACGACGCTCAGACCTCTAGCGAAGAGGCCGATGAAGCCATGGTCTTGGCCGATGAAGCACGCATGGAGGCGGAGGCCGCGCGCGGCGAAGCCGAAATGGTACGCGGCGAGGCCGACGCGGCACGGGCTGAGGCCGCTGCGATGCGCGGCCATGCAGAAGCAATGCGCGTTCACGCTGTCGCTATGGCTGCCAATTATATTCCCGAGATCGACATTCGCGAAATCACCAAGAACTGCAAAGATGGCCAGCCAGTGACCACCAATGTCGAAGGTTTCGACGGAACCAACAAATCGCGCATCCGCCTTGTCATGTGCGGCAAGGGGCAGGCGCGGATTGCCCGGGTCGAAGCGATCAAGGGCCTGCGCGAGGCACGCCGTGACATCGCTTCGGAAACAGAAATGCCCAAAGCTGTCCGTAAAGATGTGATCGAAAAGCTCGAAAAAGAGATCCGCAAGCTCGAAGCGCAAACGGACGGATCGAATTAACAGGGACCCTTAAACAGAACCCCAGCTCCCCTTTTCGGTTCTGAAGGGGCGGTTTTCACGGGCCGCCCCTTTTTCTTTGCCCGCCAATGCGCCATAGCCATGCTATGAGCAATTGGCCCGACACTATCTGCGGGCGCGTGCTGGCACCAAATCCATCGCCCTACACCTATACCGGTACACAAACATGGCTGGTGGGCGCTGGTGAAGATGTCGCGGTTATTGATCCTGGCCCTACCGGCAGCGGCAAGAGCGTCGGTGACCCTGCCGACATAAATGGCGAAGGTCATGTCGACGCGATTCTGCGCGCGATTGGCGGGGCCAAGGTTACCGCGATTATCTGCACCCACACTCACCGCGACCATTCGCCTGCCGCTGCACCATTGAAGGCCGCGACTGGCGCGCCGATTATCGGTTGCGCGCCATTGGTGCTTAAAGACGACGGCCCGCGCGCTGACAGCGCGTTCGACCCCGATTACGCACCTGACCGCATTTTGGCTGACGGCGAACGAATTTCCGGCGATGGCTGGACCATCGAAGCGGTCGCCACCCCCGGCCACACTTCGAACCATTTGTGCTATTCGCTTGTCGAGACCAAAGCCCTGTTCACCGGCGACCATGTGATGAAATGGTCGACCAGCGTGGTCAGCCCGCCCGACGGCGACATGAGCGCCTATATGGCGAGCTTGCAGAAACTCTATGATCGCGACGACCGCATCTATTATCCCGCGCACGGACCCGCTGTCGAAAACCCGCGTCAGCTGGTGCGCGGTATGATTGGTCACCGTCGCCAACGCGAACGGCAGATATTGAAACTGCTTGAGGCTGGCGAAGGTCATATCCCGTCTATGGTTGCAGCGATGTACAAGGGCCTCGACCCGCGCCTCACAGGAGCAGCGGGCCGGTCGGTGCTCGCGCATTTGGTGGATCTTCAAAACCAGGGCCGGGCAGCATCCCGCGACAATGGATGGCATTTGACTGCCGAAGCTTGAAGCCCGCCGCAGGGAGTGATAGGCACAATGTTGGTCGCGACGCCTCATGACGGGGAGGAAAAGTCATGGCCACATTACCTTCGGCGCCACCGCAATCAGCCGCTGCCGACAATTTTTTCCGAAATTTGGCCATATTGATGGCGCTCGTTATCGTCGCAGGTTTTTCGATGCAATTTCTTGCCGGGCGATCAAGCTTTGCGGCGAGGACATTGGTGCATTTGCACGCACTGGCCTTCATGGGCTGGGTCGGATTGTTTGTCACGCAAGCGTGGTTGGCAACGCACGGCCCGATTGCGTTGCACCGGCGGTTGGGCTGGATTGGCGCGGTCTGGATTGTCGTGCTGCTCGTGCTCGGCAGCTGGATCAGCATCGACGTGACCCAGCGCGGTATCGCGCCGTTTTTCTTTCAGCCGCAAAATTTCCTGATCGCCAATCCTTTGTCTGCGATTGTCTTCGCAGCGCTCGCATGGTCCGCGATCCGCCTGCGCCGTCAAACGGACTGGCATATGCGGCTCCATATCTGCGCGATGACCGCGATTATCGGCCCCGGCTTTGGTCGGTTGCTGCCGATGCCGTTGCTTATCCCTTATGCCTTTGAGCTTGCGGGGCTTGCAGGGCTTGTCTTCCCGATCGCGGGCATGGTCCGCGACTATCGCAAATTTGGCCGCGTGCATCCGGCTTGGTGGTGGGGCGTCGCAGCATTTCTCTCGGTCATTCCACTTTCCCACATCATCGCCAACTCGGCGCTGGGTGATGCAATCTATGCTGCAGTCACTGCGGGCCACCCCGGCGCGCAAGTGGCCGGCCTCGAATTCCCGCCGCCGCCAATGCCGGAATAGTCATCGCGGCATTTGCTGAAAGCCGTTTCATGCCTATGTAAGCGGGATGACAACAAATCCCGTTCGCAATTGGTCGATCCGCCTTGCCGCGATCGCAGTGCCGATAATATTCATCCTGATGATCTGGTGGGCGGTCGATGGCATCCGCTCATGGCGCGAGGGACCATCACCCGAAACCATCGCAAGCGCGAGCCTGACCGGAATCCGGGAACAAAACCGGCTTTCTGCCTTTGCCGCCAATTATGCTGCGGTGGTCACCAGCGAACAGCAACGTTTTGGCCTAAGCGCAAAAAAGACGCTGATCATGCAAGGGCTGGTGCGGTACGAAGTCGATATGGCCAAGTTGACCGAGGATGATGTCCGCTGGGATGCTTCGACCAGCACGCTGCGCGTCAAAATCCCGGCAATCGAAACCGCACCGCCGCAAATCGACCTGAATTCGATCCAGGAATATGGCGAGAACGGCCTGCTCCGAGCGTTCACCAATGTCGATGACAGGCTCGACGATGCCAACCGTGCGAAGGGGCAGGCGGAACTGGTCCGGCAAGCCAACGGTCCGGTGCCGATGAAGCTCGCTCGCGACGCTTTCAAACGCGCGATTGCACATAATTTTCAGGTTCCGTTGCGTGCGGTAGGGCTCGACGCCAAGGTTGAAACCTATTTCGCCGATGAATTGGGCGGCAATGTCACAACGCGATGGGATGAATCGACGCCGCTGAATGAGATTGTGAAATAAGGGATTTGCACGCAGAGGCGCAGAGAGCGCAGAGGAGAAAAATTACACTCTTCGGCCTCTGCGTCTCTGCGTGAACCAGTTAAATGATCGCAGACAAGCGTGCCGGCCTGCGTTAATACTCGCAACGAACTGTATTGATGGAATCTTGATATGAACGCTCCCATACGTGAAAATTTAGCTGGCCTCGACCTGCTCGCCGAAATCAACCGGCTGAAGAAAGAGCGCAATGCAGTCATCCTTGCGCATTATTACCAGAAGCCGGAAATTCAGGACCTCGCTGATTTCGTGGGCGATAGCCTCGAGCTCAGCAAGCGCGCGGCGGAAACCGATGCTGATGTCATCGCATTTTGCGGGGTCAAGTTCATGGCCGAAACCGCGAAAATATTGTCTCCGCAAAAGACGGTGATTCTGCCCGATATGGCCGCCGGTTGCAGCCTTGAAGATTCATGTCCTCCTGGCAAATTCAAGGCATTCCGCGAGGCGCATCCTGACCATATCGCGCTGACTTACATCAACTGCTCGGCAGAAGTGAAGGCACTCAGCGACATCATCGTCACCAGCAGCAGCGCCGAGACGATCCTGAGCCAAATCCCCCCCGAACAGAAAATCATCTTCGGTCCAGACCGCCATCTAGGCGGCTATTTGTCGCGCAAATTCAATCGCGAAATGCTGTTATGGCCGGGTGTTTGCATTGTCCATGAGGCGTTTTCGGAAACCGAATTGCTCAAGTTAAAGGCGCAACATCCGGGCGTGCCTGTCGCCGCCCACCCTGAATGCCCACCGCACATTATTGACCATGCCGACTATGTCGGGTCAACCAGCGGCATATTGCAATTCGCGAAAACTTTGGAGGGCGACACCCTGATCGTCGCCACCGAACCGCATATCATCCACCAGATGGAAAAGGCCGAGCCGACCAAGACTTTCATCGGTGCGCCCGGAGCCGACGGCAACTGCGCGTGCAACATCTGCCCCTATATGGCGCTCAACACGATGGAGAAGCTCTATCTCGCGCTGCGCGACTTGACCCCGCAGATTGAGATGGACGAGGGCGTGCGGGTCGCCGCAAAGAAGAGCCTCGACCGCATGCTCGAGATGGCGAGCGGTACAGTTGGCAAGGGTGATTTGGGGCGGGCTTAGTTTGGCCTTCGCGGGTCGCAGTCTAAATCTGCTACCTCGTAAACTGCTGTCGGAATCGACACCGAATTCATTTCGGTGTTGCGGACGTCAGTGCGGCCCGTAAGAGCAACCTGCAATTGACGATGATAACTCAACGCCAAAAATGCCGCCGCCGCTGCGGTGAAATAGCCGATCCAAGTCAGCATCCATCGCACATTTAGGGCGCGTCGCTGTGCAAGCTCACCTGAGGCGGCAAGGTCATAGGCTTCGCGCGTCAGTAAAAGGACGATCGCGCCCGGTATAGCTACATTCAACATCGCAAAAATCTGCGCGCCCGGGCCTTAATCGGATAACCGGTCAGCCGCGCGGGTCGCTAGCCAAAGAAGGAATGCGCCAATTGTCACCGATATGGCCCGTTTAGCGTCGACGAACGTGTTAAGCTCGAAGGGGCTGAGAACGGCACGCATCGATATCGCTGCGTAAGTGACAAACGCGAAAGCGACCGCGAACCATAATACCGGTATATATGCGCTTGGCGCGGCGTCGTGCGAAAGGCGGGATGCGGTCATGTCTGTCATGGCGGTCCAACCCGCCCTCCTAAATTTGGTTCCCAATCGCTATCAGCCTGCGGTGGGCGGTGAACATGTTTTCGATAAACGGCGTCGCAATTTCTGCCGTGCAATTGTCATGCAAACGATTTACGCTTCGCTTAAATCGGAGTCGCGTTAAGTCGTTGACATCCCTTTACATCCTTGGCTGCGGCATTGCTGCTATGGCCCTGACTGTCATGCTGCGGTGCATCACCGCGTTGTGGGAAGGTGTCCCGGAGTGCGGGCGCTTGTAAAGTGGAGGATTGTTTATGGCCGAAGATTGGTTGGCGGATGTCCGCAAATATGCCGCACATGCGGATGAGGCGGTGGTTGCCGCAATTGTCAAATATTGCGGGATATCGCTTCGAGATCGCGACAGTTCGCTGGTCGCTATGTCCGACAAAAAAGAACGCACGCTTGTTCGAGAAAATTATCTGAAGAAAAAACTAGGCCTGACAAATCCCGACGCTGATTTGGACGAAGCTGTGGTTGCGGTGGGCCAAATGATGAAGGCGGACCGGACTAAAAACCGTGTGACGGTCTATTATCTGCTCGCGCAGCATTTCGGCTCACTTGGCATATTCGGCGGAGCAAACAGCGGTGGGGTCGCTGGCGCTGCGATGGCGGGCAGCGCGGTGGGGCTAGCGGCCATGTCACCAACCGCTGCTAACGCGTCGTCAAGTGGCGGCGCTGCTCCTCAATCGCATGGCGGTGGAGGAAAAGACCGCGACGACTTCAACTTGATTGGGTGGGGCTGCGCTGCTGTTGCGGTGGTGTTTGGCGCCGTCATATTGGCGGCATTGCTTGCATGGTATGCGAACCGCCCTGCGGGTCCGCCTGCACCGGCCGCTGCTCCGGCTGTTGTCGCCATGGCCCCCGCTGCGCCCGTGGTGGCTGCGGAAGTGATCCCCGAAGGTTCCGGTGTGACTTCGGCAGAACGCGACGGCAAACCGATGCTGACGGTCTATTTTGACACCGCAAAGTCGGATGTTACCGAGGATCTTGCGGCTGCCGCTGCCAAAGTGAAGGAATATGTCGCCAGTAATTCAGGGGCAAAGCTGGCGGTTTCGGGCTTTAACGACCCGACCGGCAATGCCGCCGCCAATGCCGAACTTTCGAAGAAGCGCGCACAGGCCGTTGGAAAGGCGCTCGAAGCGACAGGAATTCCGGCAACGGCAATCGAGCTGCTGAAGCCAGCCGAAACCACCGACACATCGGGCGATAACACCAACGCCCGCCGCGTTGAGGTGGTGGTCCAGTAGATGGCTGCGCGGGCGGCGTG
>LNFM01023559.1_pt1 | contig 10374 bp, 15 predicted proteins | sample 596031 | NCBI WGS metagenome assembly LNFM01 (sample SAMN04254537, study PRJNA301005) | activated carbon metagenome | isolation source: dual media filters at the Ann Arbor, Michigan drinking water treatment plant | place: USA: Ann Arbor | reverse complement strand
CCGACCGCGTACTTATTCAAAAGCGCAAGCGCTGACACTCACACGGGCTAAGGGGAATAGAGAGAATGAAACCGTTCACGAAACAAGACTTCGGCTGGGTGGCTGTCATGACGCGCCCCGGGGCAGAAGAGGCGGCTTACGAGGAGGTCAAGCGCAAGCTGGCGCTCTGGTCGTGGTTCCCCTCTGTGCGCGTCCGCAGGCGCCGCAAATCACCCGGGCGAACCGTGGTGCAGGTGTTCGATGACGAGCTTCCGCTGTTCTCGCGGTACATTTTCGTGCGCCTGATCGATGACGGCGATATCTCGGCCGTGCAAGACCTCATCAACGTCAGCGCCATCGTGAAGCAGCCCGGGGCCGAGAGGCCGATGCGCATACCCGGCGCGGTCATGGACGAGCTTATGAGCGAATACGATAATCGCGGACGCATCGACACCACCAAGCGCCAGGAATTCGAGGAGGGCCAGCGCGTCGTGTTCAACGACGATAACCCCTTTGCCGGCCTCATCGCATTTATCGCAAAGGACGATGGCGGCAAGAAGGTGAGGCTGTGGCTTGAATCTCTCGGCAAGGAGACGAAGCCACTTGTCGTGAACGTCGAACACATCCGCGCCGCCTGAGTCAATTTGACTCATCGCAATGTAGCAACAAATCGCGTATTAATGTATTGTCGCTCGTGACTTGGGCGGCGCGTTGTTCGCGGGTAGGTACCGGCACCTCCTCGGTACGATATCGAGGATATCATTCTCCGGACTGCCCGGCCTTTGGCCTGTCGCCTGCTTTTAGCGGGCGTTTTTTGCATGGGAGGTCGGGTGGTCGTCCGCATCAGGGTTGCCAAGCGCATCTTCGCTCTCATTGACGATGAGGATATCGAGCGCGTCTCCCAGTATGACTGGACGATCCGTACGTCTGGCGGCACGCGGTACGCTGCGACGAACACCAATAAGATCGGCAAGAGCCAGCGCATGATGCACCGCTACATCCTCGGCCTGAAGCCCGGGGAGTTAGCGGACCATATCAACGGCAATGGCCTCGATAACAGGCGCAGCAATTTGCGCGTCGTGACCGCTTCGCAGAATGCGCAGAACAGTTTCGTTCAGCGCCGCGAGGATGGAAAGACTTCCAGGTTCAAGGGCGTTTTCAGGTCTGGCGGCAAGTGGTCGGCAAAGATCAATGTTGCCGGCGCGGTTGATGTGCTCGGCACCTTCGATGATGAGCAGGCCGCAGCCAGAGCGTATGACGCGGCGGCCGCTCTCCACTTCGGGGAATTCGCCAAGACGAATGAATCGATGGGGCTTTATCACGACCAGACCCCGCTGGAGCGTAATGCTCATGTGGTGACTGGCCCGAAGGCCCCGACGCCAATCTCCTCGCCCGAGAAATCATGGGCAGCGCGAGACTTCGATCCGAAGCTGACGGCGCGCCAGAGGCAACTGAACCGTCTGCGGCGAGAGATGAAGCGAGTGGCGGAGAAGAGTTTCTGACCTTCCCCTCCGCTTTGCGGAAAGAGATACGGAATACGAGTGCGATTGGTTGGCTGCGTCCTGCATGTCACTGGCTCCGGACCTTGGAGACATGTGGTGAACCTGTACACCTAAGCAGTGTGCGAATATCGGCGTAGCGCACTCGTAGCACATAGCCCTCAGGGGCGAAGGGAAGGGCGATGAAGCCGAACGCGAGCTTTGGGAATGTCTGGACGACAACGGCGCCGACGCCTCTCCGCGAGCCCAAGGGCGACGGCCTCACAGTGTTTGAAGCGCCGGAAGAATGGCAGCCGACCGTGAGCCCTGTTTATCTCGACGACCACAAGCGGTTTCGCGTTGTCGGGCCGGCACATGAGACACGTTTCTCGCTGAGCGATCTGTTCGCCTAACCCCTCACGGGCAATGCAGGAGATGGTGATGCGTGGGTGCATTCGGTGTCATGGCGTTTGTGACCATGAGGGCCGCTGCTACTTCTGCGACCGTCAAGACGCGCTGGCTGAGCTTGAAGAGGAAATTGACAAGCTGATCGCTCTGCCTGAGGCGGAAGACAAGCCGGAGATTGTTAGCGGTCCCGCCGGCACCATTCGTCACACCTAACCAATTCCCCGAATCGAACGCGGCAACACCACCTCATATAAACCAGGGTATTGACCTAGACAGCGTGGGTTGCGGAAGTCGTCACTCTCTTCGAGTCGAACTACCGCGATCCCGCCGCGACCCTCCGAAGGCTGGCTGACCAGATCGAGGCCGGCGACTTTGGCGATGTTGGGTGCGCTGGCTTGGTCATCCTCGGCAATAGCTGTGAAGTGTTCGGCATGGGCCGCGATAGCGAAGCGCCCTCTGTTGGCATGTTGCTCCACGCCGGTTTCATGAAGCTATCCCGCGCGATTGAAGAACACGGAGAATAATCGTGGCTGCATTCATTGTCATTCTGTCGATAGCTTTTGGCGGAGCGCATGGAAAGCTCGAAGCCAAACCCTGCGATGCACAGACAGGGTGCCTGCATCCGGCGTTTAAGTGAGACGACATGGCTGACGGTGAATCTGCACCCGAGAAACACCAGGGGCTGAAAGAGCCGTGGAAGCCTGGTCAGTCAGGCAACCCGAACGGGCGCCCGAAGGGGTCTCGGAACAAGCTGGGCGAAGAGTTCATCTCCGCGCTGCATGACGACTTCAAGGCGAAGGGCGTAGAGGCCATCCAGAAGGTCAGGGCTGAAAAGCCCGATGCCTATCTCAAGGTAATTGCACAGATTGTGCCTAAGGAACTGCATCTGAAGGACGGCACATTTGACGGACTGTCAGACGATGATCTCGCCCTCCTCCTTGCCTTTGTCAGGGGAGAGTCTGGACAAGATCAGGACGGCGCTGGAAGCGGAGCAGAAACGGCGCATTGAGCGCAACAAGCTGTTTGCTCTGTATCCTGACGAGGGACCGTTCAGGCGCGAGCTATATCCGAAGCACATGGAGTTCTTCGCCTCGGGGCTAACGAGCTTCGAGCGCTGCATGATGGCGGCTAACCGCGTCGGCAAGACGTGGGGCGTTGGCGGATACGAGACGGCGCTGCACCTCACGGGGCTTTATCCCGACTGGTGGGAGGGTCGGCGGTTCGACCACCCGATAGAAGCATGGGCAGCGGGCGATACGTCGGAGACGACGCGCGACATCGTTCAGGCCGCGCTCATGGGGCAGTTGGGGCAACTCGGCACGGGCCTTATCCCGGCAGACCGCATCATTGGCGAGCCGACCAAGCGCCAGGGAATAGCTGGCGCGATCGACACGGCGCTCATACGGCATGTCTCCGGCGGCCAGAGCATGATCGGCTTCAAGAGCTACGACCAGGGCCGCAAGAAGTTTCAGGGCACGGCGAAGCATCTGGCGTGGCTGGACGAAGAGCCGCCCGAGGATGTGTACGACGAGTGCATGATGCGCCTGATGACGACGCGAGGGATGATGCTCTGCACGTTCACGCCGCTTGAGGGTCTGACGAAGATCTCGCTCAGGTTCCTTCCGCACCTTGCACCTTCGGTGGACAAGTGAGCGATCGGGTCTGCGTACAGGCCACATGGGATGACGTGCCCCACCTCACAGAAGAGGACAAGGCGCGCCTGTGGGAGTCGATCCCGCCGCATCAGAGGGATTCACGCGCCAAGGGCATACCGTCACTTGGGGCCGGCGCCATCTATCCGGTCGTCGAAGAAGAGATCATCTGCGATCCGTTTGAACTGCCGAAATGGTGGCCGCGTGCTTATGCGCTTGACGTTGGTTGGAACAGGACCGCTGCGCTTTGGGGCGCGTGGGACCGCGAGAGCGATACGGTCTACCTCTATTCGGAATATTACGCTGGCCAGCAGCCTCCGCCGGTACATGCGAACGCCATCATGGCGCGCGGTACATGGCTGACGGGCGCGATTGATCCTGCCTCCGCGGGTTCAAACCAGAAGGACGGCTCGAAGCTCAAGGATGAGTACAGGGCTTTAGGCCTGAGATTGGTCGAGGCGGACAACGCTGTTGAGGCGGGGATTTTCGCTGTCTACCAGCGGCTCGCGACCGGCAAGATGAAGGTCTTCAAGACGCTTCAGAACTGGCGCTCTGAGTATCGCATCTATCGCCGCGACGAGAAGGGCAAGGTGGTCAAGGAAAACGATCACCTCATGGACGCCTCTCGCTACCTGATCATGACGGGCATGGCGCACGCCATTACAGAGCCAGTTGACTCGGAAGACGACGACGGGGTACTGATGAAGACCGAAAACGCCCCGTCGCATAAGCAGGTGCTAGACCGGCTGTTCGAGATCGTTGAGTCCGTAAACGCGGCTGAGCTGCTGTCTGACGAAGATCTGTCCAAGGTCGCGCGTACCGTCATCGAAGGCTGGAAGATCGACGAGTCCTCGCGCGAGAAATGGACCAAGGCCGCGAAGAACTCGATGGATCTGGCGCTTCAAGTTAGGGAGGCGAGAAACTATCCGTTTCAGGGCGCATCGAATGTCAAATGGCCGCTGATTACCGTTGCGGCCCTTCAGTTCAATGCCCGTGCTTATCCCGCCGTGGTCGAGGGCGACACGATCGTCAAGTCCAAGGTTGTTGGTAAAGACGACGGTATTCCCGAGATTGATCCCCAGACGGGGCAGCCGGCGGTCAATCCGGGAACCGGCGAAACCATCTACAAAGTCAAGCCTGGCGTAAAGGCCGAGAAGGGCGAGCGCATCTCCGAGCACATGAGCTGGCAGCTCAAAAAGGAGATGAAGGAATGGGAAGAGGACACGGACACGCTCCTGATCCAGCTTCCGATTGTGGGCACGGCATTCCGAAAGGTCTATTGGGACGCCACGCTAGAACGTAATGTCTCGGAATTGGTCCCCGGTATCGATCTGATCGTCAATCAGGCAACAAGAAGCCTTGATGATGCTCCCCGGGTCACGCATCGCTTCTATCGCGATCCGAACGCCTGTGAAGAGCGCATGCGGTCGGGTGTATGGCTTGAAGTGGAGCTTGGCCGCCCGTCATCCGCCGATGGCGACGAGATGGCGCCGCATGAATTCATCGAACAGCATTGCTGGCTTGATCTGGACGAAGACGGCTACCGCGAGCCCTATATCGTCACGGTGCATTGCGAAACCGAAAAGGTTGTCCGCATCGTCGCCAATTTCGAAGCCGAGGACATCAAGCAGAACGAGGAGGGTGATCGCATCATCCGCATCGCCAAGCGGGATTACTTCGTCAAGTTCGGCTTCATCCGTGATCCGAAGGGTGGGTTCTACGATATTGGTTTCGGCCAGCTTCTTGAGTCTCTCGGGGCTGCGATCGACACCACGATCAACCAAATGCTGGATGCCGGCCATCTTCAGAACGCGGGTGGCGGGTTTATCGGCTCTGGAGTGAGGCTGAAGAAGTCTCAGCTTCGGTTCTCGCCCGGTGTTTATCACACGGTCGATGCTGCTGGGTCTGTCCTGAAAGACGCGATCTACAACATGGAGCATCCGGGGCCGAGCGCGGTCCTGTTCTCGCTTCTTGGTATGTTGATTGAAGCCGGCAAGGACATCACGGCGACGAAGGACATTCTCACGGGGCAGTCCTCGGAGAACCAGACGGCGACGACGACTCTTGCTCTTATCGAACAAGGCACGAAGGTCTTCACGGCGATCTTCAAGCGCATCTATCTAAGCCTGGAGAAGGAATTCGGGCTGCTTTACAAGCTGAACGCCCGCCATCTTCCGGAAGAAGCGTATTTCAATCTGCTGGACACGCCCAAAGCCGTCGCCCGCAAGGATTACGAAGAGGGCACATACGACATCTGCCCGGTTGCTGATCCGAAGACGGTGACGGACATGCAGCGCATGGCGCGGGCTGAAGCCATGCTGAACACGATCGAGATGAACCCGGCCGGCGCGCAGGAAATCCTCCGCCGTTATTACACGGCCATCGGCGCTTCCGACGTTGACAAGCTACTGCCTCCGCAACAGGGGCCTGATCCGATGACCTTGGCTGCGGCTGAAGCCGAGATCGAGGACAAGAAAGCCTCTGCATTCGAGAAGCAGACCAAGGGTCAGAAGAACCTTGCCGACATTGAGGGCGAGGCGATTGAGCGTGAAGTCCGAGCGGTTGAAGCCCTTGAGGCTCCCGAGAAGGACGCGCTGGATCGTGGCGAGCGCGCTGAAGAGCGTGAACTGAAGGCGAAGAGCAAAGCAGCCTAAAGGAGAGCAGGCATGACAAGGGAAGAGACATTCGACGGCTTGGCCAAGCATCTGGCAGAAATTCAGGAGGCTCTTGAGCCGGTGTCGGCGTGTCCTGCGGTACCTGCGTCCCTCTACTGGTTTGTAGGTATCGCGCTTGTCGTGATCATAACTCTGATCGCCGTCGCCGGGGCCATCAAGTGTCAAAGATGATTCCTGCGGTAGCCGACGCTGTGTTTAGAAAGGGAGAGAAGACCATGACCAATGTAGACAGCACATCAGACGACCGCACGGTGAACAACACCATGCGACATGCCTATCGCGTTCTGAGCGACGACGAGAAAGCCAATATGCAGGCGATCAAGGATCAGGGACTCGCGTTTCATAATTTGGTCGCTGGCCTCGGCAACAGCCGCGAGACCTCAATCGCGAAAACCAAGATTGAAGAAGCGGTCATGTGGGCCGTCAAGCACATCACAGCATGACCCCCGAAGACAATGAGCGCCAGGAGCGCGCTGAAGCCTTCGAGGCATGGCGTACGCATCCGATCACCAAGCAGGTGATGGAGGCGATTGGCGGACTTGCCGAGCAGTGCAAGACCAAATGGCTGAACGAGTCGTGGTCGGCGGGACGGGCTGATCCCGTCATGCTGGCTGATCTTCGGGCGCGCCATGAGGTCGTGAACGATCTGGTCAATCTGACCTTCGAGGAACTGGAGATAGCCCTTGAACAACCCGAGCGGGATTAACCCCACCGAGTATCGCGTACTTGTCCGCCCCGAAAGCGCCGAACAGGTCAGCAAGGGCGGCATTATCATTCCTGACACGACGAAGGACCGCGAACAGTACGCGGTCACCAAGGGAACGCTGATCGCGGTTTCGCCCGTCGCGTTCTCTTACGCCGAATGGCCTGAAGAAGCATTGCTCCCGAGGGTCGGGGATCTTGTCCTCTACGAGAAATACGCCGGCAACTTGGTCAAGGGCCGAGACGGTGTTGACTACCGCGTGATTAACGATCGCGACGTACACGCCGTCCTCGACTGAGGCGCGCGTAACAACCCCAAGGAAATCTGAGCAATGACAGAGCAGGCTTTAAGCGAAGCCGCTGATGGCACTCCTGCGCCTGAAGCGGATGCGGCGGACGCCGAACAGGACGTAACGCTTGATGAAGGCGGAGACGCTGGCGGTTCCTCAGAGCAGGACGAAGACTCCGCACTAGAGGCAGAAGCCCGTGAGATGGGCTGGGTGCCGGAATCGGAATGGAAGGGCGAGAAGAAGCCCCGCAAGTTCTATTCGGCCAAGGAATTTGTCGAGCGCGGCGAAACCATCCTACCGATTGCGCTGAAGCGCGCCCGCGAGGCTGAAGCCAAGCTCGCTGATGTCGAGAAGAAATGGGAAGAGCGCTTCTCCCGCATGGAGAAGATGAGCGCAAAAGCGCTTGAGCGCCAGAAGGAAAAGCTGGTCGCTGACTTCGAGGCCCGCAAGCGTGAAGCTGTAAAGCTGGGCGATGAAGAAGGCTACGACGCGGCCGAAAAGGCCAAGGAACGGGCGCTGAAGGAACTGGACGAGCAATCGTCTGAACCCGAGCCCGAGAAGACGCAGGACGGCGCTCTAAAGCCGGCCGATCTCGCAGCTCTGACCGAATGGAAGGGTGAGAACGCCTGGTTCCAGAAGGACAAGAAGCTGACGATCCTGATGGACGCGGAATTCGCGGAAGTCTCGGACGAAATGCCGGGCGCGACATTCGCACAGAAGCTCGCTGAGGCCCGCAACCGCGTGGCCGCTGTCTACCCCGAGAAGTTTGGCGAGAAGGCACCCAGCAAGCGCGCTGGAGCGGTCGAGAGCGGCTCTCGCATGGCCGGTGGCGGTGGAGGGGGGCGGCAATCGGATCGTCTACCTGCTGAAGCCAAGAGCGCCTTCAAAACGCTCGTGAACAGCGGCGTCTACGAGGCAAACGAGATCGAAGATTACGCCAAAGAATATTTCAAGGAAGAACCCCAATGAACGACACCCCCCGCCAGACCCTTTCCATTCCTCCTCAGGCGCAGCGCGTTGCAGCCGAGAAGGAGAAGCGCCGTCGCCGTCAAGACACGAGCGAAACGCGCAACATGAAACTTGCGGTTCCAGAAAATCTCAAGCACCCGGATTTCGTTTATCGCTGGGTGAATGACACCGAAGACGGTCGCGTTCACGACAAGACGGTAAACGACGACTGGGAGAAGGTGACGATCAAGGGCCAGAACGAGGAAGACGTGCCGGTTGTGCGTAACGCCGGCCACGGCCTGAAAACGCATCTTCTCCGCAAGCCAAGGAAATACCACGAGGAAGACAAAGCGCGATCGCTCGAATCCATAACAACCATCGAAAAGGCGATGGAGCGTGGAGAGCAGGTCGTCGATGGCGGTCTGACAAAGGCCGTTTCGTACGTGCCCGGTGGAGGCAACACGATCTCCCGAGGGCGCTGATCCCTCAACTCTCATTATTGGAGGCCGTAAATGGCCAACGTTGACTCGCCTTCCGGGCTCAAGCCCGTGGGGCATCAGGGAAGCTCGGGCTATACCGCCCGTGTCCGCCCGTATTACGTCCAGTCTGACTATGCGACCGCTCTGTTCATTGGCGATCCCGTTGTCAAGACTGGCACATCGAACACCGCCGCCGTGACTGTTCCCGGCGCCGGCACATTTGGCATCGGAACACTTCCGTCGATTAATAAGACGGCGGCTGGTGACGTGGACGGCATGACGAAGGCCATTACTGGCGTGATCGTCGGCTTCTCCCCTTCGCCTGCGGCCGGTCTTGACAAGCAGTACAACCCGGCTTCGACCGAGCGTGTTGCGTACGTCATGGACGACCCGGCGGCTGTGTTCGAAATTCAGGCTGACGGCGCTATCCCGGCTGCTTCGGTCGGGCTGAACGCCAACCTCATTTACACGCATTCCGGCTCGACCGTTACCGGTATTTCCGGAGCTGAACTAGACACCACTTCGGACGCCCCGGCGGCCGATGCGTCGAACCAGCTCTTGATCCTTGGCGCTGTAAACCGCGTGGACAATGACACCACGGCCACGCACGCGAAAGTGCTGGTCAAGATCAACGCACATACCGAAGCCCCCGGCTATACCGCCGCCGGCGACGGTACTCTCGGCATCTAAGGAGGATTGACCGATGTCTGTTATCACTTCGGGAAATCATCCCAAACTGCTGTGGCCTGGCGTTGCCAAGGTCTGGGGCGCTTCCTACAACAAGCACCCGATGGAATGGTCGCAGATCTTCGAAGAGAAGAACTCCGACAAGTCCTACGAGGAGGATGTTGAGGCCACCGGCTTTGGCCTCGCACCACAGAAGGCTGAAGGCGCTGCGATCTCCTACACCTCGCACACGCAGGGCGCCACGACCCGTTACACCAACGTGACGTATGGTCTTGGCTTCATCGTGACGCAGGAAGAGATTGAGGACAATCAGTACAAGGACAAGGCGTTCTCCCGCGCGGAGATGCTGGCGTTCTCCATGCGCACCACGAAGGAGATCGTTCACGCGAACATTCTCAATCGTGCGTTCACAGCGGCTTACGCCGGCGGCGACGGCCAAGAGCTGATCTCGGCCGATCATCCGAACGCGACGGGCGGTACGCAGTCGAACTATCTCGCCACCCCGGCGGATTTTTCGGAAGCGGCTCTCGAAGACGTCATGATCATGATCAACACGGCCAAGAATTCCGTTGGCCTGCAGATCGCGATCAAGCCGAAAAAGCTCATCATCCCGCCGCAGCTTGTGTTCGAGGCGGAGCGCGTTCTGAACTCGAACCTGCGTTCGGGGACGGCTGACAATGACAAGAACGCCGTCAAGGGCATGCTGTCCGGCGGGTATGTGTGCAATCACTACCTAACGGACGCGGATGCGTGGTTTGTCCAGACGGACGCGCCTCGCGGCCTGATGCACTTCAAGCGCCGCGCGATCGAATTCGCGAAAGATGGCGATTTCGACACATCCAACGCCAAGCACAAGGCCACCGAGCGTTATTCGGCCGGCTGGACCGACTGGCGCGGTGTGTACGGCTCGGAAGGCGCTGCCTAAGAGCCCAACTTATGACGGCGGGGGTTCGCTCCCGTCGTCTTTTCTCTCCTGAATATTCCCAGCCCGGCAGACCGATCAGGCGGACGTTGCACAGACGGCCGGGCGAACCCTTGTGCAAGAAGGACTGAAATTCAATGGCACGTACCACTTT
>LNFM01021636.1_pt1 | contig 10374 bp, 12 predicted proteins | sample 596031 | NCBI WGS metagenome assembly LNFM01 (sample SAMN04254537, study PRJNA301005) | activated carbon metagenome | isolation source: dual media filters at the Ann Arbor, Michigan drinking water treatment plant | place: USA: Ann Arbor | reverse complement strand
GCTCGGTGGAGAATTAAATGAAACGTACCTATCAACCTTCTAAAACACGTCGTGCACGTACACACGGTTTTTTAGTGCGCATGAAAACTAAAGGTGGTCGTGCTGTTATTGCAGCGCGTCGTGCTAAAGGTCGTTCGCGCCTAGGTCTTTAATTATTTTACCTGCTGCATACGGTGGGTAATTAATTGATTAAAATTGGTAAAGTTTAGATTACCTAAACAAGCCAAACTATTAAAAACGGATGATTTTTCATCCGTTTTTAATTTGCGTAAACGAATTGCAAATACGTATTTGGTGATTCGTTTTAAACCAAACAATCTTAATCGTCCGCGCTTAGGTTTGGTGGTTAGCAAAAAAACCGCTAAATTAGCCGTACATCGCAATTATATGAAACGCGTATTACGCGAATTGTTTAGGTTAAGTCAGCATCATTTGCCGTCGTTGGATTTGGTTGTGCAAGTACAAAAGAAATTTCAAAAGACCGAATTTAATCAAATAAGACAAGAGTTTGAGAAATTAGCGCAGAAGTTAATCGAAAAACATAATTAATAAACAATGCCAAAAATAAAACATAATTTTTTATTTAAATGTAATGTTTTGCTGCAAATATGACCCGTATTTTAGTTGCCCTTATTCGTTTGTATCAAATCGCCTTAAGTCCTTTTTTTGGTCTGCAATGCCGATTTAACCCAACTTGCTCGCATTACGCGATAGAGAGCATTCAAAAACACGGTGCTTGGCGCGGTTTAGGTTTAACATTAAAACGCTTATCACGTTGCCATCCTTGGCATGCTGGCGGTAGCGACCCAGTACCTTAATATTTATTCACAAGATTTGATAAATAAATGAATAAATGCTTTGTTAACAGAACAGATTATAGAAAAAGTTTATAGAACCCATGGATACACGCCGCTTAATTTTATTTGTTATTTTCTCTTTCTCCGTTTTAATGTTGTGGGATGCATGGCAACAAAAAACTAACCCAGTTATTAGCACGCCAACTACGGCGCAAACAGCCACCACAGGTGCGCCAGCGCTAGCTAGTGGCGGAACGGCTAGCGATGTACAATCAACAGTAAACGATGGCAGTTTTAAATTAGCCAACGGACAACGCATTAACGTTAAAACCGATTTATTTGAAGCAGATATCGATAAAGAAGTCAAAAACGGTAATTTTGTGCTGATGGATGACACCTTTAAGCCAATGTTCTATGTGGCGCAATCGGGCTTAATGGGTGCCGATTTGCCGAATCATAAATCGCAATTCACCAGTGCAGCAAACAGCTATACATTAATGGATGGCGCTGCTAGCCAAGAAGTAAGCCTTTCTTGGGTAGGTAACGGCATCACGGTAAATAAAATTTACACGTTCCATCGCGGTAGCTACGTAATTGATGTGCGTTATCAAATCAATAACGGTAGCGCTGCCGCCATCACCCCTTCAGCCTATTACCAAATTGTGCACGACAGCGAATCAAACCAAGGTTCTGCCATGATGCCAACCTTTACAGGTGGCGCTTATTTTACGGATGCTGATAAGTTTAAAAAGATTAAATTTGGCGATATGGCTGATCAGAATTTATCTAAAACTACTAAAGATGGTTGGATTGGATTGATTCAGCATTATTTTGCTAGTGCGTGGATTCCGAAAACAGGTGTAGAGCGCGAGTTTTATACTAAAAAACTATCAGATAATATTTATGCAATGGGTGTTGTAACACCTAACGCACCTATAGCAGCGGGTGCAAGTGCCGAAGTTGGTGCGCAATTGTTTGCAGGGCCACAAACCGAAGAAGAACTTGTTAAAGCAGCACCAGGCCTTGAATATACGGTTGATTATGGCTGGTTAACCGTGATTGCTAAACCATTGTTTTGGGTGCTATCAAAAATTTATAGTGTTGTGCACAACTGGGGTGTGGCCATTATTTTACTCACCGTGTTAATTAAAGCGGCGTTCTTCCCATTATCTGCCGCTAGTTACAAATCAATGGCGCAGATGCGTGAATTGGCGCCACGTTTGCAAAGCATGAAAGAAAAATTCGGTGACGACAAACAAAAAATGCAGCAAGCTATGCTGGAAATGTACCGCACCGAAAAAATTAACCCGATGGGCGGATGCTTGCCAATTATTGTGCAAATCCCTGTTTTCATTGCACTTTATTGGGTGTTGTTAGGCTCTGTTGAGTTGCGTCATGCGCCATTTTTTGGTTGGATTCAAGATTTATCAGCAACAGACCCATGGTTTATCTTGCCAATCTTAATGGGCGCGACCATGATTATTCAAACCTATTTAAATCCTGCACCAACAGACCCTATTCAAGCGAAAGTGATGAAAATCATGCCAGTGGTATTCAGCGTGTTCTTCTTCTTCTTCCCTGCTGGTTTAGTTTTGTATTGGTTGGTAAATAATATCCTATCAATTGCGCAACAATGGTATGTGAACAAAACCATTCACGCTGCCGCGTTAGCCAAAAAAGGCGTAACAAAAAGCTAGATTCTAATGATAGATAGTAAAGACACGATTGCTGCCATTGCCACCGCCAGCGGTGCTGGCGGCATTGGTGTTGTAAGAGTTTCAGGTGGCTTAAGCCAATCTATCGCAGCCAATATTTTGGGCGCATGCCCTGCCCCACGCCATGCGGCGTACTTACCATTTTACGATGCTAATCATCAACTAATAGATCGCGGCATTGCGATTTATTATCAAAATCCGCATTCATATACAGGCGAGGATGTTTTAGAGCTGCAAGCACACGGCGGCACAGCTTTGATGCAGCTCTTGCTGGCGCGTTGCATTGAGTTGGGTGCTCGACAGGCAGAGCCAGGCGAATTCACTAAGCGCGCTTATCTCAACGACAAAATCGACTTAGCCCAAGCCGAAGCGGTTGCCGATTTAATTAACGCGACAACGACTGAAGCTGCAAAAAGCGCGATGCGCTCACTATCCGGCGAGTTTTCAAACAGTATTAATCAAGTATTGGCTAAGCTAATTAACTTACGCATGTATGTAGAAGCTTGTTTAGATTTTCCTGAAGAAGAAATTGATTTTATAACCCAAGGCAAAGTGGTAGAAAAATTAGCGGCTATTGTGTTGGAATTAAAAACCGTATTTGCAAAAGCCAAACAAGGCAGTCTTTTACGTGAAGGCATGCACATCGTCTTGGTTGGCCAGCCCAATGTTGGAAAATCCAGCTTAATGAATCAATTAAGTGGTGAAGAGGTGGCAATTGTGACACCAATTGCGGGAACAACCCGCGACTCTATCAAAAGTTTTATACAAATCAACGGTTTACCGCTGCATATTATTGATACGGCAGGTTTGCGCGACACTGAAGATGAAGTAGAAAAAATCGGCATTGCCCGAACTTATCAAGCGCTACAAAACGCGCAGGTGGCATTATTATTGGTAGATGCAGCCCATGGTATTGGCGAAACTGAAAAAATCGTTTTAAACCGCTTGCCGCAAGGAATCAGCAAAATTTGGGTACATAATAAAATAGATGCCAGTAGTGACAGCGCAAAAATCACCCAAATTGTTGATGAAACGCATATTTATCTGTCTGCCAAAACGGGTGAAGGTATCGATTTATTAAAGCAGCATTTGCTGCAAATTGCGGGTTATCAACAAAATGCCGAAGGCATTTTTATGGCACGCGCCAGACATTTGAGTGCCTTGATTGAAGTAGATCGTCACTTAACAATTGCATCAGTACAAATTAATGCGGCAGAGTTAGTGGCAGAAGAATTGAAGTTGGCGCAAGAATTTTTAAGTAGTATTACAGGTGAGTTTACGCCAGATGATTTATTAGGCGAAATTTTTAGCAAATTTTGTATTGGCAAGTAAAGTAAAAGCAAACAAAAAAGGCGCGTTAAGCGCCTTTTTTAATGCAGAAAACAATTAATTACTTAACAAAATTACCTAACAAGTTGTACTTTTCGGCTAATAGATAATAGAAAACCAAGCGTGACTTCATGCGGTCTTCTTTCATTTTCGCACATACTTCTTCAATAGCCGCATCTAATGCCGCATCGCCATGCGTTAAACCCAATTTCTTCTTTAAAAAGTTCTCACGTACGGTCGCTTTTTCGGCCGCATCACCGCAAGAAACGTTGCGTGAATCTTGTTTTGATAACACTAAAGCATAGGTTTTTGCCATGCCCTGCAAAGCACCTTCGTGTACAGATGAGGTGTATTTTGCCAGCGCATCTTTATATTCTTGAATATCGGCCATCGTCTTTTCTCCTGAACTAATGAATCATTAAATTTTTAGTTGTGCTACATAGGCTATTACATTTTAAAGGCACCACAATTGATAATACGTTATTAGCATTACACATTTGCTATCACCACTATAGGCGCGTATTCACCCATCCGTCAATACTTTGCCATGTAAACATTGGTGGTGTTTCACGTGAAACATGTGTTAATAAGTTTGCATCAGGTTAAATTAATAATTGCTTTCTATAGTTTAAACAGGGCGTTGTACAAAATTGTTTCACGTGAAACAACAGGATAAATAACGTATACCTCTGTTTTTAAATGACTTAACAGTCTCTTTGCAGTAAAATCTCTTTCTTTGTTGAATAATTAAGTGTAAATCAATGCAATTCCCAGATATTTTTGATGTAATTGTGGTGGGTGGTGGTCATGCGGGCACAGAGGCTGCAATGGCAGCGGCGCGCATGGGGCAAAAAACGCTTTTATTAAGCCACAACATTGAAACGCTTGGTCAAATGTCTTGCAACCCCAGCATTGGCGGCATTGGTAAGGGTCATTTGGTGAAAGAGATTGATGCGCTTGGTGGGGTAATGGCGCAAGCGACGGATATTGGTGGCATTCAGTTTCGTATCTTAAATTCATCCAAAGGCCCTGCCGTACGCGCTACACGTGCGCAGGCTGACCGCATTTTATATAAAGCGGCAGTGCGTTACAAATTAGAAAATCAACCCAATTTGTGGTTGTTTCAACAAGCGGTAGATGACATTATTTTAGACGGTGACCGCGCTGCAGGCGTGGTGACGCAGATTGGTTTACGCTTTAATTCTAAAAGTGTGGTGTTAACCGCTGGTACGTTTTTAGGCGGCTTGATTCATGTTGGCTTGCAAAACTACAGCGCAGGTCGCGCGGGCGATCCTCCTGCAATTTCATTGGCCGCACGTTTACGCGAAATTGGTTTGCCAGCAGGCCGATTAAAAACAGGTACGCCACCGCGCATTGATGGCCGCACCATTGATTATTCTGTGATGCTGGAACAGCCAGGCGATAATCCTGCCCCAGTATTTTCCTTTATGGGCAATGTGGCGCAACATCCGCAACAAGTGCCATGCTGGATTACACATACTAATGAGCGCACACATGACATTATTCGCAGTGGTTTAGATCGCTCACCCATGTATACAGGCGTGATTGAGGGTGTTGGCCCACGTTATTGCCCAAGTGTGGAAGATAAAATCCATCGCTTTGCCGATAAAGAGTCGCATCAATTATTTTTAGAGCCAGAAGGCTTAACTACTAATGAAATTTACCCAAATGGTATTTCCACCAGTTTGCCGTTTGATATCCAACTTGCACTAGTTCGCTCAATTAAAGGTTTAGAAAACGCGCATATTTTGCGACCTGGTTACGCTATTGAGTACGATTATTATGATCCACGCAGTTTGAAATCCAGTTTGGAAACCAAAAGCGTGCAAGGTCTGTTTTTTGCAGGACAAATCAACGGCACAACTGGTTACGAAGAAGCTGCGGCACAAGGTTTGTTGGCGGGTGCAAATGCGGCTTTGTATGTGCAAGGCAAAGAGTCTTGGTGCCCTGCCCGCGATGAGGCGTATTTGGGTGTGTTGGTGGACGATTTAATTACCACTGGCGTCACTGAGCCGTACCGTATGTTTACCAGTCGTGCAGAATATAGGCTTCAATTGCGCGAAGATAATGCTGATATGCGTTTAACCGCCAAAGGCCGCGAGTTAGGGTTGGTGGATGATGCGCGTTGGGCAGCTTTTGAGAAAAAATTGGAAGCGGTTTCGCGCGAACAAGAGCGCTTGAAAAAGACTTTCGTTCAAGTGGCGGTTGATGATGTTTCACGTGGAACACAGAGCGCGATTTTAGGTAAACCCTTGGAGCACGAATATAGCTTGTTTGAATTATTGCGTCGCCCAGAAGTGAGTTATGAGGGTATGTTGAGTTTGGGTGAATTAGGCATGGGTGAGCTTGATGATGCTGTGCGCGAACAAGTGGAAATTGCCGCAAAATATCAAGGCTATATTGATCGCCAAAAAGACGAGATTGCCAAACAAAAAGGCAGTGAAAATATTAAGTTGGCGGATGTGGATTATGCTGATGTGCACGGTTTAAGTATTGAAGCGCGCCAAAAATTGAACCAACACAAACCAGAAACAATCGGCCAAGCAGGCCGTATTTCGGGCATTACGCCAGCGACTATCTCATTATTATTGGTGTATTTGAAACGCAAACATAAAAAACAGGCCAGCCAAAACACTATTAGCCCAAACGCAAATTCTGATACGCAAGCGGCATGAGTCAGGCGGCATTATTAGCGCAAGGTATTGCCAGCATGGGTTTGGCGGTTTCAGACGAAGCGCAGCAAAAGTTGCTAGCCTATTTAAGCTTGCTGCAAAAATGGAACAAAGTATACAACTTGACTGCAGTGCGTGACCCGCTAGAAATGGTGACTTTGCATTTGCTGGATAGCTTAAGTGTATTGCCGTTTGTAAACAGTAAAAATATTTTAGATGTGGGCAGCGGCGGCGGGCTACCAGGTATTGTTCTGGCTATATGTAAGCCTGAGCTGGAAGTAACCACCATTGATACTGTGCAAAAAAAAGTGATTTTTATGCGCCAAGTAAAGGGTGAACTGGGTTTGGATAACTTAACACCAGTGCATGCGCGGGTAGAAAATTTTAAGCCTGATGCGCCTTTTGAGGCGGTGATTTCGCGGGCGTTTTCAGAAATTAGTTTGTTTCTGCAATTAACCAAACATGTAATTGCAGAAAATGGGCATTGGCTGGCGATGAAAGGTGTAATGCCCACGGATGAATTAGCTGGCTTGCCACTGGCGCCTGCGCAAGTGATTGCCTTGAAAGTGGCAGGTTTAGATGCTGAGCGGCATTTGCTTATTTTTAATAATCAATACTTAAAAGCTTTAAAGAATAATTAATGAAAATATTAGCGATTACCAATCAAAAAGGCGGCGTGGGTAAAACTACAACTTGCGTTAATCTAGCGGCCAGTTTGGCTGGCCAGCATAAAAAAGTTTTGTTGGTAGATTTAGACCCGCAAGGCAATGCCAGTACAGGAAGTGGCGTTGATAAAGCACATCTTAAATACAGTATTTATCATGTATTAATCGGTGAAAAAACTTTAAAAGAAGTGATTGTTAAAAGCGAAAAAGGCGGTTTTGATATTGCGCCATCTAATCGCGAGTTGGCAGGTGCAGAAGTTGAGCTGGTGAATGAGCTAGCGCGTGAAACGCGCTTGAAGCAGGCGCTGGCAAAAGTAAGCGATTACGATTATGTATTATTAGATTGCCCCCCTGCCCTCAATTTGGTGACGGTAAATGCTTTAACAGCCGCTGATACAGTGATGATTCCCATGCAGTGCGAATATTATGCCTTAGAAGGCTTATCTGATTTGGTGAATACCATTAAAAAAGTACGCGCGCATTTAAACCCAAAATTAGAGATTGAAAAGTATCGGCGCAGTTAGTCAGCCATTTTGGCGATAAAGTGTATAAAACAGTGATACCGCGCAATATAAGGTTAGCAGAAGCACCTAGCTACGGGTTGCCAGTGTTGGTATATGACAAGTCTTCTAAAGGTGCAGTGGCTTATTTGGAGTTGGCCGCCGAAATTATTAATAAAAATCCGCAATTAGCAGGGGCAAGCATTCAAAATGGTTAAATTAAAAGGTTTAGGGCGTGGCTTAGATGCATTGCTGGCAAATGATGACGAGTTAGCGCAAGGCGATGCGCTGATGACGTTGCGCGTGAATCAGCTACAACCTGGTAAATATCAGCCCCGCTCTTATATGGATGACGCCGCGCTGCAAACCTTGGCAGAATCGATTAGCAGCCAGGGTATTATGCAGCCGATTTTAGTCAGAAATATTGGCCAAGAAAATGGTACAGACAAATATGAGATTATTGCCGGTGAGCGCCGCTGGCGCGCTTCGCAACTAGCAGGATTGGCAGAAGTACCCGTATTGGTGCGTGAAATCGCCGATGAAGCGGCGCTGGCGATGGCCTTGATTGAGAATATTCAGCGCGAAAATCTCAATCCATTAGAAGAAGCGCAAGGCATTAAGCGCTTAATTGATGAATTTGCGATGACGCACGAAAAAGCGGCCAGGGCGGTTGGTCGTTCACGCGCGGCAGTGTCTAATTTGTTACGCCTTTTATCTTTGTCGTCACCAGTGCAAGAAATGCTAATGCATAATAGGCTGGATATGGGTCATGCCAGAGCGCTGATTGGCTTAGAGGCAGCGCAACAAATTATGTTAGCCAATAAAATTGTGCAGCAGGATTTATCCGTGCGCGATGTTGAAAATTTGGTCAAAAAATTAGCGCAAACTAGCGCGCCAGCAACACATAAAACCACTGTGAATCATGACGTTTTAGCCCTGCAAAACACATTAAGTGAAAAAATCGGTGCCAGTGTAAATATTTCGGCCAAACAAAACGGTTCTGGCATGCTAAAAATTAGTTATGCTAATTTAGATCAGTTAGATGACATTATTCGTAAAATAACGCGCTAAGTGTTTCATTTTGCGCGAAACTTGTTGTAATACTTGTACTTAGCACTTGACTAAAAACGCGTAATAATTCAAAATCGCGGACTTTGCTGATGAGCTCATTTCAATCAAAATGAAATGACAAGAAAACCGAAATGACAGAAGAGCAAAAATCACAGTCAGGCTTAGCAACAAGCACTATAGATTCAAATAAAGTATTTAATAAAATGTTGCAAATGCAGGTAATTGCAACGTTGGCTGTGGCAGTAATTGTAGCGATCTTTTCGGGCGCTCACGCAGGTTTTTCAGCCATTGCAGGTGGTTTATCGGTGGCAATAGGCGCGTTTTTTGCCTCTAAAATTGCACAGCGAAGTAGTAAACAAGCCGCAACAGTGCTGGTTAATTTGCTTAAAGCAGAAGCCTTGAAAATTGTGATTATTGTTGTGCTGCTGTTTATTACGTTTAAGGTTTACAAACAATTAGTGCCATTTGCGCTAATTGCTGGATTAGCGGCATCCGCTTTGTTTTCTGGTGCTGCGATGAGCAAGTTAGATAAAACAGAATTAGAAATATAAGCTCAAGCGATTAAATTAAGTAACAAGCTGAGTAAGTTATAAAAAAATTAAGTTTTTTGAATTTAAACCAAATAATTTTTAATTAAACGCCTTTTAAATTTAGGCAATTCGGATTGATATGGCTACAGAACACGCAGAACACGCACTCACCCCGTCACAGTATATTTCGCATCATTTAAGTTTTAATGCGCAATCGGTTGGCAATGGTAGTTTTTGGACATTGCATATCGATACTTTGATTATGTCGATAATCCTGGGTTTAGTCGTCATGGGTTTGGTGTGGTATTGAATTGGTTTTTGGTTTTGTGGATGACCAAGTTAAGAATATTTTCCACGGCAACCGTCATAGCTTTATTGCACCAACAGCGCTGACGGTTTTTTTATGGGTGTTCGCAATGAACGCCATGGATTTCTTGCCGGTTGATATTTTTGCTAAATTTATGCACGCAATTGGCGTAGATACTTGGCGCGCAGTACCAACTTCAGACATCAACACCACTTTCGCTCTAGCTTTATCGGTATGGATTTTAATGATTTTCTTCTCAATCAAAGTTAAAGGCTTTGGTGGCTGGATTCATGAATTGTTCTACTCACCTTTCGGCACCAAATTCTGGGTATTGCCGCTGAACTTCTTATTCAACTTAATCGAATACGTTTCAAAACCACTTTCACATTCATTGCGTCTTTTCGGCAATATGTATGCAGGCGAAGTGATTTTCTTACTATTAGGTATGTGGGCGGCCACAGGATTATCTGGCACCATATTCGGCTCAATTTTAGGCGCTGGCTGGTCGATTTTCCATATTTTAATCGTGGCATTGCAAGCATTTATTTTTATGATGTTAACGGTTGTTTATTTAGCCATGGCTCATGAGTCACATTAAGTAAAGAGTAGATTTGTAGTATTGGTTTTAGTTGTTTTTTTAGTAAGTAGTTTCGATAAGTAGTTTTAGATTCAGTTTAATTTTTGAGAGGGTAATAAAATGGAAGCATTAGCATTGATTCAAGCCTACACAGGCGTTGGTATTGGTTTAATTATTGGTCTAGGCGCTG
>LNFM01017471.1_pt1 | contig 10374 bp, 12 predicted proteins | sample 596031 | NCBI WGS metagenome assembly LNFM01 (sample SAMN04254537, study PRJNA301005) | activated carbon metagenome | isolation source: dual media filters at the Ann Arbor, Michigan drinking water treatment plant | place: USA: Ann Arbor | reverse complement strand
GCCTTCGCCTTCTCCGCTTTCTTGATCAGTTCATCGATCCGCTGCCTGGTCACGTCGCAGAGCGCCAGCTGCAAATCCATCTCATTGGCGTCCAAATCCCGCTTCTTGGAGAGTTTGCGGAGCCGGTCGAGTTGCTGCGGCACCCGGCGCAGGACTTTCTTCAAAAAGTCCTCGCTGAAGTACCAGTCCCACATTTCGAGATTGATGTCTTTTTGGATGACGGTATGGCCGGCCTGACGGAGGACGGCGGTGAGGGAAGGAAGGCTCAGATAGGGTTCGGAGGGAAACCAATCCGGCGGGAAGATCAGCATGACCTTCATCTTCCGGCCGCTGGAAGCTTCGAAACTCTGTCGATTCAGGAGAATCAGCTCTTTAGAGGCGCGTTCACCCTTCGAGTACTCAATGCGCATGAAGGAGACTCCTCGTCTATCGCACCGGCATTCAGAAATTGAAAGAATGCCAACGGGTTAGCTATAGGAGGACACATTGTAAGGGGGCCAAAGATTGATATGCAAGAGCGGGGGGACGGAGCGGCCAGATAGTCCTTTGTGCTCACTGAGGCCCCACGGGGAAGCGGTGGTCCCTTAATGCGCGCAGTGAAGGACTATCTGACTACTAGTTCAAAAGAGGAAAAAATAGGTGTGATGGATCAAAGCGGCTTTGACTGGCCGGAAGGCTGGGCCTGAAGACTGATCATGCTCACCCAACATGACGAGGAGGTCAAAGCAGGAAAACTCGTTCTGAAGGCTCGTTTTAAAGGAACAGATTAATTGAACGCAGAGACCCAGAAAATGTTCATCAACCTTTTTCATCCCCATTAGAATGTAATGATTACTGTGAGCTTGAGTCCAAATTAAGCACAGTCGCTCATGCGGAAATTATTAGCAACATGATTACAAATGTCATGAACTCCGGCAATGAGAGCGGATGGCTTCCCCTATTTTGCCAATCGCTCCAAACGTCTTAACGAATTGAGATGCTTAGCGGCCTGCCTCGTAATTGGATTATCGGAGCCAAGCTTGTCTTCATATATCAGCCACGCACGCTGAGTATAGAGTAGAGCCCCATCCAGGTCCCCCTTGTCCTTCAAAATCTGGCCAATATTATTGGCAACGGTCGCAACGGCTAGAGAATTAGGCCCGTAGGCGGACTCATTTATTTTGAGAGCCCGCCCCGTTTCGCGTAGGGCACCACCCAAGTCCCCTTTGGCATGCAGAATAAGGCCGATACTGTTGAGTCCGTCGGCCACGGTGGGATGATTAGGCCCATATACAGCTTCATCAATCGTCACTGCCCGATCAAGATAGCGCCGGGCGGAATCCAGTTCCCGCTGAGAGAATAGAATCTTCCCGAGATTGGCGAGATCGATGGCCACCACGGAATGGTTAGGGCCGTAGATGGCCTCATCGATCTTCAATGCCCGCTCGACATAGACCTGGGCACGCTTCAGATCTCCCTTGGCGCGTAAAACCTCCTCTCTGTTGTTAGTGACAGTGGCAATCGTCAGATCTCCCTTAGCGCGTAAGATCTCTCCGATGTTGTTAGCAACTGTAGCTACCGCTGGATGGTTGAGGCCGAAGACGGACTCCATAATCTTCAGTGCACGATTGCTGTACCGTAAGGCTCCATCCCAGTCCCCCTTGACCCGGTAAATTTGGCCGATATTGCTCAAATTGATGGCAACGTCGGGGTGGTTGGACCCGTGACAAGCTTCAGCACTTTTCAAAGCCATTTCAGCATAGCGCAGAGCCCCATCCAAGTCCCCTTTGGCCAGCAAAATCTGGCCGATGTTGTTGTAAACAGTCTCAACAGCGGGAGCATTTGGCCCGTAGACAGACTCATATATCTTCAGACCTCGCTCGGTTTCACGTAGGGCACCATCCAAATCCCCCTCTGCCTGATGAATCACGCCCATATTGATCAGATCGGTGGCAACGTCAGGATGACTCTGACCGAAGGTATTCTGATCCATCACTAGAGCCCGCGCCATGTAACTTAGGGCGCCCTTGAAGTCATCTTTGGCGAGAAGTACTCGCGCCAATTGTCTACTCAAAGCCGTTTCTACTTTCTGATTTTTCTCCTGAGCCGATAAATTCAACCCTTCACGTAACACTTTTTCGGCCTTATCAAGGTCAGGCAACTCGAATAGAGCACGGCCTAACCCGAGATAGAAGTCCGGCAGATTAACTATAGCGAGCGCCTGCTCGAAATGTGGAATGGCCTCAGAAAACCGGTACTGCCGAGAGAACTCATACCCTTTATTATATGCTGCCTCTGCCTCCGAACCCTTGACCAAGAGTCGTTTCTTGATCTCGCTTTCCACCACCTTCGGCTCTCTGAGCGGTGCTTCCCTTGAGCGACGCTCTAACGAATCCAGTCTTTCCAGGATAGTGGTGGTCATCGTACCCTGGCCACGTAATACTTGTTCCGTCCCACCCTGGATGTCCTTCCGGAGTGGATCGATCGCATGTTCAACTACTGCTGTAATGCGTTCCATCAGAAGGTCTTGGTGACTGAGACTGGCAAACCGGCGTAAGTTCCCAAGGTAACGGTCTAGAAGACTCTTCAAACGCTGCTCATCTGCCCGTTGCTCGTGTGCGATAAGCTCCTCAATCCGCTTGAGTTCAACAGCATCCTGCTTCAGGCGAGGGTAGATTTGATTTACCCCCTCTGCATACTCCTTCTTGGTAATCGCACAGCTGTTGTATCCGGCCACCAGGCCTTTCAGAAATTCATTCCACTGCTGGGTAGCGGTAGCGGCGGTTTGCAAAGTCTTAGGCTCAATCGAAAGTCGAATACCAAATGCACTGAGGCTATTCAGAGTCGTCATGAACGATGCACCCTGGTAATCTAGCTTGACCTCCTTGATGCTAATTTCTATATGAGTGCCGTCTGGGCAGGAAATTTTCTTGGCGGCAAAGACCTCTGCCGAAAACGAGAACGCGTAGATAATACTGCCGATGAAAAGAATGACCTTACAAAGGGTGCATGGCGGATCAAGAACAGTGTGCACCATTGATCTATTCCACCATCCGTTGTGAAAGCACAACAAACTGATGAATGAGATCCTCGAGCTGGGTTCGATCTGCCTCAGCGAAGGTGGGTTTCCCAGCCAGCTGATCGATCTGACGGGATAAATTGTCCAATACCTGGAACTGAGTCAGATACCTGCCATACTGAGATTTCGTGATGGCACAGGCATTGAAACCAGCCACGAGTGATTTCCGAAATTCACTGGCCTGCTGAAGTGCCTCGGAGAGGTCTAGGAGAAGGGTCGGACCCGCTTTGCCCGATAATCTAAATCTGTCACTGATTTGCGCTTCAAGTTGATACGAGTATGCGGAATACTGAGTCATAAAATCTCGGAGATCTATTGTTTGCCGGCGACCATCCTCGCACTCAATTGACCTCGCGGATACGAGATATAAATCCCTGCCCACTAAGACCAAGAACACTACAATGATGGCTCCAAGGATAAAGATCCATACGCTCTTCGCATATCGTGTCAAAATGCACCTCTGAGCTAACCGCGGAGCAGCACGACTAAAATGTGAGTTTGCGCGAACCTAAGCCTTTACTGCTTAGCAAGTGAAAGCATACGCCGGAGGGCCCAACAAATCGAGATGTGGGGATAAGAAAAGGGAAGAAGAAAAAGGGACATGCCACTTTTCTAGCGGCTTCCTCGGCCTCCCCCGCTGCCGCATTGTCGATTCCAAGCCCAACGTCGCCGCGATTTTTGCTTGCCAGTCTTCTCTTCCGAATGGCTGCCGCCGACTCACGCAGGTCCGCAACGTGACCAGGTCATAATGAAACAGCGGGTTGGAATCACGAATCATTATCCTGCGCACGACAGTCTGGAGCCTCTTCACTCCTACCAGCTCCCCACCCATAGACCAATGTCACATGAGACAAGAAAGGGGGACAGGCTACTTTTCTAGCAGCTTCCTCGGCCTCCCCCGCTGCCGCATCGTCGATTCCAATCCCAGCGTCGACGCAAACTTGGTTTGGTGTGGGAAACAACAAAGAATGAGGGTCAGGTCTTGCAATCCAACACCCCCAGCAGACGCCACGCCCTCTGGCCACAGTTTCCCGCGCGTACCTTTAATATAGGCTCTTAACCTCGCCATAGACCCGACCGCCTCAAAAATGTAGGATGCGCCCGTTCTCTGCTCCCATGACGAAACGGGATGACCTTGTCGGCGTGCAGGCGGAAGAGAACTCAGGAACTCCATGGCAGAGAGAAGCAGCGTTAAAGCACATTTGACAACTACACCGATAGAACGAATGCAGAAGACTATAGGGTTATTGCTGGCGATATTCGTCTGCGGACTTGAGACGGGTTGTACTGGGATAGACGGCGAAAGCATTGAAATCGTGTCCGCGCAACAAGACATCTCCTCGGAAACCAACTTCGAGAAACTTCTTACTGACGAGCTAGAGTCCGTATTGACGAAAATGGAATTTGCGTGCAACCCTCAACAACGTTATCTCCATAAGGAAGCGATTCTTTACTGCTATGGACCTTTAGAAAATAGTTTTGGCGGATACCAAAGTCGTCGTGATTCAGTTTTCGTATATAAGAAGTCTGAGGCCCTTCCGAATAGCACTGTGAACGTCGAGACAACATATGGAACAATTTTCCCCTGGATGCCATCCGCACATGGATTCAGAAAACTAAGCAGCAAAGTTCACACCGTGATTGACCGAGCCAAGGGAAACAGAAAGTTGATTAGTCGATATACAGGAGGCAGATATCAAGGCCAGCCTGGAAAGAGCCCTCTTCCCTAGAGACTAACAAGAATCGGTGTCAGGTCTTGCAACCCAACACCCCCAGCAGACGCCACACCCTCCGGCCGCATTTCCCGGCGCGTGTCGTTCCGACGCCTTTACCTTTCCCCTTCACAACACAGACCGATGGACCAGGCGGTCGTGAAAGAGTAGAGTGACCCATGGCTTTCTGCTAGGCATCGAGGCGCAGGAGCAACGATGACACAAAAAGACGGTGGTTCTTCTGCCCGTTCTGCGTTTTTTCTGCTCATCCCGGTTCTCTTTCTGCTCGGTTGGTTCTTGCTCCCCTCATTCGATCTGAGTCCAAGCCAAACCCGCGCCGCAGGCGGAGGTCAGACGAAGTTCCAGCGCATACCGACACAGTTTATCGCGGCGTTGGGCGATCCGGGTGCGACCTCCGGGAACGGCGCGCAATCGTGGGGTCTGTGGCCTCTGGACCCGGGTCCTCGGGGCGTCGAGCTGACCAGCTATCAACAGTTGAAGGATGCAGGTGGAGTGGCCCCGGCGCGCTGGAAATTCGACAGCTCGAACTGGTGGCTGGAGGAACACGGCTTGATCATGGAGCAGCCGATCTTTCCGCTCCCTCCCGGCAAATACATGGTCACGGGCCGCCGCGACGTGACAGCTGTGCTGACCATCCATCCCGCCGACAGGAATGGCGACAGTCGCTGGGAGCTCGATAAAGGCGCGACGCTCTACCACGTGACGCACCTGGCCTGCCGCTCCGCGCGCTATACGCCAACCGCGGCTGGTGGTTCGTGTTCGCCGGCCAACGTGCAGAAGACTGCGTTTCCAGTTGCGCCAGGGGGAGCGATGCCTCCGGTCGAGGGCTGCACAAAGCAGGACTATGCCGTTCTAATCGTGATCGGCATGGGCGTGGAAGACTAAAGACAAGAAAAATGGGGCCAGCTCAGGCTTCTTTTCTAGCGGCTTCCTCGGCCTCCCCCGCTGCCGCATCGTCGATTCCAAGCCCAGCGTCGCCGCAATCTTCGCTTGCCCCTATTCCCTTCCGAAGTGCTGCTGCCGATTCGCGCACGTCCGCAACGTGACCAGTTCATGATCAAACAGCGGTTGATCGATCTAAGCCGACGACGGTCGCACCCGCTCCCTCGATTCAGAACATGGCAGGCGTACCGGCAACTTGCCCGGGCAGAATCCGAGTCATGGTTCAGTAAGATCCGCGAAGTAGATACCCAGGCGCAAGAAAAAGTGGCCTGTCCATTTTTATTCCTCTACCGGCGAGAGATTCGAAATAGCCGGCCCATTGACTACGTTCCCGGACTTGTCGAATCGTGATCCATGGCAAGGACAGTCCCACGTTTTTTCTGAATGGTTCCACGCCACGATGCCTCCCAAATGAGGACATACGGCGGACCGTTCGTGCAACTCACCGCCATTATCGCAATACACGGCGATCTTCTGCAGGCCGCGGCGGACCACAGCGCCGGAGCCTGCAGGGATTAACAGCTCTTTCTCGACGTCGCCCGGGGTGACCCAATCGGCATACTGCGCGGCCATGTTGAGCGTTTCCTTAGCAAAGGTGTTCAGCGCGCCGAGCGTCTTGCGGGATGGCTCATACAACGTCGCCCAGGGATGGTCACGACCCTGGATGAGGTCGGTGAGCAACATCCCGGCGATGGTTCCATGCGTCATCCCATTGCCGGAATCGCCGGTCGCAATATAGACATTCGGCTGATCCATCGGATTTCGACCGATAAAGGCCAGGCCATCGACCGGCTGCATGACCTGTCCGGACCACCGGAATTCGATGTTCGTCATCATGGGAAAGCGGGCTCGTGCCCATTCCTCCAACTTCGCATAGCGGACCTCTGCATCATCGGCCTGCCCGGTCTTATGATCCTCGCCACCCACAATTAAAACCTCGCTCGCTGCCGATGATGAGCGGGATAGACGTACGTAGTGGTAGGGATCCTGCGTATCCCAATAGAGTCCTTTGCCAATTGAGCCGGCCGGCACGGGCGCTCCGATCACGAAGGTCCGATACGCGGCTTGTTTGGTATGAATGGCCAGGAGGTCGTTGACGGGTGTATTGGTCGCCACCACCACCGCCTCTGATGTGACGGTTCGGCCATCCCGGGTTTCGACGCGGGCCGGGTCGCCTCCTTCGATTTTTGCCGCATGCGCCCCCGTATAGATGCGCCCCCCATCCCTGATAATCGCCTGCGCAACCGCCGCTAAATACTTCAAGGGATGAAATTGCGCTTGTCGGGTAAAACACAGTGTCCGGCCTGTATCGAACGACGCGATGGGCGCGCGCGCTACCATATGGATGTCGGTGAGGCCTGCGCGCTGTGCTGCGTCCATTTCCCTATCGAGGATTTCGGTGGACTCTCCCTCCGGCACGAACAGGTATCCATTCAGACGCTCAAAGTCACAATCGATCTTTTCTTCGCGGACGATTCGTTCAATTTGGCTGATGGCTGCCGAGTGGCTTGCGGCCGCCAGCCGAGCTCCTTTTTCTCCATGCCACCGCTCAAGATCTACATAGCGGTGATCCAACGCAGTTCCGAGATGGGCCGTGGTCCGTTCGGTTTCACCGGACACAATCGGGCCATCGTCCAACACGATGACGGATTTCCCGGCGCGTCCTAACAAATACGCTGTAGTCAATCCGGCGATGCCCGCTCCGACGATGCAGACCTGAGCCTGCTCATTGGTGAGCAACTGAGAAAAACCGGGCAACTTGGCAGTTGCCATCCACAGTGAACTGCTTTCTCCCGCGTGGTTTTTCATATGCTTCCCCTCATGTGACGCAGCTGGATTTCTACCGCTCTCACAGCACCAGATGACTTCTCGACTTTCGCCGAAAGGATCTACTGCCCCGATAGCATACCTTCGCATAGATATATGGTCCCCGGTCTGTGCAAACCGATACACTTTGAGAGGTACCGCGGTGGCTGAGGAGATTAGAAACGAGGAACGGGAACAGGTTGAAACCAAGAAAAGGGGACAGGCTACTTTTCTGACAGCTTCGCGGGCCGTCCTCGCACCCTGAGCGTCGATTCCAACCCCAGCGTCGCCACATTGATTACTTGCCAGTCTTCCCTTCCGAATGGCTGCTGCCGAAGACGGCCGCCACTCGTTCCCTCTATTCAGAACATGGCAGGCGTCCTCAGCCACTTGTCCTCGTGGAACTCGAGGCATGGATCAGTACGGTCCGCGAAGCAGATACTAAGGCGCAAGAATAAGTAGCCTCTACCCTTTTTCTTTGCCTCAAGGCTTGCTGCCCTGGGGCAAGAAACCTGTATAGTAAGCCGTTCACCAAAATCACATCGTCGGAGGGAATTTCTGGTGTTTGCGCTCGTCGTGGGCGTCATCGCCAAAGTGCTGATGCCCGGAAAGGATCCGGGTCAGTTGATCGGGACGACGGTGATCGGGATCGGAGGCGGCTTGATCGGCGGCTGCCTTGGAGGCCAAGTGGGTCTCAGCGGGGATTCCGATATCGTCGCGTTTGTCTTCGCAATCTTCGGGGCCTTTACTATACTGATGCTCTATCACTGGCTCGCTGCCTGAGGAATTACGAAGGGAAGAGCTGTCAGGAACCATTTCCCGGTGCGTGGCGGTCCGGCGTCTTCCTCGCTCGCCCAGCCCTTCACCGCTAATTCCTATCACAGAACCAGAACTCTAGACCTGCCCGTGTTGAAAACATACAATGTCCCAGTGTCTTCATTCCGTATGGCATCCCCAGCAGCCATACTGCGTCTTTCAAATGAACAGGACACGTCGAACGCAATGGAAATCAAGATTGTCCGTGAAGCCATTACCAAGGCTGAGCTCAACGGGATGGCGAAGCAACAGTTCGGCGATATAGTGAAAGCCGTCGTCGATGTGGACCAGCGCATTATGGCGATCGGGGAGAACTGCAATCGGACGAGGAGGCCATGCTTCTCGATCAGGGGTCAGTACAGAAGAACCTCTGGGGCATCAATCTCTGCCCAGAACAGCCGGCTACCGAATGGATCGAGTTTGACTCCATGATCAATGTGCGCCCCTCAGGCGGGAATCGTTCCCGAAACGTCGAACGGGCCGAGATCCGCGAGACCATCACCGTGATCGTCAATCGATTAGTCAGGGAGTAAGCGGCATGTCACACGTCCATGCGAATCTCGCGGCAGGCCGATGGCACACCTTGTCACTCATGGAACAGCTGGCATATGTCGGGAGTGATGTGGCCCGTGCGCATCGGTGGCAAGGGAAAGATCCGGGGCTTTCCGAAAAGGCGTTTATCCGCGCATTAGAACTGCTCGACCTGTCGATCGGGGATGTTCGCTGGAAAGGCCGCAGGAAAGAACTCACGCGTGTGCGCGAGATGCTCTGTGATGCGATGTGCGGAGGCTCCGCCTACAACAGCGATCTGGCCAGTCTGGACCGCTACTTCTTCCACTTCGCCGTGGCGGCGCGAGCCGGCCACTGAGAAGCCTCAACAATATCCAGTAGACATAGGCCATCGAAAGGTATAGCCGTTATGCCACTCGTCACCTGTGAATCGGTTGCAGAAAGACTCGGCGCCTATCTCCATCACGATTTGTCCTTGGCCGCTCTTGTGGACTGGGCGGAATCGGCGCCGATGGATAACGACTTCGACCCTGCCCACTTGACGACCATTCGAAATGCCATCGCCAGAATCGGTGCCGCAGATGTCCGCACATTCGGCCTTGCCTGGGAAGACTGCGAGCAACTCCTCTCCCAACTCGGTTACTCCGCTCAGGTCAATATCGTCGCCCGATAACCAGGTCTCTGCGGAGTAAGATCGGGGACATTCTGAATTTCTTATGAGTTGCAGAGCGGTGTTTGGTTATGTTCCCCCGCATGCAGCGCGTATTGCTCGCGCCACAATAAAAATCTCGCCGGCCTTTCAGTGGAAGGCAGTACTTCTTGGCTAGGCCGCAAACCGATCCTGCTGATCCCAGGCGAGATGCTCGAATTCGGCCTGATCCAGTTTGAGGTGCGCCAGAACCTTCTCGCCGATGGCACCCCACTCCGTTGAATCCTTCCCTTTCCGGAGGCGATGACAGATACAGTCCACCATCGCCAGGACCGCAATCACAGTCCGGATATTGTTCTCGGACGGGGTGAGCCTCTGCGCCGCCACGCTGAACAACTCGCGAGTCCGGTGATGATTGAGAATGATCGTGCCGATTTCTTCCGGGAGATGCCAATGCCGGCACATGAGCGCCCCCACGACCGCATGATCTGTTTTTAAGCGCGCATCCTCGAGGTCTGTCAGCGACTGCCCCGGACTCTTCGCCGCCTCCTGCAGCACCTCCGCATACTGCGGAAGGCGTTGCAGGAGAATCGGCATGCCGCAATCCCGAAAGAGCCCAAGCAAGTAGGCTTTGTCCGCCGACATGACGGGCACCTCACGCATCACGCTCGACAGGACCAGCGCCGTGTCGTTCGCATCGTCGAAGAAGCGGTCGATCCCCGCTTGATTGTTCCCCTGAAGTTCGCTCTTCATGGCCAGGGCGATTACGACGTTGACGACATTGGGCATCCCCAGCAACACCACTGCCTGGCGCACCGACTCAACCTTCTTCGGCAACCCGAACCACGGTGAGTTGATGG
>LNFM01016944.1_pt1 | contig 10375 bp, 8 predicted proteins | sample 596031 | NCBI WGS metagenome assembly LNFM01 (sample SAMN04254537, study PRJNA301005) | activated carbon metagenome | isolation source: dual media filters at the Ann Arbor, Michigan drinking water treatment plant | place: USA: Ann Arbor | reverse complement strand
CGGGCACGTTGGCGATCTCGTCCTTCCCCGATGGCTCGCCGACGCTCCTCGACTGGAAGAAGGACTCGAACACGATCGCCACCGCCGCCATCATCAACACGGGTGCGGGCGGCATCTCGGTCACGGCGCTCGACGTCACGAACACCGTGCCCGTCATCTCGCCCACGGCCAACTCCGTCAGCGGTCCGACACCGATGTTCTCGGTGCAGCCGGGCACGTCGTTGGCCGGCAAGGCTTCGTCGAAGGTCGGCGTCGCGCGAACCAAGATCGGCACCGTCGAGACCTACGTCATGATCGCCGGCACGGGACCGTCGGGCAGCTGCTCGGTCGTTGCCTCCCCCGGCGCCACGACGCCCATCACCGCCTGCCCGGGCCGCGTGGTCTCCGGCTACAACCTGGCAAGCGGAGAGTTGATGTGGTCGTTCGAGATGCGGTGCCCGCTGACGAGCGACATCACGGTCTTCGAGACGGATGACGCCGGGGAGGCGGGCTCGCCCGCGCTCGACGGCTTCGCGGACCGCGCGGTGTTCGCTGACGAATGCGGCTACGTCTACAAGGTCAACCCGGCGCAGAACGCGGTCACGGCTGCCAACCCGAATGGTTGGATCAGCAACACCGGGCTCGGCTCGATCGCGATCCCGAGCTCGGCCACGTCCAACAACGTGGCGCGCGTCGCGCTCTTCTCGACGATCGATTCGTCGGGTTCGCTCGCGGCGAGCCGCCCCATCACCGGTACGATCGGGGCGCGGGTTGATAGCACGAACGACGTGGTCCTCTACTTCGGGACCGGCGGTCTCGAGACCTACGATCCGAAGCTCACGAACCACTTCTACGCCGTGTACGCGAGGAACGGCGCGATCCGCAGCAAGCTCGTCGGCACGTGCAAGGCGACGACGCCGGTCCAGTGCGAGAAGTTCTACGGCGGCGTCGTCCTGACGCCGGACGAAGCCATCACCCAGCGCACGTATGACCCGCTAGTTGGTGGCGGGACGTGCGACTACGGCAAGACGATCATCTCGGCCTACTCGCTGAATAGCGGCTCCACCTTCACGCCGACCTTCACGGTCGACAACGGCGGTACGCTCGCCGCAGTCTCCGGTCCGCTCTATGGCGATGCCGGCGCTCTCTACTTCGCAACTCTGAGTGGTCAGGTCGCACGCATCGGCACGCCCCGCGTCGCCGAGGCCGGCGGAGACAGTGCCACCGGCTACACCGGCGGCATGGCGTCGATCGGTACGGAGACGGCATCTCCGACCAAGGGCTTCGCGCTCATGGGATGGCGAGTCGTCCTGTGAAGCGTCGTCCACGTAACCGCGAGCGCGGCTTCACGCTGCTCGAGCTCCTCGTGACATTGATCGTCACGACAATCGGGCTGGTCGGCCTGCTCTCCCTCCACGTCTCGCTCACGCGCGGCAACGAAGGGCAGGGGCGGTCTGCCGAGGCCGTCGTTATCGCCAACCAGACCGTCGAGAATTTGCGGTCGATGACGCAGGCCGAGATGATGACGCAGCTCACTGGTAGCGGAACGTCGATGCCTCCGACCAACGTCACCATCAGCACGATGGCGGGCCGCAACGGCCTGACCTACGAGCGCCGCGTACTCGTGACCGCGATCAATAACCAGCTCTGGCGCATCCGCGTCGAGGTGACGTGGACGGACGACGGGGCGGCCGCGGGTGCCGACGAAGGCATCTACGACCACCGGATCGCTGCCGAGCTCGTGCGCACGACGAAAGAAGCGCTGTGAAACGCACTCGTCAGCGCGGCTTCACGATCCTCGAGCTCCTCGTCGCGCTCCTCATCAGCTCGCTCCTCGTAGGCATGATCCTCGCGATCTTCTTGCGCATGTCGCTGGCGTACCGAAGCCAGCAGGAGGTCTCTGGCGTCCAGAGCGTCCTTCAGTCCGCACGCGCGTGGATCGAGCGCGACGCCAAGCAGGCGGGCTACGGGCTCGCGCAGGGCTTCACCGTCGCGTCTACCACGATCCCGCCGCCGCTCATCGCACCGGTGGCGATCGTCAACAGCAACACGGGCCCCGATCAGGTCAGCTTTCACTATGCCGATCCGACGCTCCAGGCCCTGGTCACCGCCAATGGCGAATGGACGGGCTCGACCCGTCGCGTGCAGGTCGACGACGTCTCTGGCTTCCAGGACGGCATGGTCGTGGTGATGTCGACGCCCGACCTCATCGACGGCCTGCTCGGCGACGGCAAGATCGCGACCTACGACGCCTGCGTCGTCCAGATCTCCTCCGTCATCTCGACCCCGCCTGGCTTCGAGATGGCCCAGAGCGGTTCGTGGGGCACCACGGGCCTCAATCACTGCTCCTCGCCCACGGTCGCGCGCACGATGATCTATCGCTTCGTCGCACACACCTACCGCATCGATCCCTCCCCCACCCGCGCCGCCCTCGGCGTCCTCCAGATCTCGCGTACCGGCGTCCTGAACTCGGCTGCGGCGTTCGAGGACATCGGCATGGGTTTCACCGATCTTCAGCTCGCCGCCTATTTCTTCGAGTCCAGCGACACCTCCGATACGTCCGACCCCGACTCCGATCCGCAACGCGACTGGTACTCGAGCACGCTGATGGAGACCAAGACGCTCCCCGCACAGAAGGGCGTCTCCACGCTAGCTCCCATGCTCCAGCTCTCCGTGTCACTGGTGGCGCGTACGGAAGCAGATCGGGAGGGCCTTGGCACCGCCTTCACGCCGAAGCTCGTTGACGACCTCAACGTCAACAACAACATGATCGGTGACCGCGACGAGGTCGATCTTTCGCTCACCTCCAACCCGGCCCTCCAGGGCAACCGCCTCTATCGCCACACGACCTTCTACGCCGACCTCCGCAACATCGGAGTCGGGCGATGACCCGGCGCCCGCAGCGCGGATTCACGCTCACCGAGATGATGGTCGTCGTCGCCATCATCGGTGTCCTCGTGACTCTCGCCAGCGTCTACATGCGCCCGGTCACCACCGCGGCCGACGTCTCCAACCGCTTCGCCGCCATGGTCAAGGACGCTCACCGCCGCGCCGTCACCATGGGGCAGGTCCGCCCCAATGTCGCCGCCGTGGAGGGCCGTGCGCGTGTCCGCATCGAAGGCTCCGCGGGTCCCCATCCTACCTTCACGCTCTTCACGCTCGTCGAGGACTCCCCCGTCACCGCGACCAGCGCCACGTGGGTTCCCGAGACCCAGTTCACGGTCCACCGGGACGTCGAAGCCGAGTCCTACAGCGACGCCGTCGGGACTCACTCAGCACTCACACTCGAAGCCGACTTCAGCACCTTCGTGCTTCACTGCTTCCCGAATGGCACTTGCTCGGCGAAGACCGTGTTCTTCGAAGGCACCCGCGGTCCCTCCCGCGAACGTCAGGTGCGTATCTCGGTCATGCCGCTCGGCGGCACCGTGCACGTGACGCGCTCCTGGGACTGATCCGAGCGAAACCCACAGTGATGACGCCCTTCGCGGGGCGTGAGCCTGCGTCAAGTCGGTAGCCTGGCGAGGCCATGTGCTCGGATCGCCTGCTTCGACTCGTCCTGCTCGTGCTCCTCGGCGCATGTGGCTCTCGGACCCCCGCTCACGACTACGCGCAGGAGCCTGACCCCCGCACCGCCGAGCTCGTGCTCGGCGTCGGTGACGTCGTGGCCATCAACGTCTGGGAGAACCCTGATCTCTCGACCGAGACCACCGTTCGCCCGGACGGCACCATCACGATGCCGCTCGTCGGTGACCTGAAGGCCCGAGGCGAGACTCCCACCGCGCTTCGCGAGCTCATCAAGCGGCGGGTCCAGGAGTTCGTGAAGCTCGAGGGCATCGAGGTCACGGTCGCGGTCAAGGAATGGAAGTCCTACAAGTTCACGGTGCAGGGCGAGGTCGCTCGCCAGGGTGTCTTCCAGTCCGACTCGTTCGTCACCGTCGCCGAGGCCCTCGCGATGGCCGGCGGCCTGACCCGCTTCGCCAAGCGGGGCGACATCCGCATCTTCCGCCGCGACGTGAAGACGTCGGAGGTCCGCCAGATTCCGATCGACTACAACGATCTCACCAGCGGCTCGCGCCTCGACATGAACATCTGGATCCTCCCCGGCGACACCGTCTCCGTACCGTGATGTCAGCCCCAGGCGCGCTTGATCGCCTCGGCGATGCCGCCACCCTCGCCGGCGCGAGCTTCGAGCAGATCGCTGGCCGCGGCGCGGACGGCCTCGGGGGCACCGCCCATCGCGAAGGAGCGACCGGCGACGTTGAACATCGGGATGTCGTTGACCCAGTCGCCGATGGCGACCGCCTCCGAGGTCTCGCACCCGGCGGCCGCGCAGAGCTCGGCGAGCGCGATGCCCTTGCTGCGTGACGCATCGCGCGCGAGGACGGCGTAGGTGTTCGGATGGGTCCAGACGGGGAAGGCCACCGTGAACAGGCCCGGTACACCCGCCAGCACCGCGTGCGCGGCTTCGACGGCCGCTTGCTCGCCGACGGCGACGGTCATGAGCGGCTCCTGCTGCCACGCGACTTCGTCCTCCACGACACGAACATTCGGTGACCACGTGGCGATGTAGCTCGACCACGGCGCCCCGGGCTCGGCGTGCGCGATGCCGGCGGCATCGAAGACGAAGCTGGCGAGGCCGTGGCCGGAGATGGTCTTGCGCAGCTCGGCGCGCATGGCCTCGGACATCGGGTGATGCGCGTGCGTGCGGTTACTCGATAGCTCGACGAGGTGGCTGCCCTCGACGCACGCGATCAGGCCCTCGATCCCGCACTGCTGCGCGGCGCCGAGCGAGCCCGACTGCAGGCGGCCGGTCGCGATGGTGACGGTCACGCCGGCCCGTTGCAGCTCCGCGATCGCGGCGACGTCACGTGGATCCACGACCTGATCGCGGCGCAGCAGGGTCCCGTCGAGGTCGAGGGCGAGGAGCTTGTAGGTCATAGCGTCCCTGGGCCATGAGCGAAGCGACGCATGCGCCGACACTGTATCAGCGGCGTGCGAGCTTGATCGTGAGGGGCCAGTTGATCTGACGGGGCTGGCGATCGCCCCACAGCCTCGCGACCCGCTCTTCGAGGGCGTGCCATGCCTCACTCGCGGCCTGCGGTTCGCGCGCCCTGAACTGCTGGTGCGCGGACCACGTGCCGATGTAGCCGAGCAGCGCGTCGGGCCCCCAGGTGGCGGTGAGCTCGATGGGCGGCGCGGTCACAGCGGGCCACGGCATCTCGAGATCCGCATAGCCATTCGCGACGATCGCGCGCTCGGGATGCCAGAACGGCTCGACCGCGTCCCGGTACGGACCGACCACCGCGGCCAGGAGGTCATCGAGCGTCATGTCGTTGTAGGTCACGAGCGCCACCAGCGCGCCGGGCCTCGCCACCCGACCGGCCTCCGCCACGAAGCGCGGCCAGTCGAACCAGTGCGCGGCCTGCGCCACGACCACGAGCGATGCGCAGCCATCGGGCAGGCCGCTCGTCTCGGCCGGCGCCACCCGGTACGAGATCCGAGGATGCGGCGCGGCCTGGCCGACCTGCTGTGCCGAGGCATCCGTCGCGATCACCCGGTCGAACCGCTCGGACAGCCCGACCGAGAGCTGTCCCGAGCCGCACCCCACGTCCCAGGCGAGGTCGGTCGCCCTCGACCGGTCGGCCAGGGTGTCCACGAGCTCCCGCGGATAGACCGGCCGGTACTTCGCGTAGCCGGTCGCTACCGAGGAGAAATTGTCCCGGAACGTCATGCTATGACCCTGGGATGCCGGTCTCGCGCCGCGGGTTGCTTGCGGGAGGATTCGCCGCCGCTGCGGCCGCCGCCCTGGGCCGGCGTGCGCTCGCAGATCGGTCTCGCAAGGCGCCCGCGCACGGCTCGAGCAAGTTCCGCTTCGGTCAGCTCCAGCTCGGCAGCGGTTCGTCGTGGAATCCCCGTCCCGGGGCGCTGCGGCGTCTCGGCTGGGAGCTCGAGAAGCGGACGTCGATCGAGGTCGAGCTCGAGGCGGCCGTCGTCACGCTCGCGAGCGAGACGCTGCACGAGACGCCGTTCCTGTACCTCGCGGGCGAGCGCGAGATCGAGCTGCCCGGGCCAACGAGCATCGAGGCCCTGCGCCGGTTCCTGACGTTCGGTGGCTTCTTGCTCATCGACTCGGCCGAGGGGGCCACCGACGGTGCGTTCGCGGCGAGCGTCCGCAAGCTCATGGCCGCGGTCTTCCCCGCGCCGGCGAAGAACCTCGAGGTCGTCCCGAAGGACCACGTCATCTTCAAGTCGTTCTACCTCCTCGATCAGCCGCTGGGCCGCCTCGCGATCGCGCCCGCGCTCGAGGCCGTGGAGCGCGACGGCCGCATCGTCGCCGCATACGTGGCGAACGACCTGGGCGGCGCCTGGGCCCGCGACGACTTCGGCAACTACGACTTTCCGTGCGAGCCCGGCGGCGAGCGCCAGCGCGAGCTCTCGTTCCGCATGGGCGTGAACGTCGTGATGTACGCGCTCTGCCTCGACTACAAGGCCGATCAGGTCCACGTGCCCTTCATCATGAAGCGGCGCAAGTGGAAACCCGACGAGTAGGGCCGCCGAAGCGGGCATGAGCATCGTCCTCTTTCATACGTACCTGCGGTACGCGCTCGCCGGGGCCGCGGTCGTCCTCGCGATCCTGACGGTCCTCGCGGTGAAGCGCGGCAAGGGCGGCCTCGGGGCGGCCCTCGGCGTCGCCACCCTCGCGGCCGGTGGTGCGCTCGCCACGGAGGCGCTCGTCAACTTGACGGTGAAGCTGGCCGCACCAGGCGCGACCGACTTCAACGAATACCGCTGGGTCATGCTCGCGCCGTGGGGCCGCCTGGGGCTCGCGCTCGGCGCCGTCGCCGTCCTCCTGATCGTCGGCCTGTCGTGGCGCGCCACCCGTGGTGCCCCAGCCTGGCGTCGCGCGACGATGATCGGCCTGCGCGCCGGCGCGGCCGTCGGTGCGCTCGTCGTGTTCCTCGAGCCAGCCGTCGAGCTCCGTCAGGTCGCACGCGAGCCCAACCGCATCGCCTTTCTCATCGACGATTCCGCCTCGATGGGCCTCGCCGAGGATCCGCAGGGCCCGACGCGCTTCGAGCGCACGCGCCAGCTGTTCCGCGACTCCGCGTCCACGCTCGACGTGTGGCAGCGCGATCACAAGACCGACTACTACACGTTCAGCGAGACCGTTGGCGCGACGTCGCTGGCGGGCCTCGCCATCATGCAGCCGCTCGGCAAGGCCACGCTCATGCGCAAGGCGCTCGAGTCGGTGCGGGCCCGCTACGAGGGCAACGACCTCGCCGGCATCGTCCTCATCTCCGACGGGGCCGCCACCGGGGGGTTCGGCGAGGACGCCAGCGAGGCCGTGATGCGCGACTTCCTCCGCACCCTCGACACCCGCGTGCACACGGTGTGGGCGGCCCGTTCGGGCTTGAAGGATATCGCCATCGCGCGGGTGAACGCGGACGAGTTCGCCTTCGTGCGCACCGTGGTGCGGATCGACGCGGTGATCCGCACCACCGGCCTCACCCCGCAACGGCTCCCCGTCACCCTCTCCACCGACGGTCAGCCGCTGCGCCAGAAGCTCGTCGATCTCCCCGCGGGCGATGCCGAGGTCACGGTGACGTTCGAGGTCACGCCGCCTCGCGTGGGCCGGTACGTCTACGAGGTCAGCGTCCCGGTCGCGGCGGGAGAAGCCGTCACGACCAACAACACGCGCAGCTTCGTCATCCGCGTCATCCGCGACAAGATCCGCGTGCTCCAGGTCGCCGGGCAGCCCGCATGGGACGTGCGGGCGCTGCGCCAGATGCTGAAGAGCAACCCGAACGTCGACCTGATCTCGTTCTTCATCCTGCGCACGCAGGACGACATCTCGCTGGTGCCCAACGACGAGATGTCACTCATCCCGTTCCCCACGCGCGAGCTGTTCGAACAGCAACTTCCCTCGTTCGACCTCATCATCTTGCAGAACTTCGAGTACCTGCCGTACGGCATCGGCGACTACCTCGAGAACATCCGCAGCTACGTGGAGGGCGGCGGGGGGCTCGCCATGCTCGGTGGCTCGGTCTCGTTCTCGTCGGGCGGCTACTTCGGCACCCCCGTCGCGACGGCGCTCCCGGTCGAGCTCTACGGCCCGTTCGACGGCGACCCGGTGCTCGACGGAGGCCGCTACTCGCCCGTCCTCACCGAGCATGGCTCGCTCCACCCCGTCACGTCGCTGCGCTACTCCGCCTCCGACAACGCCGCCGTGTGGAAGGCGCTGCCGCCGCTCGTCGGCACGAACCTCGTCGCGGGGGTGAAGCCCGACGCCACCGTGCTCGCCACGCACCCGCGCCTGAAGCTCAAGAACGGCAAGCCGCTGCCCGTCATCGTCGCCGGTGACTACGGCAAGGGCCGCTCGCTCGCGGTGATGACGGACTCGCTGTGGCACTACGGCTTCGTCGCGGCGGCCCCTGGTGACGACGGCCGCCACTACACGAAGCTCTGGGAGAACGCGATGCGCTGGCTCATCCAGGATCCCGATCTCCGGAACCTGCTCGTCGACAGCGATGCGGTCGAGTACGTCCCCAACGCGCCGGTGCGCGTGACGGTGCGGCTCCTCGGGCGCGACTACCAGCCGTTGCCCCGCGGCACGGTCTCGCTCGTCGTGAAGCGCGGCGCCGATCCTCTGCGGGCGCAGCAGGTGCAGGCGACCAAGCTGACCGTCGGCGATGACGGTACGGCGGTGTACGAGCTGTCAGGGGAGGACGTCGCGGAGCCGGGCGTCTACCGTGTCGAAGGTCACGCGACGATCGCTGGCCGACAGGTCGATGCCTCCGACATCTTCTTGGTGCGAGAAGGTGGGACGGAGCTCGACCGTCCCACTGGCGACCCCGAGACCCTCGCCATCGTGGCCAGTGGCACCCGCGGTACGGCCCTCGGTGCCGTCGAGACGTTGCCGGAATCACTGCCTTTCGATGCCCCCCGGATCGTGCGGGTGGACCGGCGCACGGACGTCGAGCTCTGGAGCCGCCCGGGCCTCCTGCTGCTCATCGTCGCGCTCCTCGGACTCGAGTGGCTCCTCCGCCAGCGGAGCGGCTACCTGTGACATTGTCTTCTCATGAAGCACTGGGGCCTGGCCTGTCTGCTGTTCGCCGCGTGTGGCGGCGATGACTCGAACGAGTTCCCGACCACGTCCTGCGCCGATGTAACGGGGACCTGTCAGGAGCTTCCGGCCGGTGATCCCGCGGCCCTCGTGACGGCCGCGAACTCGATCGAGGCGAACACGACCCTCGTTCTCGGCGCGGGCACGTTCTCGATGACCGGTGCGCTCACGATCCGCACGGATGGCGCGCACATCATCGGCCAGGGCATGGACGAGACGATCATCGACTTCGGTCAGTCGACGGCGCAGAGCAACGGCGTCGATGCCCAGAGCGATGACTTTCTCCTGCAGGGCGTCACGGTCGTCGATGCGCCGAAGGATGCGGTGCGCGTCGAGGCGAGCGTGGGCGTGGTCCTGCGCGACGTGAAGACCACGTGGACGACGCCGGGCGACATGACGAACGGTGGCTACGGGCTCTACCCGGTGAAGTCAGAGAACGTCCTCGTCGAGGATTGCGTCGCGGAGCATGCCTCCGATGCCGGGCTCTACGTCGGGCAGTCGCAGCGCGTGATCGTGCGCAACAACCGCGTGCAGAACAACGTCGCCGGTCTCGAGATCGAGAACACGCAGTACGCCGACGTCTACAACAACACCGCGACCAACAACACGGCCGGCATCGTCGTGTTCGATCTGCCGGGCAATCCGATCGTCGGTCGCGACGTGCGGTTGCGCGACAACATGATCATCGACAACAACTATCAAAACTTCGCCCCCGGCGGCACTGTCGCCGTGATCCCGTCGGGAACCGGGACCTTCGCGATGGCGTCGCGCCGCGTCGAGATCACGGGCAACACCTACCAGGGCAACAAGACGGTCGACATCGCGTTGATCAGCGGCCTCGTCGTCGAGGACAACCAGGTGATGTGGGAGCTGGCGACGGCCGACCTCCAGGGCAGGTGGGATGACCTCGGGCTGGCCGCTGGCGCCACGCCGAATACCATCACGAACTTCCGCCAGGAGAACGTGCTCGTCGCGAACAACACGCACATGGGCTCGGGCATGGACCCGGACACCGGCGACCCGTTCATGTTCGGGTTGCTCCTCGGCGCGGCCTATTCCGGGATCGGCCCCATCGACAGCGTCCTCTACGACGCGATCGGCGAGCCGATGTTCAGCTCGACCGACCCGCTGATGAACACCAACACGAACCGCATGTGCGTCGGTGGCAACACGGGCGGCACGTTCGGGAGCATGAACCTGCCGGCACAATCGACGACGAACATCATCCCGTTCTTCCGCCCCGCGGCGCCGTTCGCGCCGTTCGATTGCACG
>LNFM01013508.1_pt1 | contig 10375 bp, 5 predicted proteins | sample 596031 | NCBI WGS metagenome assembly LNFM01 (sample SAMN04254537, study PRJNA301005) | activated carbon metagenome | isolation source: dual media filters at the Ann Arbor, Michigan drinking water treatment plant | place: USA: Ann Arbor | reverse complement strand
CCCTTCTTCGAGCCGCTCTTCTAAAATTGTTTTGTAATACCAAAGCCCTTTCTTAGACTTACTTATTAAAATCCTGCATATGAAAATTTTATCCTTAGTGGCTGTCTGCTTTATTGCTGCAGCCTTAGCCTCCTGCAACTCGAACAAAGAGGCAGCAGCTGACTTTACCTATCCGACCACCGCGAAGGTGGATACGGTAGATACTTATTTTGACACCGCAGTGCCAGATCCTTATCGTTGGTTAGAGGATGATACAAGTAAACAAACGGCAGAATGGGTAAAGGCACAGAATGATGTGACCTTCGCATACCTGAAGAATATTTCGTATCGCGATAAGATCAAGCAACGTTTGGAGAAAATTTTCAACTACGAACGCTTAAGTGCTCCCTTCCGGGAAGGAGAGTATTACTATTTCTATAAAAATGATGGCTTGCAAAACCAGAGCGTGCTGTATCGCAAGAAAGGTGAAGACGGTGCGGCAGAAGTTTTCTTAGATCCAAATAAGTTTAGAGAAGATGGAACGATCTCTTTATCGGGTATTGATTTCAGTAAAGATGGTTCTTTAGTCACCTACCGTATTTCCAAAGGAGGTGCGGATTGGAACGAAGCCATCGTATTGCGTACCTCAGATAAATCTATTGTGGAGGATACCTTGCGGAATATCAAGTTCAGCGGGATTGCCTGGAAAGGCAACGAAGGTTTTTATTACAGTACCTACGACAAACCAAAAGGAAGCCAACTTTCACAGAAAACACAGTTTCACAAATTGTATTATCATAAACTGGGCACCCCACAGTCCAGCGATATCATGATTTTTGGCGGTGAGACAACGCCACGGAGATACATTGGAGGTTACTTAACAGAAGATGAGCGCTTCCTGGTCATCACTGCGTCCACCAGCACCACAGGTAACGAATTGTATATCCAGGACTTGAAAGATCCGAAGGGAAAGATTGTAAATGTGGTGAACAACTTCGATAAAGATCACTATGTGCTGGCCAACGAAGGCACACGTTTGTTAATCCATACTAACCTTAACGCACCGAACAATCGTTTAGTGGAAGTTGATTTTTCAAATCCTGCTCCGGAGAACTGGAAGGATTTGATTCCTGAAACAGAAAGTGTCTTGAACACTTCAACCGGAGGAGGCAAAATATTTGCGAACTATTTAGTAGATGTGAAAACGGTAGTGAAACAATATGACATGAAGGGTAAACTGGAGCACACCATTGAGCTGCCAGGCATTGGAACAGCCGGTGGCTTTGGAGGCAAGGAAGAGGAAAAGTTTGATTACTATACCTTCACCTCTTTTACCTTTCCGCCCACCATCTATCGTTACGAAATCGCCACAGGAAAATCGACACTGTACGAAAGACCGAAAGTTGATTTCACACCCGAAGATTACGAGACTAAGCAAGTATTTTATACAAGCAAAGACGGAACAAAAATTCCAATGTTCATCACGCACAAAAAAGGCTTGGAATTGAATGGTAAAAATCCAACTATGCTCTATGGTTACGGTGGCTTTAGTGTAAGTCTGCAACCAGGCTTTTCTACAGCGCGTATTGTGTGGTTAGAAAATGGAGGCGTGTATGCGCAACCAAATTTGCGCGGTGGTGGTGAGTACGGAGAAAAGTGGCACCAGGCAGGAACCAAAATGAATAAGCAAAATGTGTTTGATGATTTTATTGCAGCAGCAGAATACTTGATCAGTGAGAAGTATACCTCTAGTCAATATCTCGCTATTTCAGGTGGGTCGAATGGAGGATTGTTAGTTGGAGCAACGATGACGCAACGTCCTGATTTAATGAAAGTGGCTTTCCCGGCTGTCGGGGTAATGGACATGTTGAGGTATCATAAGTTTACAGCAGGAGCCGGTTGGGCCTATGACTACGGAACTGCTGACGATAGCAAGGAAATGTTTGAGTACTTACGCAACTATTCTCCGGTGCATGCTTTAAAACCTGGGACAAAATATCCGGCTACGATGGTCACCACAGCTGATCATGATGATCGCGTAGTGCCTGCGCACTCGTTCAAGTTTGCTGCTACTTTACAAGAGCATCATGTAGGTGAATCACCGGTATTGATACGCATCGAAACGAATGCTGGTCACGGTGCCGGAACACCAGTGTCAAAAACGATCGAGCAAGTAGCTGATCAATATTCTTTTGCCTGGTACAACATGGGTGTGGTGCCCCCGATTGCGAAGGATGACATGTAGCCTCACCCCCTTCCCCTCTCCTTCGGGAGAGGGGTTTCCAAGGGACGGGGTGAGGCTAAAACTCAATTTTATAACTCAAGATCGGAATCAAAGGAGTCTGGTAAGAGGTTTTCACCTCTCCGGTTAAAGGCTCAAAATAACTACCGTAAATATTTTTCCGGTTTGAAACGTTTTGAATGTCCAGTGCCAATGTGTGCGTGGAGTTGGCTTTGTTCCGCTTTAAACTCACACGCAAATCAGTTCTGAAATACGCAGGTACTTGTTCGGTATAGGCCTGATCTTCATAATAAATCGTTTCTCCCTTCTCCACGGAGGCTTCTACATTAATAGGCGTAGTGCGAAACCCTCCGTTATAGAGTGTGCGGATGTTGAGCCCAAGCACTCTGTTCTTGGCCAGCTTGAATTCTTTACCACCTGAAAAGGTTACATTCGAGTTGGCATTGTAACGTGTGTTGCGCCACACATTGTCGTGTGCTTTGTACTTCGAATCATAAAGGGAAGCAGAGAGCAGGAAGTAAATATCGTTGTGCATGAAATGTTCCAGGGTTAACTCCATCCCGTAATTTCTTCCCAAGCCATCGTTTACCAGAGGCTCTGTTTCATAATCCCACTGACGATTAATAAGAGAATAAGAGCTGTTCGCCTCAATCCCAACAGGTATGTTATACAAGTGCTGGTAGTACGTCTCTACCTTCACACGCAAGTGATCATTGAGAGAACGATCATAACCCAATACGAAATGATGAGACTTGCTGAGGTCTAAGTTCTCATTGGCGCGTATCACTTCTCCATTTTGTTCATACTCACCAAAGTAAGTGCCCAAAGGCTGTATCTGACTGTGTAAACCATAGCCGAAACTGATGCGCTGTACATCGTCTAAAAAGTAGGCAGCCGAAACGCGAGGTTCTATGGAGAAGGAATTGTTAAGGAACAACTGTAAGTAGTGAAGACCTACATTCAAGGTAAGGCGATCACTCGCTTTGATATTCAATTGAGAAAACGCTTGTGCACTTTTGGTACTTCCAGAGGCATCTAGTTGGGTTTCCATTACCTCTGTATTTTCGTTCAGGTTACGTTGAAGAAGGTTGTAGTGTAGTTGGTTTACATAAATGCCACTTCTTAAATTATAACGAGGAGATAGTTTGTAATTCAACACACTGCTGAGTGTGATTTTTGAATTGCCATAACGCTGAGTATAGTCACGATGAGCATTGTAAAGAGTATCCAGTGCGTCCTGCTCATACAAAATCTCATTGCCAGAAAAGACAAGAGCGTTTTGGATGTGCGCCTTGGAATTGAGAATAGTAGAATACTTAATGCCCATCGCTCCTGTATTCGAATGATAGATAGCATTGAAACTATCAAATTCACTTTCCCACTGCGTAGAATCTTTTTCGGCTTCGCTTTTCTGATCACTCAATCCACCAAAACCAAAAATACTCAGGCTGCTGTTTTTACTGGTTGGCAAATGGATGTTGAAGGATAAATCCTGAAAGTCTGTTGAATAGTCTCCGATAGGAACCCCTAATTTAGAAAGTAAGGTGAGAGTAGAGTAACGGTAGTTTACTAAATAAGAACCATTGTACTTTTTGCCCAAGGGACCTTCAGCCGCTACATCTGTTCCTAAAAATCCCGCCTGAAAAGTGTACTCATGCTTTTCATTATTTCCTTTACGCAATTTCAAATCGAATACACCCGAGAGGGCATTGCCATATTCTGCCGCAAAGGCACCAGTCGAGAAATCGGAGTTGGCCAATAATTGTGAACTGAGAATGGAAATACCACCACCCGCTGTTCCAGCATTAGCAAAATGATTGGGATTCGGAATGTCTACCCCTTCCATGCGCCACAGCAAGCCATAGGGTGAATTACCGCGAATGGAAATGCTGTTGTTGCCATCTTCTGATGCCACCACTCCCGCAAAGGAAGTAACCATGCGGGCAGGATCGTTTACAGCAGCTGCAAACTTTCTGGTTTCTTCCACGGAGAAAGTACGCGTACTTACCACCGACATGTCGTTAATCGTTTTGTCCTTCTCAGAAGCAGTGATCACCAACTCTTCCATTTGCATCACGTCTTCTTCAATAGGAATGGTGAGCACCACTTCTTTTCCAGAATTCACGATGATGTTGGGGATGATCGCCTCTTTATAGCCGATAAAGGATATTTTAAGAACGTGCGTACCTACAGGCACTTTGGTTAATTTGAACTGTCCATCCACATCGCTGGTCACACCTAATAAGGGATTACTGTTGACCAAAATAATACTGGCTCCAGGCAAGGGCATTTGCGACACCTGGTCGATAACTGTGCCTCGAATGGTTTGAGATAGGGACTGGGAAAATGCAGCCTCTCCCATGCTTAGTATAAAGAAGAGGGTAAAGAGTTTTTTTGAAGTTGTCATACTGCTTGATTTGGAGCTATGACAACTGAGGGTGAGAATACCCCTATGACCATTTTATTTTTTCTTGTCGATCTAGGCTGATAAGAAATTAAAAGAATCGTACCCCTACCTTAGCGCCCCACCATAGCTGGTAGTTGGTATCATTGGCAAAAATTCCTTCGTTGATGATGTTGGGCTTGTAGTTCGTAAAGACTTCCGCATGGTTTTCGAAACCGGCTTCATAGATTCGAAAATTGAAAGTGCCTCCTGCTGTAAGCGACAACTTCTTTGTTAGTTGGAAATCAAAACCGAGATAAAATTTATTGATGAGATTCAAGGCTTCTACGTTTCCCTTTACCAATTGATTGGAAGTTACATCTACATTCATAAAAAGCCTCTTGCTGAGTTTGGGGGCAACACCCACTCCATAGCCAAAGGACCAGGTAACTGTATCCGCTGACTCCGGACGAACACCGGCTGACACAATATTATAGAACTGTCGCACACCGGTGCGCAAGGCAATGTTAACAGGCAAAACCTCATCGGCACTGAGTTCTACTTTATGATAACCCGTTTTGACAAAACTCAGCAACCCAACCGGAACGCCACGAATACTATCTGCTACATTAAGTAGTGAAACTTGTGTACCGTGAACTGTTCTGGCTACGTTGAGCAGACCGGCAATTTGCGAACCGGTAATTTCTTCGCTTACATTAAAGAGGCCAGCCAACTGGGCACCTATTATTTTTTTGGGAGTTACGTTGAATAACCCCGCAGCTTGCGTACCCTGAATGGTGGAAGAAGCAAAATTAAAAAGCCCTGCGAACTGAGGTCCCCGGTAATTGCCAAGCGTCAAATTGCTAAGGCCAGCGAATTGAGCACCTTCAGAAGCTTGTTCATTAAAATTGGCGAGTCCCGCAAATTGTATTGCGTGTGTAGAATCTAAGTTGGTATTAAAGAGTCCTGCGAATTGTACGCCTTCTGTTTTACCACCATTTAAATTGAATAACCCGGCAGCCTGTGCATAGCGAACCCTACCCCTGTTTATATTAAAAAGTCCACCCAATTCAATTTTATTAGTACCTGCTGAGTAGCCACCAAGAATATTTAATGAATAGTCGTTCACCACGTTTCCACTCAGCCGATGATTGCTGCCAACAAAGGGAACGAAAGATACCTGCCAGGTTCTATGCAATGTATCTCGTATGTTCTTCATATTGGAACGCTGAACAGATCGTTTTGTCCAGGACCATAGACGATCTAGTTTACTGTCAAGACTGTCCGACACCGCTCTCCACTTCTCTTCATCAATGTTCAGACTTATTTTTTGAAAAGATGAACGCTTGGAAGATACGGTCACCATTGTATCCGCATACATACTTCGGTTGATGACCAATTGCAGATCCTCTTCGCTGGGCTTCTTCACTTCCAATTCAAAAAAGCCAAACTCATCGGTTACCGTTGACTTCATCGAGATGGGATCGTACACACTTACTTCCTTCAATTTTTTTCCAGTTGCTTCATCTACCACATACCCACTTACCACCACACCATCTGATTTTTCAGATTTTGTGAGAATGATGTAATTCCCTTTTTGCTTGAATTGCACGGACCCCTCAAAAATGAACTCCAAAATTTCTCGGATGGATTTGATTGAAAAGGATTGAGATATTTTCCGTTGTGTGTCAAAAGCGCTTGCACTGTACGAAAAGGTAACTTCAGCCTGTTGCGAAATTTTCTTCAGGGCTTCATCCACGCGTTCGTTTTGAAAGGAGATAGTAAGGATACGTTCTAGAGGAGGAGCAGAAGATTGTGCCTGAACTTTTGTTGCAAGCGAGGACAGAGTAAGAAAAAGAAGAAGCGCAAACTTATTCACACCCCTCACCCTCCAGCATGATGTCAGTAGCGGTTGTGCTTATCCGAAGGTTAAGTGTCTCGGCCAAGATCTCCGCTATCGTTTCAATTTCTTCGTTTTGAAAATTTACGGTAACGCGGCACCGTTCAAGATTTTTACCGATGGTAATTTTTTTCTCGTAGATCGCGTTCAGTTGTTCTACGACACTCTGTAGATCCGTTTCTTCAAATACAAAAAGTTTGGTGGCGTAAGAGACCACGTTCGTGTCTGCCTGCTCCTTTATAAAGGTCCTGGTTTGCTTATTATAAATCCCCTTATCGCCTGCCTGAATAAAAATGCCTTCGTTTTGCTGGGTATAAAATTGAACTTCTCCTTCTTGTACCGTTACTTCAATTGTGTTGCTTTCAGGATAAGCTTTCACATTAAAAGTGGTACCAATGTCACGAATGAGAACTTCGTCCGCTTCTACGATTAACTCCTTATCAGCTTCGTGTTTTATTTCGAACTTGGCTTCGCCTTTTAATTTGATCCTTCCTTGTTTCTTCTTTGTGTTGTAGGTAACCGAAAGAGCTGTTTGCTTATTCAGTGCTACTTTGGTTCCGTCAGGCAAAGAATCTTGCACAACAGTGGTTGCGCTGGAAAGCTGCGTACGTTCGACCGGACTGAGGAATTGCTGATAGGCCCAAATGCCTAAGGCACTAACAAGCAGAACACTGGCAGCGATGCGCAATAAAGGCCAGTGAGTAAAGTTTGTTTTAGGTGACGTATGAAGTTGTGCACGTACTTTTCTCCAGGCAAGATCTGCGTTGTAGGTAGACGTATCATTCGCTAGCGAAGCTTTTTGAAAGATGACCTGCAAATGCTCAAAGTACTGTTGATTCTCTGGAGATCGCGCACACCACTCTTCTACTTGCTGCGTTTCTACCGCAGAAGCTTCACCGGCCAGGTGCTTGCCAATTAAATCGTCAATATCGTAGTTGTCAGCACTCACACTAAAAGTCCGTTGAACAAGAGTAAAATAATGGGAAGGTACTCACGCAATTGCTCGCGCATAATTTTCAAGGCTTTGCCAATTTGATTCTCTACCGTCTTTACCGAAATATTTAGTTGATCCGCAATTTCCTGATACTTTAATTCTTCGAAACGACTCAATTTAAAAACAAGGCGACATTGCTCTGGCAAAGCCTGCATGGCCAGGTATATTTTTTTCTCCAGTTCGTTTGAAAGCACTGTATCCGCAGTGGCTTCATCATGATTAGGCATCATGACTACCTGATGTTGCGCATGCTGTTGTTTTACTTTCTCGTGTTTAATCACGTTGAGACAACGGTTGCGGATGGCTTGGTAGAGATAAGCCTTTAAAGAAGTGTTGATTTGTAGGGTGTTGCGCTTCTCCCAGATGCCGATAAAAGAGGCTTGTACAACCTCTTCTGCTTCCTCCCGATCGCTCAGAAAGCTATTGGCATAGCGACAAAGACTTTGGTAATATTCTTTAAAAATCATTTCAAAAGCAGTTTCATCGCCTTCGCGTATGGCTTCCAAGAGGTTTGTTTCGGATGCGAGCACTGCTTTCTTTTCGGGTTCAGTGCAAAATACGGATTTAAGCGATCTAAGGTTATGACACCTCAATGTGCACTTACCCCTATCCAACCCATAAAAAAAACCTGTGAGGTTGCCCCCACAGGTTCTCCTAACTACCTGTTTTGAAAATTATTTAGGATCTAAAATCTGATTAATGCGCTGAACAGCATCCTCCAGGTGATACTTCGACATCGGGTCACCAGTTCTTCCAATCGCTCCATTAATCTGTGTGCGTAAAGCTTTTAATTCCGCACGAACCATCGGACGAATGTCTGACTGACTCACATCTATAGCCGTGTTACCGGCAAACGCTCTGATGTTAGCGGGCAGTGGTGCTGGCTCTTCTTTCATCAAAAACTCCAAGCGTTCAATGTGTGCACGCTGTAAATTTCTGCGATACGCATCAATCGTTTTTCCAGCGGTTAATTCAGACCAGATACCGTTTCGCAAATCACTCATCATTTCGATAGGAGTATACGTGGAGTTACCCAAGGCTGCTTCTGCTTCGATCAGGCGAGCCAACCGTCCTGGATCTAACAACGCGTTGAGGGTTCCAACTTGTGCGGTACGAATTCTTTCCAGCGAACCCGCATTCTCAATCTTCTTTAAAATGTTCTGATCGAGCATCCAGGTCGGTGTGGCAAAGGTTTCCTTTTGTAAGTAAGCCATAGCCTTTTTCTGAACATCTTTAGGAACAGGCACAAATACGTTGCCTGCTTGTTCGTACGACTTAGGCGTATCATACACACCACCAATGTTGGCACGTACATGGCCGTTGTAACGGTTCCACTGGCCTAATACTTGTCCATACAATTCGGCCAGATCATCAAAATCTTTTCCATCTTCTTTTGTCCACTCAATCAGATTAGGCACAATGCGTTTCAAGTTGGCAACACCATAAGTGCTGGCTTTCATGGCATCGTTGCCGAGGTCTTCAGACTGCGAACGGGGATCTTGTGGATTGCCGGTTTGGCGACCATAGAAATAAACTGGGTTAGCTGCGCGATCTAAAATCCATTTGTTCAAAATAGCCTTTTCTTCTGCAGATGTTTTTGCATCGGGTAAATAAGAGTATCCCCACATCACAGCATACTTATCGTACTCCCCTACATCAGGCATTAACGAAACACCTTTGTCTTCCGGCTGGGCGATGTAATTGAAACGTGCATAGTCCATAATGGAAGGCGCTGTGCCACTTCTGGAAGTAAACTTGGCTGAACGCAACGAATCAACCGGATACGCAAAGCTGGAGCCGAAGTTATGAGGCAGACCAAGTGTGTGTCCTACTTCGTGAGAGGAAACAAAACGAATGAGACGACCCATTACTTCATCCTTAAATTGAACGCTGCGGGCGTCAGGGTTGATAGCAGCCGTTTGAACGAAATACCAGTTGCGGAGTAAGTTCATAACGTTGTGGTACCATCCAATATCACTTTCTAAAATTTCACCTGAGCGGGGATCGGCCACGTGCGGACCATACGCATTTTGAATGTCGGAAGCGAAATAACGGATAACAGAATAGCGCGCATCTTCAGGGCTCCAATCCGGATCTTCTGCTTTTGTAGGGGCATCTTTGGCTGTGATGGCATTTTTAAAACCAGCACGCTCAAACGCTTTGTTCCAATCTTCTACGCCTTGCTTCAAATAGGGTCTCCATTTTTCTGGCGTTGCAGGATCGATGTAGTATACAATTTGTTTTTTAGGCTCCACTAATTCTCCGCGCTTATAAGCGGCTTCGTCTTTAGGTTCCAATCTCCATCTGCGGATGTACGAAGTGGTCTTTGCCTTTTGCGCATCCTGTCCATAGTCTACTTGCGATTGTGCAAAGAAACCCACACGATCATCTGCTAAACGAGGCTTCATGACTTTCTTAGGTAAGAGAATCATGGAGTTATTCATCTCTAGCGTAATTGAACCCACCGTTGAATTGGACGGTGCCTCTGCTGCCTTGTAAGTAAGCACGTGGCGTGCCTCTACGTTGATGGGGAAACTTTTTAAGTGTTCGATAAAGCTTCTGGATTCATCTAAGGATGAAACTTTGTATTCTTTTCTTCTGCGATCGTCAAAACCAATAGCAGGTACATCTTTGGTGAAGAGCGCATTTACCTCAATTACCACAGAAGAATCTTTTCCGATAGCCTTAATATCAAAAGCTTGAAGAATGGGCTCGAAGTTAGAGTTGCGAACCGATAAGGCCATGGGAGAATTTTCGTCAGCAATGTTGCTGTACGAAACCACGCGTAGCAATACCTTCTTGTCTTTTTTCTGCCAGCGAAGTACTTGGTTATTTACGTTTTCCCCACCATAACCAATATTCGTGGCAGTGCGGGCA
>LNFM01013507.1_pt1 | contig 10376 bp, 7 predicted proteins | sample 596031 | NCBI WGS metagenome assembly LNFM01 (sample SAMN04254537, study PRJNA301005) | activated carbon metagenome | isolation source: dual media filters at the Ann Arbor, Michigan drinking water treatment plant | place: USA: Ann Arbor | reverse complement strand
GCTCGGCGCGAATGCGGTGTTCTCGGTCCGCAGCGCGCTCACGGGAAAGATCTTCACCCCCGCGTCGCTCGTCGGGAACATCGCCCTCGCGATCGTGTGGTCGCGGCTGTTCGGGCCGTTCATGCTCACGCCCGTCTTCATCTGCGGCGTCATGCTCGCGATCGTCGCGAACCCCTGGATGATCCGGCGAACGTGGGCCGTGCTCGCATGGACCACCATCGCGGCGATGGCCCCGGTCGTGCTCGAGACCGTGGGCGTGCTCGAGCCGACGTGGCGCATCCACGACGGGACCCTCACCACCACGTCGACCATCTTCAGCATTCACGGGAACCTGGAGCTCGGCGTGCTCATCGGGCTCGACCTCATGTTCATGCTTGTTGTCGCGGGGTTCGCGCTTTCGCTTCGGCGGGCCGCCGTCGATGCGCAGCGGCGCGTGACGATCCAGGCCTGGCACCTGCGGCAGATCGTGACGGAGGCGGCGCCTCTGACGGTGTCGAGCCGACGCGGACCGGGACGGGATTAGCATCAGCCCCTGCCGGTCGTGGTCGCGTTCGGGCTCGCCGGAAGTGGCGTACCATCGGCGGTGATGGAGGACGACGGGCAAAATCCGTACGGAACGACGCAGCCCGGCGTGACGACCGTCGGCACACAGACCCTGGTACCGGGGCTCAATACGGTCGCCGGTCCTCTCGTGTTGCCGGCCGTCGGCTACGCGCTCGGCGACATGATCGGGCGGGGCGGAATGGGCGAGGTCGTGGCCGCGCGCGACCTCCGCATCGGGCGTGATGTGGCCATCAAGCGCATGCGGGCCGAGACGCCGAGTCAGGATGCACTCGATCGCTTCCTGCGCGAGGCCCGGGTCCAGGCCCGCCTCGATCACCCCGCCATCGTCCCCGTGCACGAGCTCGGCCTCGACGATCACGGCAAGCCGTACTTCACGATGAAGAAGCTGTCCGGCGCGACCTTCGCGCAGCGCATGACCGACGGCACACCGCTCGTCAAGCTGTTGCGCTTCTTCACCGAGGTGTGCCGTGCCGTCGAGTTCGCACATGCACGGGGCGTCGTCCATCGCGACCTGAAGCCCGCGAACGTGATGGTCGGGGACTACGGCGAGGTGTACGTCCTCGACTGGGGCATCGCGCGGGTCCTCGGCGAGGCGGTCGCGACCGGCGGGATCAGCCCCGTCAATGATGTCGAGACGCTCGAGGGCACCCAGACCGGATCCATCCTCGGGACGCCCGGCTACATGGCGCCGGAGCAGATTCGCGGGCTCGCCGTCGACGCGCAGGCCGACGTGTACTCGCTCGGCGCGATGCTGTTCGAGATGCTGGTAGGGGAACCCCTCCACCCCCGCGGGCAGGCGGCGATCGCCACCACGCTCGCCCAGGCGCAGGTCGCTCCGCAGGAACGTGCGCCGGACAAGAGCATCGCCCCCGAGCTCGACGGCCTGTGCTTCCGGTGCCTGTCCGAACTGCCGGAGCGCCGGCCTACCGCGCACGAGCTCGCCGAGACCATCGAGAACTACCTCGACGGCGATCGCGATCTCGCCGCGCGGCGTCGCCTCGCCGCCGAGCTGGCGGCCTCGGCTCGCAGCGCCTTCGAGTCGACGGACCCCGATGCGCGCGCCATCGCTACCCGTCGTGCGGGCCGGGCGATCGCCCTCGATCCCACGAACGTCGACGCCGGCGAGCTACTCTCCCATCTCGCTCTGAAGCCCCCCGAGCGCAAAGACTATCCGCCCGAGCTGGTGCGGGAGCTCGACGAGTCCGAGGCCGCGCTCTCGAGCCAGCGCAGTCGCAATGCGCGCTACGCGTATCTGTCCATCTTTGCGATGCTGCCGCTCACCGCGATCATCACGGTGACGAACTGGACCCTCGTCATCTCGTTCTACGGGCTGGTGGCGGCGGGGCTGGTGCTGGCGCACATCTCCGCCACGACGGGCCGGCCACGCGTGGCCCCGATCTTCGCGGTCACGCTCTGCCTCGCCCTCATGTTCACGCGCATCGCCAGTCCCTTCGTGATCACGCCGCTGGCCATCTGTGCGGGCATCGCCGCGCTCACGCCCATCGCTTGGTTCATGGCCCGGCCCTGGGCGCTGTTCCTGTGGACAGGCCTCGCGGTGCTCGTGCCGTTCGTCCTCGAGTGGGTCGGCTTGTTTCCGCGGACGTGGGTGTTCGACGGTCACGGGCTCGTGATCACGAGCAGCATCGTCGACATCCGCTCGCGGGCGGAGGGGCTCTCGCTCGTGGTGACAAACTTCGCCTTCACCCTCCTCATCTGCTGGTTGACGCTGAAGATCAACCAGCAGCGCAGCGCCGCGCAGCACGCCGAGTTCGTCACGGCGTGGCACCTGCGCCAGCTGCTGCCCGGCAAGAACAAGTGGGACATGAAGGTGTGAAGACCGCGACAGCCGCCCCCGGGCGCGCTAGCGTCGCCGCATGGCCAACGTTCCGAAGAAGCAGCTGCGCTGGGATCGCATCATCATGGTGCTGCTCCTGCTCGTGGGAGTTGGCGTTGGCGTGTACCTGCTGACCCAGCGCTAGTCAGTCCGGCGGCAACGGATCATCTTTGTCGCGGAACAGGCGCATGCGCACCCGCTCGTGCTGGCGTGCCTTGTAGGCCTCGTGGCTCGACGCGCCGAGCTCGTTCTGGACGGCCGTCTCCTTGTCCGCGATCTGGAACTCGGTGAGCACGAAGACGACGTGAGACTGCTCGGGGAGCGGCTCACCGGGGGCCAGGAGCCGGTCGATGCGAATCGGGAGGTCGGCGATGAAATTGATGATGCGGTACTCGGGACCGCTGAACTCGTTGTAGGGGAACGCCGTCGGGGCGCGACGCGGCTTGGGCGCGGCGAGATTCGCGGTGGCGAGCTCCTGGAGATCGACGAGCTGGTTCACGGACTCGCCCGGCACCACGTAGTTGAACGGGATGAGCTGGCGCGTGAGCGTCGCGAGCATCGGGACGAGGTCCTCCTGCGTCGGGACGATGAGGCGAAACCGCAGCTTGTCGTAGATGTTCGCGGCGATCGTCGAGCGCTTCGCCATCAGCTTCGTGATCTGCGAGTCGCGCGGCTTGCGGGACCACTCCCACTCGGCGAGCGGAGCTCCCGCACCGCGGAGCTGCTCGACCACCTGCATCACCTTCAGCTCGATCTCGCGAAAGATGATCTCGTCGGAGACGGACATCTTCAGCAGGCCGGCGCGGCCATTGATGTGATGGATGATGTGCATCACCTTCAGCACCACGCAGGCCCACTTCTGGTGCGGACCCTGGCTCGAGGCGACGAGGAACAGGTCGCGCGCAGGGAGGTCGGCCGCGACGTCGTCCGGGATGGCCATCGAGAAGGCGCGGCCGAGGTACTCGACCGAGTCCACCCGCAGGTCCTCGAGCCGGCTCATCTCCTCTTCGGATTCGGGATCGAATTCGTTGAGGCGAAGAAACCGGTCGACGTCCGCGTGCTCGGCGAAGGCGAGGCGATGCCAGTCGATGACCGACTCGCCGCGCAGCATGAGGCGGATCGAATCGAGGTCCGATTGAGTCAGCTCGGAGAGAGCCGGTGGCCGCGAGACCCGCGGGAGGACAGTGGCGACCACTGAGACGAGTCTAGACTCGCTTCTGCGGCTTTGTCAGTCGCAACGTGGCAGTGAACAAGCTGACAACGCCAAGCCCGGCGAGAACGTTTCCGATAACGGCAAGCATCTTGACCCCTGTCTTCTATGACAACGCCCACCCAACCTCCACTCTTCCCGGACATATGTTCTCAAGGCCGGGATCGAGGGGCCAAGTTTTGACGCGAACCCCGGTGCTCGGCGGTCCACCCCGCGCGCCATGCCCACGCACATGTGCGCCGCGCTTCGGGTCGATCCCGGGCGAGGGCCGGGGGTAGACTGGCCCCCGTGAGCGCTCCCGCGCAGCTCGCCTGCGGCCAGTGCGGCGCGGCGCTCGCGTTCGTGGGCGTCCGGACGGCGACGTGCCCGTACTGCGGGAGTTCCAGCTTTCTCCCCCGCACCCCGGCCGACGAGCGTCCCGATCCTCGCTTCGCGGTGGCCTTTGCCTCGGATGCGAAGGTGGCACGGCAGGAGGTGATGCGGTGGCTCGGCGCCCGACGGCTGTTCACCGACCGCACCCTGCGCACGGCCCAGGTGGAGGACCTGCGGGGCGTCTACGTACCGGCCTACCTTTACAGCGCGGTTGCGCGCACCACCTACACCGTACAGATCGGCGAGCGCTACACCGAGACGGTGGACGTGCCCATCGGTTCGCGCCCGGGGACGGAACCATCGGACGTGATGCCGCTGCCCTGGCCCGGCAAGCGCCGGCGGAAGCCGAAGCCCGGGCCGGCCACCGAGCAGCGCGTCGTCACCCGCACCGAATACCGGGCGCTGCGAGGCCGCCACTTCACCTACGTGACCGACGTGCTCGTCAGCGCGTCGGGGGGCCTGGCCCGCCACGAGCTCGCGCGGTTGCAGCCCTACGACTACCGCCAGCTGCGTCGGTTCTCGCCCGCGCTGGTCGCGGGCTTCGTGCAAGAGGACTACTCGCTCGCGGCGAGCGCCGTCGAGCAGGCGTCGCGGGCCGCGGCCGCCGAGCAGGTCGCGAGCAAGCTGCGCCGCTTCCTGCCGGGTGACAGCTACTCGGACCTCGAGCTCCGGACGCAGACGCAATGGGAGTCGCTCGATCCCGTACTCGTGCCCGTGTGGATCCTGGGCGTGCGCTACCGCGCCGATCGGCCACCGCTCCGTGTACTCGTGAACGGGCAGACCAACGTCGTCGTCGGACGCCCCCCGCTGGTCTGGTGGAAGGTGCTCGTCGCGCTCGGCCTCGTCGCCGGGCTGGCCCTCCTCACGTGGCGGGTCCTGTCATGAGCAACCCGTGCATGCGCTGCCACACCGTCCTCGACGAGGGCGATCTGCGCTGCGCCGTGTGTGCGTTGCCCGTGCCCGTCATCGAGCACAAGCACTACCGCACCGTGTATCCGGAGGTGCTCCGCTGTACCGAGTGCGCGGCCGCGATCACCTTCGTTCCGGCCGCACGCGCCCCGTGCTGTGCGTTCTGCGGCGCCACGATGGCCATCGAGCAGCCGCACGATCCGATCGAGCGCGCGGAGCGTCGGGTACCGTTCGGCGTCTCGCGCACGACGGCCGAGGCCGTACTGCGGGGATGGTTCGCGACGCGCGGCTGGTTCGTTCCGCGAGCGCTGCGCACCGAAGCCGTCACCGAGTCGCTCGCTCCCATCTACTGGTCCGCCTGGTTCGTGACCGCACAGGCCACCGTCGCGTGGGCCGCCGACAGCGACCACGATGCCCGGCGCTCTGCGTGGGCTCCCCACAGCGGCGAGACCACCCTGCGCTTCGACTCGTTGTGTATCCCGGCGTCGCGCGGCCTCACCCACGACGAATGCGCGTACCTCGCGCCGAGCTACGATCTCTCCCAGCAGCTGCCGATCGGCGACGAGCTGCCCGAGGACGGCGTCGTCGAGGCGTTCGAGGCCCAGCGCAGTGCAGCCCGGGCAGCGATCCAGGCCGCCCTCGACGCCCAGGCCGCAGCGCGCGTGCGCAGTCACATCCCCGGCACGCGGATTCGCAACCTCCACGTCGCGAGCATGCTCGAGTCGCAGCTCACGGATCGCCTCGCGCTGCCGGCCTGGATCGTGACGTACCGCTATCGCGACCGCCGCTACCGCGCCATCGTGCACGGGCAGCGCCCGGACGTGGTCATCGGCAAGACGCCCCTCGACGTGTGGCAGGTGCTGGCGGCGCTCGCCGTGGTGGCGGTGGTGCTCGCGGTGCTGGTCCTCCTCTCGACCGGTGCGTAATCGACCCTGGCGACGAGGTGTTCGCTAGCGCTTGCGCAGCAGGTTCCGCGACGACCACCAGCTCCAGGCGAGGAGCACTCCGGCGATGCGCGCGGTCCACCACGCGTACTCCGCGCGCTCCAGCTCGCCGCGGCCCTCGAGGGTGATGGCGACGACGGCGCCGGCGATGCCGACTCCGGCGTAGATGAGCTGGTGGCCGAGTCGGTACATGAGCAGGGTGGGCTGCTCGAGGTTCTTGAACTTCAGCTGCAGCTCGCCGGCGTGGGCGGACCGCATGAACTTGCGGAGGTCCGTCGGCAGCGAGGTGACGGCCATGACGAGATCCTTCGACGTATCGAGGACGAGCGTCGACCAGTCACCTTCTTCGCCGAGGACGAACTTCTCGAGGTAGGGGCGGATGACGGTCATGGGGTTGAGGCCCGGGTCGAGCTCCGTGCAGAGCCCCATGAGGAGGAGCAGCGTGCGCTCGAGGATGATGATCTCCTTGGGCACGTGGAAGCTCGCCGAGAGCTCGCGGAGGGAGATGTCCATGCGGCGGAGGTCCGCCACGCTCTCGAGGCCCTTCTGGGGGTCGAACTTGATGTCCTTCAGGTTCAGCGAATCGAGGGAGATGTTCTCCTGGAAGCGCGCGTGGAAGTACTCGATGACCTGTTCGAACTTCTGGGTGTCGGCGCCGCGGGCGACGAAGCCCATCTGCTTCAGGGCGGTGACGATGCGGCGGGTGTCGCGCATGAGCGCACCGTGGACGAGCTCGACGAGGCCCGCGCGAATCTTGGGGCCGAGCTCGGCGACGGCGCCGAAGTCGAGGAAGACGAGCTGCGCCTTGCCGTGCGCGTCGGGGCGCACGAGCAGATTTCCGGGGTGCGGATCGGCGTGATAGAGGCCGTCGGTGAAGATCTGCTGGCAGTAGCTCTCGACCACGAGGCGCGCGAGCTCGCTGCGGTCGAGGTTGGCTGCTTTCGTACCGGCGCGATCGGTGATCTTGCAGCCGGCTTCGAAGTGCGTGACGAGGACGCGCTGGGTCGAGAGCTCGGCCACCACCTGCGGGAAGGCGACGTCGGTGCGGCCGTCGAAGTTCGCGGCGATGCGCTGGGCGTTCGCCGCCTCCTCGCGGTAGTCGAGCTCGGCGAGGACGATGGTGCGGATCTCCCGGTACAGGTCCTCGAGCCCTTGGTAGGGGACGAACCACGAGATGATCTTGAAGATGCGGCGGAGCGTGTTGAGATCGCGCCGCACGATGTCTTCGATGTGTGGGTACTGGACCTTGACCGCGACCTTGGTGCCGTCGGGCAGGCGGGCGAGGTGGACCTGGCCGATCGAGGCCGAGGCGATGGGGCGGCGCTCGAAGTACTCGAACATCTCCTCGGGGGACTTGCCGAGCTCGTCGCAGAGGCGCACCCGGATGTCCTCGAAGGGGTGCGGCGGGACGGAGTCCTGGAGACCCTCGAGCTCCCGGCGGAACTCCTCGGGGAGGAAGTTCGTCATGATCGAGATGAGCTGGCCCACCTTGATGAACAGGCCCTGCAGCCCGACGATCGCGCGCTCGATGCGGCGCGCGTTGCGGAGGTGGACGACCCGCAGGTTGTGCTCGACCCACTCGTCGGAGTGGAAGCGGGCCCGCAGGCGTAGCCAGTAGTAGCTGAAGATCACGCGCAGGGTCGTGAGGTACGCGCGGAAGCTGCGGACCCGCAGCGGCGGGCGCTTGCCATCACCGTCGCTGCGATAGCGGCGCTTCTCCACCGCGAGTGCGGAGACCGAGTCTTCGGGCGCAAATGTCGCGCCTGAATCTCTCGCCGCCATCGTGGGGGATGGTACCACCAAGCCATGGCCGGTACCGACGACGCATCCCGGGGTAAGGACGACGACCGGGACGGGCTGACCGAGACCATTCGCGCCAAGCTCGAGCAGATCGTCCCTGACCTGGTGAAGAAGACGTTTGCCGCGGGCATGGGCGCGGTCTTCCAGACCGAGGAAGGTATCCGCAAGTTTGCGGGCGCCGCCCGGGACAGCGTGCCCGAGGTCGCCGGGTACCTCGCCTCATCGGCGGATGGCGCCAAGGACAAGGTCTTCGAGATCATCGCCCGCGAGACCCGCGAGTTCCTGACGACGCTGAACCTCACCGACGAGATCGCGAAGCTTTTGACGACGCTGTCGTTCGAGATCAAGACGGAGATTCGCTTCATCCCGAACAGCGAGCGGGTGATGGGCGCCGAGCCCGATGTGAAGGCCAGCGTGCGCCTGAAGCGCAGCGACAAGGACAAGGACGACAAGAAGGACGACGACGCCGCACGCGATAGCCGGTCGCGGCTCCGGTTCTGGCGGCGGGACAAGGACGGCGCCGGCGAGGGGGACGAGGGGGACGAGGCCGACCGTGACGAAGGTGACACTGTCGACAAGTGACGCGACCTGATACGATTTTCCGCGTGGGGATTCGTATCGCGCGTGCCGCCGGCCTGGCGGCATTGCTCACCGGCTGCGCGCAGATCGCGGGCATCGACGAAACGTCGTTGCCACCCGACGCGCCCGCGCCAACGTCGAACTCGCTGACCATCGAGCGCATCTCCATCGGCGCGACGATCGTCAGAGCCCCCCTGGACCTGACCGGCCAGACAGCGACGTACTACGTACCCGCCGACGAGGCGGTCAGCTCCCTCGTGGCGGTGCCCGCGACCATCGAAGGCAACAAGTTCGTCGGGGCTGTCGAGTCGGCGGCCATCGTCGAGTACACGCTGCCCGACCTGCCGATGCCCGAGACGCCGATTCTGCGTGGCATCGACGTGCCGGCGCGTGATGTCACCGCAGGCTTCGGCATCCTCGAGCACCCGAATCCGACCAATCCCCTCGAGACCGACACGCTGACGTTCTCGGTGACCTCCGATGTCGCGGGCGCCGGGGCGGAGACGTACCAGCTCTACATCGTCGGAGCATGGGCGGCCCGCTCGCTTCCGGCGCCGGCTGCGGCCGCCACCATGCTCGCCATCACCGACGCCCCGTATGCGACGCTGTCCAGCCTGACCGCGCGCCCGCTCGAGAGGTTCACGGCCGCCGACTCGATCCTCGTCTTGCGCTACGGCGCGCCGAACAGCCAACTTCAGGGGGCCCTGGAAGTCCCGCCGTTCGAACAGACCGGCACCGACGCGATCTCCGGAGCGCTCTCGACGGTACCTCTCGACCTGACCGTCACGTTTCCTTGGGACTCGGCGGCCATCGCGGCCCGCTTCGCCTTGGCACGTCCGGCTCCAGCGGCGGCTTCGCACGTGGCCAGCTGGGCGCTGAAGGCGGCGCCCGGTGCCGGTATCGCGAACGATGCCGGGCCCACGCTAGCGGCCGCAACCATCGATATCACCGGCGCGCAGACCGAGGTCACATCCTCCTTCGGGAATCCCTTTGCCGCCCGCTGGCCGACGGTGCTCTCCGTGGCCACGAGCATGACTCGCAGCCACCTGGTCGCGACCTTGAACAACTTACCCGTCACGCTCACGTCGGAGTTGCGCCAGCACGGCGCACACACGCTGCCGGTGTCGTTCTCGGCGGAGCTCCCGGCGCAGATCGAGCTCGACGGAGCCCTCCTCTCCGTCGACGGCCAGGAGGTGCGGGCCCCCACCAAGCCGGCGATCTTGTCCTTCGCGACAACCACGCCGCACACCCTCTACTCGATGGCGATGTTCGAGCTCGTACCGAACGCGGTCGAGATGCCGACAGCAGCGGTCTACAAGCACATCTTCAGCCGCACCACGGCGGCGCCGCGCTTGGTCATTCCGGCGGATCGCTTCGTCGTCGGCAAGTCCTACGTGCTGCGGATCTTCACCTGGCAGGGTGGCTTCACCGGCGTCGCGGCGGGTGACCTCCGCCCCAACGCGATGGACTTCTCTCGCGCGTACCACGACACGGCGGTCTTCACGGTGGTCCAATGAAACACGCCCTCGCATTCGCGCTTCTCCTCGCGGCGGCTGCGCCGGCCCACGCCAACAAGGCTGACGACCTGTTCCAGCAGGGACAGAAGGCGATGAAGCAGAAGGCCTATGCCGAGGCGTGCAGCGCCTTCGAGGAGAGCGACAAGCTCGATCCCGGCATCGGCGTGAAGCTCAACGCCGCTCGCTGCTACGAGGAGTGGGGCAAGCTCGCGCGTGCATACCAGTGGTACCTGGACGCGCTCAAGCTCGCTGAAAAGGCCGGCGACAAGCGCGGCGACAAGGTGAAGGAGATCCTCGCGAGCCTCGATCAGGAGGTCCCGAAGCTCCTCATCACCGTTCCTGCGAACAGCGACCTCGAGGGTGGAGCCATCATGTTCGATGGCAAACCACTCGACTCGAAGCTCCTCGGCAGCGAGTTCCGGGTCGACCCCGGTCCGCACGAGCTCGAGTGGCAGGTCGGCGGCGAGAAGAAGACCAAGACCCTCGCCTTCGAGCGGGGCGCGTCGCGCGAAGTGACCATCGAGCTCGATCCCGCCCCGGTCCCCGTCTCCGGCGACGGCAGCACGCCGACCACCCTGGAGCCCTCGAAGGAGCCCGAGGTCGAGAAGGTCGGGCAGACCCGCAAGCTCGTCTCCTTCGTCCTCGTC
>LNFM01013504.1_pt1 | contig 10378 bp, 7 predicted proteins | sample 596031 | NCBI WGS metagenome assembly LNFM01 (sample SAMN04254537, study PRJNA301005) | activated carbon metagenome | isolation source: dual media filters at the Ann Arbor, Michigan drinking water treatment plant | place: USA: Ann Arbor | reverse complement strand
TCTATCTTGCCACGCTCAAGGAGGCCCCGAGCGAGGCCGAACTGGTCAGCCACAAGCTGATGCTGCGCGCCGGGCTGATCAAGTCGCTCGCCCGAGGGTTGTACACCTGGATGCCGCTCGGCCTGCGCGTGCTGCGCAAGGTCGAGCGTATCGTGCGTGAAGAGATGGATGCCGCCGGCGCGGTCGAACTGCTGATGCCCGCCGTGCAGCCGGCCGAGCTGTGGCAGGAGTCGGGCCGCTGGCAGAAGTACGGGCCGGAGCTGCTGCGCATCCGCGACCGCCACCAGCGCGACTACTGCTTCGGGCCGACGCACGAAGAGGTGATCTCGGACACCGTGCGCCGCGACATCAAGAGCTACCGGCAGCTGCCGGTGAACCTGTACCAGATCCAGACGAAGTTCCGCGACGAGATCCGGCCGCGCTTCGGCGTGATGCGCGCGCGCGAGTTCCTGATGAAGGATGCGTACTCGTTCCACGCCGATGCCGCGAGCCTGCAGCAGACCTACGACACGATGTACCAGGCCTACAGCCGGATCTTCGAACGCCTCGGACTGCAATTCCGCGCGGTCGCGGCCGACACCGGCCAGATCGGCGGCACCGGTTCGCACGAGTTCCATGTGCTGGCCGACTCCGGCGAGGACGGCATCGCGTTCTGCCCGGCCTCGGCCTATGCGGCGAACGTGGAACTGGCGGAAGCGCTGGCCCCGGCCACGCCGCGCCTGCCGGCGGCCGTCACGATGCAGAAGGTGTCCACCCCCGGCCTGAAGACCTGCGAGGCGGTTGCCGGCCTGCTGGCGCTGCCGGTCGAACGCATGGTCAAGTCGATCGCCGTGGTCGCCGATGGCCGCTTCCAGTTGCTGCTGCTGCGCGGGGACCACAAGCTCAACGAAGTGAAGGCCGGGAAGCTGCCCGGCTTCGCCGATTTCCGCTTCGCCAGCGACGACGAGATCGCCGCCGCGCTGGGCTGCGAGCCCGGCTACATCGGCCCGGTCGGCATCGATGCCGCGATCCCGGTGCATGTCGACCGCAGCGTGGCTGCGCTGGCCGACTTCGCCTGCGGCGCGAACGAGGCAGGCTTCCACCTCACCGGCGTGAACTTCGGGCGCGACCTGCCCGACCCGGCGTCCGTGCACGACCTGCGCAACGTGGTCGAAGGCGACCCGAGCCCGGACGGCGCCGGAACCCTCGAGCTGTGCCGCGGCATCGAGGTCGGCCACATCTTCCAGTTGCGCACCCGCTATTCCGAGGCGATGAAGGTCGAGTTCATCGACGAGGGCGGACAGCCGAAGCCGATGGAGATGGGCTGCTACGGCATCGGCGTGTCGCGCATCGTCGGTGCGGCGATAGAACAGGGCTGCGACGAGCGCGGCATCGTGTTCCCGCCGGCGATCGCGCCGTTCGAGGTGGCGATCACGCCGATCGGCCTGCACAAGAGCGACGCGGTGCGCGCCGCGGCGGAAGCGCTGTACGCAGCGATGAAGGCAGCCGGCATCGACGTGCTGCTCGATGACCGCGACGAGCGTCCGGGCGCGATGTTCGCCGACATGGAGCTGATCGGCGTGCCGCACCGGATCGTCATCGGCGACCGCGGACTGGCGAAGGGCGAGTGCGAGTACAAGGGCCGCCGCGATGCGCAGGCGACGATGCTGCCGCTCGACGGCGTGCAGGCCTACGTCACCGGGAAGCTCGGGCGGTGAACGCCGCGCGCCGGCGCCTGCTGCTTGCGCTGCCCGGCCTTCCGGCCCGGGCTGCGGTGCCTGGCGCCGTCGCGGCCATGGCCGGGCTGCTGCCGCCGCGCGGCGCACAGGCCGGCGCACAGCTCTACGAACCGCTGCAGGCGACGGTGCGCGCATCGCTGACGCGCGCGATCAGCGACCAGGTCGTCTCGTTCCATGCGTTCGACACCGACGGCGAGGCGAAGCTGTGGCTGGCCGACATGGGACGCCGGCTGGAACGCCGGATGCCCGATCCGCAGCTGCGCAGCGAGTTCCTGATGACGCTGCACTACGAGGCCACGCGCGCAGGCCTCGACCCGCAGATGGTGCTGGGGCTGATCCAGGTCGAGAGCGCATTCCGCAAGTACGCCGTGTCCAGCGCCGGCGCACGCGGCTACATGCAGGTGATGCCGTTCTGGATCGACGTCATCGGCCAGAAGGACCACAACCTGTTCCACCTGCGCACCAACCTGCGCTTCGGCTGCGTGATCCTGCGCCACTATGTCGACATCGAGCGGGGCAACCTGTTCCGCGCGCTGGGCCGCTACAACGGCAGCCTCGGAAAGCCCGACTATCCGAACCTGGTGGTGCGCGCCTGGATCAACCACTGGAAGTTCGACCCCCTCGCGGCGACCCGGCTCGCTTCGGGCGGCCCCGCCGCGCAGGCGGCCGGCGATGCGTCGGCGGCGGTGCGTCCGCGCTGACCGGCCGCGGGGCCATGGCGGCCGGCGCCGACGCCGCGGGCGCCGTTGCCTGGGCGGCACGCACCGAGGGGATCACCGCCACCAGCACGGCGCCCATCAGCAGCACCAGCCAGGACAGGTAGACCCACATCAGGAAGATCGGCACGGTGGCGAACGCGCCGTAGATCGCGTGGTAGGCCCCGATATGGGTGACGTACAGCCCGAATGCGCGCTTCGTGAGTTCGAACAGCATGCCGGCGACCAGCCCGCCGATCGCGGCGTCGCCCGGGCGCACGCGCTGGTTGGGCAGCGCATGGTAGAGCAGGCCGAACGCCAGGATGGTCAGCACGAACGGCACCAGGCGCAGCGCGGTGAGCACCACGTCGTCGAGGTAGCTGAACCAGCCCAGCGACCACGAAACCAGCAGCGAGGTGAGCCAGAGTCCGGCGCCGATGAGCAGCGGGCCGACCGTCACCAGCATGCCGTAGACCGCGAGCCGGGGCGCGCGCCGGCCGAGGTTGCCGGTGCGCCAGATGTCGTCGAACGCACCCTCGATGGTGAGCACCAGCACCATCGCGGTCACGACCAGCACCACCAGGCCGATCGCCGACACCTGCGCGGCGTTGGCGGCGAACTCGCTCAGGTAGACGCCGACCACCCGGTCGGCCGCCTCGGGCAGGAGGATCCGCGTGGCGAACGTCCGCACCAGGTCGGTGACTTCACCGAAGACCGGGAATGCACTGACGATCGCGAAGCCGATCGCGAGCAGGGGCACGATCGCGATCAGGGTCGTGAACGCCAGGTTGGACGCTGCGTCGACGCAGCGCGCCTCGCGAAAGCGGGAAGACGCCAGCTTCAAGGCTTGCCAGCTGTCGCGCAGCGAGCGTCCGAAGGATCCGGAAGGGGGATTGGCGAGCACGGCGGCGATCTGTCGGCGGTCGGTCGCCGATCGGTGGGGTGACGGGATCCTGCTGCGGCACGGCGCGGACCCGATCGCGCGCCGATGCTTCGACAGCAACCACCATTGTCGCCGTTCCCGCGCAGCCTGCGTAGGGGTTCCTATAATCGGCCAACCCATGAAGTACTGAAGGACCCCGATCGATGGCAGAGATCCTCGTTCTCTATTACAGCCGCAACGGTGCGGTGCGCGAGATGGCGCAACTGATCGCGCGCGGTGTCGGCCAGGTGCCGGGCGCGCTCGCCCGCCTGCGCACCGTGCCGCCGGTGGCGACGGTGGTCGAGACGGCGGCGCCGCCGGTGCCCGACAGCGGCGCGCCCTACGTGGAACCGGCCGACCTGGAACGATGTGCCGGCCTGGCGCTCGGCTCGCCCACCCGGTTCGGCAACATGGCCGCGCCGATGAAGCATTTCCTCGATGGCACCGGTGGCCTGTGGGCGCGCGGCTCGCTCGCTGGCAAGCCGGCCGCGGTGTTCACGTCGACCGGCACCCAGCACGGTGGCCAGGAATCCACGCTGCTCACCATGATGCTGCCGCTGCTCCACCACGGCATGCTGCTGGTCGGCATTCCGTACACCGAACCCGAACTGTCGGCGACCCGGACCGGCGGCACGCCCTATGGCGCGAGCCATGTCGCGGGCGACCAGGCCGACCAGCCGATCAGCGCCGACGAGAAGGCGCTCTGCATCGCCCTGGGCCGCCGGCTCGCGGACGTATCCCTGCGGCTGTCGCAATGAGTCCGTCGCCGGGCGCCGCAAGAGGCGCCGCCGCGCCGGTCAGTGCCGGCCGCGTGGCCCTGCTCCACTGGCTGGCGATCGGCAGCCTGCTTGCCCTCATCGGGCTTGCCCTGGCCTGGGAACTGGTCATCGCGGCAGGACCGGAAGGGCCGGGCCTGCTGGCGCTCAAGGCACTGCCGCTGCTGTTGCCGCTGTTCGGCATCCTGCGCGGCCGCCGCTACACCTACCAGTGGGCACCCATGCTGGTGCTGGTGTATTTCGTCGAAGGCATCATGCGCGGTTACGCGGATGGCGGCCCCGGTTCGGCCGCCGGCTGGACGCAGGCCCTGCTCGCGACCGTGTTCATCGTGTCCGCAGCCTACTACGCCCGGGACGCGCACCGGCGGAACTAAAGTCGACGCTGTCGCAGCCGTAACTTCCCGTGGAGGGGGCGGCACCCGCCGCCCTTCGTCCTTCGGGACGACGAACCGGGAAGGCGGGATGGCAGATTCGGCGCGGGTGTTCCGGGGCGGCAGGCCCGGCTGGCTTCCCTGGATGGGCCGCAACGGTCGGCTGGCGCTCGGATGGGCGTGCCTCGCCAACCGCAGCCGTCGAACGGCACTGGAAGCCACCTTCGAAGGCATCGCGGCCACCCGGCATCGGCTGCTGGTCGACTGGGCCAACGGCCACTGGCAGTTCCTCGAGGCCGTCGCACGCGACCTCGCCGGAGACGGCTCGGCCTGCGCGGACGGCGCCGGCTTCGACCCGGCGCGCCTGCAGGCGGCCCTCGACGCACGTCCGGAGCTTTCCGAACTGGCGTACGTGTCACCCGACGGCCAGGTCGTCGGATCCACCTGCCGGCAACGGATCGGCAGCCAGGACGACCAGCCGCGGGCGCTGGCCGCAGGCCTGGCCGCCCCCTTCCTGCACGGGCCCTATGTCGACGCCCGCACGCTCGCGCTCGGCGCGACCACGTCCCGGTTCCATGACGCGGTGACCCTGATGTTCCGCCAGCCCGTGCGGCACGGCGGCCGCACGCTCGGCTGCCTGTGCGCACGGGTTCCGAACGACGTGATGAGCGACCTGATCCAGCGCGAGGCCGGGCATGTGTTCCCGGATTCCGGCGACAACTACCTGTTCATCGCCGAGTCGCGCTTCGACGCGTCGATCGCGGCGGGCACGGCGCTGTCGCGGTCGCGCTTCGAGGATCGCACGTTCACCGGCGGAGACAACCTGCGCGACGGCGTGCGCACCCGGTGGGGCACGGTACGCGTCAGCGCCCATACCGAATTCCAGCTCGTGTTCAACGATCCCGCCACCGGCAGGCTGCACCCCGGCGTGCAGGAAACGATCCACCAGGGCAGCAACCTGTTCGCGGGCTATCCCGGCTATCCCGACTACCGGCACGTGCCGGTGATCGGCAAGGGCCTCACCTTCAGCCTACCCGGCTCGCCCGACCGCTGGGGCATGATGTGCGAGGCCGACCTTGAGGAGGCCTGCCGGATGCGCTCGCCCGGCTACCGTTCGGTCCGCGCCTTCGCCGGGCTGGCACTGGCCACGGTCGCGGTCGACGCGCTGCTGCGCCACGTGCTGGTTGCAGGACCCGCCGTGCATGCGGCAGCGCTCGCCGGCTGGGCGCTGGTTTCCGCGGGCCTGTTCCATCGGTGGACCGTGGCGCCGATGGCGCGTGCGATCGACACGATGTCCGCCCACTTCCTGCAGATCGCCGAACGTGGTGGCTCGCTGTCCGGCCGCCTCGATCCGTCCTCGTTCGCCGAAGACGGCAGCGCCGCGCTGGCCCGCTGGATCAACAGTTTCGTGGACCGCACCGACGAGGCCGTTCGCTCGGTGACCGCCGCCGCCGGGCGGCTCGGCCTGGCCTCCGACGAACTGGCCGGCACCTCGAACGCGATCGCGGCGGCGTCGCGCCAGCAGAGCGGCAGCGCTGCGGACGCCGCCAGCGCGGTCGAGCAGGTGACGGTCAGCGTCGCGCAGGTCGCGGACAACGCCGCAGCCGCGGCCCGGCTGTCGGATGCCGCGGGCGAAGCGTCGGACGCCGGGCACCAGGTCGTGGGCCGCACGGCGCGCGACGTGCAGGCGATCGCCGCGTCGATCCAGGACTCGCGCACGGTGGTGCAGCGGCTCGGCGAACGGTCGCACCAGATCGACGGCATCGCACGCACGATCCATGACATCGCCGGGCAGACCAACCTGCTCGCCCTGAACGCCGCGATCGAGGCCGCCCGCGCCGGCGAACAGGGGCGTGGCTTCGCGGTCGTCGCGGACGAAGTGCGCAAGCTGGCCGAGCGCACCTCGCGCTCCACGCAGGAGATCGCCGAGGTGATCGCCTCGATCATCGGCGACACCGCGAGCGCGGTGGAGACGATGGCAGGCTGCACCGACAAGGCGGGCACGGGCGTCGAGCAGGCGGCCGCTGCGGCCGATGCGCTGGAAGCGATCGGCCGCAGCGTGTCGGAGAACCGCGCGATGATCCGCGAGATCGCGGATGCCACCGGCGAGCAGCGACTCGCCACCGAAGGCATCGCCCGCTGCATCGAGGAGATCGCGTGCATGACAGAAGCGAACGCACGGGCGGTGGGCGGCGCCGAGGCAGCCGCCCGCCGGCTGCAGTACCTCGCGGCAGACCTGCGCAAGTCCGTCGCGCGGTTCGAGCCGGCGACCCTCGCAACCGGAGCCAAGCCCGGCTGACGCGGCGCCGCGCCGCTCGCGAGCGGCCGCGGCCAGCGAACGCCTCCCAGGCTCAGCCCTGCGGGTTGGTGCGCTCGATGTTGGCCTGCAGCCGGTTGAGCGCGTTCAGGTAGGCCTTCACCGAGGCGACCACGATGTCGGTATCCGCGCCGACGCCGTTGACGATGCGCCCGGCGAGGTGCAGCCGGACGGTGACCTCGCCCTGCGACTCGGTGCCCTTGGTGATGCTGTTCACCGAATAGAGCTGCAGGTCGGCGCCGCTGCCGACCAGCGACTCGACCGCCTTGAACGCGGCATCGACCGGGCCGCTGCCCGTCGTGTTGGCGGTCTTCTCGCTGCCGCCGATCGACAGCGTGATCCGGGCACGCGGCGGCTCGCCGGTCTCGGAATGTGCGCTCATCGACGCGAGCTTGTAGTGCTCGTCCTGCGGCGTCACCGTCTCGTCGGACATCAGTGCCTGCAGGTCTTCGTCGAAGATCTCGTGCTTGCGGTCGGCGAGCTCCTTGAAGCGGGCGAACGCCGCGTTCAGGATCTCTTCCGACTCGACCACCACGCCGAGCTCCTGCAGGCGGGTGCGGAACGCGTTGCGGCCGGACAACTTGCCGAGCACGATGCGGTTGGCGTTCCAGCCCACGTCCTGCGCGCGCATGATCTCGTAGGTCTCGCGGTTCTTCAGCACCCCGTCCTGGTGGATGCCCGATTCGTGCGCGAACGCATTGGCCCCCACCACTGCCTTGTTGGGCTGCACCGCGAAACCGGTAATGCCGGCGACCAGCCGGCTGGCCGGCACGATCTGCGTGGTGTCGATGTTGGTGTCGCACGGGAAGAAATCCTGGCGGGTGCGCACCGCCATCACGATCTCTTCCAGCGCGGCATTGCCGGCCCGCTCGCCCAGGCCGTTGATCGTGCACTCGACCTGGCGCGCGCCGTTCATCACGCCCGCGAGCGAGTTGGCCGCGGCAAGGCCGAGGTCGTTGTGACAGTGGGTCGACCACACCACCTTGTCGGCTCCCGGCACGCGCTCGCGCAGCGTACGGATCAGCGCACCATACTGCTCGGGCATCGTGTAGCCGACCGTATCGGGGATGTTGAGGGTGGTCGCACCGGCCTTGATCACCGCCTCGAGCACGCGGCAGAGGAAGTCGATGTCGGAGCGGCCGGCGTCCTCGGGCGAGAACTCGACGTCATCGGTGAAGCCGCGCGCGAACTTCACTGCGTTCACCGCGGTCTCGAGCACCTGGGAAGGCTCCATCCGGAGCTTCTTCTCCATGTGGATGCGCGAAGTGGCGAGGAAGGTGTGGATGCGCTTGCGCGGCGCGGGTGCGATCGCCTCGGCACAGCGGCGGATATCCGCTTCGTTCGCGCGCGACAGGCCGCAGACGGTCGATTCGCGGATGATCGACGCCACCGAATGCACCGCCTCGAAGTCGCCGTTGCTCGCGGCGGGGAATCCGGCTTCCATCACGTCGACCCGCATGCGCTCGAGCTGGCGTGCGATGCGCAGCTTCTCTTCCCGGGTCATGGTGGCGCCCGGGCTCTGCTCGCCGTCGCGCATGGTCGTGTCGAAAATGATGAGGCGGTCGCTGCTCATGATGTCTCCTTGCCGCAGGATATGCGGTGTATGGCTTCGATCGCCGGCTTCAGGTCATGAGCCGGCGCGGGGCAACGCAACAGGGGTCGTGGAAGGCTAGCGCGCGGGGCGCAGCAGCCGGCTGGCCAGCAGGATGCTGGTCAGCAGGGAGAAGATCACGACGCGTTGGGTTACCGAGGACATGCGGCGAGTCTATGGCGTGGCGCGCCGGAGCGCAAGCCGGGCCTGGTCGACCGTGCCCGGATCGGCCCGTCCCCGTTGCCGCGCCACGCCCCTGACGGCCCTCCCCGCGCGCCTCGCCTTCAGCCGCGGGCTACTGGAAGAAGAAGAATCCGTCGACGATGTCCGTCGCAGTGCGGTCGACCAGCGTGGCGAGCGTGACGAAGCCGGCGGATCCGGCGGCCCCGTCGATGTCGACCTGCAGCAGGACGTCCGCCCCCGATTGCATGATGCGCAGGTGGCCGTCGCCCCGCGGATCCATGCCGGCATAGCCGATATCGTCGAACAGCATCCGCAGGTCGAAGCCGTCGTTGTCTGCGGCGCGGACATCGAAGCCGTACACGAGGTCACCGGCGTCGGTCAGTGCACGGTAGACGAACAGGTCGCTGCCGGCCGTCGTGCCGTGCACGCTGCTGTCGCCCGAGCCGACGAGGATGTCCTGGCCCCAGTTTCCCTCGACGATGTCATTGCCGTCCCCACCATCGAGGATGTCGTCGCCACCCCCACCGCGCAGGATGTCGTCGCCGCCATCGCCGTACAGGAAGTCGCGCCAGCCGTGCATCGACAGCAGGTCGTCGTCGCCGTGGAGCCAGTCATTGCCCCCGGCCACGCCGCCCTCGCCGCGCTCGCCCATCAGCGTGTCCGGGCCGCCACCGCCGAACAGCTGGTCGTCGGCCGCGTCGCCGAACAGGAGGTCCGCACCTGACTCCCCGAACAGCACGTCGGTACCGGCACCGCCGTCCATCTGGTCCCGGTCCGATCCGCCGTACAGGATGTCGCCGCCGCCTTCGCCGACGATCAGGTCTTCGCCATCGCCGCCGAAGACCAGGTCGTAGCCGTCACCGCCGCGCACCGTGTCGTTGAACTCGCCTGCGTAGACGAGGTCGTCGCCCGCACCGCCGTGCAGCAGGTCGCGGCCCCAGCCACCGACCAGCGTGTCGTCGCCATCTGCGCCGTCCAGGGCATCGGCGAAACCCGTCCCGTAGAGCAGGTTCGCGCCTGCGTTGCCGGTGCCCACGCCGCCATCGCCCCACTGAAACAGCAGCTGGGCACCGTCCAGCCACGGATCGACCAGCCACGGCCTGCCGAACAGGGTCAGGTTCTCGATGCCGTCGGGCAACCTGAACGCAACCGACGACACCACGGTGTCGATGCCGCCGCTGTCGATGATCTGCACCCGCCCATCGTCCACCCGGTACACGTCGTCGCCTTCGCCGCCGTCGAGCGTGTCGGCGCCGCCGTTGCCGACCAGGGAGTCTGCGCCGCCGAGGCCGATCAGCCAGTCGGCGAACGCGGTGCCATCGATCCGGTTCGCGGCGTCATCGCCGGTGATCGTGGCGCCGTCGTCGTCCGGCCAGGGAGACGTGCCGGGAGGGCCGGAAAAGAAAAAATGCAGCGAGGAACTCATCCGGGCCTCGGTCGGGCTGCCCGACAGTTGCAGGAGGCATCATTCTACCCGCAGGACCGCCGCGGGCAGCAGGCCTCAGGGCCGCAGGTCGTCCTTGTCTGCGGGGGGCTCGCCAGGCGGGGGTTCCGGCGGCCGGGGCTGGCTTCGCGCGCCGCGCATCGAGAACAAAGGCATCACATAGCCGGACAGCGCATAGATGACCGACACGGCGAGCAGGAGCTCGGCCAGCGTATCCGCGATCAGGCTCAGCAGCCCGACGCCGATCGCGGTGACCACGATCACGCGGAACGACACCGCCTTGCGCAGGTTGATGTCCTTGCCGCTGTAGAACTTGAAGTTGCTGACCATCGAGAAGCCGGCGAACACGGTGACGATCCAG
>LNFM01013503.1_pt1 | contig 10378 bp, 10 predicted proteins | sample 596031 | NCBI WGS metagenome assembly LNFM01 (sample SAMN04254537, study PRJNA301005) | activated carbon metagenome | isolation source: dual media filters at the Ann Arbor, Michigan drinking water treatment plant | place: USA: Ann Arbor | reverse complement strand
GTCGACCTGCCTTAGGTGGGCGATAATTATTCGGCTAGCGCTAGGCTTGACGGAGATCGAAGGGTTCAACGACTTTCCGTCTAGCGCCCCGGATGCGCGTTGAGTAGGAGCGAAGTTTGGACGTGATCACCCTCAAGCCCCAGCGGCGAATCAACTTGAAGGACATAGCCGACCAGGCAGAGCGCGCGGCCATGATGATGGAGCAGATACGGGGCGCGATGCTGGCTCCGAGTTCCCGCAAGTCACCGCCGGTGTTCAACCTGAGTCAGCTGGCGACCCTGTGTGGCATTGAGAAGGGTTCGGTCAACCATCGCATGTCCAAGGGGGATCTTCCCGTTGGGCAGCTCAATGAGGCCGGAAGCCGACGGGAGTTCAGCCTGGCGGAAGCCCGCGCGTGGATACGGGAGTACCGTAAAGAGCACCTGCGGCCAGAAGGCGCGGAGGCTGCCACCGTGAGCATCGGCAACTTCAAGGGCGGGGTGTCCAAGACCACGACGGCGGTGACTCTCGCGCAAGGGCTGTCCCTCCTCGGGCATCGGGTGCTGGTCATCGATACCGACCCGCAGGGCTCATTGACGACCCTGTTTGGCATCCTGCCGGACACGGAAGTAAATGAGGAGGACACGATCCTGCCTTTGGCCATGGGGACGGAGACGTCCATTCGCTACGCAATTCGGTCCACGTACTGGGACGGTATTGACCTGGTCGGCGCCGCACCGGTGCTGTTCGGTGCGGAGTTTGCGCTGCCTGCGCGGCAGACGCAGGAACCAGGGTTCGAGTTCTGGAGGGTCCTGGATCTCGGCATCGATGATGTTCGGTCTGAGTACGACGTAATCGTTATCGACACGCCCCCTGCCCTTTCCTACACCACCATCAATGCATTCATGGCGTCTGACGGCATCATCATGCCGTTGCCACCCAACGCCCTGGACTTCGCTTCGGCATCGCAGTTCTGGAGCCTGTTCTCCGATTTGACGACCGAGCTGCTGACCAAGAGAGGGTTGAGCAAGGAGTTCGACTTCATTCACATCCTTCTTGCGCGTGTGGATTCGGCCGACGCTGCGAGCAACATCATTCGGCAGTGGATTGGGCAGACCTACGCTGAGAAGGTGCTGCCAGTGGAGATCCCCAAGACGGCGGTCACGGGGGTGACGAGTGCCGAGTTTGGAACCGTTTACGACGTCTCCAAATACGACGGGAATGCGCGCACCTTCAAGCGGGCGCGGGACGCCTACGACAGCTTTGTAGGGCATATCGAAGGGTCGGTTCGTGCGGTATGGACGCGGCAGGTGGGGGCGTTGAACGGTTCAACACCGGTCGTGAAGACGGGGAAGGGGACGAAGCGATGAGCAAGAAGTTGGCTGAGAAGGCGAGCACGATCCAGATGCCACCCGTCTCGTCCGTTGCCGGGGTTGCGACGACGACGCCGGGTCAGGATTCGAAGATCAAGACCGCTCCGGGATCTATGGCCCACTTCATGGCGGCGCAGTCGTCAGCCGTCAAGGAGGCGGAGGACCTCAGGGAGCGCTTGAAGCAGTTCGACGGAGCCAATCCAGTGCGTCTGCTGGACCCCGCTACTGTGCGACCCTCTCGATGGGCCAATCGCCACGATGCTTCGTTCGCTGACGCAGCATTCGCCGAGTTGAAGGCCGAGATTGCCGCGGCAGGCGGCAATGTGCAGCCCGTGAGCGTGCGACCGATTCCCGCTGTGTTGAACGGTTCAACACCTGATGCAGGGGCCGCATACGAAATCGCCTTTGGGCACAGAAGGCACCGCGCCTGTCTGGAACTGGGCTTGCCGCTGCTGGCCATGATCACGGAGCTGACCGACAGAGAGCTCTTCGAGACCATGGAGCGCGAGAACCGCGTTCGGAAGAACCTCAGCGCCTGGGAGCAGGGCGCGATGTACAAGCGGGCGTTGGATGAAGGCTTGTACCCATCGCAGCGCAAGCTTTCCGAGGCCCTGAGTGTGGACGTGTCACTGGTATCGAAGAGTCTTTCGCTGGCTCGACTGCCTGACGCGGTGGTCAGCGCCTTTGCCAGCCCCCTGGAGATTCAGTTTCGCTGGGCCCAGCCATTGGGTGAAGCTTTGCAGAAGGACCCTGAGGCCTTGCTCGCTCGAGCGGCTCGTATCAAGGCTTTTGGTCGCAACCTGCCGGCAACCGAAGTGCTCGATGCACTACTTGGCCTTGAAGACACACCCGTGTTGAACCGTTCAACACCAGAGCACCAAGTGATTGAAGGCACTGGCGGTCGGCAGGCCCTGTTCACCAGAGACGCCCGCGGACGGGTCACCATCAAGTTCGCTGCAGGCGTGTTGAACGAGACGAGCGAGGCCGCGATCATTGCGGCGATCAAAAAGGCACTGTCGAGCTGATTCCGCCTAGCTTGATGCCTCGGTCTCAGCTCGCCGCCAGTCGCTGAGAGGGGGGCTCGGCAGAGTCCCCGTGGGTTCGACGAAAACTTGTCGCTTCGCTGTCAATCCGTCAAGCCATCCCGAATACTCTCCACAAGTGGAGAGGACACCGACCGGAGGCTATCGCCCCGGCCCCGGTTTACCAAACGCCGCCTGCATCGCCTTGTGCCGCCGCCCCTTCTCGGCCCGCACATAGATTGAGGTCGTCGCTAGGCTCTCGTGGCCGAGGTTGGCCTGCAGCACGTCCTGTGGCACCCCACGTGCCGCCGAATGCGAGCCATAGGTATGCCGCAGCCAGTGTGTGGAGGCTTCCCGAATGCGCTCGGCTGCTCGCCGGTCCTGCACTGCGACATCGGCCGCACAGCGCTCGAAGGCTGCTACCAGCACTTCGTAGATCCGCGCCGCAGAAAGTGGGGCCTCCAGGCTCAGCTTGGCGATGAGGGGCGTCTCGGGCGGATTGGTCAGCAGGTCCGGACTCAGACCGCGGCCCGCCAGGTACTCCCGAATACTCTCCACGGCCGGGTCGGGCAGTGGCACTTCGCGCCACTTGTTGCGCTTGCCCAGGACCATGAGGGACCAGGCCCACTCACCGTCGTCGAGTTGCTCGTGACGCAGCCATTCCACCTTGGCCGCCGCCAGCTCCGACAACCTCAGCCCTGTCATGTACGCAAACGCCAGCAGGAACCGCAGCCGCCGCGCGGAAGGCGAGGGCGGCAACCCGCCCAGCCATTCCTGAACCAGGTCCCACTGCTTCTGGCTGAGCGCCCGCAGCTGCGGCATCGAAGGCGCATCGGGCCGATGCGGCACGTCGTCCCAGGGGTTCGAGTCGAGGTATTGGCGCCGCACCAGCCACTCGCACAGGGCGCGCACGATGGTCATCGCCGTGGCCGCCGAGCGCGGCGACAACGGCCCCTCGAAGGGCCGCCAGGCCTCGCTCCAGCGCTGCACCCCTCGCGGCCCCGTCCACTCGATGCCCGGCGCCGCAAGGAAGTCCCGGTAGGCCACGCAGTCGTCCCCGTCCAGCGATGACAGCGCCTTGCGACGCTCCATCACCGCCCAGAGCAGGAAGCGCTCGGCCTCCTTGCGGTACGCGCGCCAGGTGTGGCTGCCATTGATGCGCAGCCGCAGCCAGGCCTGGACCGCTTCGTAGTCGTTGGCCGCGGCCACCTTGCAGCGCTCCAACGGTGCCCGGTTGAGGCCGCAGGAGCCGTCGCGCTCCGACGGCGGCGTGAAGCGTTCCAGCGGAACGATGCCGATGCGGGGTACCGGGGTGAGGGTGGCCGTGTCGATCTGGCCCAGCGGCTTGAGGGCAGGGGAGGGCAGGGCGCCGAGCGTGGACTCGTGCTCCCGCAGCCAGCGCACGATGCGGGCTGCGCCTTCCGGGCCCACCTTGGGGATGCTCCGATGCCAGTGGAAGCCCTTGCTCCGGACCCAGAAGAAAAGCTCACTCAAGCGCTGGACGCCCACCACGGCCAGACGCGCCGCGACTCGCTCGTCCAACCAGGCGGCAACCGGGTCGGCCGGTTGCGGGTCGCGCGCGCCGATGCCTTCCAGCCACTGCACCGCCAGGATGAGACGCTCGCGCAGGCGTTGCTTGCGACGAGTGGAGTTGCGGGCCTCGCGCCCTCCGAACTCGGCCTCGTAGAGCTCGATCAGCTCGATCTCGGAGTAGAAGTCCGCCGGCTGTCGCGCCCGGAACTCGTCCAACGTGGGCTTCGGCGAGCCGCGCTCGAGGATGGCCTCGGGGTCACGACGGAGCAGGGCGGCGATCTCCGGCCGGCCGTGGGCGCGCGCCAGGCTGCGCAGCTCGTCGAGCAGGCGCTGCAGCTCCCCGCGGGCGCGCCGGGCGTCGGCTGCGCCGTCTACGTAGAGGTACCGGTTCCAGGCGGCCGCCAGGTCCAGGCCCTCGGCCCAGCAACGCACGAAGGCCATCTGGGGGTGGCCGAGACGGCGCTGGCCGCTGATGGGCGGAACCGTCATGGGGCAGGGCGGGCGAGGGTGGGGTAGGGGGCCCGGGCGCCCGCTGCACTAAGCGCTGGCTGCCGTGGGTTCACTCCGCGGCCGGCCATTTCATGCCCCATCGCTCAATCACGTCGCGCACGCGCCGGTCGCCGTCGGGCACCAGGGTGTGCAGGTCGGCCTGCGCCCACCGCAGGGCGTCCAGGCAGGCCAGCATGTCGTCGCTTATGGCGACGTCAACCAAGCGTAGGTCGTAGACGTCGTAGGGGAAGTCCTGGCCGTTGTAGGTGGAAGCGATGAAGCGCGCTACGGTGTGGGCCTGGCCGCTGTCGCCGGTCTCGGCCAGGCTGAGCAAGCGCAGGAACGCCTGGCCACCCTTGGCAGTCGCTTCACTCTTGCGCCGGCGCATGCGTTCCAGGTCACCACCGGCCCCGTCCGGAATCAGGCTCATCAAAAAACTCCTTGTCCGACAGCCACTTGGCCGATTGTGTCAGCTGCAGGCCAATTTGGAAGGCCTAAAACAGCTACCGTGATAATACGGATTATCAAGGTACATTGCCGGTTCTGGGCGGGGTAGGGCGCCTTCGACACTACCCCCAGACCCAAGATTACTTTTGCGTGGGCCTCGTCACTTGGCGACACCTCGCGCTGCTGCCCGGCCCCTCATTCAACACCTGGTCGTTGTGAATCGCGGGTGAAAACGCATGTCCGCCAGAGGACGTTGGCGGCGTCGGGAGCTACGCCGAGTTTCTGGAGGCCATCTCTGATCCCAGCCACAACGAGCATGGCGCGGTGTGGCAACGGAGCGGCGGACCTTTAGACCCCATAGGCTCGACGCCCTGGGCTGACCATGCCCGTGTGACTGACCGCAGGCAAGGCCGGCGACAGCAAGAAGGATGCACCTCGCCTGGAGTCGCGCTATCATTGATAGCACCCAAGTTCCAGGAGCGGCAAATGGCCAATCTGCTCGTTCGAGGCGTCGACGAAGCCGTCGTCAGGGCACTCAAGGAGCGTGCCGGTGAGCACGGCCACAGTGCCGAGGCAGAACACCGCGCCATCCTTGCCCAAGCCCTGGTGCGCCCGCGCAGGCGCACTTTTGCAGAAGTCGTGGCGTCCATGCCGAACGTCGGCATCGACGCCGACTTCGAGCGGGTGAACCCCGCCACCGAGGCCCCGCGTGTATTTGATTGACACCAACGTCGTCAGCGAGGCGCGCAAGAAGGACAAGGCGAACCCCGGGGTCACCGGCTTCTTGCGTGACAGCGCTGCCAAGGGTGAGTTGCTCTACCTGTCCGCGATTTCCGTGGGTGAGCTTCGCCGCGGGGTGGAATTGATCCGACACCGAGGTGACCTCCAACAGGCTGCCTTGCTCGACGCCTGGCTGGACGAGGTGCTTGACCACTACGAGAGCAACATCCTTGCCTTCGACGGCCATGCCGCTCAGGTTTGGGGGCGACTGCGCGTACCGCATCCCGAGCACGAACTGGACAAGCAAATTGCTGCAATCGCTCTGGTCAACGGACTGACTGTCGTGACCAGGAACACCTCCGACTTCGCTGGCACGGGAGTGAACCTGCTCAACCCGTTTGTCGTAGCTTGACCAGCCGGGTCTCCCACCAGGCAGCACACATCCGAACTCAGCTTCCAGCATCCAGCAGCACTTTGCCGGCCGTTTCCGCGAACCAACCGAGCACGAGCGCCAGAGACTTGTCGTGGAGCCCCCGACAGCCTTCCGTCGTCGGGGCGTAGGTCTTGTCGGCGCCGATCCAAATCTGAGCCACCGCGCCGACCGAATTTTGAGGCAGGGGTGGAAGCCGACTTTGAGAGGGTCGGCTGTGGATAAGTTTAGTTCTTGACGAGGTTGTCGAACTTCTCGTGCAGATCGGTGCGCTTTCGGCTCCGCCGGCCCTACGAATACCGCACCCCGAACGCTCCCGTGATCTGCTTGGCGCGCCGGGCATCGTCGGAGTGCAGGTACATCGAGGTCGTCGAGATCGACGAGTGCCGCAGGCCTCGACCGGCGTGGTCGCCCTCGGTGAAATGGGCGACAAGACGCAGCTGCTGGCTGCCAAGTTCCGGTGCCGTCCCCATCAGCCTCGGCATCCTGGTCGCCACCCTGGTCAACCGCGCGTTTGTCCGCCTGGTCGGCGACTGGGTGGCCAACGCCCTCGGCCCGCATGTACTCCGTTGGGTCATGGGCCTGTCCTTCAATGCGATGGCGGCCTGGATGCTCCTCCACGACGGGATCGACGACGAAGAGGCCGGTGGCACGCAGCGCTTCGGCGTCTTTGGCACCACCGTCGTCGCGTTCCTTCTCGCCGAGATGGGCGACAAGACGCAGATCACCACGGTGGCGCTTGCAGCCCCTGCACGGATCTGGTCGCCGTGATTGCCGGCACGACGATCGGCGGTATGCGGGCCAACGTGCCTGCGGTCTTCCTCGGCGACAAGATCGCCAGGAAGGTATCGATGACGCTAATCCACGCCGTCGCCTCCGGCATCTTCGCTGTGCTCGGGCAGCTGACGCTATTCAATGTCGGCAGGCTGTTCTGAAGCCCCCTTCAACGACGTACCGGCAACTCGGCCGCGGCGGTGCCGGTTGTGCACCTCCATGGGAGCCCCGGCTCGGCCATTTGCGCTATCGTTTGCCCAGTGAGACTCAGCCAGCGCCTTCGTGCCCGCCTCATCGGCCTCGTGTCGATGGCCTTGCTGTTCTCGCAGATCGCTATGGCCGCCTATGCCTGCCCGGCCATGGGCGAGCGGGCCAAACGGGGCCCGGCCGACACGATGGCGATGACCGGCATGCCCTGTGCCGAAATGATGGCGGCCGGCGTGCTGCTCGATCCCGAGCAGCCGACGCTGTGCATGCAGCATTGCCAGTTCGGCACGACCACGCAGGTGGTCGACCATGTCTCCCCGGCCTTCGTGCCGGTGAGAGCACTGCCTGCGGTGTTCGAGGTCTCGCTCGACCAGGGGCTGGATACGGTCCTGAGCTCATGGGCCGAAGACGAGCGCCTGCGAGACCGACCTCCGCCGCTCGCGCTCAGCATCGCGCACTGCTGCTTTCGCATCTGACCTCCTGAAGTCGCCTGCTTGAACGGTCGCGGCGCTGCCGCGGCCCGGTTCCGGACTTCAGGAGTTCCCATGATTTGCTACTTGCCCCGGAGGCGCAATGGCCTCCGATTGGTGCCGTCGATCGCGCTGTGCGTGGCCCTCGGCACCCAGGCTGCGCTGGCGCAGTCTCCGCTTTCTCTCGAACGAGCCGTGGCCGAGGCCGCCGGCCGCTCGCAGCTCGTGATAGCCGCCGACGCGCAGGCTCGGGCTGCACGCGAGATGGCCTCGGCAGCGGGGCAGCTGCCCGACCCGGTGCTCAAGCTCGGCCTGAACAACCTGCCGATCGACGGTCGCGACCGCTACAGCATCACGCGCGACTTCATGACCATGCGCTCTGTCGGGGTCCTGCAGGAGCTGACCCGGGCCGACAAGCGCAGTGCCCGCGTGCGCCGGGCCGAGCGCGAGATCGAGCTGGCCCAGGCGGCCCGCCAGGCCACGGTCGCAGACCTGCGGCGAGACACGGCGCTGGCCTGGCTCGAACGCTCGTACCAGGAGTCGATGCAGGAACTGCTGAAGTCCCAGATCACCCAGGCCGAGCTGCAGGTCGAAGCTGCGAAGACGCTGTACCGAAGCGGCAAGGGCTCGCAGGCGGAGGTCTTCGCGGCCCGGGGTTCGGTCGAGCAGCTGCGCGACGGGCTGGCGCAGGTCGAGCGCCGGGTGGCGGTGGCGAGCACGCAGCTCGGTCGCTGGATCGGTGATGGCGCGCGGGACTCGCTGGCGCCACGGCCCACGCTCACCCTGCCAGCGTGGGCCGAAGGTGCGCTGGTGGACCACCTGGCCCGGCACCCGCAGGTTGCGGCCGCCGCGCAGCAGGCGGCGATTGCCGACAGCGAGGCTGACGCGGCGCGCGCCGCAAAGTCGTCGGACTGGAGCGTCGAGCTGCAGTACAGCCAGCGTGGGCCGGCCTACTCGAATATGGTGTCGATCAACCTGTCGGTGCCATTGCAGTGGGACCAGAAGAACCGGCAGGACCGCGAGCTGGCCGCACGGCTGGCCGGCGTCGACGAGGCCCGTGCCCGGCGCGAGGAGCTGCAGCGCGCCCATGAAGCCGAGGTGCGCGCCATGCTGCAGGAGTGGCGCAGCCACGAGGAGCGGCTGGGGCGCTACGACGCCTCCTTGTTGCCGCTGGCGACACAGCGCAGCGAGGCCGCGCTGGCGTCGTATCGCGCGGGGTCCGGTCCACTGACTGCCGTCCTCGATGCTCGCCGCGGCGAACTCGAGGTGCGCATGGAACGCCTGCGCATCGAGCTGGACCGCGCCCGCATCTGGGCCCAGCTCAACTACCTGCTGCCGTCGCACGACGGCGCTCAAGGCAAGCCGGAGGCATTGCAATGAACACGCGACACACGCTGATCGCCATCGGCGCCGTTGCTGCGCTGGCGGCGGGCGGCTATGCGCTCTACCAGGTCGGCATGCACCGCGGCATGGGGCAGTCGGGCGGCGTGGCAGCCCCCGCGACCGGCTCGGCCGTGGCCGAGGACCCGACCAGCAGCATCGCCGCGGGCGAAGCCGCGACGCGACGCCACATCAAGCAAGGGCTGAAGGCAGGCGATGTCGATCCGGCCACGGGCAAGCCTGTCCTCTACTACCACGACCCCATGGTGCCGGGGAAGCGCTTCGACGCGCCGGCCAAGTCGCCCTTCATGGACATGATGCTGGTGCCTGTCTATGGCGGTGCCGGTGGCGACGACCAGGGCACCGTCACCGTGAGCCCGCGCATCCAGCAGAACCTCGGCGTGCGCACGGCCGAGGTCGTCGAGGGTGTGCTGCGGCCCATGGTAGGCGCGGTGGGCAGCATCGCCTGGAACGAGCGCGACCAGTCGGTGGTGCAGGCGCGGGCTACGGGCTACATCGAGAAGCTGCACGTGCGCGCCACGCTCGACCGCGTGCGCGCGGGCCAGCCCTTCGCCGAGCTCTACGTGCCCGAGTGGGTCGCGGCGCAGGAGGAGTACCTGGCCGTCAGGCGCTTCGCCGCGGGCGATGCGGCGCTGATCGCCGCCGCACGTCAGCGCCTGCTGCTGGCCGGCATGAGCGAGGCCCAGGTCGCGCGCGTCGATGCGGCAGGGGTCGTGCAGCCGCGCGTCACTGTCGTCGCGCCGTCGAGCGGGGTGGTCGCGGAGCTGATCGCCCGCGAGGGCATGACGGTGGTACCCGGGATGATGCTCGCGCGCATCAACGGACTGGCCAGTGTCTGGGCCAACGCCGAGCTGCCCGAGAGCCAGGCCGCGCAGGTGCGCCCCGGCAGCCAGGTCGAGGCGCGCAGCCCCGGTGTCCCGGGCGCCGTGTTCCGCGGCACGGTGCAGGCTCTGCTTCCCGAGGTGAACGCGACCACGCGCACGCTGAAGGCGCGCGTGCAGCTCGCCAATCCCCACGGTCAGCTGGTGCCGGGCCTGTTCGTCACGATGCAGTTCATGGACACCCGCGCGGAGAAGGTGCTTCTGGTGCCGACCGAGGCGGTGATCCAGACCGGCCGGCGCGCGGTGGTGATGGTGGCCGAAGAAGGTGGGCGCTTTGCCCCGGTGGATGTGGAGACCGGCCTGGAAACCGGCGGCAAGACCGAAATCCGGCGCGGCCTGAAGGCTGGGCAGCGCGTCGTGGTGTCGTCGCAGTTCCTCATCGACTCCGAAGCCAGCCTGAAGGGCGTCGAGGCGCGGCTGAACAAGCAACCGGCGCCGACAGCAGCCGGTACTGCCCAGCGCCACAGCGCCCAGGGCCTGATCGAGTCGCTGAACAGCGAGAGCGTCACGCTGAGCCATGGCCCCATCCCGAGCATCGGCATGGGTGCGATGACGATGGAGTTCAAGCTGCCGCCTCAGAACAGGCGACCCCGCGGGCTGGCGGTGCGTGACCGCGTCGACTTCGAGTTCTACGTCGATCCGACCGACGGGC
>LNFM01014766.1_pt1 | contig 10380 bp, 7 predicted proteins | sample 596031 | NCBI WGS metagenome assembly LNFM01 (sample SAMN04254537, study PRJNA301005) | activated carbon metagenome | isolation source: dual media filters at the Ann Arbor, Michigan drinking water treatment plant | place: USA: Ann Arbor | reverse complement strand
TTTTTACGCGCTGGGGCGAGCTCGGCCTCCTGGGCGTCCGCTATCCGGAAAGCGACGGCGGCAGCGGCCTCGACAAGGTGAGCGACTGCATCGTGCGCGAAGAGCTGAGCTACATGAGCCAGGGGTTCGCCTCGAGCTGGTCGGCCCACAGCCACCTCGGGATCTGGCCCATCTGGAAGGCCGGCACGGAGCGCCAGCGCGAGCGGTTCTTCCGGCCTGCCGTCGCCGGCAGGAAGATCGCGGGCTTTGCGCTCAGCGAGCCCGATGGCGGCTCCAACATCCGCGGGCTCAAGACCCGCGCCGACCGCGTCGCGGGCGGTTTTAAGCTCAACGGCGCCAAGCTCTACATCACCAACGCGCCGATTGCCGACTTTCTGCTGGTAGCGGCCCGGACCGCCCCCGAGCTCCGGGGCGACGCCATCAGCCTCTTCATCGTGGAGCTGCCGGCGAGCGGCATGGAGATCACCAAACTCAGGAAGGAAGGCATTCGTGCCTCCGAAACCGGCCTGATCCACATCGAGGACGTGTTCGTGCCCGACGACTGTGTCCTCGGCGAGCGCCTCGGCACCTATCCGGTGATCCTCGACTCTCTCAGCGAGAACCGGGTGGGGGTCGCCGCCAATGCACTGGGCATGGCGCGGGCGGCCTTCGATGCCGCCACCGCCTACGCGCGGGATCGCCTGGTGGCGGGCAAGCGCATCGGCGACTACCAGGCCATCGGCCACAAGCTCGCCGAGATGTCGGCCCAGATCGAGGCCGCCCGGTGGCTCGTCTATTACGGCGCCTGGCGGGTGGACCAGAATACGCTCGACTCGGCCACTGCGGCGCGCGTCAAGCTCATCGCCAGCGAGACGGCGGTGGCGGTGAGCGAACAGGCCATCCGGATTCACGGCGGCGCCGGGATCATGCGCGAGTACCCGGTGGGCCGCATCCACCGCGACGCCCTGGTCTACGTGATCGGCGAGGGGACCAGCGAAGTCCAGAAGAACATCATCGCGCGCGACCTGGGCTTCAAAAGCTGAAGCTGCTGCCTCGCTGGCGGACAGGGCGAAACCCAACCGTCGCCGGATGGCTACTACTTGGTCGGCGCCGGGATCGGCGAACAGGCTCAGCGTCTCCAGCGCTTCCCCGGCCGGCCACCACTCAAACTCAGCGGCTACCTGAAGAAGCAGCCCTGAACCGTTGGACATTAGTATCATGTTGTGATACGTTGCCGACGTGATCAGGAACTTCAAGGGCCGGACGGCCGAACTGGTGTGGAAGGGCTCGGCGCCCAAGCGATTCCCCTCCGATCTCGTCCGCCCGGCCCAGCGCAAGCTCGCGATGCTGAACGCCGCCGTGACCGTGAATGCCTTGCGCAGCCCGCCGGGCAACCACCTCGAAGCCCTCAAGGGCGACCGGCGCGGCCAGTGGAGCATCCGCATCAACGACCAGTTCCGGGTCTGCTTCCGCTGGAAAGACGGCAACGCCGAAGATGTCGAAATCGTTGACTACCACTGAAGGAGACATCCCATGATCGGTCCGAAGCCGCCCATCCATCCCGGCGAGATCCTGCGCGAGGAGTTCATGGTCCCGCTCGACCTCTCCGGCTACGCCCTTGCTATCGCCTGCCAGGTGCCGCGCACGCGCTTCGAGCGGCTGGCCCGCGAGGAAACGCCCGTGACGGCGGACACCGCCCTCCGGCTCGGCCGCTACTTCGGCACCGGCCCGGAGTTCTGGATGAACCTGCAGACAGCTTTCGACCTAGCCTCGGCCGACCGCAAGGCGATCGACACCATCGAGCCGCGCAAGGCTGCCTGAGGCCTGGGAGTGGCGGGCAGCGCAGAGGCGGCAACGACGATGCATGATTCCTACGCGTACCCGCCCCGAGGCATGAGTCGGGAAGAAGCCGCGCGTTACATCGGCGTCGGCACCACCACCTTCGATCGCCTGATTGAAGAACGCCGCATGCCGCGGCCGGCTCGAGTCGGCAAGCGCGTGATCTGGGATCGCCTCAAGCTCGATGCTGCATTCTTCGAGCTTGGTGAGCAGACAGAAAATTATCTGGATCGTGCACTCGGCATGGGCCCCGACGGAGACCAGGAGTACTGGAATCGCGTTGCCCGGGAGCGCGGTGCAGCGCTGAATTGTGGGGTCAAACTAGCCTCGCTGGCGGTGGGCGCAGTCCACTGCGAACCATTCTCCACGGCAAACTCCCTGCTAACAGGGAAAATTGCAGGGAACTTGCCAAGATGAGCCTGAGGCCAGGCGAGATTGAGCAGGTAAATTCGCCATTTGACCCGCTTGCGCTGTGGCCGCCCGATCTGGAACAGGGAATTTCTTCGCGCAGAACAGGGAATTCATGAAGCGGAGCGGGGAGAGGCACGCGGCCTCCAAGCCTCCAAGTGGTGTGCAGGGGTAACCGCGCTATTCTGCCTTTCACCGGGCATTCAGCTTTGCTCGAAGCCGAACAAGCGCACGCCATTCAAAGGCAACCAGACAGGCTCCGAGAACGGCCGCGCCCGCGAGGAGCTGAAGCGGCCACAGGTTGTCGAGTGACGCCGGAAGCAGCACAATCGTCGCCGCAACCGCTGCCGAGCAAAGGAAGGGTGGTCCGATGACGGGCAGCATCGGATGCCAGAACAGTCTCAGGCGCCGGCGCACCACGAGCCCCAGCGCCACGATCAGCAGCTCCGAGGCGAGGGTCGCGCCGACGGCGCCCCAGGCGCCGTATAGCGGCACCGTCACGGCGCTGATCGCGAGGTTGAGAACGGCGGCGGCAGCGGTGATCTTGAACTGCAGATCCGAGCGCCCCCACGGCACGCACGTTGCCACGAGGCCGTAGTTCAGGAAGATGAGACCGATGGCGAGGCACAGCCATTCGAAGTAGTGCCCCGCTGGCGCAAAAGCCGGCCCGTACAGCAACTCGATCACATGCCGGCCGAGCGCCCATCCCAAGGCTGCCATTGGCAGGCCCATCCAGGCGAGCAGGCCAAGGTACTCCCGCGAGAGCTTCGTCGCCTCCGGCGGATGGTCATGAGAACGGGCAAACGCCGGGAAGTAGGCGTTCCACAAGGCCGCCGTGATCACCGCCGCCACCATCATGAGCCGGTAGGCCGACGAGAACTGCCCCACTGCCTCGTCGCCGTCCGTGAATCCTAGGATCAGGGTGCCACTGTGCAGCGTCACTAGGATCGCCGCCTGGGCGAGCGCAAGCGGCCAGGCGTCGCGAAAAATGCTTTGTGCTCCGGCAAGGGTTGGGCGCAGCAATGACATGCGCACCAGGCCGCGGCGCCGCAGGTACCAGAAGTTCCAGATCATCCCCGCGAGCGTGAAAGGCAGAGCGAGCGCGGCGTAGAGGACAAGATCTTCCGGCACATGGACAAGCAGGACGAGCGCAGGCAATTGCATCGCGTTGAAGGCCAGGGCCGCCAGGCTGGGTGCGACCATGCGCTCATGCGCCTGCAGGACCCAGCTAATGTTCCACGCCGTGAGGAAGAGGGTGAGGCCCTGCACGGCCAACAGCACGCTGACGACAGGTCCGCGCGGTTCTAGGGCGGCAATCACCAAAACCACGCCGTAAACCACGGCCGCGAGCAGGGTCTGCAAAGTGAGCACGAGCGCCAGCAGTTGCTCGCTGCGTTCGGGATGACGCGCGAGTTCCCGCTGTCCCACGGTGGCCAGACCCGGTGTCACCAGGACCGTGAGATACCCCACTGCGGCCATCGCCCATGCCACCTGTCCAATCGCGGCCGGCCCCAGAACCCGCCGGACGTATATGCTGATCAGGATGGTCACCATGAGGCCGAGAACGCTGGTGCTGGCGAGCGTCAGGAAATTCGCAGCAATGCGGGCTCGCGCCGGTGGCAGCCGTTCGGCGCCGGCGCCATTTGTCTCGGCGGTAGTGGCCATGCAGGCATTGTCGTGGCCGGCACCCTGCTAGAGCCAGTGATCAAGGTGTGACACAGCGGCTGTTCCTGGCGCCCGACACTTATAAGCACCCGGCACGGCCACCATTTAATCACCCAGAAGGCACCGCCGAAGGGGGAAAATGGCTGCATGCGACAGTCTGCAGCGAGCCCGCACATATGATGCCGGCTCTTTCCGTCCTGATTTGCACGCGCAACCGAGCCGAAAAGTTACGTCGTGCGGTCGACAGCGTCCTCGCCAACTCCTTCAGCGATTTCGAGCTCATCGTGGTGGACCAGAGTACCGATGGAGCCACCAGCAGCGCTCTGGCCTCGGTGGACGACTCCAGGCTGCGATACTTGCTCACCAATACGGTTGGCGTCGCGATCTCTCGGAACATCGCCATTCGCGCCGCGAGCGCCTCCATCGTGGTCTTCACAGATGATGACTGCGTCTGCGACAGCGAGTGGCTGGCGTCCATCAAGGCGGAGTTCGACTCTGATCCCACGGCGCTCGGCGTCTATGGGCGCGTCATCCCCTTCGGCAGGAGGGGCGACAACGGGTGGGAGTGCGTGAACGAGGCGGACGGCATGATCTGCCCTGCCATCATGGACTCGCCGACGCGTGCCGTTGTCGATCGTCCCGCGGTTCCGCACCTGGTGCTCGGGGGCGGCAACAACATGTCGTTCCGCAAGGATGCCTTCCTCGAGTGCGGGATGTTCATCGAATCGCTCGGGCCCGGCTCGCGCATCGGTACCGGCGAGGATACTGAGTTCAGCTACCGCCTGCTGCATCACGGGTGCAGGCTGATCTACTCCCCGAATCCGGTGGTAGAGCATGACAACTGGCTCGACCGCTCCGGGTTTGCCCGGATGATGAAGGTGGCGTTGCGCGTTCAGGCGGCAGTGTTCGGTGCCTATGTCCTCCGCGGCGACAGGCTGGCGGCCGTGCATCTGCTGCGGGTCGCATGGAATCTCTCGCGCGACAAGCTCGCCGTCGGCTCCGCTGCCGCGGGGCTCTTCCATTTCGTGACGGGTCTGCCGTGGGCTTTCAGGCTGCGTTTCACGCGGCCGCCCTTCCTCGCCCCCGAGGCCGCAACTCCTCTCAGCGCTCCCGAAATGCCCGCGCGATCTGATCGGTCAGCGGCTTGACCGCATAGGACAGTGCCGTGCGGTCGAGCGTACGGGCATAGATCTCGGCCGACATGCCGGGCATCAGTTTCAGCGTCGCGTGCCTCTGCAGTTCTTCCGCGTCGAGGGCGATCCGCGCGATGAAGTAGGACTCAGCCGTCTGCTGCTCGCGCGTAAGGTCCGCAGCGACATAGACGACGGTGCCGGTGAATTCCGGCGTCGTTCGCTGATTGAATGCGGCGAAGCGGACGACCGTCGCCTGGCCGACATGCACCTGGTCGATGTCGCGCGGTGCGACCCTTGCGTCGATGAAAAGTGTTTCGCCCTCGGGGACGATCTGCATGATCTGCTCACCCGGGCCGATCACGCCGCCCACCGTGTGCACGGCCAGGTGATTGACGGTGCCGGAACGGGGCGCGCGGATCTCGACCCGCTTCATCATGTCTTCCGCCGCGGCGCGCCGCTCGATCAGTTCAGACATCTTGGTCTGGGCGTCGCGCAGCTCCTTCATGACCTCGGTCCGATGGTCCTGCTCCAGCCCAAGGACCTGGAGGCGCGTCTCCGAGATACGAGCCCGCGTGCGAGCGATCGTCGCTACCAGGTTGGCGCGCTCGCCCGCGATGCGGGTCTCCTCGCGCTGTAGCGCCGTGTACTTGGCGAGCGATATCAGGTTGCGCTCCCACAGCTTGCGGTTCTCGGCCAGCTCCGTCTTGACGAGCTCGAGCTCGCGGGATTTCGCGTCGAGCAGGGCCCCGAGGCCGGCGATTTCCTCGATCAGCTGGTTGATTCGCTCGTTGAGCTGCGCCTGCTGGCCCGTCCGGCCGGCCCGGCGGCTTTCGAACAGGCTGCGTTCGCCTAGAAAGATCTCGACGATCTCCGGCGCCGCCGCGCGGTCGTGCAGGGGGGCCGGTAGGGACATGGCTGCGGCCTCGTCGCGCTCGGCCTTCAGCCGCGCCTGCCGGATGTGGAGCTCGTCGAGCTGGGTGACGATCACGCCGAGGCTGGCGCGCGTCAGGGTCTCGTCCAGGCGCATGACGATGTCACCGGCGTTCACCCGGTCGCCATCCTGGACCTTGATCTCGCTCACCACGCCGCCGGTCGGGTGTTGGACCTTCTTCACATAGGTGTCGACCACGACAGTGCCAGGCGCGATCACCGCCCCGGCGAGAGTCGAGGTCGCCGCCCAGCCGCCGACGCCGCCCACCATCAGCAAGACGCCCGCCAGGCCAAGCCACAAATACCCGGCCAGCCCATCGCCGTGGCTGCGGGCGGGGGCGGGGCTGGGAAGGTGGGTCACGGCGCGCCCTCGGCGACGACCTTGAAGCGTGCCCCCGCCGGTGGCGCCGGCGGAGGCTGCAGCACGGCCCGCAGGATCTCGTCACGCGGGCCGAACGCCTGCACCTGCCCGTCGGCCATCACCAGGACCTGGTCGCATCCGGTTAGCGCCGACGGGCGATGGGCCACAACGACGACGATGGCACCGCGGTGGCGGGCCGTCGTGATCGCGCGCGCCAGCGCCGCGTCTCCTGCCTGGTCGAGGTTGGAGTTGGGCTCGTCGAGCACCACCAGGAAGGGATCGCCGAACAGGGCGCGCGCCAGTGCGAGTCGCTGGCGCTGGCCTGCCGACAGGACGGCGCCGCCCTCGCCGATCCGCGTTTCGTAGCCGGCCGGCAGGCGCAGCACCATCTCCTGGATATCCGCGGCCTGCGCCGCGGCAATGATGGCGGGAGCCTGTGCGTCGGGCGCGAACCGCGCGATGTTCTCCGCGACCGTCCCGTCGAAAAGCTCGATGTCCTGCGGCAGGTAGCCGACATGTTCTCCCAGCGCCTGGGGAGACCATTGGTCGAGCGCCGCCGAATCCAGGCGTACGCTGCCCCGCAGGGCGGGCCAGGCGCCCACCAGGGCGCGTGCCAGCGTCGATTTGCCGGCAGCCGACGGACCGATGACGCCCAGGGCGCTTCCCGCAGCCAGCGTGAACGACACATTGCGCAGGATCGGCTGATCGCGTCCCGGCGCGGCGACCCACAGACCCTCCACCGACAGGGAAGTCGATGGCCGCGGCAGCGCCATCATGGACGGTCGCTCCGGATGAGCCACCAGCAGCGCCGCCAGCCGCGTGGCGCTGTTGCGCGCCGCCAGGAATGCCTTCCAGTTGGCGATCGCCAGCTCGACAGGCGCCAGCGCACGGCTCGCCAGTATCGATGCCGCAATCATCACCCCGCCGGTCGCTTCGCCGACGATGACGAGATAGGCGCCGAGACCAAGGACGGCGGACTGGATCAAGAGCCGCACGACACGCGACACCGCGGCATAGCCGCCGGCGATGTCCGAGGAGGCGAGATGGTGCCCGAGATGCCTGTCGCCGAGCGCCGACCAGAGCACCGAGAGCCGTTCCTCCATGCCGAGCGCGCGGATGACTTCGGCGTTGCGTCGGCCGGCCTCGAGGAAGACACGGCGCTTGGCCGCGCTGCCCGAGCTGGCGCGCGCCGGCGCGCGGCTGCTCGTCTCGGTCAAGACGGTGAGGCCGATCAGCACCAGCGCTCCTGCCAGGGCCAGCACTCCCAGCCAGGGATGCAGCAGGTAGACCAGGGCGAGATACAACGGCATCCAGGGCAGGTCGATCAACGCTACCGGGCCTGGACCGGACAGGAAGCCGCGGACCTGGTCGAGGTCGCCGACCGGCTGCAGCGCGTCCTGGCCGGCGCGCGACCGCAACGGCAGGGCGAGCACGAGACCGAAGACGCGCGTTCTGAGGTCGCGGTCGAGCCGTGCGGCGATGCGGCTCATGATCCGCGCGCGAAGCCATTCGAACAGGCCGAGGAAGAAGTAGAGCCCGAGCATCAGCAGCGAAAGGCCCACGAGGGTCGGCACGCTGTGTGCCGGAAGAACGCGATCGTAGAGCTGCAGCATGTACAGCGAGCTCGCCAGCGCCAGAAGGTTGACGAGGCCCGAAAAGACGGCGACGCCGCCGATCGCCAACCGACTGCGCCGCAGGGGAGCGGACAGTTCGCCGGACATCGGGACTGCCGCTTCCATGCGCTTCAGAAGAAGCGGAAGTCTTCGGGGTGCGCCTGCAACGTCGCCACCGTCATCGTCCCGGTCGGATCGTGCAGCTGGATCGCCGCCCCCGACGATGTCGTGATATCGACGTCCCCCGCGCCGGCGCCGGCGGTCAGCGCGCCGCTGTTCAGGAACTGCGACACCGTCATGCCGGGGAACAAGTTCTGGTCGAGTTCGATCAGGTCATGGTTGGCGCCGGTGGCGGCGAAGGCGAAGATGTCCGTCGTCACGAACCCTTCGCGGAACGTGAAGGTGTCGGCCGCGGCCTCGGACGTGAACGCGTTCTGCGCGTCCTTCACCACCAGCGTGCTCGAGACCAGGCTGGTGGCCGCGCCCGTGGCGGGGTTGACGACGGCCGCCGTGATGGCAAAGCGGCCGGAGACCGAGCCGCTCTGGAGGGACGAGGCCGGCGTCTCGGCCGGCAGCGCAATCGAAACGCTGCCGGCGCCGTCCGCTCCCAGCACGACATCGATGAAGAGAGGCGCCTGCAGCACGGTATTGCCCTCGTGGCTGCCGAGCGCGATGTCCTGGCCCACGCCGCCGATCTCGGAAACCGAGAGCCGCACGGTCTGGCCCGCTGCGCCGGTGATACCCACGACGATGTCGTTGCCGGGGCTGCCCGCCAGGGCTTCAAGCCCGGGCAGGTTTGCCTTGGTCACGCCGCCGACGAAGGCCGTGGCCAGCGGCACGCCCGCTGTCGTGGAGACGGTGAGCTCGGGAGCAGACAGAAGGTCGGGCAGGAGGGTCGCGGTGCCGCCGCCGGCCGTGCCCTGCGTGAAGACCTCGGCGGTATGCGATGCGCCGTTGGCCAGTCCGACGGTGACGGCCGCGCCGATATGCTCGAAGCCCGAGATCGAGCCGGCTTCGTTGGGACCGGGCGACGGGCCCTCGATGCTCGCCGGGTCGGCATCGAGCCTGAAGCCGAATGTCTGGCCGGCGGCAAGACCGCCGCTGCCGAAGGTGACCTGGAGCGTCTTGTAGCCGCCTTCGGTGACCGGGCCATAGGTCCACGTCGCCGGCACCGGCGCGGCGTAGGGCGTGAAGTCGAGCGCCGTGGTGTCGCCGAATGTGCCGAAGGGATCGAAGACGTTGCCGGCGATCAGGCTGTTGTGCAGGTCGATCACGAGGGAGGTGATGGCGACGCTGCCCGTGTTGGTAAGCTCATAGCTCGGCTGGTTGAAGGTGCTGGCATTGAGGCCGGCGCCGGGTGTGATCTGGAGTTGGGCAACGGGGCTGGCCGGGGAGGCATCGTCGTTGAGGATGGAGCCTGTGGCGGTGGCGGTGGCGATGGTGGCGCCGGTGGGCGCCGAGAGGGTGACGGTGAAGCCCTCGCTCGGCTCGACGGTGGTGTCGCCGGCGACGTTGACCGTTACCGTCTTGGTCACGGTGCCGGTGGGCAGGATGCCGCCGGCGAAGTCGGCGGCGTTCGCGGTGCTGGCGCCGGAGCCGGTCACCGCCCAGGAGGCCGCCGAGGTGGCGGCGAGGTCGCCCGCGCGACTCACGGTGAAGGTGAAGGCGGTGTTGCCGCTGTTGCCCTCGTTCAAGCTGGCATTGGCCGCCGCGATCGACAGAGTCGGCGCCGGCGGCGTGCTGCCGGCGGCATAGACGGCGAAGGCGTTGAGCTTGGCGTTATCGACGTTGCCCGGAGCGGAGCTGCCCGGCCCGACCTGGATCGACAGCGAGCCGTCGCTGACAGTGACTTGCTGGCTGACGGTCAGCGCGGTGTTGACGCCGACCCGGCTTGAGATGTCGATGTTCTGCAGGGCCGCCAGGGTCTGGCCCTCGAGCGCCATATCGAACACGCGCTGACCCGAGCCCAGGCCGGAGTTCTCGGAGAACAGTAAGTCGACCTGGTAGGTACCGTTGGCGACCGGTACCTCGTAGGTGAAGCTGCCGCCCCAGATCCAGCGCTCGTCGATGTACAGCGCATCGTCGGTCGTGCCGGCGATGGGCGCCGTGGTGAAGTAGAGCTGGCTGCCGCCGGTGCTCGGACCGGGATCGGCCTCGAACACCACGCCGTTCGACGCCGTGACCTGGCCGCCGCCCACGTTCACCGCCTTGACCAGCTGCGGCGGGCCGCCGCTGTCGTCGTTGAGGATGGAGCCTGTGGCGGTGGCGGTGGCGATGGTGGCACCGGTGGGCGCCGAGAGGGTGACGGTGAAGCCCTCGCTCGGCTCGACGGTGGTGTCGCCGGCGACGTTGACCGTCACCGTCTTGGCGGCCTCGCCGGCGGCGAAGGTCACGGTGCCGGTGGGCAGGATGCCGCCGGCGAAGTCGGCGGCGTTCGCGGTGCTGGCGCCGG
>LNFM01013502.1_pt1 | contig 10380 bp, 11 predicted proteins | sample 596031 | NCBI WGS metagenome assembly LNFM01 (sample SAMN04254537, study PRJNA301005) | activated carbon metagenome | isolation source: dual media filters at the Ann Arbor, Michigan drinking water treatment plant | place: USA: Ann Arbor | reverse complement strand
CGAGCACGCGCGCGGCCTGTTCAAACTGATGGTCAACGCCTTCGAATGCCGCACGCGCAGCCTTGTAGACCAGGGGATAGGCGACCACGGCTGCCGCAATCACCGCGCCCTGCCAGGTGAAGACCAGGGATATCCCCAGGTTCTGCTCCAGCCACCCGCCTATCGGTCCCCGCCTGCCGATGAGCACCAGAAGGTAGTAGCCGAGCACGGTCGGCGGCATCACCATCGGCAGCGTCATCATGGCGTCCAGCAACTCCCGCCCGGGAAACCGCCATCGCGCCACCGCGAGGGCGATCAGTACGCCGGCTGCGGTGGCGAGCGCGGTTGCCCAACCTGCGACCTTCAGGGTGAGCAACAACGGAACGAGGACTTCCTGCGAGGAGATCAAAATCCGGTAGCCATGGCCCGTAAGACGAAGCGTCGTATACGGTTTTATATAACGACCTGCAGGCTAGCGGCATTGGATGCTGCCGTCAAGAAAAGGCTCGCGCGCGGCCGGCCCCGCCTCCACGCCCACAGGCCGGATCAGCCTTCTTTCATCAGCCCGGCAAAGTTGCGCAGTTCTCTGGCGACGCTGGACGCCGCCTTGGCCTGCATCAGGTCGTAGCGCCGCAGGACTTCCTTGCCGAAATCGGTTACCGCGGCGCCGCCGCCGGCCTTGCCGCCGGTCAGGGTCTCGACCACCGGCGCCTTGAAGCACTGGTTCATGGTGTCGACCAGCAGCCAGGCACGGCGGTAGGACATGCCCAGACTGCGCGCCGCCGCCGAGATCGATCCGGCCTCGTCGATCGCACGCAGCAGGTCCGCCTTGCCGGGCCCCATGGCGATGGCCTTGCGGAACATGATCCGGATCTGCGGCTTCGGCGTCTCCCGGGACGCGGTCCGAGCCTTCTTCGGCTGCGCCATTACGGGGCCATCAGGACCAGCGTTGCGCGGCGGAATCGTCGGATTCGCGCGCGTCCACCCAGCGCGTGCCCTGCGGCGTGCTTTCCTTCTTCCACAGCGGTGCGCGGGTCTTGAGGTAATCCATCAGGAAGGCGCAGGCCTGGAACGCCTCCTCGCGGTGGGCACCGGCCACCACCACCAGCACGATCTGGTCGGTGGGCCTGAGTGTGCCGACCCGGTGGATCACCAGCGCATCGTAGATATCCCAGCGCGATCCGGCCTCGGCGACGATTTTCTCCAGCGCCTTTTCGGTCATGCCCGGGTAGTGCTCGAGCGTCATTTCGGCGACCTGCGCGCCTTCGTTCAGGTCGCGCACCACACCGACGAAGCTGGCCACCGCGCCGATCTGCGGATTACCGCGGCGCATCGCCGCGATCTCCGCACCGATGTCGAAATCTTCGGTCTGGACCCGGACTGCCACCCTAGCCTCCGGTCACCGGCGGAAAGAATGCGACCTCGTCGCCGTCGGCGAGCGGGGTGTCCGCGTTCGCCATGTCCTGGTTGACCGCAACCCGCACCGGTCTCTCCGGCGCCAGTTCGTGCGCCCAGGGCTCGCCTCTTTGCCGCAGCCAGTCCCGCAGGCCCGCGACATTGGTCACGGTCTCCGGCACAGCGGCGCGTTCGTGCTCGCTGCCGAAGGCTTCGCGCAGCCGGGCAAAATACAGCACCTCGACGGTTTTGATCCTGGAATCCTGTGGTTTCATGCCGTGATTATCGCCGACTTCCCGTCCGCTTGCAGCCGGGCTCAATGCAGGCCGACGTGCCCGAGAATGAATTCCATGATCACTGCATGATCGTTCAGTCCGAAACGCGGCAATCCAACATCAATCGCTGCGTCAGTGGCAATAGCCACGATCTGCGGATCATCCGGATACAGCAGCGGCCGCCCGGTGGCCATGCGGTGAATTTCCAGTTTTGGAATGGGCTGCCGCTTGAATCCCTCCACCAGCACCAGGTCGCAGGGAGACAGGCACTGCAGCAATTCCGGCAGCTCCGGCTCCGGCTGGTCGCGCAACTCGTGCATCAGGGCCCAGCGCGCGCCGGAACTGATCAGTACTTCCGTGGCGCCGGCCTGGCGGTGACGCCAGGAGTCCTTGCCCGGCTGGTCGACGTCGAAGTCGTGATGCGCATGCTTGATCAACGCAATGCGCAGGCCGCGCGTCACCATCAGCGGTATCAGGTTTTCGATCAGGGTGGTCTTGCCGCTGCCCGAATACGCAGCAAATCCGAAAACCCTGGATGGTGGATTCACCAACGGCGCCCCCCAAAGCGTTGATACGGCGTTGATGTCCAGTCAGCGGCCGCCCAGCAGGTGCGCCGGTTGCTCGGCACGACGATCGGGTTTGCCGGATTTGATTTCGTCATACCAGAGCTCGTGGTGTTCCTTCGCCCAGGCTTCATCGACGTAACCGGTCTTCATCGCACCATAGGCGCCTTCGGTGCCGATGGTGCCCATGTAGATATGCCCGAATGACGCCAGCACGAATAACAACGCGCCAACTACATGCACGATGTGGGCAATCTGCATGGTCTGGCGGGTCTGGTCGAAATTCGGGAAATCCAGAACCAGCCCGGAGGCGCCGACGACCAGGCCGAGCAGTGCCACACCGCCCCAGAACCAGCCTTTCTCGGCGCCATTGAAGCGCCCGGAGGCAACGTGCGCCTTGCCAGTCATGATCTTCGGTGCCTTGAGCAACCACTCCAGGTCGATTTTCCGGAACAGGTTGTCGCGGAGGAAGGTCACCAGCATGCACAGCGTACAAAAAATGAACAACGGACCGACGAAATTGTGCAGGTTCTTGGCGGCCACTGCGAACCAGGAGAACGCGTTGTAGCCCACCACCGGCAGCAGGACGTTCTTGCCGAACAGCAACAGGATGCCGGTCAGCGCCAGAACCACGAAACTGATCGCGGTGCTCCAGTGGACGATGCGCTCCCAGCGGTTGAAACGTTCAATGGCACGGCCGGTCGGCTTGCCGTGCAACTTCATCGGACCCGCCCAGCGATAAAACGCCAGGATCGCGATCGGCACCAGGATCAGCAGCACGCCGAAGAACACGCTCACCGGTCCGTTGCGGATCTGACGCCAGGTCTCGCCGCTGGCCTGGATCAGTACGCCGGTTTCGCGCCCGCGGACCTGGGTAGTATGATTTTCTCCCGAACGCACCGCGCGCCATACCGGCGCATTATTGAGCGGCTGGGTCTGCTGGCGCTGCGCCTGATTATCGCTGTTTGCGGCCTCGCTGCCTTGCGGTTCGTCGGCCGCCTGGGCAGCCGCGCCGAACCCAAGCAGCACCATCAGGCTGAAGATCCACAGCGCGCGCCTCATGTTCAGATTCCCCGCCCCGCAGTGCGCGAGTATTCATTTTGGTGAAGGTTGCGCGCCTTGATCGCGCGCTCCCAGGCAATGCGGTCGCCGTTAAACGGCGGATTATTCCAGGCCGGCGTATCTGGCTTGCCGGCGTAATGCCCGTCCTTGTAGGCGACCTGTTGCGGCAGTTCACAACCGGCGACGAGGCAGGCCGCAACCAGCGCCAGCAGCATCCGCCTCACGATTTGCCATCCTTCTGCTCCGGCTTGCCGTAAGCCGTGCCCCAGCCCCAGACTTCGGCGCCCTTGCCGCGCACGATCACGCGCTCGCGAAAAATATCGGCGAGGATGTCGCCGTCGCCCCCAAGCAGTGCCTTGGTCGAACACATCTCCGCGCACAACGGCAGCTTGCCCTCGGCCAGCCGGTTGCGACCGTACTTCTCGAACTCCTGTTCCGAGGTGTCCTGCTCCGGACCGCCGGCACAGAAGGTGCACTTGTCCATCTTGCCGCGCATGCCGAAAGCGCCGGTCTGCGGAAACTGCGGCGCACCGAAGGGACAGGCGTAGAAGCAGTAACCGCAGCCGATGCACAGGTCCTTGTCGTGCAGCACCACGCCATCCTCGGTCTTGTAGAAACAGTCCACCGGGCAGACCGCCATGCAGGGGGCGTCGGAACAATGCATGCAGGCCACCGACATCGACTTTTCGCCGGGCAGGCCATCGTTGACCGTGACCACGCGCCGGCGGTTCACGCCCCAGGGCACCTCGTGCTCGTTCTTGCAGGCGGTGACGCAGGCGTTGCACTCGATGCAGCGCTCCGCATCACAGATAAATTTCATTCTGGCCATTGCCGGACTCCTCCTCGCGCAGTTCGCGCTATGCGCGGGTAAAACGACACTGGGTCACTTTGGTTTCCTGCATCATCGTGACCGAATCGTAACCATAGGTCGTGGCGGTGTTCACGGCTTCGCCGCGCACGTAAGGCGCCGCACCTGCCGGGTATCTGGCGAGCAGATCTTCGCCCTGCCACCAGCCACCAAAGTGGTAGGGCATGAACATCACGCCCGGGGCCACGCGCTCGGTGATCAGCGCCTTCACCTTGATCCTGACCAGCGTCGGCGTTTCCACCCAGACGTATTCGTCGTTGCGCACACCCTGATCGTTGGCGTCCCTGGGGTTGATCTCCGCAAACATCTCTTGCTGCAGTTCCGCCAGCCAGGGATTGGAACGGGTTTCCTCGCCGCCGCCTTCGTACTCCACCAGCCTGCCGCTGGTGAGGATGATCGGGAAATCCTGACCGATATGCTTGTTCTTCTCCTGCACCGACTGGAACAGCGTTGGCAGGCGCCAGAACGTCTTCATGTCCTTGTGGGTCGGATACTTCTCCACCAGGTCGGCACGCGGCGAGAACAGCGGCTCGCGGTGTACCGGCACCGGATCCGGGAAGTTCCACACCAGGGCGCGCGCCCGAGCGTTGCCGAAAGGCGCGCAACCATGCTTGATCGCCACCCGGATGATGCCGCCGGAAAGATCAGTCTTCCAGTTCTTGCCTTCGGCGGCAGTCTTTTCCGCAGCGGTCAGGTCGTTCCACCAGCCCAGCTTCTTCAGCAACTGATGATCGAACTCGGGGTAACCGCCGCCGATATCGGAGTTTTTCGGGTGCGAGCCGTCCGCGGCCAGCAGGCTTACGCCGTTACGCTCGACGCCGAAGTTGGCGCGGAAGCACAGCCCGCCGTCCTTCACCTCCTGTGATGTGTCATAGAGGATGTGGGTGCCAGGATGTTTCATCTCCGGCGTGCCCCAGCACGGCCACGGCAGTCCGAAGAAATCGCCGTCGCAGGGACCGCCCCTGGCACGCAGCGTCACCACGTCGAAGGTATGCATGTGCTTCATGTGCAGCTTCAGGCGCTCCGGCGACTGTCCGGTATAACCGATGGTCCAGGTGCCGCGGTTGATTTCCCTGAGCACGTCTTCAGCCACCGGCTCTTCCCAGCCGTCGGTGCCCTGGGTCAACTGGATGTTTTTGACCAGTTCCTTGTCGAAGCCGAACTTCTTCGCGAAGGCATACATGATCGCGTGGTCGGTCCTGGCTTCGAACAGCGGATCGATCACTTTCTCGCGCCACTGCAGCGAGCGGTTCGACGCGGTACAGGAGCCGGAGGTCTCGAACTGGGTCGCCGCCGGCAGCAGGTACACGCCGTCCTTGCGCTCCGGCATCACTGCCGCCGCGGTCGGATAGGGATCGATAATCACCATCAGGTCGAGCTTCTCCATGGCCCGCTTCATGTCCGCGCCGCGGGTCTGGCTGTTGGCGGCATGCCCCCAGTAGATCAGCGCGCGCAGATTGGAGGCCTGGTCGATGTTCTCGGCGGCTTCGAGCACGCCGTCGATCCAGCGCGACACCGTCATGCCGGGCTTTTCCATCATGTCTTTCGAGGCGTAACGGCTCTTCACCCAGTCGTAATCCACGCCCCACACCGTGCTCCAGTGCTTCCAGGAACCTTCGGCCAGGCCGTAATACCCTGGCAGCGATTCCGGATTGGGACCGACGTCGGTTGCTCCCTGAACGTTGTCGTGGCCGCGGAATATATTGGCGCCGCCTCCGGATACGCCGATATTGCCCAGCGCCAGTTCGAGAATGCAGAGCGCCCGCACGTTGGCGTTGCCGACGGTGTGCTGGGTGATGCCCATGCACCAGACCACGGTTCCGGGGCGGTTCTCATTCAGGATCTTGGCCACGTTTAACACGTCGGCCTCTTCCACGCCGGTGACATCGCGAACCCGTTCCGGCGTCCATTGCATCACTTCCTTGCGCACCTCCTCCATGCCGTACACCCGGTTGCGGATGAAGGCGCGGTCTTCCCAGCCATTACTGAATATGTGATACAGCACGCCCCAGACGAAGGGTATGTCGGTGCCGGGACGGATGCGGACGAAATGGTCGGCCTTGGCGGCGGTGCGGGTGAAGCGCGGATCGACCACGATCATCTTCGATCCCTTCTCCTTCGCATGCAGCACATGCAGCATCGCCACCGGATGCGCTTCCGCGGCGTTGCTGCCGATGAACAGCATCGCCTTGGAATTCTGCATGTCGTTGTAGGAGTTGGTCATCGCGCCGTAACCCCAGGTATTGGCCACGCCCGCCACCGTGGTGGAATGGCAGATGCGTGCCTGGTGGTCGCAGTTGTTCGAGCCCCAGAACGAAACGAACTTGCGCAGCAGGTAGGCCTGTTCGTTCGAATGCTTCGAGGAACCGACCCAGAACACCGCGTCCGGGCCGCTGGCCTTGCGGATCTCCAGCAGCCGGTCGCCGACTTCCTGCAGGGCCTGCTCCCAGGTGATGCGCAGGTACTTGCCGTCCACCAGTTTCATCGGATACTTCAGCCGGCGCTCGCCGTGGCCATGCTCGCGCACCGCGGCTCCCTTGGCGCAATGCGCGCCGAGGTTGATCGGCGAATCGAACACCGCTTCCTGGCGCACCCAAACGCCGTTCTGGACCACCGCGTCCACTGCACAACCGACGGAACAATGGGTACAGACAGTGCGACGGGTTTCGGCCGGTCCGGTGGCGCCGGCAGTTTCGGCGCCGGCTTTGCCGATCATGTTGAACGGCAATTGCGACAGCGCCGCCCCGGCGCCGACGGTCAAGCCCGAGCGCTTGAGAAAAGCGCGCCGATCCATGGTTGCTGCCGGCGCGGGCCGCGCCAGGCTGGCGAGGCGTGGCCTGGCGGCTGCGCCCGAAGCTGCTTTTCTGGTCAGTTGCATCGCCCCTCCTGCGGGTTCAGACTCGGGTGGTCTGATAATACTTGCGAATATGCGCCGAGATCCGATAACCCCGGGAATCCGGCGCAGCGGCAGCGACGGTCGGCGCCGCGGGCTGCAGGCCCCGGGCGGTCGCGATCGCCGCGATCGCTCCGGCGCCGGCCAGGCCAAGTGAGGTGATGAATTTCCTGCGGTTGATTGGACTGTTGCTCATCAGGCTGGTCTCCGGTTGCGGCGACGGCTGCGCTCTCGCATGATCAGTTGTCGCTCGATTACTCGTAGGCTTCGAAGTATGCCGCCTCGGTGTCGAGGAAGGCCTGTGCCAGTTCCCCCGCCACCAGATAGAACTTTGCGCTTGATGCGCTGCGCAGCTGCCCGATAAAGCGCGGATACCAGGGCCGCAGGTGGCGGGTGAAAAACTTCTTCTGCATCTCGTACCCCGCCGGTGCGAAGTCCGGGCCGCCGGCCACCAGCAAACGCATCGTCTCCGCCAGCGCGGCAATATGATCTTCCGGCTCCGAAGTGGATTGTAAGCGAGAAAGTCCGAGTTGGGCGAGATCGTCCCGCAGCCGCGCCAGCGGCTCCTCCATCAGGAACCCGGTGAGATGCCAGGAGCCGTAGGGCATGACTTCGCCACTGCCGACGCCGATGAACAGATCCTGGAACTCTTGAGCCAGCGCCTGTGCATCGGCAGCGGCAGCGGCAGCCTGCAGCCGCCGCCAGGCCCGGCCCAGCGTGGTATCCGGAGCCTCGGCGGCGATATCGCCGGCCGTCGCGATTGATGCCAGCAAGGGCTGCGCCGGCGCCGCATAAAACAGGTGCGCCAGCAGCGCATACAGGTCTGCCCGTGCGGCGTCCTGCGGGTCCGGGCCCTCCACGGTGTCCGCCAGCGCGCTCATCGCTTGAGATCGAACACGCTGACTTCGCCCGGATTCAACACCATGTCCGCCACCCTGCAATCGGCACACATCTTCATCCGCTCCAGCGCACCCGGCGCGGCGAACATCGAATGGCCGGCAAGCTTGCCGAGCATGTTCTCGACCATGCGGCGGTTGCCGAATGCATTGCCGCAGCGGCTGCAATGGAAAGGCTGGTCCTGGTTCAATACCCGCTCCGCCTTGGCCTCCGGCCCCGGCACCAACCGCGGATGCAGGCTGATGGCAGCCTCCGGACAGGCCTGCTCGCACAATCCGCACTGCACGCAGTTGGCCTCGATGAAACGCAGTTGCGGCATGTCGCGTCCATCGGCAAGCGCCGCCTCCGGGCAGGCGCCGACACAGGCCATGCACAGGGTGCACTTGTCCTGGTTGACCTTGATCTCACCGAAAGGCGCCCCGCTCGACAGTGCGATCACGGCTTGCGGCGCGGATGCCTGTGCCAGCAGGTGGCCGATCGCGAATTCGAGCGAGGTGCGCTTCCGGTCGAACAGTCCAAACTCGCCCGGCTGCGCCGGGCCCTGTGCCGGTTGCAGTCGCCAGACCGCTGTTTCCAGCGCGGCCGGTTCGGTGGCAACGATCAGTTCGAAATGCACACCGCGATAGCCCAGCGCCTGCAAAATTTCCTCGCCATAAGCCATCTGCCGGCGCAAAGCATCGAAATACTGCGGCGCTTCGCTGCCGGCCGAAACCACGATCACCTGGCCGGCGCCGAGCGCCACCGCGCCCAGCAACAGGTCCAGCCCGACGCTGGCGACATGAAAGACTTCCATCGGCAACACCCGGGCCGGCAGGCCGCGCCGGCGTCCGAGGCGCAGTAGCAGTTCGCGGCCGTCGCCGCCGTTGTGGACCAGCAGGCAGGCATCGCGGCCGCCGGCCTTGCGGTAGCTGCCGAGGAGCGCCCGCAGGCGCTCGCCCTGATGCGAGACTTTCGGGTAGGCATAGCCCAGCGCCCCGGATGGGCACACCGTGGCACAGGCGCCGCATCCCATGCACAGGTGCGGATCGATCCGCACCCGATCGCCATCCGGCGCGATCGCGGCAGTGGAGCAGACTTCGATGCACTGGTCACAGCCTTTGAGTTTCGAGCGGCTGTGAGCGCAGATCCCGGCTTCGTAATGAAAATACCGCGGCTTCTCGAATTCGCCGACCGCAGTGACGACTTCCCGCATCGCCCGAGCCTGCGCCAGCGGGTCGGGGCCCGGGGCGAAATAACCCTGCGGCGGTTGCTGCATCCTGAACAGTGTGGCGTCAGACAGGTTCAGCACCAGGTCGAACTTGTCGCCTCGACTGCGATCATGGCGCCCGAAATCGATTGCCTTGATCTCGCCACAGGCGGCCACACAGGCGCGGTGGGACTTGCACTTGTCGAGATCGACCTGGTAAAGCAGATCGATGGCCGATTCCGGACAGGCACGTACGCAGGCATTGCAGCGCACGCAGGCTTCCAGATCGATCGGGTTGGTCTGCTCCCACTCGACGCTGAAATTGCCGAGATAGCCGTCGATCCGGATGATCCGGCCTGACATCACAGCGAAGCGGCGGTCCACCGGCAGTTCCGCCGCCGTTTCACCGGTGCCGCCGGAGGTAAGTAATACCGACACGTCCAGGTTTTCGGCCAGCTCGCGCGCCCACGCCAGCGTACTGGTTGCATTACCGATGATCAGCAGCTTGCCATCTGAATGATAGGACACGCTGGTTACCGGGTCAGCCTCCGGCACCCCGGCTTCCGCGAGCAGCGCGGCAATCTTGGGCAACGCCGCGGCAGACTGCTCGGACCAGCCGGCCTGTTCGCGCAGGTTCACGAACTTCAGGCGTTGCAGCGCGTCCGGCTCGGCAATGCTGTCGAACAAGGCCGCCTCCTGGGTGCAGCCGACGACGCAGTTGCCAGTCCGCTGCAGGACATCGGCCACCAGCGCTGGCTGGCTACGACACAGGTCGCGGTGAATGAACACCGGCTGCTCTGCGCCGAGCGCCCGGGCCAGCGCCACACCATCCAGCTTCACCGTGCCGTTGCAACTGCACAGCAGGTAACGGGACTGCCCCGCCTGTCCGGAGTCCGCCATGTCAGACCGGCTCGTCCGTGGACGGTGGCACCTTCACCGGTTTCTCCGCGCCTACCGCGGGCAGCGCCGCGGTCTGGTCCGGGGACCGGTCGCGCGCCACCCCAAGTCCGGCCTGCTCGGCCTGCTCAGTTGTGGGTTTACCCGAAGCCAGCAAGGTTCGCGCGTGCGCGAGTCCGGCCAGCATCGCCGCCGGCAGCTCCGCCGGCGCGGAATAGTCTCCGACGTACACATCCAGTCCGTCGCTCACCTGGTAATGCGGGCTGGCAAACAGTTTCTTCAAGGCGGCATTGCGGGTTTCCGGATCGACTTTCGAATGCATGAAACCGCTGTAATCGGAATCGGGATCCAGCGTTTCGACCGGC
>LNFM01013501.1_pt1 | contig 10380 bp, 1 predicted proteins | sample 596031 | NCBI WGS metagenome assembly LNFM01 (sample SAMN04254537, study PRJNA301005) | activated carbon metagenome | isolation source: dual media filters at the Ann Arbor, Michigan drinking water treatment plant | place: USA: Ann Arbor | reverse complement strand
GGCCCTTGGCCAGCCAGAAAACCGCGAACTGTATCGACGTCCCGGCCGCGCTCGATCGCCTCGGTGGTGGAGAAGCCAAAGCGTGGCATGTCGATCGCCACGCGATGGGCTGTGGGTGCGATGTCACGGTCGAACCGCGCGCCGATCCGAAGCAAAATGCGGGACCGCACCGCATCGAAGCCGCCTTGGAACAGGAACAGCACCAGCGCGATGACCGACAGGGCGATGAGGGTTTGGACGCTGCCGCTGCTCAGCGCGCGGTCATAGACCTGCATCATGTAGAGCGAGCCGGTCAGAGCCAACACGTTGATGAGGCATGACACAGCAACGAGATAGATGAAGATGCCACGCCAGCCCTTCGTCAGCTTGGCAGAATCACGCTTGCGGGCCCGTGCTAGACTATTGGAGATCATGAAGCTGTTTCCAAACAAGCGGACGCAATGAAACGGTCGCCACCCCAGCCAGAAGGCCGGGGTGGCAGAGCCCCAGGTATCAAAGCCCGATGCTGGCCGGGGTCAGCGAATAGGTGCCCTTCAGATTGATCTGGAAGTCGGCCTCCTGGTCGCCATTCACATTGCCGGAAACCACCGTGTAGTTACCGTCCGCGCGGGTCTCGTAGGTCACCAGAAGCTGGGCAGAGGTGGTGAAATTCGCACCGCTGACGATCGTGAAGCTCTGGTTGCCATCCGCACCCGTGTTGGCGTCGATCGCGCTGAGATCGAGGCGGTCGCCCGGCTCGAAGTCGAGGATCGTGTCGCCATCGGCGGCCTGTGCGCTGGTGAAGCGGAACACATCCTCGCCGTCTCCGCCCTCCATGACGTTCACAGCCGTGCTGGCGGTGATCGTGTCGTCACCGGCACCGGTCGCGACGTTCTCGATGCTCCAGAGCGTGTCCTGACCGCTCTGGACGCTGAAGGCGCTGCCCCGTCCGAGCAAGCCCGAGCCGAGATCGACCGTGATCGATGCCGTGATGGAGGACATGTCGAGCGTATCCACGCCAGCACCACCGGCCAGATCGTCACCATGATAGGTGTCGTCGCCGTCACCCGTCGCAGCCACGATCAGATCGTCGCCGACGCCGCCGACGACCGTGTCGTTGCCCGCGCCGCCATCGAGCCGGTCGTTGCCCGCGCCGCCGAAGACCCGGTCATCGCCGGCCTCACCGTAGAGAGCGTCCTGACCAGCTCCACCAAAGCCCTGGTCGTTGCCTGCACCGAGGAAGACGATGTCAGCGCCCTCGCCGGCGTCGACGAAGTCGGCCCCCTCGCCTGCCGTGACGGTGTCGTCGCCAGCCTCGCCGATCAGGACGTCATCGCCGGCAAGACCGATGATGTTGTCCGATCCTGCGGTGCCGAGCAGAACATCGGCCTGGGCTGTGCCAACCCGCAGCGCTCCACCCGAAGACGAGCCCGGCGGAGGCGTGACGACGTCGTCGTCATCGCAGCCACAATCCTCGTCATCGCCCGAGCTGACGGTGTCGTCGTCCCCGTCTTCGTCGTCTTCATCTTCGTTGTCGCCGGAGCCGACGGTGCCACCGTCGTTCTCGCCGTCCTCATCACCCTCGTCTTCGCCTGCCCCCTCATCGTCGCCGGTGCCGACGGTCCCGCCGTCTTCATCACCATCGTTGTCCTGGTCGCCGTCGCCCTGGCCGATGCCGTTATCCTCATCGGAAATTTCGAAGACGCGCTCCGGCAGGTTGGTGAGGCCGGTGTTGCGGGCGATGATTTCGCCGAATGTCTGGCCGTCGATGATGTTCTCGTAGAGGTCGAAATTGTCGAGCCGGTCGATGTAGTAGAACCGGTCGGCCTCCTGCAGACGGTCGAACTGCTCATGCAGCACGATCCAGAAGGTCTGGCCGACCATCCCGTCCATGATGTGCTTCTCGGCCAGACCGCCGACCCAGAGATCGACCCGGTCAATACCCTTCACGGTATTGCCGCCGACGAGCGCAATGTCGGGATTCGTGGCGACGAATGCCGCGATCTTTTCCGGCGTATCGAGGACAAGGTCCGGATAGGCCTGCTTGAACTGGGCGATAATGCTGTCCGTCAGCCCGTTGCGCTGCTGGAAATCCTCCCAAGACGCATAAGGGTCGAGGTTGCCTGCATAGCTCAGCGCCTCCCGGATATAGGGATCGGTCGATGCCTGCAGATCGGCCCGGACCTGGTTCAGGGTGCCGAGGCCGACATCGCGGCCACGGGCGACATTGAAGGCGAAGAGGTCGGCATTGATCCGTACAAGGTCGTTGCGCACGGCGTTGACGATGTTGAAATCAGCCTCCTCGGCCTGCTGGCTGATCGTGCCCTCGACGATTCCGGAAACGCCGATCTGCGCGAAGCCGGGCTGCGGGAAATAGCCGAACTGGTTGAGCTGTGCGACCGGCAGGGTGAAGGCAGCGGTGTCATTGGTCGGGTTGAGGAAGGCGTCAAACAGCTGCACCTGCCGCGGCTGGCCATCGGGGCCGACGACCGTCAGCGTGTCCGAGATCAGCGAATGGCCGAAGCGGTACACCGCCGCGGCAAATTCGTGCGAGATTCCGGCCGTCGCATCGGGGTTATAGGCCTCGAAACCGTGGCTGCCAGTGCCCTGGATGCCGCCGAGCAACTTGTCAGCGAATTCGGTGAAGACGACGCGGGCATACTCCGCCTCGTTGATCACCTTGGCCGCCTGGAAGACCTCCTCGGGGGTGCCTTCGAACCCGGAATTCAGCAGGTTCTCGACGTGGAAGTTGTGGTTGCGCGCCCAGACCGTATGGATTGCGGTCAGCGAGATGTTCTCGTTGGCGCGACCGTCGCCGGCGACGAAGTGGTCGAGCAGATTGATGTAGGGATTGGCATCAAGCAGCAGCGCATGGCCCGAGCCCATGAAGTTCGAAGCCAGCCCCGGAACCATGGCCTGATTGATGACGCCGTTTCCGTCCACCAGCCCGGCAAAATAGGTCCGGAAGGTGGCCGGGCCGGCGGCCAGGCCGGTGAAGGTGGTGTCGTTGCTCCAATGATGCTCGATCAGCTCGCGCAGGGTCGGCAGCAGGTGGAAGCCGGGGCTCGACGGATCGGGCACACCGGCCAGCAGCTTGGCGCCGATACCGCCATTGCCGTCGGTCTCGCGCAGGAACTGGCCGACCAGCGCATTGGAGCCGTAGGCCTGGTTCTGGTCGACATAGGGCGAGGTCAGGTTGAGATGCTGCGGCACCCCATTCTCGTCGATCTCATGCACCGCACCGCGGGTGAGATCGGCCGGGTTGTCGGTTCCCGGTGCACGGCCGGAGCCCGGGCCGCCGATTTCGATGATACCGTTGGCTGAGCTCTTGGGCAGGAAATCCAGCCCGTGATCGAAATACTGGCCGAAGGCCATGAAGAAGATGTTGGATTCATTGGCCGCCAGCGGCAGGTCGGCTTCTTGCGTTCCTAGGATGTTGCTGATGGCGCGGGCGTCGAGGCCGTCGAAGATCGGGTTGATCTTGTTGTTGCCGATCGTCGGGTCGAACTCGCCATAGCGGGCTTCGGTGAGCCGAATGAACGGCACATCGGCCGTGCCGCGCGTCGGATCGGCTTCGTTGTTGCCGAACCCGCTAAGCTCGCGCACGCCGAGGACAGCCTCGAAGTCGCCATCGCCGGTGGGACCACCGGCCACGATCGCCTTCAGCCCGGTAAGATCGCTGGCGGTCAGCGTGAAACCAGCGGGCTCCGGCTGCGTCGGGTTGTTCACGCCGACCCCTGGATCGAAGTCGCCCGAAAAGACCACCTGGTTCGTGCCGTTCGACAGCGTCGACAGGCCCGTCAGCGGATCGAAGGTCCGGACATAGGAGGTTGCGTCGCTGCCGGCCGGCAGTTCGATAACGTCCTGCGGCCGAAGCGTTCCGACAATCGTGTCGTTGCCGCCATTGGTGCGGAACACGATACGGTGCGCCGAGCCAAGCGCGGACAGATCGACCGTATCGTTGCCGGTGCCGCCATTGATTGTGATGGTGTTGAAGTTGAGGCTCGTCGGCGTGAAATCGCCGATCGTCGTGACGGAGTCGCTGCCGTCGCCGGTATTGATCAGGATCTCCTCAACATTGTCGAGCTCGGCGATCGTCTGGCCGTTACGGGTAATGACGATCTCGGTCGCGCCGTTGAGCCCGGTGATGCCGTTGGCCAGCGCCGCAGCACGGCTGTAGACAACGAAGGCTTCGCTGTCGGCGCTGCCTTCGATGCGGGCAAGGTCGCCGGCGTCTGTCGCATTCGCGCCTCCGTTGAGGAAATCACGGCCGTCGCCGACGTTCCAAACCAGAGTGTCGTCGTCACCTCCGCCATTCACCGTGTCGTTGCCGGCCCCGGAGAAAATGATGTCATTGCCCAAGCCACCATTGATAGTCGAGTTCGCACCATCGCCGACGATGATCTGCGCGCCGACCCCACCATTGATGTTGCCAGCGTCGCGCTCGACGGTTGCGGTCGCGGTGTCGCTCAGCGCGCCGTCCGTCGCGGTGTAGGTGGCCGTGCGGTCCGCCGTCGTCGTGTAGCCGAACGTCGTGGCGCTTGCAGACCGTGCAACGCTGAACGAGTTCTGGCTTTCGGTGATGCCGCTGATCGAAAGCGTTCCGTCGGCATCCGTGTCGTTCGCAAGCAAAGCCCAATCCGGCACAACGAAGTTGCCCTGGATGTTGGTCACGATGGTGTCGTTGACCGCGTTGGGTGCGTCATTGACCGAGGTCACGGCGACCCTGGTGCGCGCAACGTTGCTGTCGAAGACGCCGTCATTGACCGTCACCTCGATCAGCCGTTCGGTCGTGTCCGGATTCTGCGAGGTGCTGCTGAAGCCGATCGACTGGATCGCCGCCTGATAGGCCGCGAGTGAGGCCGTACCGTTCAGGGTCACAACGATCGTCGCGCCGACGATCGCGGTCGTGGCCGTGATCCCCGCCGGCAGCGCCGTCGTCACGGTCAATTGATCGCCATCGAATGCGTTGGTGAGGACGATGCGCGCCGAGGCCAGCGTCACGCCGTCGTCGATGATGCGGGGCAGCGATGCGATCGGCGTCGCGGCCGCGTCCTCGACATAGCTCGCCGCGATGTCGATAGAAGGCGGGTTTGCCGGCTGGGAGCCGTTGTCGAAGCCGTTCAGTTCCAGCGTCGGTGCGACCAAGCCGACGGTCTGGTCGGCGAACTGCGCCCTCTCCACGTTCCAGAGCTTGTCAACGCCGTCGGAGACGAGGCCGGCGGTCACGATGTTATGCGTGACCAGCAGTGAACCGTCGGTGTCGCGGGTGATCGTGTAGTTGGCGAGATCGTCGGTGAACACTGCCGTGTCGATATCGCCGACGCCATCGTCCTCGATGATTTCGCGAACGATGTTGAGCTGCAGCGGCGTGATCGTACGGGCGATCATCAATTCCGACAGCGTCTTCCCGATCCAGGCCGCGGGAATGGCGGCGCCCTGCGGCGCGTCGGGATCAAGATCTGCCGCGCTGAAGGTATGCTTGAGGCTGTCGATGCTCGCCAGCGCAATCGTGGCCGACGGATTTTGCGGGTCAGGCGCCCGGATGCTGATCCGAACGTTGAGCCAGGAATCGCCATCGATGATGTCGTTGCCGCCGCGGCCTTCGATCGTGTCGCTGCCGCCACCACCAAGCAGGATGTTGCCGTCGTTGAAGGCGACGCCGCCCTCAAAGCCGGTGGTGACCGGTCCGGCCCAGGTGCCGAGGATCGACCGCAGGCCATCGATGCGATCGACGCCGCCATGGGTCAGTTCATGGTTGACCATGGTGCCTTCGGCAGCGGCGAGGCCTGGGTTCAGCAGGGGCTCAGTGCCGTCAGCGTTCGGATCGGCGCGGTTGTCGCCCCGGAGGACGTCGTTCTTCTCCCAGCCCGAGAGCGCCTCGACGGTGTCGAAACGGTCGCGCAGGGTGTCCGCCTGGTCGGTGGTGAAGATCGGCTTGGTCAGGTCGGAATCGGCCGCCTGGACATTGCCTTTGTGGATCGACCAGTCGAAGCCGAACATGCCCTCATTGCGCATCACGCTCGGCCCCTGGACCATGATGTCGTCGCCGGATTCGGCGTCGAAATCGTGCTCCTCGGTGCCGGCGAACATGACGTCGTGACCGAGGATGGTCGAGTTGAAGAACAGCTCGGAATTGTCGCCGGCCGTGGTGTCAAAGCCGCCGCCGCCTTCGAGCCAATCGTCGCCCGCGTTGCCCATGATCAGGTCGACGCCGTCGCCGCCGAGGACGAAGTCGTTGCCCTCGCCGGCGAACACCTCGGTGCTGTCGACGCCGACAAGGATCACGTCCTGACCCGTGCCGCCCATCAGGATGTCGAGGCCGTTCGAGTTCGCGATGACGTCGTTGCCGGAATCGCCCTTGAGGAAGTCGCCGGTGTCGCCCGAGTCGGTGATGATGTCGTCGCCCGCGCCGCCATTGACGAGGTCCACGCCCGCGCCGGACTCAATGCGGTCGTTGCCGGCATCGCCCCAGATGCCGTCATCGCCAAAGTCGGTGATGATCGTGTCTGCGCCCGCCGTGCCGCCGACGACGACATGCTCGCCGCCGAAGGTGCGGAAGTAGTTCTCGTCAGGCCCGTCGGTACGCGGATCGTCTCGGACGACCTTGGTGAAGCCGAGCGCTTCGAGCACCGGATCGTTGCCGCTGGGATCCTTGCCTGGCAAGGCGCCGTTGTAGTCCTCCTGGTTCGCCTCGTCGACCTCGAAGACGTAGTCGTAGGTCGCGAAGGAATCGACGCCGATGTGGCGCTCGTAAGTGTCGTCCGGCGTTCCGCGGATGCCGTCGACGCCAGGGTTGGAAATGTCGGTGTTCGCCATGATCATCTTGGCGAACGAGTTCTGCTCCAGCTCGACGAGGAAGTTCAGGCCCTGCGTGCGGGTCAGGTAGTAGAAGCGGTCGCCGTCCTGCAGGTTTTCCATCTGCAATTCGAAGACGGCGTTGAAGGTCGAGCCGAGGAAGCCGCCAAACGGCATCTTCTTTTCGGCGAGGCCGCCAATCCACAGATCGATGCTGTCGAGGCCGCTGTTCGCAGCAGTCCAGCTTCCGGTGCTGTTCAGGAACGCGACACGATCCGCATTGAATGCAGCGGCCTCGTTCACCTCGGTGTCGGGATTGTCCAGAGTGCTATCGCCGAACACCAGCTTCATCGCGGCTTCGCGCTTTTCCTCGACCGTGCCTGTGATCGACGTATGCGTCCCGTAGGCGGCGATGAAGTTCACCACCGACATCGGATTCTTGATGTTCGCAGCGAATTCGACCCAGCTGTCATAGGGCTTGAGGAACGTCGAGCTGCTCGCGGCGTAGAGCTGCTCGCGCGCCTCGTTCAGCGACGGCATGTTCGTATCGCGGCCGCGGGCGATGTTGATCGCCGCAAGGTCGAGCGGGATGCCGAGGAGGCTATTGCGCAGCGCGCCGGTGAGAAACTCGTCAATCTCGTTGCCGCGCTCAACGGTCATGCCGCGCACGATCGCGCCGGCAGCCTCCTCGGCGGTCAGTGTGCCGTCGTTGTTGAAGGCGAGCGGGTTCAGGAAAGAGGCGATGAGGCCCATGTCGTCGTGCGTGGTGGTGCCGTCGGCGTTCAGGAACACGCGCGGCATCGAGTCGGTCAGCATCGAGTGACCGAAGCGATAGACGACGTTGGCGAACTCGGAGAAGATCGACGGATCGATGTCGGTGACCGCGTTGAAGACGAAGGGATCGATCGCGGGCTGAATCTTGCGGCCGAACTCCTCGAAGACGAGGTGCTGGTATTGCATTTCGGTGGCCATGCGGCCGGCCTGGAACAACCGCTCGCCGTCCCAGTTCAGCGAGACGCCGGGTACGCCGGCGTCGTTGCCAACGGTGACGGCGTCTTCGAGCTGACCGAGCACAACAGCCTTGTTGACGTTGGGAACCGCCAGGGCGGCCTTGATCGCCGTCAACTGGTCCAGCGTGATCGGAGCCGCCAGCCATGAATTGACGAAGGTGAGGTCGCCTTCGCTCAGGATCGTGAGCTTCTGCGAATCGACCTGGCGGTTATGCTCCGAATGGAACACGTGGTGAACGGCCGTAAGGCCGAAGTTCTCGTTGCCGCGGCCGTCGCCGGTGATGAAGTGGGCGTCGAGAAGTTCATTGTCGAAGAAGCCGCTGACCGGCAGGTATTGCAGGTTGGTAGGGCCGACGGGCTGACCGTCATCGAAAGCCGGGTTGAGGACCCCAAGGAACGGCCGGTTGCCCGGGCCAATCGGCAGGTCCGCATCATAAGCGGGGTTGGCGACCTGCGTGATGCCCACCTGGTCATCGAGGTCGGCTTGCAACGGCTGCCCGCGGCTGTTCACCGCCTGCGCCGCATGCGCGATGTCGTCGAGGAATGCGTTGGGGGTGCGGGCTGCGGAGACTGTCTGGCCGCCCGGCAGCTGGATGGCAGACGGATTGATCGGGTTGGCGAGGTTGCCCTCCACGTAGATCGGCGTGCCATCCGGGTTCACAGCCGCCAGGAGCTGCGGCAGGCCGTTGGTTCCGCGGATGAACTCGCCATAGGCGTCGGTCAGCAGCATCGGCACCTTGCCGACATCGGCGTCAGTCAACCTGATGCCGAGAACATCGGCCGCCTGCTTCTTGATGTCGAACCAGGTCGGGAGGCCGTTCTTCGTGACACCGTCCGGACCCGTACCATCGAGCAGCTTGCCGGTGGCGACCGGGCGGGCGTCCAGGACGCCGTCGTCATTGGTGTCCACGGAGAACTTGTATTCGCGCAGGAAGACCTGGTGCGAGGCATGCGATGTGTAGGTCTGGTTCTGGTCGACCCAGGACGTCGTGACGTTCTCCTGGGTCGCGAGATCGGGATCTGTGGTCGGGTTACCGTTTGCATCGACCGGCGTCGAGCGCGTCAGCACCATGAAGTTGGTATGCGGCGTCAGCGGGTTGTATAGCGGGTCGTCCGGCTGCAACGGGATGTAGATCGTGCCGGCGCCGCCCTTGGTGATCAGGTCGAGGCCGTGGTCGAAGAACTGACCGAAGAAGGTCATCCAGCTGTTGAAGGGCGCCGACAGCCCCTCATCCGGCGCCACATTGGGGATGATGAGCGAGCCGGTGTCGTCAAACTCGAGGCCGAGCTCAGCGGCCTTGGCAGCGAACGCCTCGTTGGCGCCGTCGATGATCGCCTGCGCTGAGTCAAGCGTTTCTGCGGCTGCCGACAGCGTCTCGGCGGCCGTCTGGAGCGCGTCCAACGCTGCCGGCTGCCCCGCCGGGTCGGCGGCGGCATAAGACGCCAGGGCGACTTCATAGGCCGTCGCGGCGATATCGAATGCTTCTTTGGCGGTATCGACGTCTTGCACGGCTTGTGAAGTCGGCCGCGTCGCCAGCAATTCCTGCAGCGCGACGAGGGGATTTTCGACGCCGGCGAAAGTCAGCGCCGCCATCAGAGCGGCCGGATTCTTCGCGCTCATATCGACGATCAGGTTCGAGATGATGCGCGGATCGGCATCGACGACCGAGCCGTTGGCAACGCCTGCCGTGTTGCTCGCAGTGCCAGGCGCATAGTTGTTGTTGTTGAAGAGAACCGCGCCGTTGCCGAAGGCGATGGTATCGCCATCCGCTTCGTTGAGAGGAGCTCCAGCATCGAGCAAGCGCGGCATGGGCTGGCCCGAGGCGCCCCACTTCTCCTGGCCCGGGACGAGATTGTTGTAAGTGCCGTCGACGGTGCGGATGCCGTACGGCGTCAGCGGATCGGGAATAGCGCGGACGAAGCTCGCGTCGAACGTCTCCTGGTTCGTGTACCACGCGCGGTCCGTGATGACCTCACCGCTGGCATCGACGCGAATCTCGGTGAGCGCCGTGCCGTTGGCGTTGGCTTCACCAATTTTAATCTGCTTCAGGACAAACTGCAGATCATGAAGGTTCAGCTTGAACATAACGATACTCCCCACGCCCCGAAGACATGTTATTTTTTTCCCGCGACCACATGATCGCGAGCTGAAAATGCTAAAAGTGACTTTGCGCCACCCAGCCAGGCCGCTAACGTCACCTTCCGTTTCTTGCAGCTCGCGAGAAACCAGCGACGTTAACGATTTGTTAAGGTCAGGATGCGCGGACGATGAAGCGACGGGTAGATGGCAAGGTTGATCGCATTGCGAGTCCAGAGGAGGGAGGGGACGCCCCCCGGAAGGTCGGCGCACGCTACCGACTTTGGTCTGTTTTCGAGGGATTGGGCCGTCAGCGGTCAGTATTGACGCTGGAGCAGCGCTTCACCCTCGTGACGGCGATCGTCGTGACGGTGGCGATGGCGGTGCTGGGCTACTGGGTCGAACGCAGGGTCCGCATCAGCTGGACGAACGGTATGGCCGAGGTCGCAGCCCCATATGTAGAAGCCGTCCTTTCACCGCCCCTGAAGGAGCTGGAAGCCGGCGCACCGCTATCCG
>LNFM01013500.1_pt1 | contig 10381 bp, 11 predicted proteins | sample 596031 | NCBI WGS metagenome assembly LNFM01 (sample SAMN04254537, study PRJNA301005) | activated carbon metagenome | isolation source: dual media filters at the Ann Arbor, Michigan drinking water treatment plant | place: USA: Ann Arbor | reverse complement strand
CTAACTGGTAAACTTAGCAATAGTTTTTTCATTATTAATTTGATTTGGTTAAAAGACAGTGATTATGCAATATATACATGTACAAGTTAATATTATGTAGGAATTTGATGAACGGCCTTTATTTTAAACCAGGTATTAGTATTTGATTTCTGGAAATATTTGTTTACTATTTTGTATCAGGAAGTTAGGTGTTTTATGTACTTGCGATGGCCATCAAATTCCTGAAGGGCGAAGCCTGTTACTTTTAAGAATTTTTCATGTTTTGGGTTGGCTACGGCGGTATAAACAATACTTTTTATTCCTTTTGCCAGTAAAAACTCCTTTTCTTTTTCAAAAATAAAGGGGCCAATTTTATAATCTCTGTACTTCGCTACTGTATAATTTAAAAGTACTTCTGCTGTACCGTCATTGTTGGGTCGCACACTGAAAATATTGGCAATAACCAGGTTTCTTAATACTACAAAATTGATGTTTCCGGACAATTGTTCTTTTGTAAAGGCCGGAAAATAACTGGCAATATCGGTTTTGTAAAAGGATAAGAAACTATCAATAAGAATTCCACCTGATTGAAATTCCAATAATTCAAAATGTTCTTTGCGGTTATAGATGCGGAAAAGAAAGTAAATATTAATGCTGAGCAGAATGCAATTGGTAAGAATTACCGGAATGGCTTGTAAAATAACACCATAAATTATAAAAGCAATATTACCGCCTGTATTTAACCAACGAAATTTAAGATCGCTGTTTACCAGTAGCCCTATGGCTAATAAAACGGTAGCCAGGTAGCCGAAATAAGGAGCAATCTGTAGAAGCATACTGCAATGTTACAGCTATACCTTCATTTTAGGATTTCTACCAGGTTGAATGTTAATTTAGCCTGTTACTTTCTTAAAGGGGTTAAAATTTTCATTAGCCAAATGTAATGGGTTGTCTTCTGTAGGCTTTAACTTTTCTTCCTCGTTGGAAGGCAGGATTCCATTTTGGGGATTTTTCAATAAGCCGCAGTGCCTCTTTATCTAACGAATACTCTACTGACTTTAATGTTCTTAAATGCGAAATTTTTCCCTCTGAATCAACGGTGAATTGGGTAATGGTAGTGCCTTTAATACCCATCTGTGAGGCCCTATCGGGAAATTGAAAATTATTTTCAAGATACTTTATCCAGGCTTTTGTGCCGCCTGGAAAATCTGCTTCTTTCTCACCTGCTGCTATTGTATCATTGCCGCTTTTAGCATCTTCTTTTCTTTTATCGTACAGGTTGGTAGATTTTATAAGAACCCCATTTTTGTAATCAAATTGCATTGAAGTTGCCAACGTATCATCGTAAAAAAACCAGGTACTATCTTTTTTACCATTAGCAGTGTAACCGGAAGAGTCTATTTTGCCATCTTTATCAAAATAAGCGATATAGCCATTTAATAGGGTCGCATTTTCATCCCTATATGTTTCTATATTAATTAATGGACCGGCAAAATGATAATAGTTCCATTGAAAAGTGGTATCATTTTTCTTTTGAACTGTTGCCAGGTAAACTGCGTTTTCAACTGTCGTTGCTTCCCATTGCTTATCAAATAAGTAATACGTTTCTGCTTCCTTCTTATTTTTTTGGCTGCTTGCTTCGAGTACAAAAAATAACAAAATCAGGACAGTGATACATTTCATGTATCAAAAATAATTGCGTACATATTATTTTCCAATAAATAAATGTGACGGGTTTGAACCCTCTTTAGGGGAATATTCTCAACAATTTACATTGCCCAACAAAAAATATACAATAGCAAAAACTGCTATAAAGCCAAGGCATCCACCGCCCCATTTCCAACCGGCATAGCCTGCAATTACTGTTTTAAGCCAACCTTTCATAAGTTATTTTTGGAGTAGTATTAAGAAAACTGTGCCAATTCTTATTTTGCACACATGTATTCACGACAAGAAGCCTCATTGATCCGAAAAAAATTCTGGACAAGTTTCGGTGTATATATGAAACCTGTTACTTCTGCCAGCGGGGAAACAATAAACTGGTTAAATTATAAAACAGGCATCAAGGATGTTTTTTTTCGGATGGATTTTGATAAAGACAATGCTTCTATTGCAATTGAACTTCGCCATCCTGATAGACAAATTCAGCAATATTATTATGAGCAGCTACTGTCATTAAAAAATTTACTTGAGCAAATAGCAGGGGACAAGTGGAATTGGCAATTGCACCAGCAGGATGAGAATAGTGTTAGTATTAGCCGGGTAGAAAAAAGTATTAAGAATGTAAACATATTCAATGAGAACGATTGGCCATCCGTCATTTCTTTTCTCAAACCCCGCCTCATTGCATTGGATGAATTCTGGTACACAGCGAAAGATGTGATTGAGTAACTTTTACTTTAGAATTTTTACAACAAAAAGCCCCTCTGAATATTCAGAGGGGCTTTTTAAGTCATAGAAAGGTTTTAGAATCTTCTGTTGTTATTCCTATCATCCCAATCCCTGTCGTTGTCAAAGCGGCCATTGTTTCTCACTTCACGGATGTTGATGTGGCCAAAACGGTCGATGTGGATCTGCACATTTTTTCGGTTTACCTGGAATGAAGTAGACGCTACCAATTTTTCCCGTTGGTTATAACCTACTCTTCTCATTTCAAAAACCTTAATGCTGTGACGGCCGTTGTGCAGGTTTGTCAATTTAATGCTCCGGTCATTACTGTAATAGCTTCTTCCGTCAATAACAATTTTGTAATTTTTGCTGCTGTTTACTGTTACTACAGGCCTTCGGTCGGCGGCAAATAATGCAACGGTTACAAAAAGAGCTGCGAACAGTGTAAAAATTCTTTTCATGTTAATACGATTTAATTGTTTCGTACTGCAATTACCGGGAGAACTGAAGTACTGATTTGTTTTCGTAGCCCGGTTATCAGCTATATTTCAAAGCAAATGCCACTGTGCCAAAAAAGGATAAAAGAAATGTTAAGCAGGAAACAGATATAGCTTTTTAGTAATGATAAATTAAATGAAATGCTTGTCAGTAAAGAATTTCAGGGGAATGTTATTTAACGTTAATGAATTAGCAAAAACAGGATAAATGCTTCGAATCTGCAAGAAGTGCTTCTATTTTACCAGTCAAACAATACCTAAAAAACCGCCTAAAAAGCTTACCTTCGCCACCTTAAAAATTCTGCCTGTCGGCAGGCAAGCGGTTAAAAAAAGTACATGAAGAACATTCGAAATTTTTGCATTATCGCACATATTGACCATGGTAAATCCACATTGGCCGATAGGTTACTACAAAGCACAGGTACTATCAGCGACCGGGATATGATGGACCAGGTGTTGGATGATATGGATCTTGAAAGAGAAAAGGGCATTACTATTAAGAGCCATGCTATTCAGATCAATTACAAACACACCGATGGACAGGAGTACATCCTGAACTTGATTGATACACCCGGCCACGTAGATTTTAGCTACGAGGTAAGCCGGGCATTAGCTGCCTGTGAAGGTTGTTTGCTATTGGTGGATGCTACGCAGGGAATACAGGCGCAAACCATTTCAAACTTGTATCTGGCAATTGATAATGATCTTGAAATTATTCCTGTCATCAATAAAATAGACATGGATGGTGCGATGATCGAAGAAGTAGAAGACCAGATAATTGAATTGATTGGATGTAAGCAAGAAGACATTTTACATGCCAGTGGACGTACGGGATTGGGAGTAGAAAAAGTTTTAGATGCTATTGTAAATAGAATTCCGGCTCCTGTAGGCAAGCCGGATGAGCCATTGCAGGCTTTGATATTTGATAGTATGTTCAATTCTTTCCGTGGTATTATCGTGTACTTCCGAGTAAGAAATGGCAAAATTAAAAAAGGTGACAAAGTAAAGTTTGTAAGCACCGACCAGGAATACGAAGCCGATGAGGTAGGTATTTTGAAGTTGAAGATGACAGAGAAAAAGGAAGTGCTTTGTGGTGATGTTGGCTACCTGATAACGGGAATTAAAAATGCGAAGGAGGTAAAAGTTGGTGATACCATTACATTGGCTGCTAATCCAACGAAGGAAATTATTAAAGGATTCCAGGAAGTTAAGCCAATGGTTTTTGCCGGTATCTTCCCCGTAAATACAGACGATTTTGAAGAGTTGAGAGATTGCATGGACAAACTGCAATTGAATGATGCATCATTGAGTTATGAATTAGAAACATCACAGGCTTTAGGTTTTGGTTTTCGTTGCGGCTTTCTTGGAATGCTGCATATGGAAATCATCCAGGAACGATTAGAAAGAGAGTTTAACCAAACCGTTATTACTACTGTTCCCAACGTAAATTTTATAGCCTATACCACGGCTGGAGAAAAGATCATTGTAAATAATCCAACACAGTTTCCTGATCCTGTAAAAACAGAACGAATAGAAGAGCCTTTTATCAAAGCACAGATCATTACCAAGCCAGAATATATTGGTAACATTATGACCCTTTGCCTTGGCAAAAGAGGAATATTGATGAACCAAAGTTACCTGACCACAACAAGAGTAGAATTGATTTTCGAAATGCCCTTGACAGAGATCGTATTTGACTTCTACGATAAATTGAAATCACAAACAAGAGGATATGCATCATTCGATTATCATCCGATCGGCTTCCGTGATGCGGATATTGTGAAGATGGATATATTATTGAATGGTGATAAAGTGGATGCTTTAAGTGCTTTGATACATCGTGGAAAAGGGCAGGAGTTTGGAAGAAAGCTTTGTGAAAAATTGAAAGAACTGGTTCCCCGCCAGCAATTCCAAATCGCCATACAAGCGGCCATTGGAGCCAAAGTATTGGCCAGAGAAACTCTTTCTGCTATGCGGAAAGATGTAACTGCCAAATGTTATGGTGGTGATATCAGCCGTAAGCGTAAGTTATTGGAAAAGCAGAAGGAAGGAAAGAAGCGGATGCGCCAGATAGGAAATGTGGAAGTTCCGCAGGAAGCTTTTTTGGCGGTGTTGAAGTTGGATGATTAAAAAACTTGTTCCCACAATTTATAAATTCTTTCGGGTGAGAAGCGTTGTACATTATGTGCTGCTTTTTCACCCATTTTTTTTCTTTGCGGTTCATTGAGGATTAATGATGAAATAGCTGTAGCTAATTTTTCGGGGCTTTCGTTTTCTACTAGGATTCCATCTTCGTTATTGGTAATGATGTGTCGGGGGCCTGTTTCGCAATCAAAAGCAATACAAGGCGTACCTGAAGCCATGGCTTCTATAAGGGTCATACCAAAACTTTCATTGCGTGAAGTGCAAACATAAATCGCTGAATTATTATACTCGTCTTTCAGATCATAAGAAAGTGGTGAAGTAAGTACAAGGTTTTGTGCAAGGTTCTCCTGATGAATAAACTTCATAACATTTTCTTCCATATCACCGTGACCGATAAGCTTCCATTTCCAATCCGGGTATTTAGTAAGAACAATTTTAGCAGTCTTTAATAATAGGTCAGTTCCTTTTACAGCTGTGAGTCTGCCTATAGTAAGTATTGTTTTACTTGTAGGTTTGTTTATTAGTGGGGTTATAGAAATAAAGTTGGGAATTACATTTACATTACTGTTAATTTTCTTAAATATATTTTTTTCATCTTCATTTAAGCAAACTATTAAGTTCATTCTTGGATAAGCCACTTTAAACATTCTTTCCCAGAAATAATTTTTTTGAAGTTCATAAAGATGATGATGTTCCCACGAGATTAATTTAGCTTTCTTTTGCCCCCCCATTAATACCGCGGTAATTGCAAAAGGATATTCAGTTGCGATGATAATATCTGGTTGTAATTGTTTTATTATTTTCCTAAGCTCTAGTGCGTCGCTAAGCAATTTTAATTTACGACTGAAAATATTTCCTTGGGGAGTTATTCCGAATGACAAATGTTGTTGGATGATGTTTATTGATGAGTCGATTGGGTAGAAACATTTTTTTGTTTCATCAAGAATTATCAATGTAACGATATGCCCTTTTTCTTGAAATAAATTGGCCGAATTTACTACAGCCTTCTCAATGCCTCCCGCTAAATCTAGTCGTGAACAAAGAATAGCAATATGTTTTTTGTTTTTCAGAAGTTATAATTTTTCGGCAAGCTTATATAAGAAACGTTTTACCCGAGTACGTAAACGCAGGTTATGTTTGACAGAGTAAAAGAAAGAGTTGTATTTTTTTTCATCGTTATTCTTACTCCTGTTTAATAAATCAATATTTTCTCTCTGTAAAGCAATTATATACTCCTCAAGATAAGGGCGCAAAAGTTTATCATTTTGATTAAGAATATTGGCTATGGTATCATCAGAGAAGTGAATAAATATAGGCTTAAATACCTTGTTGATACGCAACTCCCCATTAATCAATTCCCTTCTGCAAGCATCAATGTTCCAGGAGGCAAGATTGCATCCCTGATGTTTTATTATTTGCACACCGGAAAACTGAACCGGTAGCAAGTCCAGATATTTCTGATCATCAAATAGCCCCAGCTCTTTTCGTCTCTCCATTTTAAAATGACACATTTCTGCCCACCATTTCATTGCGTTAATGCCCTTCGAATTAGCTCCAATAAAACCTGCATTGAACAAACCGCCTCTTAATACTGCAAATAAACTGTCTTCATTCCCAATGGGGTTTACATCAGGCCAATGTGGTGTAAGGAGTATATTATTGCTATTGAGCTCATCGAACAAAAAGGCACTATTGTTTACGAAATATTGGTCAGGATCAACATATAAAACCTTGTCGAAGCCATTTTGTAATAAATAATTAATAAAGATTGGCTTTAATGCCCAGCGAAAATGATTTGGACTATCTGTGTGGGCATATTTGTCTTTGACTTTATTAAAAAAGGGAGTACTCGTTAATGCATCAATGTAATGTAGGGTAAGACCCCGTGAATCCTTTATATTATTGTCGTCAACTACCAAGATTTGCAGCTGGGAGTCTACGTTATTTTTTTTTAATGAGTCATATAGCACTTTTGCAAATGGCAAATAGTCAGCAGTAATTATGGTGCAAAATGTCTTCATTTTATGAAACTGTCTTGATGAGTTTAATAATAGTGTCTGACCATTTCAAACTACAAAATTTTTCTTCTATAAATTTTCTTCCATTTGTTCCCCAGAGGTTATTTAATTTTTTTTCGTTTTTTATTTTCAACAAGGCAGCTAACCATTCTTCGCTTGAAGAGGCCGCTATTCCTGCATTACTTTCTTTAATAATTTTAATATTGGTACCAATGGGCGATGCAATAGCTGGAATTCCACAAGCAAGATATTGCAATAGCTTATAACTGCATTTTCCTCTTGTCCACTCAGTATCAGCTAGCGGCATAATGCCTACAGAAAATTCATTTATATATTCATTCTCTTTCTCTACTTTCCATTGTTTAAAAATGAGCTGGTTAGTATTTAATTTAATAAAATCTGGTAAATGAGATGATACAATCATAAGTCTTGAGTCTTTATTGGCGCCAAGAAAATCTCTTAAAGGCTGGTATATGTTCTCCAGGTATTCAAAGTTTGTTTCAGTTCCAATCCAACCTATAGTAAAATGTGGCTGTAGTATATTTTGTGGATAAAGTAAGTTTGTGTTAATTGTAGTAGGGATTACATGAGTATTATTATTAATTTTTTTGGCAAACTCAGCAAGGTATTCATTGCCGGCAAAAACCATAGAGGATAATTCAATTTTTTTAATAACCTGTTTTTTACCCTCTGATAACCATATTGCATCATCAAAATCAAATACTACTGGTTTCAACAGTTTTGTTTCCCAAAAAAAATGATGAGGGTGAAGTAATCGATTTTGCCAAATAATGTCGTAGCCCGATTGCGAAAATAAGAGAGGAATTCTCCCCGCAGCTTTTAATAGGTTTAAACTACGCCATTCATTAATGCCGGTTATTTTTTTTACATGATAAGCCCAATTTTGAGGATCTGCATCCTTTATAGGAGTAAAATAACGGGGAGTTAGGGTATGCCCTGACTCTTTAAAATGATCTTTATATTGAATGATTCTGGCACGGGAGGCTGGATCTGTTAACGACGATATGAGTCCGAGAATTTTCATTTCTTTAAAAGCGAATAAATGAATTTAAAGGGTGATAAAATGAAATTTCCAGTTCGATAAGTCACTGTTTTATGTACAGCCTTGGTTTGTTCATCCGTTATTCTTTCAATTGTTTGTGTAGTATGAAAAATACTGCTATTGAGTGAAGGAAGTGTATTGTTTGATGCTATTCCAAACCAGTACATTGTCGGGAAATAGGAAGAAGGTTCAATGTGCTCATAATTTCCAGTATATATGTTTTTTAGAGCAGTAGCTTGCTCATTGATAAGCAAGGAGCCAATAAATGATATTTGCCCAAAGAATGATGTATTTACGAAATATTGAGTTAATAAATTTTTAAACTCATCTCCATAAAGTTCTTTTTGATGGAAAGGGTTATTATAGCCAGATATATCGCTGTAGTTTAATTTTTCCGGGGTAGAAATAAATAATATGCCATCAGTTGCAAGTACCCTTTTTAATTCGCTTAAAAGCTGCTGGTGTTCATTAATATGTTCAATCGTTTCAAAACAAGTAATCACTTCAAAGCTCTTATCATCAGCTGGAATATTAACCACCGAACCAATTTTAAAAATAATATTGGGCGCTGTATATTTGTTGTTTGCTGCTTTAATAGTCGGCTCATCAATATCAATTCCAGTTACATGACTGGCATTTTTTGCAAGTAAATGTACACCATATCCTTCGCCGCAGGCAATATCCAGCACCTTTTTCCCTTTTGTAAATTCCATTGCAACAGCATAGCGGTGAAGATGCTCCAGCATGCTTTCATTTGTAATGAAAGTTTCTAATCGTTCTCCTGTCCATTGCTCTTTCATCGGTCTATTTTTTTAACATCCCAGTTCAATAGTGGTCGAATTATGCCTGTAAAATTACCGGGGCTAAGCCCTCTGGCTGTTGGAGCATCAAAGCTATCATGTACAGAAAAAAATGAACTGTCTTTTTCATGAAAGTGAATAACCTGCTTTAAATGATTGAAGATAGCACATCCTATAAAATAGCTTCCAGTATTAAATAGATTTTCAGGAATCCACGCAATAGCACTATACTCACCAGCCTCATAAACCTGATTATAGAACGGAGAACTCACATTGTGTGTGTCAAATACATTTACACCTTGTTCGTTAACAATATTATAACCTAGCCATAATTCATGGCCCCGATGCAATACCTGGAACTTCATTTCTATGCCAATTTTTTCAGTAACACTAAAATTGTTTTTAGCAGTACCATTTTCATCGACAGTTTGAATTTTAGTTAATTTTACAACCGAATTACCTATGTGGCTTTCGCTACCATTGGTTAAAAAAGATTTGCCAATTACATTAGTTACATATTCACTTATTACTTCCTTCGAATTACTTGTTTTTACTACTATACCTTTATCAAGTAAAATGGCTTTGTTACATAAAGCTGATATATAGTCCATATTATGGCTTACAAAAAGTATCGTCCTCCCATCTTTCTTACTCACTTCCTCCATTTTCCCCAAACACTTCTTCTGAAACTCCATATCACCAACCGCCAGCACTTCATCGATCAGTAATATTTCAGGCTCCAGATGAGCTGCCACAGAAAATGCAAGCCGTAGCTGCATGCCACTGCTATAATGTTTCAGTGGAGTGTCAATAAATTTTTCTACACCGCTAAAATCAATAATGGCATCTAATTGTTTGGTGATCTCTGCTCTTTTTAATCCCAATATCGAACCATTGAGATAAATATTTTCTCTGCCTGATAATTCAGGATGAAAGCCGGTGCCTACTTCTAATAAGCTACCTACCCGGCCACGAATAATTGCCTCGCCGGTAGTAGGTGGAGTAATGCGGCTGATTATTTTTAACAATGTGCTTTTACCTGCACCGTTGCGACCAATTATTCCAACCCGTTCTCCGGGTTCAATAGAAAAATTAATATCCTGCAATGCCCAAAAGCTATCTTGCTCTTTTTTCTTTGCCGAAAAAATGTTTTTAGCCGATTCGCTGATTACATCCCGCAATGCAACATAAGGGGCACTGGTAGTCAGTTTGTATTGTTTACCTAATTTTAATATTTCTATTGCTGGCCTCATTAAGCTAAATCAGCGAAGTATGCTTCGGTTTTACGGAAATACAATAATCCAATAATTAAAAGAGATACACTGCTGCCAGTTCCAATCGCAATAATGGTCATATCCGGTGAAATATTGCTGAGTGGAGCTCTGAATAATTCAATGGCAGCATTCATCGGGTTAATAGCCAGTAAATATTTAAAAAGAGATTGTTGCACAGATTGTAATGGATAAATAACCTGCGATGCAAAAAATAATA
>LNFM01033626.1_pt1 | contig 10382 bp, 9 predicted proteins | sample 596031 | NCBI WGS metagenome assembly LNFM01 (sample SAMN04254537, study PRJNA301005) | activated carbon metagenome | isolation source: dual media filters at the Ann Arbor, Michigan drinking water treatment plant | place: USA: Ann Arbor | reverse complement strand
TAAAATTTTATTACTACAGTTTTCAATTGTGCAATGCCGACTGGACACCGGCCAATGTGCAAACCTTTGATTATATACGGGGTTTTCAAAGCAACCGCATTACAACCTATCGCAATTCATCAATCATACAAACCAGGTACACCCATTACCAGGCTTTTTTGCCCGAAAGAAATTCTGCTCCCACAAAAGGGGGCAATTATTTGTTGAAAGTTTTTTTGAATGATGATACTTCTAAATTGGCTTTTACGAAACGACTGGTAGTTGTTAATCCAAAAGTTTCTGTTTCCGCACAAGTGTTGCAGCCTTACAATGGCAATTTCTTTCAAACCCATCAGCGGGTACAAGTATCAGTAAGCACAGCTTCTAATCAAATCAATGCTTTTTCTCCGCAAGATTTAAAAGTGGTGGTGTTACAAAATAATGTCTGGGGAAATTCCACAGTAATAGACAGACCAACAATTTTCAGGGGTAATTATTATGAATATAGTGATGAAGAGAATACCACATTCGCCGCCGGAAAAGAATGGCGATGGATCGATCTGCGCAGCCTGCGCCTAATGAGTGAACGAATGGAACGATTGGTGGATAGTGATACCAGCAACAATATTGATGTATATGTAAAAGCCGATGGAGAAAGACGGCAACAGATCTATGTATATTACCAGGATCTAAATGGTATTTACACTTTGGAAAACAGGGATAATTCAAATCCATTTTGGCAAAGCGATTATGCGTGGACGCATTTTACGTTTGTTCCTCCGGGCAACAGGGCGTACGAAGGTAAAAGTGTTTATGTATTTGGGGAGCTTACTAACTACCAGCAGAATGAAAATTCAAAAATGATTTTTAATGAAGAGAAGGGTATTTATGAAAAGGCATTGTATTTAAAGCAAGGTTATTATAACTATTCATACGTTACATTTACTGACAAGAAACAAGCCAGCGTTCAGCCTTCCGTAGAAAATACGGAAGGAAATTATTGGGGAACCGAAAATGGATATATCGTTCTGGTTTACTTCCGCCCTTTTGGTGCCAGAGCCGATGAGTTAATCGGTACTACAAGAGTTAATTCTACCTTTCAACGTTAAAAAGACTTAGCTAAAATTTTACTGAAAGAGCAGCTATTTCCAAAATTGTTTATGCGCTGGAGTTTTTTCAAGATGCTCTTTTGTTTGATGGTACCCTTTTTCAATAAGCTGTTCCCGAGTTCTAAGTAAAGCGAAACATGCGACTTGCTGGCCTCTTGTTTGTGACGGCTATTGATGGTTATGCTATTAACAAGGATAGTTGACAAGCCAGGTAGTTTAGTTTCTGAAGAACGGGTGAACTTTTTCCAGAGTATTTTCCATGCAGAAGGAATTTCCTGCGCTTCAATTAGCGAAGTGGCTTCCGCAGATAAGGAAACAGCGATAATGTTTCTTACAGGTTTTTTATTCATTGTTTCGATGGGAAGGTTATCTACTATACCACCATCAATGTGTAAATGCTTTTCTATAAGTACAGGTGGAAATACTCCGGGAATTGCAATACTTGCCTCAACTTGCTGAATGGCAAGACCCCTTTCATGCACTTTTAATGAAGCATCTGAAAAATTAGTAGAGATACAAAAGGTATTCACCCAAAAATCTTCTAAATGTGCATCTTCAAAAGTGTTTTTTAAAAAGCGTCGTATTTTTTTTCCAGTCATTAAGGAAATAAATGGCAGCGTAAGATCATTGGAGGTGAGTTTGCCATTTCCCGCAGATTTACATAGCTGCATTACTTTTTCCATATCAAAATCTGAATAGGTAACACAGGCTCCATAAATTGCCCCGGCACTGGTGCCGCCAACAAAATCAAATTCAAAACCTGCTTCAATTAAAGCATTTAATACACCTATGTGTGCAAAACCCTTTGCACCACCACCGCCCAATACTAAACCTATAGCCTGGTGGGTAATAATGCGGGAAACCCGTCTTGTATCGGCTATATTATTTTTGCAAACCATCGGCGGGTAGTAGTTGGTAATGGGGCATTTTCAGGATGTAGCAGTAATAAATAAATTTTCTTATTCATTACATTGCTGGTGTATAAATTTAATTGCTTCTCAATTTCATACAAAGAACATTCTGCCTTAAAGTCGGAGGCTACAATTACCAGGTCACAATAGGCAATGCATTGTTTTGCCCATTCTAAATGGTCTATATCGCATACGAGAAAGTTCAATCCCGCATGCTTTTCCATACTATCAAAAGTTTCTTGATAATTATCTTCTGATTGTGATTGGTGATCGTATATTTTTATTTCGAACCCAAGCAGCTGGAGTTGTTGTTTAATATTACTTGTATAATTACTTACATCATTGGAAGGTTGAAGATTTACGACGGCAATATTTTTTGGAGCAGCATCCATTTTCTTTTGCAGTGCATTTCTGCTTAGGCGGTCAATTACAAATTTTGTAATGGTATTGGCAAAAGAAGGAAAATGTTGAACTAAAGTTTCGTACTGGTGATTTTCTAATCGTAACACACTTGATTTGCGAAGGGCAATGATTGATGCACTATGTTTTTCTTTGGTAAAAAGCGATAATTCGCCAATTGGTTCGCCGGCGGAAATATCGCCCAAAATAAAAATGCCATCTTCATTGTTTTGCAATGCTCTGAAGCGGCCCGATAAAACGATATAAAAAGCATGGCCGGATTCTCCCTGTTGAAATAAATATTCACCGGCATCGAGCTCAATAATTTCTGTGATAGAAAGTATTTTTTCTAATTGTTCTTCGGCAATCTGGCCAAAGAGACGGGTAAGCGACTGGTAGCAAAGCCAGTTTGTTTTGGTTGATTGATGCATAGCAAGTAAGAATATCAAGATACTATAACTTTTTAGAAATTCTTTATATACCCTTATTTCAGTAAATGGATTTTTGTATTGTAGAATCTATCCTGGTAATAGAATAAAAAATTAGCTATTCTCCTTGTTTCAAACCTAAAAATTGCCCTTTACACGACCAGCTCCTGCTGAACCCTCCCAGGGCCGGAAGGCAGCAAGAGTAGGTGGTTGAGCGGTGCGATGTAATCAGCCTGCCATTTTTTTCTTCTTGTCCGCCATAGCTTTAGCGAAGGCGGATATTTAATTCTGCAAAACCAATAACATGAAGTTTTTTATAGACACGGCTAATCTTGCCCAAATTAAAGAAGCGAATGAGCTGGGAATTTTGGATGGTGTAACCACCAACCCGTCGTTAATGGCCAAAGAGGGCATTAAAGGACAGGAAGCGATCATGAACCATTACAAAACCATTTGCGAATTGGTAGATGGTGATATCAGTGCAGAAGTTATCAGCACCGATTTTGAAGGAATTGTTGAAGAAGGCAAAAAATTGGCTGCTATTCACCCAAATATTGTGGTGAAAGTGCCAATGATCAAAGACGGTATTAAAGCCATTAAATGGTTTACTGATAATGGTATCAGAACTAACTGTACGTTGGTGTTTTCTGCAGGTCAGGCCATTTTAGCAGCGAGAGCAGGTGCCACTTACTTGTCTCCCTTTATTGGACGTATTGATGATAGTAGCTGGGATGGTATTGAGTTGATTGCACAGATATCTCATATCTATTCTGTACAGGGCTTTAAAACAGAAATTTTAGCGGCTTCTATCCGCAATGCATTACATATTGTTAGATGTGCGGAAGCAGGTGCCGATGTTTGTACTTGTCCATTGGATTCGATCCTTGGTTTGTTGAAACATCCGTTAACAGATATTGGACTGGCGAAATTTTTGGAAGATGCGAAGAAAACAGCGTAAGAGTTGTTCAAGGATAAAAGAAAAACCCGTTTCGTTTTGCGAGACGGGTTTTTTATTAGTTCTTATTTTTTCCTTTCGGGATTGTTTTTAATATTTCTTCTTTAGTGGGCAGGTCGCCGTCGGGTTTCTTTTTTATCCAGATGGTTCTTTCTAGCCATACAGCATTGTTGCTTTTCAATACAGCTTTAACAACTACTTTTTCTTCTTTAAAATTTTCTGGAATGATCAATTGATTGCCATCAAATGTTGCGGAAGAACAAGTGAATTGAATGTCTTTGGCGGTTAACGGCATCCAGCGGCCGTTCGATAATTTACCATCTACATTAATGTAATTGTGCTGGCCTTTTTTAAGGCTGTCCGTATATAAATTAAAGTAAATACTATCCACCTTTTGGGAGTAAAGGGTCGTTACAGAAACTATAAGTACAATAAGTAGTAAAGCTTTTTTCATGTTCAATTTTAATCGCTACTCAAAAGTCGTAAAACCATACCAAATGGTTGTTCTTTAGCAAGCTTTCTACTTCTTTTAACGTTCGGCGGCTTTTCCTTGCCTGTTCCAGGCAATAGCACCCAGTCCCACAAGTAAAAATGCCAGCAATACAAATACTGAATTAATAGCTACTTGTCCGTATCCAAGTTTGCCCGCATGTAAAAAGGGGTAGGGATACCAATCCACAGTTGGTCCCCGCAACAAAGAATACAGCAAATACATAGCAGGGAAAATTAACCAGGGAGCCAGGTTCTTCCATTGTAATACTTTTTTTGGGGTAAAGATGAACCAGTATAAAATATACAGAACCGGCACTACCACATGCAACAAATTATCTACGATCCAATCCAGGCCGGTTGGGTTGGTGATGCCTCTGAGTACGGTATTATACACCAGTCCGACGATAAAAGTATAAACTGCTATTGCAGTCTGTACACTGACTTTTGAAAAGAATGAACCTACTCCTGATGTTGGGCTGAGTAATGAAGTGATTAGACAAACAGCCACTAATAAATTACTGAGAATAGTAAAGTAGCTGAAGAAATTGGTAACCGTTTTAAGTGTACTGAAACCGGTGGTGCCTGTTGTTTGCAGGATAAGGTAAAACTGCAGTATCAAAGCGATCCATGCAATGATGGCAACAACAGCCATTGCCATCTTTTTGGTTGACGAATTGTTCATACAACCAATATACAAGAAAATTTATTTTGTTGCTAATGCTGTGGAAGGAGAGAATATTTGAACCACAGCGAACACAAAGGAATACGGAGTAATTTCTGAGTTTCTCTGTGTACGCTGTACCGCTGTGGTTTTATTTTCTTTTTAGTTGCAGTAATATTGTTTTCTCTCTTGCATACGCAGCACAATCGGCTTTACCGGAAGTGTTATCGCTTACAATATAAATATTGCCTGCTTCATCTAAGGTAATGCCTTCAAGGTTCATACTGTAATCTTCACTTTTGTATTTGCTTGAAGTTTCACTAAAATTTTCAACAGGGATATTCGCTAATGTTTCTCTTACAAGATTGCCATTATTGTCGATCGTAATTGATTCTAAGAACTGTTGTCTTAGTTTTCCTTTGGAGTATGATTTTAAACAAATAAGTCGGTTGTTAGCCGTGTCAACACAAATATCTGAATATCGCCATTGTGGATTTTCTAAAGGCAATTCGATCATCGATTCATATTTCAATACCGGAATGGCCTCATCAGATGTCTGCTCAACAGTGTACGTATAGATTTGAGATTTTGTCATATCCTCGGTTCTTTCCCGAAGCAGGTAAAACTTTTTATGTTGTTCATTGGCAGCAATACCTTCCATACCATCGCCGTTTTTTGATTTGGGAGGAAGTGCTTCTGATGTTTGCACTGTTTTTAATTCACCCGTTTGCGGATTTACTTCATACACCGCCGCTACATTTTCTGAAACCATGTATAACTTATTCTTGTAAGAGGTCATGCCTTCCATTTCATAATTCTGCGGAACGTTGATGTTGACGCTGCTGATGACATTTCCATTTTCAGGATTAACAGCATATAGAACCGGGCATCTTTCGGAAGCAAAATAGAGAGCCTTATTAAAATACTTCATACCAGAAATACAAACCTGTTTGTGCAGGCTTGACTCCAGCATAATATTATTAATACTGTATAAAGGTGCTTGAGGTGGTTGTGCCGTTAGGGACAGGGATGCTACTAAGCCGATGGCAAGAAAACTATTCCGCATAATGATCAAATTTTTATTGAGGCTTTGGTGGATGTATGTAGCGAATTTAATTGAAAGTTGGGGGATAGACAACTGAATGTAAGTTGAAGGGAAAGAGCATTAAAAATAGTATGAGGTCAGGTAATGTAAAAATTCTTTGTGGGTTTTTATAATAGGTATCTAAAAATTAAGAAATTAATACCTACAATGATTAAAGACAAAAGGAGAAATTTCTCAAAGCGAAATGTATTCTGAAAATCTTTGTCCCATACCTTTTTCGACCATATAGATATCATATCCGGAAATAATAGCCAGTATAAAGATTTTTTAAAATTTCTTAAACTTTTGAAGCTGAGCATACCTGAAATTGCAACAAGAACAATACTAATCCATATGAATAATGAAGTTTTTGTCATAAAATGGTAAACAATAAATTCCTAAATCAACTTATGCTCATAAGCATACTTCACCAACCCAATCACCGAATTAGTATTCGTTTTCCGGAAAATATTTTTGCGGTGCGTTTCAACCGTACGTTCGCTGATGAATAATGTTTCCGCTATCAATTTGTTGTTGTATTCTTTTTCTATCAACCGGATAATTTCTATTTCCCTTGCGGTAAGATGGGCTTCTTCTTTTTGTTTTTTCCGCTGGCTGTTGCGTTGCAGTTCATCAATTACTTCTTCGCTAAAGTAAATACCACCACCAGCTATTTTTTCGAGGGCAGTTACAAGTTCTTGTTTGCCAATATTTTTTAATACATAGCCGGCAATATCTGCTTCTTCAATCATTTCATTTACCAGGTCGCCCTGACCACTCATGGAGAGAGCCAAAATTTTTACACCGGGATATTTTTCTTTTACCTGTCTTGCCAGTTTATTGCCGGGCAATTTCGGCATCATTACATCGGTCAGTAAAACATCAATAGGAGTTGTGGCTAATTTTTCAACTACTTCGCTTGAGTCGGTTGTAGCAAAAGCAAATTGAAAACGTTCATGACCCTTTAATAATGACGTTAAGCCGTCAATTACTATTTGGTGGTCATCTACCAGTGCCAGTGTGATCTTTTCTTGTTTCATGTCAGTTGTGGTTCTAAAATACTAAAATTTGTTGAGGTCATCGTCCGAACTATCGAACACATACTGGATGCAGGTGTGAGAAGATTTGCAGCAAGGCAAGCGGAAAGTTAGTCGTTCAGCGATTTAAACAGGAACATGTAAAGCAATCAGCGTTCCCCGGCCGGGGGCAGAATCAAAATCTACGGTTCCTTTCAGGTAGCCAATTCGGGTAATGATATTTTTAAGACCAATGCCTTCGTATTTGTCCTTATCGGCAATATCGAAGCCTTTGCCGTTATCTTCTATAGTTCCGCTGATACCATCTCTGTCACGGATAAGCGAAATATCCAGTGTAGTAGCACCGGCATGTTTGATGGCATTGTGTACACATTCCTGTATCACCCGGTATAATACGGTTTCAATAGTAGAATCTAATCGTTCGTCTAATCCTTCTGTAGATACCTGCACCCGGAGGTTTTTCTGACTCAGCTTATTTACAAAATCATTGATAGCTACAGACAAATTATTTTTTAACAATGCATTCGGCATCATTATATGTGATACGGTTCTTACTTCTTTACAACTTTCATCTACCAACTGAATTATTTTTTCTAAGGATTTTTTTTGTTCGTCACTAGTCAAATGTATTTCGGATTCAAAGGCCGATAAATTCATTTTTGCCGCACTCATCATTTGTCCCACACCATCATGCAAATCTTTGGCAATACGTTCCCGTTCATTTTCTTCTGCCTCCATCACAGCTTTAGCAGCCATTTCCTGCTGTTTCATTATCTCTGCCTGTAACTGCGTTTCCTTTTTTAAACGGTAGCGTTTGTATTGAGAATTGGCAAAGAGTAAGGAAAGCAAAATCAAACCGCCGATTCCAATAAAAAGAAATGTCTGTAGCCGGAGCCTGCTTTTTTGCGCCTCTATCTGCTGTTCTTTTTTGGCACTTTCGTATTTGGCTTCCATTTCTTTGGTCTGCCGGGTTTTCTCCAGGTCGTACAAACTATCTCTCAATGCAGTTCTTTTGGTAAAGAATTCAAATGCTTTTTGAAAGTCGCCCTGCTTTTGCGCAACTGCTGCTAGTTCCGTGTAATTGTTAGATTGTAATTCGGGATATTTTAATCTTTCGGCTACCCGGTTACTTAAGGTTAAATATTTAATGGCTTTGGGATAATCGCCTTTTGCATTCATCGCAACACCGAGGTCAGAAAAAGTTAGTGCCATAGCAAAACTATCTTATAAATTAGCTTCTGCCAGTTCGTATTTTTTTTCGATCACATACACCCCCGCAATATTACTGAGCGAATAAGATACACTTAATGAATCGCCGGCTGCTTCTGCTAATTTCATAGAGGCTGTATAGCGGTTGATGGCTTCTTTATAATCTTCCCTGTATTCATATACCACACCCGATTCATTTAGAATCATTGAAATTCCACTGGTATCTTTTAACTCCGTGTAAATAGCACTGGCTTTATTATAATTTTCGATGGAGCGATCCAGGTCTTTTGTTTTGCGATAGAGTTTTGCCAGATCATTATAAACAGGAGCTAATCTTTTTTTATCTTTTTTACCTTCCAGAATTGCAATGGACTCATAATAGTTTTTTGCGGCAACATCATAATTGCCTTTAAAATAATTGGCCACACCAATGGTGCGTTTTAATTCGGCTACACTTGTCGAGTCAGTATTTTTTCTTGCCATTTGTAAAGCTTTATCGCCTTCAATAATGGCCGAGTCGAAATTCTTTAGCTCAAAACTCTTGACAAGATTAATAGCAGCATTTACTTTCTCTTCGTAAGGTCTGCCGGAGTTTATTATTGCCCGCAAGCTATCTGTATTTACCTGTGCATGGGTAACTACTGTGATGAGTAAAAGAAATATGAGAAGTTTAATACGGTTCATAAATAATGCAATCAAAGATGCATGACTTCTTTCATGGTAAAGAATCCTTTTTTATCTTTTATAAATTCTGCTGCAAGCACAGCGCCGGTGGCAAAGCCGGTTCGGTTATGTGCGGTGTGAATAATTTCGATATCATCAATTACTGACGAGTATTTAATGCTGTGAGTGCCCGGAGCCGGATCAATCCGCTGGCTGATTATTTCCAGGTCAGCAGGATTATCACTCAGGTTATTTACCCAGTTCGTTTTTCGTTTTACTTCTTCCAGTATTTGTTCAGCTAACGTTATTGCGGTGCCACTGGGAGCATCTTTCTTTTGTGTATGATGTGTTTCTTCCAGAATTACTTCGTATTCTTTATGCGGCGCCATAAGAGCAGCCAGCCGTTTATTAACTTCAAAGAAAATATTTACACCAACACTGTAATTGCTGGAGTAAGAAAAGGAGCCATTGTTATTGTGGCAAAAAGTTTTTAGCTCTTCCAATTGATCGGTCCAACCGGTAGAGCCGCAAACAACCGGTATACCAAAAGCAAGACATGATTTTACATTTTCAAAAGCGCTGTGCGGACTGGTGAATTCGATAGCAGCGTCAGCATTACCTATATTTTCTTTGTTGAACTCATGCAGGTTCGGCTGGTCAATTTTCAAAACTATTTGATGCCCTCTTTGTATGGCAATTTCTTCAATGGCCTTGCCCATTTTACCATAACCAATCAATACGATCTTCATAATAAGTTGTTAGTGTTACAAATGTAGCTATTAAAGCATCTTTATGATACCCGTACTGGTACGGATTTTATTTGGGGGGAGTTGGATGAATAAAGAATTTATTTTCCAATCTTCAACACCACACTTAGCCCATTAGTGCCAGCTAATTCACTTCTTCCGGGTTTAAATTGCAGACTGAGGTCAGGGCTTACATCAAAACTTTTTAAGTGTGCATCTACTGTGGCATCAACAACGTTCAAGCCCCATAGCAACACAAAGAATAGCACTGAGTAATCAATGTCTCTGCGGTATTGGTTACGTAAATATTGTAAGGTGCTTTGATCATTTCTGTTAATCAGAAATTGAAGCTTGGGATGCACCTTTGAAAAATCGGCCGTATTATTCGTTGCAAGGGTAGTATAAGCAAACCTTGTTCTTTGATACCATTGCAGGTTAAAAATAAATACACCTGCACAAGTTCCTAATGCTCCATACACAATAGGGAGCTTCCAATATTTCTTGTTGTAGATCTGTCCTAATCCGGGTAAAATAGCAGATCGGATTGCCGCAGTTCTTGGGCTATGTTTATGAATAGTGTCTTTGGTAATTTTTAATTTTTTTTCAACAGGAATTGAATCTTTTTTAGACACATCGATTGCTGTTTCCTGTGCAAAAGAAGTCACAGAAAGCAACATATAAAAAGCAAAAAAAACAGAGAAGGATATTC
>LNFM01030531.1_pt1 | contig 10383 bp, 11 predicted proteins | sample 596031 | NCBI WGS metagenome assembly LNFM01 (sample SAMN04254537, study PRJNA301005) | activated carbon metagenome | isolation source: dual media filters at the Ann Arbor, Michigan drinking water treatment plant | place: USA: Ann Arbor | reverse complement strand
ATCGACCAAGGCATGCGCACGAGCAACCCGAACATCTACGCGGCCGGCGACTGCACCGACCAGCCGCAGTTCGTCTACGTGGCAGCGGCCGCCGGCACCCGTGCCGCGATCAACATGACCGGCGGCGACGCAGCCCTCAATCTGACCGCGATGCCGGCAGTGGTGTTCACCGACCCGCAAGTCGCCACCGTGGGCTACAGCGAGGCGGAAGCGCACCACGATGGCATCGAGACCGACAGTCGCACGCTGACACTCGACAACGTTCCGCGAGCGCTTGCCAACTTCGACACACGCGGCTTCATCAAGCTGGTCATCGAGGAAGGTAGCGGACGGCTCATCGGCGTGCAGGCGGTGGCCCCGGAAGCGGGCGAACTGATCCAGACGGCGGTGCTCGCCATCCGCAACCGCATGACGGTGCAGGAACTGGCCGACCAGTTGTTCCCCTACCTGACAATGGTCGAGGGGTTGAAGCTTGCGGCGCAGACCTTCAACAAGGACGTGAAGCAGCTTTCCTGCTGCGCTGGATAAAAAAAGGAGGTTTTCAATGAGCGCCTACACCGTGTCCCGGCTGGCCCTTGATGCCGGGGTGAGCGTGCATATCGTGCGCGACTACCTGCTGCGCGGATTGCTGCGTCCGGTGGCGTGCACCCCGGGCGGCTATGGCCTGTTCGATGATGCCGCCTTGCAACGGCTGTGCTTCGTGCGGGCGGCCTTCGAGGCGGGCATCGGCCTGGACGCGCTGGCGCGGCTGTGCCGGGCGCTGGATGCTGCGGACGGCGATGAAGCGGCCGCGAGCGTCGGCGCGAAGCGTTGGCCGATCTGGAGGTGCAGTTGGCCACCATGCCGACCGAGCCGGCACAGCACGCGGAGAGTCTGCCATGAACAGCCCCGAGCGCTTGCCGTCCGAGACGCACAAACCGATCACCGGCTACCTGTGGGGCGCGCTGGCCGTGCTCACCTGTCCCTGCCATTTGCCGATTCTCGCCATTGTGCTGGCCGGCACGACGGCCGGCGCGTTCATCGGAGAGTACTGGGGTATCGCAGCCCTCACGCTGACCGGTTTGTTCGTCCTGTCTGTGACACGACTGCTGCGGGCCTTCAAAGATCGATCATGAGCGCTTCCCATTGAGACAAACCACGCTGTCGCTACGTTGCCTCATGCCGGCATCAAATTCGGCTGAGTAGCTTCTCGCCATCTGGACGTAGCTCACCCTTGGGTGAAACATGCCGATACAGGGTCTGCCGCGTGACGCCAAGTTCCTGGCACAGGTCGCCGACCTTGGTCTCTGGCTGACCCATTGCCGCCATCGCCAGCCGCAGCTTGGCGGCGGTCATCTTGAACGGCCGGCCGCCTTTCCGCCCGCGCGCGCGGGCCGAGGCTAGGCCGGCAATCGTGCGCTCCGCGATCAACTCGCGCTCGAACTCGGCCAGGGCGGCGAAGATGCCAAAGACCAGCTTGCCGGCGGCGGTCGTGGTGTCGATGGCCGCGCCGTGCCCGGTTAATACCTTCAAGCCGATGCCGCGCCCAGTCAGGTCGTGCACGGTGTTGATGAGATGTCGCAGGTCGCGTCCGAGCCGATCCAGTTTCCACACGACCAGTGTGTCGCCAGTTCGCAACGCCTTCAGGCAGCTCGTCAAGCCGGGCCGATCCTCGCGCATGCCGGATGCCTGGTCCTCGTAAAGATGTACTGGATTCGGTAGCCTGGGAGCCGTCCGCCTTCGATACCCGCATGTAGCCTATCAGCATGTCGTACCTGTCACATATACGTTCGATTATGTGACAGTGTGAGCCAGAAAGTTCTCGCCGTCAAAAACTGTCACTTAACCCGTCATTTAGTCTAAGACCTGCAAACGGCCATTCAGGCTCGTAATGTGACAAAAACTCCGGCGGGATGCCCTCCTTGGTGAACGTGGCGCGCAAACGTTCCAGGGATTCGGGGTCGCGTCGCCCGTAGGACGCCAGTGTGAACAGCAAGCGGGCCGTCTCCGGGTTGTGTCGCGCTTCAATGATGGCCTCATCGATGGCCTGGGCTGCTCGTTGCCAGTGGTTGATGGGTTCCGGCTTCGGCACCTTCGCCGGCAGGCCGTTGGTGAAACCAGTGTGCGGCTCCGTCTGAAACAGCGCGGCCTGTTCCCCGCGCGGGATCAGCGCCTTTGACTCGATCAGCGTGATGGCGGTGGCCGCCGCCTCCAGCATCTGCCACTGCACCGCCGGGGCCAGAATCTCGTAGGGACGCCACAGACTCTGCCCGGCGCGCAGCGGATGGCCGCAGCGCTCCCAGACATGGCGGATGCTCGCCGAGCAACTGCCGCAGTGCGAGAGCGGCGTGTTCAGCTCATCAAGCAGGGTGCGCAGCAGCCGGAACCACAAGCCGGCGTGGACACGCCGACGCGGCAGCTCCACAAAACCCGTCGTCAGCGCCTGCCAGGTGCGCCGGTCCATGCAGGCGATTGCGTCATCGGCAGGGCGCGGCGCAGCATCGGCGATTTCCCACTGAAGATACCGGCCGTGCATGCCCCAGTAGGACTCCAGCCAGCAGCCATGCTGCGGGCAGCTCAGCATCAAGGGGAGCTGCCAGACGAGTAGCACAGCTTGATTCGTTGGATCGTTCAGACACTGCGGACACGCCCGGCGAATCGTCTGGCTCGGTAGCCAGGCACGCCAGCGAGTGATGGACCGCACCTTGCGGGTGCGCTTGGGCAGGAGCACCGCGCATTGGAATGTATAGGTTTCCAAGGCTGCTGGTACCGAATCGTCGAGACTGTCGAGCAGCCACGGCACCCAGCCTGCAAGACTCATGCTGCGCAACCGCTCCAGCTCGACGCCACTGCGCTGGCAGAGCGCCGTCAGCAACGACAAGGATGGTGCGGTATCCAGGTCATCAAGTTGGCTGTGACCAAGATCGTGGGCCAGCAGCTCGTGCACGTCCATCTGGTAGCAGGCGGCGACCCGGTTGAGCCATGAGGACAGGGCTTCGCCTTCCTTGGGTGCCGGATGCAGCGGCCAGCGCGGCGCGGACTTCACATCAGTTCCCGCTCGAACTGTCGCCGCCGCTCACTGGGGCCGATGTAGTCGGCCATGCTGAGCGTGCGGTGGTTGATCGCTTCCTCGCCACTCTCCACGGCGGCGACGGCCGCCGCCACCAGCAGATGTGCAAGCTCGCCGATGGTGCCTTCGCTCCGGGTGAGCAGGTAGCGGGCCATGTCCAGCGTGGCAATCGGGGATGGCCGCCGTAGCGGGAGTGACGCCGCGAAGCTGGCCAGCAGCGAGCAGCAGTCCTCATTGGCCTCCCACGGCGGCAGCAGCATCGGCTCGAAGCGGTTTTCCAACTGATCGTCCGAACGGATGGCCAGGTACGCCTCGCGCGTGCCGACCCCGACCAGGGGGATACGCAGCTCGTTGCCGAGGAAGCGCAGCAGGTTGAGGAACTCGCGCCGGTTAACGCTGTTGCCAGCCAGTACATTGTGCAGTTCGTCGATCACCAGCATGCGCACGCCGACCTTGCGCAGCAGGGCCAGCGCCAGTTGCTCCATTTCCGGCAGCCGTGGGCGCGGGCGCAGCGGCGCGCCCATCGCAGCCAGCAGCGCGACATAGAAGCGGATCACCGATGGCTCTGACGGCATCTGCACGACCAGCACCGGGATATGTTCTTGGTCAGCGTCGGTGCCGACCGGGTGCGCCCGCCGGAATTTCTCGACGATCATCGACTTGCCGTTGTTGGTGGGGCCGACCAGCAGCAGGTTTGGCATGCGTTGCTTGTTCGGCCACGCATACAGAGTTTCCAGCCGGTTCAGCGCCTCGACCGCGCGCGGGTAGCCGATCCAGCGGTCGGCGCGAATGCGCTGGATGCGCTCGTCTGCCGGCAGCCTGGCCAAACCCTGTGCCGCTGGCAGCAGGTGGGACAGGTCAATGACGGGATATTCGTCCACGGCTACCACTCCTCGATCTGATCGAACGGTTTGGCCGGCGGCAGGTTGTCTGCCTGCGGGTCAGCCATGTCCACATCCGGCGGTATGGGCTTGGCCGGTGGCTCCGACGTCTTGAGGTGCTGGCGGCGATCAGCGTCGCGCCGCGCCTTGCGCGTGGCCTTCTGGGCGGTGGTCACGATCTCGCGCATCTGCCCGATCATGCGGAACAGCGCCGACTCGTCCACCTGCTCGCGCCCGAGCTGACGCAATTTGGCCAGCGCCTGGCGTTGTTCCCAGAGGGTGACGGCCGGATGGGACAAGGTGCGGTAGTGGATCTCCAGATAGTGCTGACCTTCCGGTTCCAGTACCCAGATGCGGCTGATGTCGCGCGGATCGCGCCGGATCAGGAAGGCGGGCAAGCGCTCGCGCCGGGCAATCCACGGCTTGAGGGCGTCGGCGTAGTAGTGGATGTGGTCGATGACAAAGCCGGTGCGGGTCAGGGTGCGGCGGATCACCGGCAGGAAATCGACCAAAAACGCGGTGGGGCGGGTAACGACGGCCGGGACGCCAACGCGCTCCACGGCCTCGGCCCAGCGCGCGGCCGGCGGCTGGAGCAGGCCGTTGTGCACGGAGCCGTGATAGGTGCCTACCGCCAACGCGAGCCAGCGCTCCAGCTCGCGCAGCGTCAGGGTGGCCATCTTCTCGGAATCGTACTCGCCGCGCTGGCCGGGATTGGAGAAGGTCGTCCCCGGTAATTCGTCGTGGATCATCTGCATCGCCGTGCCGATGATCCGTTCCACGATGCCGCCGTAGTGCGGCTGGCCTGGTGGGCGATAGTCCAGCCGGATGCCATGCTGTTCGCAGCCACGGCGCAGCGCTTCGCTTTTGAACTCGGCCGCGTTGTCCAGATAGAGCAGCCTGGGCTTGCCGCTCATCGGCCAGTCCATTTCCACATTCAGCCCTTCCAGCCAGGGCCGCTTGTCGCAGGCGGCATGCGCGAGGCATAGGCCGACCGAGACGGCGGACGGCGCTTCCAGCGTGACCACCATGCCGAGTACGCAGCGCGTGAACACGTCGATGGCGAGGGTCAAATATGGGCGGCCAATCGGTTGCCGGTCGCGCTCGTCGACCACGATCAGGTCGATGACGGTGTGGTCGATCTGCACCTGTTCCAGCGGCATGGTGACTTCGGGCGGAATGCCACCCGCGCCTTGCAAGGGACGGGCAGCGTCCTGCCCGCCCCGGCTGCGGGCTATTTTCGCCGGGTGTAGTCCGGCAATCCGCTGGGCCACGGTGTTGCGCGCCGGCACCGGCAGCTTCTGGGTTTTGCACGCCTGCGCGACTTCGCGGTGGAACGCCGCCAGGCTGCGTTTCTGCTTGGTCAGGAAGCGCTTTTGCAGCAGCTCGCGGATGATGCGCTCGACCGGTTCCGGCAAGCGCCCCTTGCCTTTGCCGCCGCCGGATCGGCCGGGCGTCAGGTCTGTTACCAGGCCAGTACCCTGCCGGGCGCGACGGATCAGGACATATACCTGTCGCCGGGACAGGCCCAGCGCTTGGGCTGCCTCATCGGCGGCTTCATGCCCGACCACCTCAAGCGCTGCCAGTGGCCCGATGATTTCCGTCCGGTGCCGGGCTTGCGCCCATGCCTCGTCGGGCAGGGTGGCCACGCCTTGCGCGGCAATCGGTGGAGTGTCTGATGTCATGCCCAAACCTCGCTTTGGTGCACAGCAGACGACTCCTGATATTGGGCTGTCAGGAGCCGTATGCACACCAGGCGTTACATCCAGTCAGATGGTGCGGTCGTCTTCTGAAAACGACAAATTGCCTGCTCAGAGCGTGGAGTCCAACAAACGAAGGTTTATTGGACTGTCCGTACCATTGATGTTCACTTGTAGAAAGTGAGCCCATCGCGATGGAATACAGGATCGGTTGGTCAGGCTTTCAATGCCAGGATTCGGCGCGCACCGTTCAATACGATGAGGCCAACGACCGTACCAATCACCAAGTCTGGGTAGGGAGAGCCCGTCCACGCAACCAGCGCGCCGGCGACGATAACGCCAATGTTCGCGAGCACATCGTTGGCCGAAAAAATCCAGCTCGCTTTCATGTGTGCACCGCCTTCGCGATGGCCATAGATCATCAAGAGACAGCTGGCGTTTGCGACGAGTGCAACTAAGCCAATCCCCATCATCAGCATCGACTCAGGTTCGCTGCCATAGTGGAAGCGTCTAGCCACCTCCACGAGTACGCCCAGTGCCAACAGGATCTGAAAGAAACCCGCCAGGTGCGCAGCGCGAACTTGCAGCTGTGCACTGCGGCCGACGGCAAAGAGAGCCAAGCCATAGACGGCAGCATCCGCAAACATGTCCAGCGAGTCGGCAATAAGGCCCGTCGACTGAGCGATCAACCCTGCGCCCATCTCGATAACAAACATGGCAGCGTTGATGCCGAGCAAAATTTTCAGGGTGCTCGCCTCTTTCGACGCCGCTAATTCCTCATCAGCGCGATTGGTCGAGGCTGCTTCCTGACTAGCTGGTTGAGTCCCCAGTAGCGCTGCCCCTAGACCCAGGGACTCCAGCTTGGTAGTGATTGGGTCAACCGCCCCGTCATGGAAAGCGAGTACCTGCCTGCTGCTCAGATCAAAGGACAACGAACGAAGCTCAGGCAAGCTATTCAGCGCGAGCCGAATCATTCGCTCTTCCGAAGGGCAATCCATCTTGGGTACAGAAAAATGGCTGACCCAGGCTCCTTCGGTCGAGGGCGCGCTCGCTGCTTCAGCAGGCGCTGACACTGAACCGCAGCCACAGGATTTTTCACACGAGCTCATGATCCGCCTCTCCTATCAGGTTCAATTCTGGCAATTGAAAACCATATAGCAGGTATAGGGTCAAGCCTGGATATACTGGCTGTTTATCGAGGAGCAGCCTATGCGCATTGGTCAACTTGCACAGCTGACGGGAGCGGACATTCAGACCATTCGTTTCTATGAGCGCCAGGGCCTGCTTGCATCGCCCAATCGCCAGGCAAATGGCTACCGAGCCTACGAAGCGGATCATGTGGAGAAACTGCTGTTCATCCGCCGTTGCCGGTCCTTTGGCATGTCGTTGGACGAAATTGGTGTTTTGCAGAGCGTTCAAGCACAGCCGCAGCAACCGTGCGCGGCGGTCAATACGCTGCTTGATAGCCATATCGCCCAGGTCAGGGCCCAGATCGCATCCTTGCAAGCCCTGGAAAACCAGTTGGTGACGTTACGCAGCTGCTGCGATGACGAACGACAAAGCCTGGACTGCGGAATACTTTCGGGTCTAGTGGAGGGAGGCAAACGGCTTCCATAAGGCGCGCTAGAAAAGTGCCATTCGCTTCTGCTCAAATCGTAGAGCTTGACCCTATAGCGGCTACAGGGTGTTCACTTGCACGATCGGCCCAGAATCATGGCCTTCCAACTGCTGCGCAAGTGAGTTCCAGATGAATACCGCCCTCCGCAATGCCATCGATGAAGCCTTTTTCCAGGCAAGGACAGCACTCCGTGAAAAGGCGCCAACCGAGGCATTCCCCTGGCTCGAGCGCGCCCACATCTTGAGCCAGCACATGCCCGTCCTGCATGCGCGGAGCCATTGGTTGATGCTAAGGGCTGGCTGGCAGTTGCGCGACTACCGGGAAATGTTCGGCCAAGCACCACGGATCATCGCTGCCGTGTTGTTCTCGAAGATCTGGGTACCGCTCGGCAATACCGGACGCGCGAGGATCAGTGCATTCGCGCCGATGCCCGTCTCACCCGGATTGCAGCGACTGTTTCAGGGAGCGAAACAATGAAATCGCCACTTGGAATGGCGCACCGTATCACTCCCGGGCTCTGGTGGACGCTATCGCTAGCCGTTGCCCTGGCCGACCAGGCGATCAAATATGTAATTGAGGGTTCGCTCTCGGTCGGCGCCGTGGTTCCTCTGACCCCAGTCTTCAATCTGGTCCATTTCTGGAATACCGGCGCAGCGTTCAGCTTCCTAGCTGACGCGGGCGGTTGGCAGCGCTACTTCTTCATTCTCCTCGCACTGGTTGTTTCGATTGGGCTCGCGTTGCTCTTGCGTAAGCCCAGGGCCAAGCTCGAAGCGCTGGGCTATAGCCTCATACTGGGAGGGGCAGTGGGGAATCTGATCGATCGCAGCTTCCGAGGCCATGTGATCGACTATCTGGATTTTTTCTGGCAATCCTGGCATTGGCCTGCATTCAACTTGGCGGACATCGGCATCGTGGGCGGTGCCGCCATGTTGCTCCTGAGCAGTGTGCTGAGTCCAAGCGCGGAACTGGACCGGGGCAGATAATGCGAAGCTCGGATGCCGCAGAAGTGGCTCGCTGGTCAGGCCATGCCTGGGTCGGCCCCGGTATCGGCGTCTTTCTCGGCCATGCCGCCCACCAGGATTGGCACCATCATCAAGCACATCAAATTGCAGTGGGGCTCGACGCCGCGATAACGGTTGAAACGCCGTTGGGTGGGCAATCTGGGGCTGCCATCTTGATTCCGGCAGGCTTGAAGCACCGGCTCAGTGCTGGGCAGGTCCTGTCGATCTACCTGGATGTGCTGTCCGATGAGGCGCGTGCCTTGCGGGTGAGCGGAGCCGTGAGGCTGATGGAGATCGTAGCGGCCGATATTGCTGCGATGGTCGAGGCACTGAGGGCGTCGGGGCATTCGCCTGTCCAGTTGCAGGCGCAGGTACGTCGGCTGTTGCGGCTTGCCGATCCACCAATCCCTGATCCGCGCTTGACCAAGGTCACCGCAGCGCTGCGCGAAGGCCAAATGGGGCGTGAGGCAATGGCCGCGTTGGTGCATTTGTCACCCACGCGTTTTTCCCATTGGTTCGTGGAGCAAACCGGCCTGCCGTTGCGCAGCTATGTCAAATGGCTGCGCCTCACCCAAGCCCTGCAACACCTGGCCAAAGGGGGACGGCTGACCGAAGCCGCGCATGCGGCAGGTTTTTCCGACTCGGCGCATTTCTCCCGGACATTCAGGGCGCTGCTGGGCATCGATCCGTCCTCCGCCCTGGCTGCGGTCGATCTCCAGAAGTCATAGCTCTTTCGTTCAAGTCGAACGTCGTCCTCTGCACCTACCGTGAAGGCTCTCTACATAGGAGCTGAGCGATGTCCACTTCTCTTCGATTCGCCCTACGCTGGTTGAGCTATCCGCTCGTGTTTGGTGGCAGCGCCGCCTTCATGGTCTGGGCCTTGTACGCCGGGGTGCCGTACTGGCCCAGCACACCCTTGGTAGCCGCAGTCGGTCTATTGGCCGTCGCGGGGCTGGAGCGTATCCAGCCTTTCCGGGAGGGCTGGCTGGAGGATCACCAGGACACCCTGACCGACCTGGTGCATATGCTGGTGAATCTTTCCGTCATCCAGTTCACCGCCGAAATCCTGGCCAGGCTGGGCGATGCAGTGCCGGCTACAGTTCGTCTCTTCCCAGTCGAGAGTCCACTTTGGGTTCAGCTGCTGCTGGTCGCCGTCGTGCTCGATCTGAGCCTGTATGCCATGCACCGCATCAGCCACCACGTACCCTGGCTGTGGCGTTTTCACATGATTCACCACAGCGCCGAGCGCTTGTACTGGATGAATGGGGAGCGCCGGCATCCCCTACATGCGATGCTCATGGCTGGCCCGGGATTGGTGCTGCTGTTTGCATCCGGCGCGCCTTCGGCAGTGGTTGCCACCTGGTTCGGCATTCTGACCGTTCACTTGGGCTTTCAGCACTCGAACCTGGATTACCGGCTGGGTTGGCTGCGCCATGTCATCGGGGTGGCTGAAATTCATCGTTGGCACCACAAGCGCGACTTCGAAGATGCCCAGGTGAACTTCGGCGAATTTCTGATGGTGTGGGATCGGCTATTCGGGACGTTCTACGACAGTACAGGAAAGCAGGGCGACGCCAATGTCGGCTTGCGTGAGAGGGACTATCCCAAGGGTTACCTTGGTCAGTTGACCGAACCCTTTGGGCGAGACCGAGCCCGCACATAGCGTAGTGGGCCTCAAAGCTGTAGGCCCCATGTGTTTGCCTGGAATGATCTGGCTCGTGGGCGGAAGAGACTAGATGTTCCCGCATGCCAAGCAGACATGCGCTCTAACGAGGCAATCGATTCACTACCTATAAGCCCCGTCATTTGCAATTAATGCTGGTTGGTAGCCATGGAATGCAGGTCAGCGCGGATAAATGCAGGTTCATTCGCAGCTAATACTGGTTTGCCGGGCCGGTCAGTCGCAGTTAATTCCGGTCGAAAATCGTATTGATTGCAGGTCGGGACGTTTTCGTTTGCAAGCCGTTACAACTAGGCGGTCTTGCTTTGACGTAACATCACATCACGTTACTGACCCAAGCCAGGTGCCCAAGCCTATGAAAACTAGGGATGGTCTGAAGTAGTTGTGTATTTCTGGCTGACTTCAGCCCCTGCCGATTTTAAAAGCGGCAAATCGATCAAAAACGCTCAGATCACC
>LNFM01013498.1_pt1 | contig 10384 bp, 8 predicted proteins | sample 596031 | NCBI WGS metagenome assembly LNFM01 (sample SAMN04254537, study PRJNA301005) | activated carbon metagenome | isolation source: dual media filters at the Ann Arbor, Michigan drinking water treatment plant | place: USA: Ann Arbor | reverse complement strand
CTGCCTGTGTCGGTCAGGCGCACGGTACAGCTGACGGTAGCTGCCGGATTCAGATCCTTGTACGGCAGCTTGAAGTGCGTGAACGCAAACGCGAAGGCCGTGCTCGCGCTTGTAGGCGTCGTCGGCGAAATCGTGGGCGGATTGAGCAGGATCCCCGTCTGATCCGAGCACGACTCGAGCGAAGCGACGACCTGCTGGCCCGGCGACTCTGGCTGTGCGCCGACACTCACATTCTTGAGGAACGAATTGAACGTAACCGCACAGATCCCTTCACCGGAGCTGAAGCACGTGCTCGACCTCGTGTACTCACCGTTCGGAATCACGACACCCTGCTCGTCCAGAATCGCACCACCTGTCGCCGAAGCTGAAACCTGCAGCGTGGGGGTAAGCAGCGCGAAACTCGGCGGCGCATTCACATCACGCACCTCGACATTGATACGCACGCGTCCCGTGCCTTCGCGGACGTCGGTGGCGGTCTGGGTGATCAGCGCGGTGCCGATCTGATCCGACGGCGGCGCGATCCGCACGTCGAAGTGACCGGTGCCGAGCGAGGAGATCAGGCCGGCATTCGGCACCAAGGTCGGGTTGGTGTTCGTCGGCGCAGCGGCGAGCGTAAAGGCCTCGGCATCCAGATCGCGGACGCGACACTCGAACTCGACGGGAGCGCCCGCCTCGTCCATCACCACATTGACCGGCAGGTCGCTATTCCAGACCCACTGGCTTGTGTCGGCTGGCAAGGTGCGCTGCGGGTAGCTGCAGGCGAACTGGGGGGCCTGGTTGGGCACCAGGGTCAGGATCAGCGGCGCGCTGTTGTCGGTCAGCACGCGGTCGCCGCCGCCGGCGGTGTCCTGCGGGTCGAAGAACAGCGCCGCACCCAGCAGGGTCTTCTGCGGCGGCGCGCCGTCACTGACCGTGCGGCTCAAGGTGAAGGTGTAGGTCTCGCCCGCGCCGATGGTCAGGTTGCTCAGGTTCAGCACGCCGTTGCCGGAGGCCGCACCCGGGCAGGGGGCCGCGCCGGTGCTGCAGGTCCAGGCGCCAGAGGAAACAACCGGCTGGATCAGCGACTGCTGGGCATTGGTCGGCACGAATTCACGCACGCGCACGCCACTGGCGGCGACCGCGCCGGTATTGCTGATGCGGATCTGGTAGGCGAAGGCCTGGTCGCGGGCGACGTCGAGCTGACGGATCGACAGCGCGCCGTCGCCGGTGCGCAGGTCGAGCACCAGGTTGGCGCCGTCATCGAAGCCGGAGCGGAAGATCAGGTCCGGATTGACCGGCGCCGGCGGCGGCACCGAGGGCGGGTTGGCGATCAGGCTGGCGAAGGGGAAGGCATGACACTGGACCTTCGAGCCCACGCTACCGAGCAACGGCTCCGGGACGAAGCGCGCGGTGCCGGGCGTGTAGTCGATCCGACGGAAGCCGCGCAAGGTCTGCTGCACGAGGTTGGTGTCGGTCAGCTGGATCGCGAGTTCGTCGTTGCCGGCGTGGTAGCTCTCGCACAGCACGGGCTCGGCCAGCGAGAAATCGGCCGTGCGCGGCGTCGCGCTCAGGCGGTAGTTGACGGGCCCCGCCAGCAGCAGGGCGCTCTGCCCCGGGAACTGCACGTTGAGGCCGGCGCCGGTGGCCAACAGGGTGCAGCTCTGGCCGGCCTTGACCGTGCCGAGGGTCAGGCCGCGGCCGGTGTCGTACCAGCCGAAACCGTCTGCCAGGGCTTTGTCCTGGCCGGGCGCACACAGCAACTCGCCGGCGATGCCGGGGGCAGCCTTGCTGACCGTCGCTGCTCCATCGGTGGGCTTCCCGATCCGGGTGCCTTCCGCCGCCTGCGAGGCGAAGCAGAAGACACAGGTGGACAAGGCGAGCGCGAGCGTGGAACGGCGGACAGGAAAGAAGGTCATGGAAGGCTCCGAAAGCTAAGTACGCATAGGGTAAGGGGTTGCCGTGGCGCGTGCCATGGGCGGCCGTGGGGCGTCCGGCAACCGTGCGAGTGTAGCCCGGACGCCGACTATCGACTGAACCCCCTGTAAACATTGGCCTCCCCCGGCGACGAACGCAGCGCTTGCACCAGCCGTCGCCGGACAACACCATCAAGCGCATGCCTGCCCTGACCGCCCTGAAATCCCTGCGTCCCGCGCTGACGCGCGCCGCGCGCTCTTTACCGATGCGCCGACTGGGGCAGGGCCGGCTCGAACTGCTGCCGGCTGTGCTGATGCGCGGCCGCGGCCTGTCCACCCAGCGCGCACTGGCCACCGCCACGTGGCTGCTGCGCGACGCCGCCACCGGGACCTTTCTGGCGAAGGTCGACAGCAAGGCACGCCTGCAACTGCTGCAGCGGGTGCCGGCAACCCACCCCCTGTATCAGCGACCGACCGGCCCCGGGCTGCCGGCGCTATGGCGCGAGCTGGGCATCCGTCGCTCGGATGCTGCCGCCGGCGGGCTACGGCCCTCTGCGGAGCCCGCCGAGCTGTGGCTGACCGGCCGCGATCGCTACGGCAGGCCGCTATGGCTGGCGCCGCAGGCCGCACGCGCCTGGCGCTGCATGCAGGCCGCAGCGGGCCGCGATGGAATCCCGCTGCAGGCGATCTCCGGCTTCCGCAGCGTCGCCTACCAGGGCGAGATCATCCGCAGGAAGCGCAGGCGGGGCCTCAGTGTTGAGGCGATCCTCGCGGTCAATGCCGCACCCGGCTATTCCGAGCACCACAGCGGTCGCGCCCTCGACATCGGCTGCCCGGGCGAGCCGCCCGCCGAGGAGAGCTTCGAGCAGACAGCCGCCTTCGCCTGGCTGCAGGCGAACGCCGGGCGCTTCGGTTTCCGACTGAGCTATCCGCGCGACAACCCGCACGGCATCGTCTACGAGCCCTGGCACTGGTGCTGGCACCCGCCTGCCGCGGGCGCGCTCGCGCTGCCCCGCTGAATAGCGCTCAGTCGGTCGCGCCAGGCCTGTCCGCATCGGTGCTGCGCGCCGCGACATCCTCGCGGTGCGGATGCCCGGCAGCCGTGGAGTCGTCCGCGGATGCGTCGGCGTCGGCATCGGCCCCGCTCCACTCCGCTTCGGGCAGCGACGCCAGCGCCCGCTCCGCTGCCTGCACAGCCCGTCGACCGGCGCGTTCGCGCAGGCGGCGGCGCCAGGCGATGCGGGCATTGAGGCGCCACAGCGCATTGACCAGACCGTAGGCGAGCAGGCCACCCGCCACGGCCATCACCACCAGCCCGACCAGCAGCGGCTTGCCCAGCGCCTCGGCCCGCGCCCAGGTGGCGGCGAAGAAGCCGAGTTCACGGGTGTCGGCAACATGCTGTTCAAGCAGCAGCGGATCGGGCCAGGCGCCGTGGTCCTCGAAACCCGGCGGCGGCGGCGCGGACTCGTCGACGCCGACCAGCAGCACCCCCAGCTTGTAGGCGAGGTAGTAAATCGCCGGAAAGGTCACCGGGTTGCTGATGAAGGTGCTGGCCATCGCCACCGGCACGTTCGCGCGCAGCAGGATCGCCGCGCCACCGGCCAGCGGGATCTGCCCCACCGGGATCAGCAGGCCGAAGAAAATACCCAGCGAAAAGCCGAGCGCGATGCCTTTGCGGCTCAGATGCCACAGCCGCGGATGGTGCAGCCACGGCCCGAGCCAGCGCGCCCAGCGCGCGTTGCGAATCGACTCGGGTTTGGGCAGCCAGCGCCGCAGCCGTGCCTTCATGCGCAGCCCGTCCGCCAGTCAGCGGTTCGGGCATGTCCGCGCGCGGGCGCGACGAGGGAGCTCATGTGCGGCATCAAGGGCGTGTCCGCTGCAGGGGGCGGGGGCGGTGGCTCGCAGCCCAGGGATCAGCGCGTCGGGTACACCCGCTCGCCGTCCACCCAGGTCGATTCCACCTTGAGTTCCAGAATGGAGGCAGGGGCGAGATCCTCAAGAGGACGTGAAAGCACGACGAAGTCGGCGCGCTTGCCCACCTCCAGGCTGCCCACTTCGCTTTCGGCGAAGCCCGCACGCGCGGCATCCAGGGTGAAGCCTCGCAGCGCGTCCATCAGGTCCAACTTCTGCGAAGCGATCCAGCCGCCTTCCGGCCAGCCGCGCGCGTCCTGGCGGGTCGCCGCGGCATGCAGGCCAAGCACGGGGTCGACCGCTTCGACCGGGAAATCCGAGCCCAGCGCAAGCAGGGCGCCCGCTTCCTTCATCCGCCGCCAGGCATAGGCGCCGGCTAGGCGATCCTCGCCCAGACGCGCCTGCGCCCAGCGCATGTCGCTGGTCGCATGGGTGGGCTGCATCGAGGCGATGACACCGAGCTGGGCGAAGCGGGGAATGTCGCCCAGGGCCACCACCTGGGCGTGCTCGATGCGCCAGCGATGGTCGTCGCCGCGCGCCTCGCCCAGCACGCGCTGCATGCCGTCCAGCACGACCCGGTTGCCGCGATCGCCGATGGCATGCGCCGCCACCTGCACGCCGCAGGCGTGGGCCTTGGCGAGGATCTTCTCGAAGGCCGGCGGCTCGGCAAACAGCAGACCGCGATTGCCCGGCTCATCGCTGTAGTCCTCCAGCAGAGCGGCGCCGCGGCTGCCGAGCGCGCCGTCGATGTAAAGCTTGACGCTGCGCATCTGCAGGCGACCCGAGGGATGCCGATAGTGGCCCATCGCGCACAGCGCATCCAGCGCCTCGGCATCACCATTGGCCATGGCATGGATGCGCAGCGGCAGGCGCCCGCTGTCGGCAAAGCGCCGATACAGGGCGAGCTGCTTCAGCGACACGCCTGCATCGTGGACGCCGGTCAGGCCGAAGCGCGCGGACTCGGCCAGCGCGCGCTCCAGCGCCAGCGCGTCGACCTCGTCCGAGGGCGCGGGAATCGCTTCGACGATGAACTGCTCGGCGCTGTCGATGAAGACGCCGGTCGCCTGCCCCTGATCGTCACGCAGGATGCGGCCGCCGTCCGGTTGCCAGTCGCCCGACAGGTCGCGGGTCGTCGCGGCCAGCGCCAGTGAATTGCCCCAGCCGGCATGGCCGTCGACGCGCTCCAGCCACACCGGGCGATCCGGAAAGTGCGCATCTAGATCCGCCGCGGTCGGAAACTCGGCTTCGGGCCACAGGGTCTGGTCCCAGCCGCGGCCGAGCAGCCAGGCGCCAGGCGGCAGGTCCCGGGCATGCTGGCGCAGCCGCTCCACAATCTCGGCCTTGCTGCTGGCGCCCATCAGATTGGCGCGCAGCAGGGCGTGGCCAAGATTCATCAGGTGACCGTGGGCATCGATCAAGCCCGGGATCACCGTCTGCCCGCCCAGCGAAACTTCGCGCGCGCCGCGGAAGCGCTCCCGCAGCTCGGCCTTCGTGCCCAGCGCCAGCAGCCGACCGTCTTCGCCCCAGGCAATGGCTTCGGCGTGCGGCGCGGCAGGGTCGAGCGTGTGGATGCGCGCGTCGACGAGCAGGGTCGGCGCCGCATACGCGCTGCCGGCAGCGATGAGCCCAAGGAGCAGGAAAGGTGCGCGGATCGACATGCGGAACTCGCGTGGCAGGTATGGGCCGTCACTCTGCCGCAGCGCCCGGAAAGCAACAAGCCGCGCATCGCTGCGCGGCTTGTCGTGTCCAGCATTCGATCGGGGCTCAGTAGCGCACGGGGCGCACGTCCACTTCGACGCGGATGCGATCGCCGGGGTGGTAGTCGGTGCGCGTCCAGTGGGTTCGACCGTTGTAGCGATAGGCGACGTCGTAGCCGACCACGCGGTCCTCGTGGCGGTAGTCGGTGACCACGCGGCAGCGGTCCTCGTAGCGCGTGTACTCGCGGCCGCCCACATAGCCGCCGCGATGGCGCTGCGAATCACGCACCGCCGCATAGCCGAGCGCCGCACCCGCCACCGTTGCCGCGTCGCGTCCACGGCCGCTGCCGAACTGGTTGCCGATGGCGCCGCCGATGATGCCGCCGAGGATTGCCGGCGCGCGATCGCGGGAACCGCCTGCGTATCGCACCGGCTCGCGGTAGGTGACCGGTTCGCTCCAGCACTGCTCGCTGCTGACCGGGTGCTGGTAGCTCTCGATGATGGGCCGCACTTCAACCACCCGCGCGTACTCGTGCATGCCGTGCTGGTAGCGGCCGCCCGCCGACGCGGCGCTGGCAAACACGAGGGCAAATGCAGTGGCACCGAGGGTGAGGACACGCAGTCCGGTACGCTTCATGACGAACTCCACGCTGTCGATCGCCGGGGCTCCGGCGAGGGGGACGCTAGGGTCGCGGGACTTAATCACCAGTGAACTCGAACGGCGACGTTCAGCGCGCAGGAAGCAAGGCAAGCCGCGGCTGAACAACGCTGCCGGGGAAGCGACGGAAACCTGCCTCGCGCACCGTAAGCGCCAACGTTCGCGGACCACACCTACCCTTCCCGCGATGCGCTCGACACAGCGCTCAAGCGCTGGGCCGCTCCAGCGCCCCGAGCCATGACTCGACAACGTCGAACGCCCGCGACCAGCCGTGGCCCAGCAGGGGCGACACGTGGGAGCCGGGCAACTCGACGAGCGTTGCCGACCACGCGGTCGCGACCTGACACAGCGAGGTGCGATCGATATCCACGTCATCACGCGAAGACAGGATCAGCACGGGACAGACAGGCCGCGCCGGCATCGGCATCACGCGCGCCTGTTCGATCAACCCGGCGTTGAAGTCGCTCCAGCGGCGGAAGCAGAGGGCGACCTCGGTGTCGGACAGCTCCGGAATGGCGTGCCGCGTGCCTGCAGCGCTCGCCCGCAGGCCCCAGGCTCGCATCGGACTGCGATGCGGCAGTGCGGCAGAGCGATCGGCGCTGGGCAGCAGCGGATTCAGCAGCACCAGCGCTCGCGCACCGAGGTCTGCTGCGAGCGCGCAGGCGACGAGGCCGCCGAAGCTCGCACCAAGCAGAACGGAACCGCAATGCAGGACATGCGCCTGACGCAGCGACGCCAGCAGATCGGAGCATTCGATGTCCGGCCGGGCTGCGGCGCGACTGAAGTCGCTCGCCCGGAAGCGGCCACTACGGGCCTGCCAGGCGCGCGCCCACTGCGCCCATTCCCAGGCGCCACCACCGGCACCATGGAAGGCCAGCGCCGTTGGCAGCGCGTCATGCGTGCCTGCCGGGCATCTGCCAGACTCTGCGCCCCTCGATGCTGTGCCTTCCCGCGTGCTCACACTCGCTGCCCTGCCCATCCTCGACGACAACTACGTCTGGCTGCTCTCCGCAGCCGACGGCTCGGCCATTGTCGTCGATCCCGGCGAAGCCGCACCGGTGCTGCGCGCGCAGGCCGCGGGTCTGGACATCCGGGCGATCCTGGTCACCCACCATCATGCGGACCACGTCGGCGGCGTCGCGCAGCTGCAGGCGCGGCTCAACCTGCCCTGCTTCGCGCCGGACGACGCGCGGATTCCAGGTGAACTCAGCGTGGTTCGCGCCGGCGAAGCGCTCGCGATCGCAGGATGGAACGCGCCGGTGGAGGTCATCGCCACGCCCGGCCACACGCGATCGCACCTCAGCTATGTCTGCGCCGGTCATCTGTTCTGTGGCGACACCTTGTTCAGTCTGGGCTGCGGTCGGCTGTTCGAGGGCAGTCCGGAGCAGATGCACGCTTCGCTGCAGCGCCTCGCGTCGCTACCAGGCGACACCCTGGTCTGCTGCACGCACGAATACAGCGCCAGCAATGCCCGCTTCGCACGCACTGTCGATCCACACAACCCGGCGCTTCGCGCGCGCGAGCGGGCAATCGCTGAGGCGCGCACTGCAGGGCAGCCCAGCCTGCCGATAAGCCTTGCCTCGGAGCTTGCGTGCAATCCCTTTCTTCGCGTCGATCGCCCCGAGATACGCGCTGCCGCCGAGGCCTGGTGCGGGCGCGAGCTGCCGCTGCCCGCGCAGGTCTTTGGCGCGCTGCGTGCCTGGAAGGACGGCTTCCGATGAGGTCTGGCGCATGAGTTTCAAAGGCCGGCGCACCGCTCTTTCGAGCTTCGCCCTACCGCACATCGCCAGGCGCTGGCGGCCCGCCGGCTGCGCCTTGCTGGCGCTGCTGCTCGCCGCCTGCCAGGCGCCGCTGCGCCCGCAGCCCACGGCACCGATCGAGCCCGCGGCACCGGCGCCAGCAGTGCCCGCACCCGCACCCACCGCAGCACCAACGCCGCCGCCCAGCCCACCACCGCCGCCACCGGATCTGTTCGAGCGGCTGCGCGCGAGGCTCGGCTCAAGCCATTGCGAGGGCTCGCAGCAGCAGGCGCAGTGGGTGCGCCTGTACGCACCGCAGCCCGCGCGCTTCGGCAGCCGCATCGAGTCGATGCTGCCCCTGCTCGACTACGTGCTCGGCCAGATCGAAGCCGCCGGGCTGCCGGGTGAGTTCGCGCTGATCCCGATCATCGAGAGCACCTATCGCCCGCAGGCGCGCTCGGCCCAGGGCCCGGCGGGCATGTGGCAGTTCACCGCCGACACCGCGCGTCATTTCGGGCTACAGGTCTCAGCCGAGCGCGACGAACGCTACTCGGTGGTCGATGCCACCGAGGCCGCGCTCGACTTCCTCGGCGACCTGCAGGCCGATCACGGCGACTGGGCGCTGGCCGCAGCCGGCTACAACGCCGGTGCATTCCGGTTGCGCAAGCTGCTGGAGCGACTCGAGGCTCCACCGCCGCCAGGGCAGCTTCCGCAGGGCCTCGCCCGCGGCACCTACGAGTACGTCGAGAAGCTCAAGGCCTGGGCCTGCATGCTCAGCGAACCTGAACGTTTCGGCATTGAACTGCCGGATCCGCAGGGCTTCGAGCCACTGGCTCGGGTCGCTGCGCCACGTCGCATGCAGCGGCTTGACCTGTTGAGCGAGGCCTCGGGCGTGCCGGCTGAAACCCTGCGGAGCCTGAACCCCCTGCTGCGCCCGAACACGCCAGCGCGCGGTGACAGCGAGCTGCTGCTGCCCGAGAACGCCGCGGCAGAACTGCTGGCCTTCGTCGATCGCGTGCAGCACGGCGAGATCCCGCTGCCCGAGCCGCGCGTGTACACCGTTGTGGCCGGAGACACGCTGTCCACGATCGCGCGCCGGCACGGCGTGCGCATCGCCGAACTTCAGCAGTGGAACAGACTGTCGACGAACTCGGTGCTGCGCATCGGTCAGCAGCTGCAGCTGGAAGCGCCGCAGCAAGTCCGCTGAGGCGCCTCGCACATCGGCGCTGCAGTCGCTTCGAGCCGGCTGTTGAAGGCGTGCCGCCAGCGCAGCGGACGCCGCACATCGCAGGTCCCGGAAGCTGCCCGCGGCAGCGGGCGGATAGCGCCTGCCGGCCGCTGCGTGCACACTTGCGCGCCTGCGGACGGGCGTCCGACCGCATACGCCAGCGTATTCGCCGCGCTGCGGCTATCGCATCCACCGGCAGCGTCGCCAGCTCCTGAGGGACGGCCCGCAGCCGCACTCGCACAGCAGGAGGAACTATGGGATTCATGCAGGGCAAACGCGCGCTGATCGTCGGCATCGCCAGCCAGCGTTCGATCGCCTGGGGCATCGCCGAAGCCATGTACAAGCAGGGCGCCGAGCTGGCCTTTACCTACCAGGGCGAAAAGCTGCGCTCGCGCGTCGAGGAAGCTGCGGCGGAGTTCGGCGGTGGCCCGGTGCTGCCCTGCGACGTCGCCCACGATGACCAGATCGACGCAGTGATGGCCGAGCTCGGCCAGCGCTGGGGCCACCTCGACGTGCTGGTGCATTCGGTCGGCTTCGCACCGCGCGAAGCGCTGGATGGCCAGTTCCTGGACGGACTGACCCGCGAGAACTTCCGCATCGCACACGACATCTCCAGCTACAGCCTTGCCGCCCTGGCCAAGGCCGCACGTCCGCTGATGCAGGGTCGCAACGGCAGCATCCTCACGCTCAGCTACCTCGGCGCCGAGCGCGCGCTGGCAAACTACAACGTGATGGGCCTCGCCAAGGCCAGCCTCGAGTCCTGCGTGCGCTATCTGGCCCTGAACCTCGGCCCGGAAGGCACCCGCGTCAACGCGGTGTCTGCGGGGCCGATCAAGACCCTCGCCGCTTCCGGCGTGGGCAGCCTGCGCAAGATGCTCACGCATGTCGCCGAGTACGCGCCGCTGCGTCGCAACGTGACGATCGAGGATGTCGGCAATGTCGGCGCCTTCCTGTGCTCCGACCTCGCGGCGGGCGTCACGGGCGAAGTGACCTACGTCGACTGCGGCTACAACGTGCTGGGCATGACCGGTATCGACGTCTGATCGACGACGCGTCCCGCGAAACGCAAACGGCCCGCGCGATGCGGGCCGTTTGCGTTTCAGGGGTGACGTGCGCCGAAGATCAGAGGCGCTCTTCCGCCAGCGTGACCGGCACGCGCTGGCGCAGCGCCGCTGCGAGTTCTTTCGCTTCGGCCTCGCCGAGCGCCTGCGCGATCTGTTCGGCCAGTGCGTCGCGCTCGGCCTGCGGCACCGCGGTTG